>SCPN01000173.1_pt1 | contig 338468 bp, 352 predicted proteins | sample 6106831 | NCBI WGS metagenome assembly SCPN01 (sample SAMN10720447, study PRJNA508395) | human gut metagenome | isolation source: Participant 1, 0 month
GGGATGACGGTTACTGGCAGGCTTTTATCATGGAAATTCGGAAACCGAGGTATTTTTAATCAAATTGGCAATAAAGTCAGGGAATATACTTCGCGACTTAGGGGATTTTCCTGATATGCCTATGGATATTATCTACCAGGTGGTGGCGAAGTGACTATTACTATGCAAAAACAAAGAGTTACTCTGACCTCGGAAGATTTACGGACCGCTCTTTATCAGTACATCGGGGGAGAGAAAATAAAATGGCAGATTTGAAACTTGTTCCGGTTCCTGGATTCTGACAAATAAAGATAATATTGTAGATGCGATTATGGAATACGCAGGGCATGATATTACCAATCATGATATCGTTTGTGTAGCGGAATCAGTCGTGGCAATTACTCAGGGGCGTTATATCCGTCCTGAAGAACTTCATATCTGCTGGCAGGCCAGATTGATGAACCGTTTTGTACCGGGCGCGGGATCCATGGCCAGTATTTATGGCATGCAGGGCGGCCATGGAAGAAGAAGATGGAATATGCTTTTTTCTTTCATAATCGGCGCTGTGGCAAAAATATTTGGCAAGGCCGGCGTGTTTTACGCCCGATGCCGCCAGGCATCTTTGATTGATGATGTTACAGGAACGATGCCTCCTTTTGATAAATGCCTCGTTTATGGGCCGGCGGATACTGATAGGGTATGCGAAGAAATAAAAAATGCTACCGGTGCGTACAGGTGCAGTCATTGCGGATGTAAATGACTTGAAGCGTTCAGCCGTTCTGGGGAAAAGCAAAGTCAATCCGGTCAGATAGCGAAGATTCTGATTGATAATCCCTGGCAATGATAATCAGAAAACACCTATCGTCATTATCAAAATTTCACAGATCATATAAATAGATAAGAAAAGATATCTTTCCTGTACGTGGAGATATCTTTTCAATTAGGAAGGACCTGAATGATATCATTGTAAAATAAAAGTAACCGGTGTGATTGACCGGTTACTTTATCAATATCTATCAACTTTATGAGAACGAAGGCAACGAGTGCAGACATTCATTCTTTTGACCTGTCCGTCAGCTTTTACGCGAACCCTCTGGATATTCGGTTTCCAGGTCCTCTTTGTTTTCAGATGGGAGTGGGATACATTGAATCCCGTTGCGGTATGTTTTCCGCAGATTTCACAATAATTAGCCATGTGCTACACCTCCTTGCACTTCCGCAATTGCAACATTCATAATATAGCATAAAATATTTTTAGAGGCAAGTGTTTTTGTATGCTGCTTCCCCGATTTATAATAAAGGAAATGATGCATTTTGAAATGGGGTGCCTTATGAATTTATCTGATACCGTCACTGTCGTCAAAGGGAGTGGGGATGCAGATGAAAGAAAAGCTGGAACGTTTAGGGATAAAGACTGTAGAGGACCTGATTTCTTATTATCCCCGCGGTATGAGTATTGGACACGGATTACCCTATGGCGGATCTTTCTTATGAAATGGAAACTGCGGTTTATGGAACGGTGGTTGAAATCCGGAAAGTACATCCCGAGAAATCTGTCCATACCCACAGAGACTTTGGTGGATGGGACAGGCGGTCAATCTGGTGTACTTTAATCAGCCGTGGAAGAAAGAACAGTTTGCTTACGGGTCAAACATTCTTGCCTATGGGAAAATAGAATATAATTACAGAAAATGGCAGATATCAATGCGGATACGGAGGCAGTCGTTGCTGAAGAGCTTCATGCATTTAAGAAATTGGTACCTGTCTATCCTGACGGAAGGAATCCATTAGCGCAAATGCGGGCGATGATCCGCTTTGCCATTGATCATGCGGAGGGAATCAGGGAAAATCTTCCGGCAGACGTTCTTGTACGGGAGCATTTGATGGGACGTATGGCGGCAATCCGCGGAATGCATGATCCCGCTGGCTGGGAAGAACAGCGGGCGGCACGAAGGAGGACAGCCTTTGAAGAATTGTTTTCATGCAGGCAGGTATTCAGCTTTACGAAAGCGCAGAGAAACGGACAATGTGGGAATCAAATGCATGCCATCAGAATTTAGTGCATGAAGTGATGAAGAAATTTCCTTTTGCACTTACGGAAGGGCAGAAAAGCGTATTTCGCGATATAGAAGACAGCATGGAGGGGATTGTTCCTATGCAGCGTCTTGTGCAGGGCGATGTGGGAAGCGGTAAAACGGCGATAGCCATATTGGCGCTGACGAAAATTATGAAAATGGATATCAGGGGAGCTTATGGCGCCGACAGAGTTCTTACAGCCCAGCATTTTAAAACTTTCCAGCAGGTATTTAAAGGAATGCCTGTAAAGACAACTTACTTATCGGGACATACAAAAAGCGGCGGAGCGGAAGGAAATACTGGAGCAGCTAAAAGACGGCAGTATCCATATTTTAATAGGGACGCATGCCTTGATAGAAGAGAACGTGGTGTTTTCCGCATTAGGCCTTGTCATTACTGATGAACAGCACCGTTTTGGCGTTAAACAGCGGCAGGCACTGGAAAGTAAAGGCAAGTCGCCCCATGTGTTGATTATGACGGCGACTCCGATTCCCAGGACAATGGCGCTGTCTGTGTATGGTGATTTAGATGTCTCCTTTATTAAAGGCATGCCTCCCAGCGAACATCCGGTGAAAACTTATGTGGTAGGAAGCCATATGCTGCAGCGCATTTTCCGTTTCATGAAAAAAGAGATGGAAAGCGGTCATCAGGCTTATGTGGTGTGCCCTTTGGTGGAACAAAGCGAAAAGCAGGATCTGGCGGCAGCTGTTTCCGTTTATGAGAATCTGCGGGATCACGTGTTCCCCCAATTTGGTGTGGGACTGGTTCACGGGCGAATGAAAAACGCGGAAAAAGAACAGGTTATGGAAGATTTCCGCAAAGGTAAATTCAAACTTCTGGTGGCCACGTCAGTTATTGAAGTCGGGGTGAATGTGCCTGATGCGACGGTTATGTTTGTTTATGGCGCCGATCGCTTTGGCCTGAGCCAGCTTCATCAGCTTCGTGGCCGTGTGGGCAGAGGCAAAGAGCAGGCATATTGTGTTTTATATACGGATAATCAAAATGAAACGACTCAGCTTAGAATGAAACTGATGTGCGAAATACGGGATGGCGCTCTTCTGGCGGAAAAAGACCTGCTCCTACGCGGGGCAGGAGAGTTTTTCGGGTACCATCAGCATGGTATGCCTGATCTGGAAGCTGCGGATATCGTGCGTGACTTGCCGCTCTTGGAACTGGCGAAGCATGATGCGAAAGAAGCCGTTGATAAAGGACTGGATTTCAAGGAAGAATTAAGGCATCGGTTCGGCGGGCAGTTCTTTGAGCGGATATACTACTGAGAAGCGGTATGTGGTATAGTTATGAAGCTTGATGAAGCAGAGTTAAGTTGCTATCGGTTATTATTTGAATTAAAATAAATATATTAGTCGGGTATGTTTTGTGCCTGTACTTTGAGAATGACTTTTATACAATAATAAAATATGGAGGTAAATATGAGGGAGGATAAGTTTGGGAAAAAAGGACTTACTTTTGATGACGTCCTTTTGGTTCCCGCATTCAAGTGCTTCCCAAAGAAGTCGATGTTTCATTTAACACGGAACATTACTTTGAATATCCCTGTGATGAGCGCAGGTATGGATACTGTCACAGAATCAGATATGGCTATCGCCATGGCGCGGGAAGGCGGCATTGGGTGTGATCCAGCAAATATGAGCATCGATGAACAGTGTAAAGAAGTGGAAGGTAAAACGTTCTGAACACGGCGTCATTGTGGATCCGTATATCTCAATCCGGATAATACACTTTGATGCGGATGATCTCATGGTGAAATATGATATTTCAGGAATTCCTGTTACTGTAGATGGGAAATTGGTTGGAATTATAACCAATCGCGATATGCGTTTTGAAACGGATCTGTCAAGACCTATTTCCAGAAATTACCATGACGAGCGAAGGTTTGATTACCGCGCCGGAGAATACGAAGCTGGAGGAAATACGTATTTTACAGGAACATCAGTTGAAAATTTGCCATTAATTGATAAGGACGGGTATTTGAAAGGCCTTATTGATTAAGGATATAGAAAAATGAAGTATCCAATTCCTCCAAGGATAAAGATGGGAGGAGCTGCTGGCAGCTGCGGCTGTCGGCGTGACGCCGAACGTATTGGAACGGGCGGAAGCTCTTCGCAGAGAGACGGATGTCCTGGTGGCGTTGATACGGCTCTACGGACACAGCCAGGAATTGTGGATACGATCCATGGAATTAATAACACTTTTCACAGAATTGATTGCAGGAAATGTGGCAACTTATGAAGGGACAAAGCGCACTGTTGGAAACAGGCGTGAGCGCGGTGAAAGTCGGTATAGGGCCAGGTTCTATCTGTACGACATTGACAAGATGGTGCTTGGGAACCAGTAGAGGATGCTTGCCTGCAAAGCAGGTGCATGAAACCGTACTGCCTATTGAACGACAAGCAGTCAATAGATAAAAAAGAAAGGTCTTTATAACCCTTGGATTTATCACAATAAAAGACATGGAATTTTCCAGAACGCGATGAACAAGTCCGATAAAACATCGTTTTCTTTGAGTTATCTGTAACACATAGACCCAGTAAACAAGCCTAAAGCTAAATTGTGGTAAAATCCAGCTAAAATAGCCAGAGATAAAGCTGTCAGAGATTTAAATTCGTTGCTAATCAAAAATAATGGAGAGCCAACAATCGTACTTGTTAAAATAGATAGATGAGGTGGCCTATTCCTATCACGGCCAAAGTTGATTTCCAATGATTCATTATTACTGGCTATTACGTTTATAGATAAGTACTTTTACATTAAGCAAAACGAAATTCTATCCACACAAAAACTTGTATTATAATCCACTCCTGACGTTGGAATACAATAACAAATACTTTCAGGACGATGTAAAGTCCGAAAAATCAAACTGAATGGATAGATAAATATTAGTCTTTTCTCATCGGATTCTTTTAATATCGCTACTCTTTTATTATGTAGTGGTTGTATTATCTTAAATAAAACAAAAACACCAGACTTTACATTCTTGGGTGTAAACTGGGTGTTTGTTTTGCAATCTGCTGATTTTCAGCGTTTGTTGCGGAGACAGGGATTCGAACCCGGGTACCTCGCACAACGGTTTTCAAGACCACCGCAATCGACCACTCTACCTCTCCAAAACTCCTTTATCAAGAAGTGCTTTCCGTTGAAAGCGTTTTGAGGTACAGTCATTTTAAATCTGCAAACAATCTGACATTTTTTTCGCGAAATAATCGTATTTTTGCAGCCTATAATAAGTATAAAGACATGATATATCCTCAAAATTTTGAGCAAAAGATAGGATTCGACCAAATAAGGCAGTTACTGAAAGACAAGTGTCTCAGCACTTTAGGCGAAGAACGGGTTTCAGACATGAGCTTTACCGAGCAATTTGAAGAAGTGGAAGAGAAACTGAACCAGGTAACTGAATTTGTGCGTATCATTCAGGAAGAAGACGGATTTCCCGATCAATTCTTCTTCGATGTCCGCCCATCACTGAAACGGGTACGGATAGAAGGCATGTATTTGGACGAACAAGAACTATTTGACCTACGCCGTTCATTAGAGACTATTCGTGATATCGTACGTTTTCTACACCGGAATGAAGAAGAGGAGGAAAACGATGTACCCTACCCCAGCCTGAAACGGTTGGCGGGAGATATAGCCGTATTCCCTCAACTGATTGGTAAAATAGACGGTATCCTTAATAAATATGGAAAAATAAAAGACAATGCGTCCAGCGAATTGGCCCGTATCCGTCGGGAGCTGTCCAGCACAATGGGAAGTATCTCACGTTCACTAAACAGTATCCTGCGCAATGCACAATCTGAAGGCTATGTAGACAAAGACGTAGCTCCGACTATGCGTGACGGCCGTCTCGTTATTCCTGTCGCACCGGGATTAAAACGAAAGATCAAAGGTATCGTGCACGATGAATCGGCAAGTGGAAAGACCGTATTCATCGAACCGGCAGAGGTCGTAGAAGCCAACAACCGTATTCGCGAACTTGAAGGGGATGAACGACGGGAAATCATTCGTATCCTTACAGAGTTTTCCAATATCCTGCGTCCATCTATTCCAGACATCCTTCAATCGTATGAATTTCTGGCAGAGATCGACTTTATCCGTGCGAAAAGTTATTTTGCCATACAGACCAACAGCCTGAAACCGACAGTAGAAAAGGAACAACTATTGGATTGGACAATGGCAGTGCATCCCTTACTGCAACTCTCATTAGCCAAACATGGGAAAAAGGTTGTTCCACTGGATATAGAACTAAACCAAAAGCAGCGTATCCTTATCATTTCCGGTCCCAATGCCGGAGGAAAGTCTGTCTGTCTGAAAACAGTCGGTTTGCTACAATATATGTTGCAATGCGGTATGCTGATTCCTTTGCACGAACGCAGTCATGCAGGTATGTTCAGCAGTATCTTCATCGATATCGGTGACGAACAGTCCATCGAAGATGACTTGAGTACTTATTCTTCGCACCTGACCAATATGAAAATCATGATGAAAAGCTGCAATGAACGCAGCCTCATCCTGATCGACGAGTTCGGGGGAGGTACGGAACCACAGATCGGAGGAGCCATCGCCGAAGCTGTGCTGAAACGTTTCAATCAGAAAGGAACGTTCGGAGTAATAACGACTCACTATCAGAATCTGAAGCATTTTGCCGAAGATCATGAAGGAGTAGTCAACGGCGCCATGCTTTACGACCGCCATTTGATGCAGGCACTCTTTCAACTACAAATCGGAAATCCGGGCAGTTCATTTGCCGTAGAGATTGCCCGGAAAATCGGATTGCCGGAAGATGTGATTGCAGATGCTTCGGAAATTGTAGGAAGCGAATACATCAATGCCGATAAATATCTTCAGGACATTGTACGCGACAAGCGCTACTGGGAAGGGAAACGACAAACGATCCGCCAACGGGAAAAACACATGGAAGACACCATCGCCCGTTATCAAACGGAAATGGAAGAGTTGCAAAAATCACGGAAGGAGATTATCAGACAAGCTAAAGAAGAAGCTGAACGAATGTTGCAGGAATCAAACGCCCGCATCGAAAATACCATCCGTACGATTAAAGAAGCTCAGGCCGAAAAAGAAAAGACCCGCTTGGTACGTCAGGAGCTGAACGATTTCCGTACTTCCCTGGAAACAATGACTTCCAAAGAACAGGAAGAAAAGATTGCCCGCAAAATGGAGAAGCTGAAAGAGAAGCAGGAACGGAAGAAAAACAAAAAAAACGAACCGAAAAACGCCGCATCACAGACAGCCGCTACCCCTAAAGTAATACCTATCACTGTTGGCGAGAACGTAAAGATCAAGGGACAGACAAGCGTCGGACAGGTCATGGAAATCAATGGTAAAAATGCAACCGTCGCTTTCGGAAGCATTAAAACCACGGTAAAACTGGATCGTCTGGAGCGAAGCAACGCCGCCCCCAAGACGGAAGGAATAGCCAAAAGTACGTTTGTCAGCAGTCAGACACATGACCAGATGTACGAGAAGAAGCTTAATTTCAAGCAAGATATTGATGTACGGGGGATGCGTGGTGACGAGGCTCTGCAGGCTATCACTTATTTCGTAGACGATGCCATCCTTGTCGGTATGGACCGTGTACGTATTCTTCACGGAACAGGAACCGGAATACTCCGTACACTCATCCGCCAATACCTGTCCACCGTACCGGGCGTCAGTCATTATGCAGACGAGCATGTCCAGTTCGGAGGTGCCGGAATTACGGTAGTCGATTTTGACTAATCTGAAAACAAAACGATCGAAGAACTTGTTCTCATTTAGAAAACCACTACCTTTGTGTTACAGTGGTTTTCTAAAACGAGAATAAAGCATGAAGAATAATCTGTTAAGCGAAAAGCTTATTTACACAGGGGACAGCCTTACCCCCACCCATTTACATCTCTGCACATACAATGCAACCGAGATGCAGGAAAGCTCCGGTGACACCTTCCAAAGCGTCAAAGAAACATTGGATAACGAACGAATCAACTGGCTGCAGGTACACGGGCTGAAAGATACGGAAACCATCCGTGAGATTTGCAGTCATTTTGAAATAGACTTCCTCGTTTTACAAGACATATTAAATGCCGACCACCCGACGAAAATAGAAGAGCATGACAAATATATTGTCCTGATCCTGAAAATATTCTATCCCAATGAGCATAAAGAGGATGATGACCTCGACGGATTGCTCCAACAACAAGTCTGCATCATTCTGGGAAATAACTATGTACTTACCTTTCTTGAAAAAGAAACAGATTTCTTTGATGAAATCAACGCCGCATTGAGAAACGATATACTGAAAATCCGTAGCCGTCTGACGGATTATCTGCTCAGTGTATTGCTGAACAGCATCATGGCGAACTACATTTCAACGATATCTTCCATCGACGATGCACTTGAAGACCTGGAAGAAGAACTGCTGATGATTACCAATGAGAATGACATCGGCATTCAGATTCAGGGGCTGCGCCGCCAATATATGCTGATGAAAAAGGCCATCCTCCCGCTTAAAGAGCAATATGTAAAATTGTTGCGGGCAGAAAATCTCCTTATACATAAAGTAAACCGTGCCTTCTACAATGATGTGAACGACCATTTACAATTTGTATTACAAACGATTGAAATCTGCCGTGAAACACTGTCTTCATTAGTCGACCTGTATATCTCGAACAATGATTTACGAATGAACGATATCATGAAGCGGCTGACCATCGTATCCACCATTTTCATCCCGCTAACGTTTCTTGTCGGTGTGTGGGGAATGAATTACAAATGGATGCCCGAACTGGACTGGCGGTACGGATATTTATTTGCCTGGATTATAATGGCGGTTATCGGTATTATTGTATATTTGTACTTCAGAAAAAAGAAATGGTATTAACTAAAGCGCACCCATCCATGAAATCAATAAAAGAATTATACAGAATCGGCACAGGTCCTTCCAGCAGTCATACAATGGGCCCTCGTAAAGCTGCAGAAATGTTTGTTGAACGTCACCCGGATGCCGCATCTTTCAAAGTAACCCTTTATGGAAGTTTGGCAGCTACAGGCAAAGGGCACATGACGGATGTGGCTATCATAGATACTTTACAACCTGCCGCTCCGGTAGAAATCGTATGGCAACCCAAAGTTTTCCTCCCCTTCCATCCGAACGGAATGACATTTGCCGCTCTGGATGCAAACAACAAGATATTGGAAAACTGGACGGTTTACAGTATCGGTGGCGGAGCTTTGGCAGAGAATAATGATAACCCGACAATCGAAAGCCCGGAAGTATACGGCATGAACAACATGACCGAAATCCTGCAATGGTGTGAACGTACCGGAAAAAGTTATTGGGAGTATGTCAAGGAATGTGAGAACGAGGATATATGGGACTATCTGGCAGAAGTATGGGACACAATGAAAGACGCTATCCACCGAGGTCTGGAAGCGGAAGGTGTATTGCCCGGACCGCTGAACTTACGTAGAAAAGCTTCCACCTATTATATACGTGCTACCGGATACAAACAATCTCTGCAATCCAGAGGACTCGTTTTCTCTTACGCACTGGCAGTCAGCGAAGAAAACGCTTCCGGTGGAAAGATCGTGACTGCCCCTACCTGTGGTTCCTGCGGAGTGATGCCGGCAGTACTTTATCATTTACAAAAAAGCCGTGACTTCAGTGACATGCGGATTCTTCGCGCCTTGGCTACAGCTGGGCTAATTGGAAACATTGTCAAGTTCAATGCGTCCATCTCCGGTGCGGAAGTAGGATGTCAGGGAGAAGTCGGCGTTGCCTGCGCGATGGCATCAGCAGCAGCCAATCAATTATTCGGAGGAAGTCCGGCACAGATTGAATATGCTGCGGAAATGGGGCTGGAACACCACCTGGGGATGACTTGCGACCCCGTATGCGGTCTCGTTCAAATCCCTTGTATCGAGCGGAATGCTTATGCTGCCGCCCGTGCACTGGATGCCAATCTTTATTCAGCCTTTACAGACGGTATGCACCGTGTTTCTTTCGACAAAGTGGTACAGGTAATGAAACAAACCGGACATGACCTGCCCTCACTGTATAAGGAAACCAGCGAAGGAGGACTGGCCAAAGATTATCAACAAATGTAATATAATGACTACAGAGGAGTGTCTGTCCACATTCCTCTGTACATAACTAATTCTACTCCATAACCGGCCAATTCGTATCATCGCCATTGGTGATATCCCTTTCATGCAACAAGCCTCCTTCCTGCGAAAAGTACAGTGCAAATCTCAGATTTCCCTGTTTCACCTGAATCACGGACTCAGTAGGATGCTGCGGATACGTCAATACAAACACATCGGTCACTACCCATGAACTGTAGTTGGAATTACGGAAACCGGTATAAACGGCAGGTACTAACTGATCGATACTATCCAGTTCGTTTTCCGTCATCACCCAGTTGGCATTCGCGTCGAACCAGACATCCAGTTCGTCACCAGTCACCCAGCAGTCAGCTACATAATAATCTCCTTTCATCTCCCACTCCACATTCTGGGCATTCGGATATAGTTGCTTCAATGCCTCTGTGATATTGGCAGGCGGATTATACGTTTCATCATCATTATCATCACATGCGCTGAAAGAGAAGGCAGTCAGCATTAAAACGACTGCCCATGCGCCAAACTTAAACTTCAACATAATTAATTCTTAGGATTTAGGTTATATCATATTTTCATTTAATCATCAATCATCCGCTTTCAGGAATTTTCCTTTCTTGTCGAACTTGAAAGAAACGCCGGTACTTAATTCCACTTCATATCCTTTCCGGTCACGCTCCACTTTTGTCACAGGCTCTGTGAAGTTATGCTCTTTCAGATAACTGACAGCAAACGAAGGAACAACACTTACCGGAACTGCATGCCCTTTACTAGCACTTACTTCCTCCCAGTTACCTTTGCTATCAAAATCTATTTCCGTACCGTCCGTCAATAACACTTCATACTTGGCAGACTCCAACAGATCTTTATCAATCTTGATATGAGCTACCTGAGGTTTGGTAAAATGACGGTTGATAAAGTTGCGTGCCGGAAGCGGTAGCTGATTCATATCCTTTGTAATCACATCGCCGGCAAATGAGAACTGTATAGCTACAATAGCCATCACAAGCAAAGATAAAATTTTCTTCATAATCGTTATTCTTTTTAGTTAATACTATATCTGATAAGTTTTATACTGCAAATAACGATACAGATTTAGGAAAGATTTGGGAATAACCAGAGATCACATTCTTTTTTGTGTTCTTTAACTTTCAGTCTTGAATTTACCCCATAAAAAAGATCCGGATGCCCACTCAGGAACATCCGGATCGCTCTCTCTTCACCTTAACTTTTAACCTTAACTATTTACCTATTTATCTTTCCGAATATCCTGCGAGATTGTAGCAAACGGGAACGGTACTATCACCTACGCGGTAAATTCCGAACTTAAAGTAATACCCGTCTTCGTCGTTACGTCCAATCAGAATCTTCTCATTATCGACAATGTGTTTGCTCACTTTCTTACCTTGCTCCTGATAATCCATCCGTACATCCAGCATGCCCGGTTTCACAATCGTTTCCGCTTCCTTGCCATAGACCGTCCAGTCGATATGGACACGGAAAGTAATCCAGCAGTCTTTCGGGAAATCGGCAAAAGGTAATTTGTAGGCAATGGTGGATGCCTTGTATTCAGAAGTCAGCGGTTTCATAACGGGCGTCTTTCCCGGGTTTGCATTGCAACGGTCATCTTTGTCTGTCAGCCATTTACGGTCGGAGTTTGCTTTGATATAAAACAGTCCTCCGGAAAATCCGAATGCCAATGGCGGGTATCCTCCCTGTTCAACCAACCATCCGTTGGGTTTTCCTGCCTTATATACAGGTTTTCCATTTTTATCTTTCACCGGATTACCTTGTTTATCCAGTCTGGCCACTTTTTCGTGTCCGACATTCTTTTTGAAGAAGGTCGTTTTTTCCAGTTCTACAAATTCGTCAACAGTCAGTTTCTTCACCTCGCCCTGAGGAGTCTGGACCAGCGTCCGGTCGGGCATTCCGTGCCATTGGGCAAAGATGGTGGAGACATTGCTGTCTAAAGAAGAAGGAATAAAAACCGAAAACTCATAGTCGCGGGAACTTCCTTGCGGACAAGCTCCCTTCCCGTGATGATAAACTGTCTTTGTGATCTGTGCTTTCTGATAAACGTCGGCAGGTAATCCCCTAAAATCGTCAGAAGTTGCATAGCAATATGAAAACTCGGCACGTCCTTTCGTTTCTCCTTTCGCATAACCTTCCAGTGTATTGTCTTCGGTTTTGAGTTCAAAGCGATAGGAGGGCTTGCCATCAAACAGGTTGGTAAAATCACGCTGAATGGCATGAGGTTTATTCGTCCCGACAGCTACCCAGCAACCGTCAATAATCTGGTTGATACGTGCAGAGTCAGCCTGTACGTTTACCCGTTCGGTGAGTGGCATCAGTGTTTGCGTATTTTTAGTCTGAGCAGTCAGCATCGTGCATCCTGCCGCCATCATATAAATAACCAAAATGTATTTTTTCATTCTATCCGGTATTAAGTTTATCGACGGTGCAAAATACGAAAGGCAACCTACGGCTGCCTTTCGTTTGTCTCAAATGCTTTCACATTTGTGCAATTCTTCTGTCAGAAACGTCTTATATCCCCATTCACAAGCCTATTCAGGTGTTTCTTCCGTATAATCGTCTTCCAACATATCTACTTTCTTTATGCTCATTTTTCCATCGGCCGTTACAGTGATGGAAAGCGGAACATACAAATCGGTCTGCGGATAGCACACACTGGCGGCGTAGACAATTCCCTCCGGTGTAGTCTTGTCATATACGATTCCTTCAAGTATGGATTTTGAAAGGATTTCGCGTCGACTACCGATGAAAAGTCGTTCTTCGTAAATGTCTTGTTGAGTACGTTTTCACTTCCCGGGTGATGCGCAACACTATTTTATTGTCTACATACGTATCCCCCATCTCATTGGAGACGTGAGGCAGACTTTCGTCAGGAGTACGCGAAACCAGCGAATGATAGTCTCTTCCCTTAAACTTAATATCAGTTTCAGCTTTTGAACTTTGCATACGCTGCAACCCGTGAGCATCTACACTGTCTTGCCTTGCCAATACCGATTCTTTATTTGAACTTCCGTTCTTACCGCCACAGGCTGCCACTGCCAGAGCCAATGGTAACAAAAGCAGATAAATTAGCTTTTTCATTCCGAACTATTCTGTTTTATAAATATAGAGCAAAGGAACAAAAGACGGGGAGATTTACAAGTGTAACCGACATTTTCCTACATTTGCAATCAAGAGTGCTAATATTAACACAACAATTAAAGATTTAATGCCTTGCAAACCTGATATCATGTATCAACGAATCATAGCCATTCTTTTTCCTTTGTGCATGTTGCATTCAAAGCAGCACCGCCTATGGACAAAAAGTAAATTATCAGCAATTCGACAATATTTATCTCGGTGCTGAAGCATCGGTGGTCAGTTGTTTCCTTCAAGACAGCGAAGGACTGATATGGATAGGTTCCAACAAGGGATTATTCAGTTATGACGGTTATTCCACACAGCAGCATTTCACTTACGGAGAAATCAATAACACCCGTATCTATTGCGGTGTCATTATAGATAACACCTATTTATATATGGGTACGGACAACGGAATCCTAATCTACAATTACCGGACTGACCGCTACGAGCAACCGGCAACAGACTTTCCGACAGATGTACGCACAATGGCACTTCAAGGAGATACCCTGTGGATAGGCGCATTAAATGGCTTATACACCTATCAGCTGCAAAACCGGAAGCTAAGTCCTCTCGGCACAAAGCGCAACGGATTACCCCATAATACCATCTACTCCATTATCCGCACCGGAGACAATCAGATTTATGTGGGAACCTACAACGGGCTGTGCCGCTATATTGCCTCAAACGGGAAATTCGAAAAGATTCCCCTTCCCGTCAATAGCAGTCAAAGCAACCTGTTCGTCAATTCCTTGCTGGAAGATACGGGCCGCCAATGTATTTGGATCGGTACGGAAGGTTACCTTTTCCAGTATTTTCCATCAACCGGACAGATGAAGCAGACAGAAGCCTTCCATAACAACTCGATCAAATCACTGGCTCTGGATGGAAATGGATATCTGCTGGCAGGTACGGACAACGGCCTGTACGTCTATCACAATGATGTCACTCCTCTACAGCACATCATTCACGATTCCCGCAATATCCAGTCGTTGACGAATAACATCATCTGGAATATCTTTGCCGATCAGGAACATAACATCTGGCTGGGCACCGACTACGGCATTTCCCTTTCACGCTACAACAGCGCCCTGCAATTTATTCCGATCTCACAGATTACAGGTACGGGAGACGGAAATCAGTTCTACTCCCTATTCCGCGACTCAAAAGGTTTCTACTGGTTTGAGGTACCAACGGATTAATCCGCTTCACCGATCCTGCCGGAGACAAGCATAACGCTATCTGGTACAGAATGGGTGACAAGACTTATCCGTTATCACACAACCGTATCCGGCATATTTACGAAGATAAGGAACAGCAGCTATGGATAGCTACCGACGGAAGCATCAACCGCTACGATTATGCAACCCGCCAATTCGTGCACTATAACATTGTAGACAGTACAGGAACATATAACACCAACTGGACTTATTATATGTTCGAAGACAATGCCGGACATCTGTGGATTTCAACCTGTCTGGGAGGAATCTTTGTAGTAGACAAGCACAGGCTGATGCAGTCTGCCTCCGGACAATATGTAGCCGAACAGAATTACTCCGTCCACAACGGACTGTCCGGCATGTTTATCAACCAGATTATTCCCGATAATGAAGGCAATGTATGGGTGTTGCTCTACAATAATAAAGGATAGACAAAATTAATCCCCGCACACGGGAAGTGACAAAATTATTTGCTGACGAATTAAACGGAGAGAAAAGCCCCAACTACCTGTTATGTGATGAGGACGGTATGCTCTGGGTAGGGTTTCATGGCGGTGTCATGCGTATCAATCCCAAAGACGAGAGCCAGCAAAGTATCTCTTTCGGAAGTTTCAGCAACAACGAGATTTTGTCCATGACTTCCGTAAAGAATCACATCTGGGTGTCCACTACCAACGGACTTTGGATAATCGACCGGAAAACAATGGATGCCCGGCTGCAGAATATGACAGACAAGCGCTTCACAAGCCTGCTATTCGATCCGAAAGAGAATTGCATTTATCTGGGAGGAGCTGACGGCTTCGGTATCTCACACCCCGATATACAAACCATACACCAACCGGAACGCCCGATCCTGTTGACTGCCTTATACATTAACAATCAACTGGTATCACCACGCACCAGAGATGACGTGCCCAATATCCGATATACCAACTCGATCGAATTAAAATATAATCAGAATAACCTGTCATTCGAATTATCCGATCTTCCTTATTCACTGGATGAGAAAAACAAGTTCGTTTATCGTCTGGAAGGAATGGACAAAGAATGGAACTTCCTGAAATCCAATATCAACCGCATTACATACAGTAATCTGAGCTACGGAAATTATCAGCTTATTATCAGCAAACTGGGAAAAGACGGTCAGCCGTCCGACCAGCCTTATATTCTGAATATCCGGATTCTTCCGCCGTGGTACTATACAATATGGGCAAAAGCCATCTATGTTTTACTGCTGCTTAGCCTGATTGCATGGACAATCAACTTCTTCCGGGTAAAAAACCGCCTGAAAGCAGAACGCAGGGAAAAAGAGAAGATTCTAGAGCAGTCCCGCCAGAAAATGGCCTTCTTCACCACCCTGTCCAATGAATTAAAGACGCCTCTCAGCAGGATTATTGCTCCCATCAGCCAATTACTTCCGGCTACAGAGGAAGCGCATGAGAAGCAAACACTGGAAGAGGTTCAGCGCAACGCCATGAAAATAAACTCGCTGATTCATCAGGTACTCAACTTCAACCGGATTGAAGACAATAAAGATTCATTGCTTATCCTGTCGCGCATCGAACTGGTATCGTTCAGCCGCAGTCTATTCTCTGTATATGAAGAAGACAAACGGTTCACTTTCCATTTCGAAGCAAACAAAGCAAAGATTTATGCCGATATGGATGCGATCAAACTAGGAGTGATATTGGATAATCTATTGTCGAATGCCGTCAAGTTTACCTCCGAGGGTGGAAATATCCGTTTATCCCTTTTCTATCGGCAAGAAAGCGGTCTGCTGGAAATTTGCGTATCCGACACAGGAGCAGGTATCCCGCAACAGGATATTCCTTATATTTTCCAACGTTTCTTCCAGTCACCTCATAGCGGCAGCAAAGAAGGTACCGGTATCGGGCTTTACCTGGTAAAGACTTACACAGAACTGCATGGTGGCTCTATCAACGGAGTCACTTCCGAAAAAGGAAAGGGAACTTCCATCGGACTGAGTATTCCGGTCACCGCAGTAGAAGAGGATGAAATACCGGCTGCACAGTCTAAAAAGCAGTTAGAGTCTCTTCCTGTACTTAAACCGATCGAAGCTGAGTCACAGGATGAGAAATTCCTTTCGAACATCATCCGTCTGATCGAAGATCACCTCTCCGATGCAGACCTGAATGTAAATGCACTTTGCGAACTGTCGGGAATCAGTAACAAGCAGATTTACCGGAAGATCAAACAACTGACCGGAATGTCTCCGGTGGAATATATCAAATCTATCCGAATGAAGAAGGCTGCCATGTTACTGCAACAAAAGAAATTCACCGTTGCCGAAGTGATGTATATGGTAGGCTTTTCCAATCACTCTTATTTCTCCAAATGTTTTCAGGCAGAGTTCGGAAAAACGCCACGCCAATACCTGAATGATGAGTTGTAGGGGCATTTCAGGGCATTTCGTCCTATTTTTATCCTTATATGTCCAATCTGTGCTTTTATTAAAATGACAGGTAATCTATCTTTGCCGCTATCAACAAACCAGTAAATTTGATAGCATGAAAAGACAGTTTATTCTTACCTGCATTTGCCTGTTATTTACCTTTGTCGGCACACAAGGGAAAACGACTTCCATACCTACTATATATATAGATGGAAACGGAGTGATGCGTTGGAGCGACACTCATCGGGAAGCTTCCTTCTTCGGTGCAAATTATACTACCCCTTTCGCTCATGCTTACCGTGCTCTCGGATACTTGGGAGTAGACCGTAAGGCAGCTATAGATAAAGATGTGTACCATCTTTCCCGACTGGGATTCAATGCCTATCGTATTCACTTATGGGATGTGGAACTGACAGACGGAGAAGGAAATCTTTCAGAAAACGATCATCTGGACCTGATGGACTACCTGATTGCCAAGCTGAAAGAACGGAATATCCATATCGTGATTACCGCACAAACAAACTTCGGGAACGGATATCCCGAACGGAACGAGCCGACAAGCGGCTTTTCTTATAAGTACGACAAATGCAGCATGCACTCCGAACCGGAAGCTATTGCCGCACAAGAAAGATATCTCTATAGTTTGGTGAGACACACCAATCCCTACACCGGACTGGCTTACAAGGACGATCCGTCTATTGTAGGATTTGAAATAAATAACGAACCTTGCCATTCCGGCACAAAGGAAGAAGTAAAATCCTACATCAACCGAATGCTGAAAGCCATACGCAAAGCCGGCAACCGGAAGCCTGTATTCTACAATGTAAGCCATAACGAATGGACAGTAGAGGCATACTATGACACCGATATCAAAGGAACGACTTACCAATGGTATCCCATCGGTCTAGTATCCGGACAAACACAACAAGGGAACTTCCTTCCCTATGTAGACCGCTACGATATTTCATTTGCCGATAAAGTAAAAGGCTTCGATAAGAAAGCCCGAATGATTTACGAATTTGATCCGGCGGATATCATGTACTCTTATATGTATCCGGCTATGGTCCGCACTTTCCGCACAGCCGGCTTTCAATGGATTACCCAGTTCTCATATGACCCGATGGACATTGCCTACGCGAATACCGAATATCAGACACATTTTCTGAATCTCGCCTATACCCCGCACAAGGCAATCAGCATGAAAATAGCTTCCGAGGCAGCACAAAGCCTGAAGAGAGGCGCATCTTACGGAAGTTATCCACAAGATACGTTGTTCGGTGAAGGTTTCCGGGTAAGCTATACAGAAGACCTCAGCGAACTGAACAACGGAAATAAATTCTATTACTCCAATACCACCCGTACGCAACCCAAAGATGCCTCACAACTGGTATCCATCGCAGGGTGTGGAAGTTCTCCTGTTGTGCGCTACGAAGGTACAGGCGCTTATTTCATAGACCGTCTGGAAGACGGAGTATGGAGACTGGAAGTGATGCCTGATGCAATCATCGTCAATGATCCGTTCGCCAAACCTTCGCTGGAGAAAGAAGTAGTAACCATCGCTTACGGTGCCTGGGACATGGCCTTGCAACTTCCGAACCTGGGAAATGCATTCACCCTTTCCGCCATTCAATCGCCGGCCAATTCAACACTTGCTTCCTCCGCCCACAGAGAGAACAGCAGAAAAGAGGAAGTGAAAGACGGAGTGATTCACTCCCTCCGTCCGGGCGTTTACCTGCTGCAACGCAAGCATTGTGCGCCGAAGCAAAACTGGACAGCCGATTCGCAATGGAATACGATCAGACTGGGCGAATACGCGGCTCCCGCACCACGGGCAACGAGTTACCGAGTTATGCATACACCTGCCACCACTGTGGAAGCCAACAAACCATTGAAGATCACAGCACAGATAACAGGTCCGGAATTTCCCGACTCCGTCATCATTTACACCGACAAGATCTCTTTCTGGAACGATCACAATCCGTCCGTCAAGATGCAGCGCACAAACGGCTATACATATCAGGCAACGATACCCGCCGAAGAGATAAAAGAAGGTTATTTCAGGTATAACATCATCGTCTGCCGGGGCGACAGTACCCGTACTTATCCTGCAGGGAGTTCCGCTACAGGAAGTTCTTCCGGTACAAACGGAAATCCGCTGGACTGGGACTACACCCTCAGCCAATACTGGACTACCCGTGTAGTCGCCCCAGGTAGTGCGATACAGTTACTGACTGTAACAGATACCCATAGCCGGATAGAAGCCTATACACTCCCCGAATGGAACGAGCTTCACCGGAGTTTAACCGATTCATCTCCGACAGAAAAGCCATTGCTCCGGTTCACCTTTACATCAAAAGGAGAGAATCCGCAATACTTCCTTCGCACATTTGTCAAAGATAAGATAGACGGAAGAAAAGGCAAAATAAAAGATTGTACCGTCCTCTGTATCCGGGTTAACCGGGCGAAGGCTCTTCCGGAAGGAATCAGTGCCGGTTTCGTTACATCGGACGGATACACGTACAAAAGCCCTTGTCCTTCTCCCTCACCGGAAGGAATCATACGAATCCCTTTGAACCGGTTGCGTCAGACAGACACGGCATTGCTTCCGGTAGCTTATCCCGTCTTCCTGAAACAGTACTTCCAGCCGGAAACGGAAATACCCTTCCAGGCGGAGAAAACAGAAAAGCTGGAAATATCAATGCCGGGCAATGCCAGACCGGTAACAGAGATCGAGCTTGGAGAGATCTGGCTGGAATGATACTATTAACCGATATTTCAATAAAATAAATCTATTATCAATTACACAATAATTATGAACAGTAACATCTTAAATCTACGCCATCTGACTGTACTATTCATCTTATGTACAGCCTTTCTTGGAGGCGCAATTCCTGCCTTTGCCCAACAGGGAGGCAAGAAAATGACCGGACAAGTGATCGATGAGAACAAAGAACCGATGATCGGAGTGAGCATTCTCATTGTAGGAACATCAACGGGTACAGTGACCGACTTTGACGGAAACTACACTCTGAATGTACCGAAAGACAGTAAGGAACTACAATTCTCTTACGTAGGATACGAAACTAAAGTGATAGCTATCCCCGCAAACGGCAACGTACTGAATGTACAAATGAAAAGCGACTCACAAGTACTGAGTGATGTAGTAGTCATCGGATACGGAACGCAACGCAAAAGTGACCTGACCGGTTCGGTGACGAATGTCAGCAGCAAAGACTTCAACATGGGACTGGTAAGTTCTCCCGAACAACTGATTAACGGAAAAATCTCCGGTGTACAAATCATGTCCAACAGTGGTTCGCCTACTTCCGGAAGCACGATCCGTGTACGTGGAGGAGCTTCACTGAATGCAAGTAACGATCCGCTGATCGTATTGGACGGTGTGCCTCTGGAACAAGGAGGTATCAGCGGTAATGACGGCAATTTCCTGAGCCTCATCAACCCGAATGATATTGAAAGCATGACGATTCTGAAAGATGCCTCTTCAACCGCGATCTACGGTTCGCGTGCATCCAACGGTGTCATCCTTATCACTACCAAGAAAGGAAGTTCGGACAAAATGAAAATCACATTCAGCACTACCAACTCTATTCAGACCCGTACAAAGTTAGCGGACATGTTGAGTTACGACCAGTTCGTGAACACCATCCGGACACACAAGGAACGGCTGCCCAACAAGCCTTGTTGGGGACAGCCCGCACCGACTGGAACGATGAAATATACCAGAATGCCTTCGGAACGGACAACAACCTGAGCATTACCGGAAAGATTGCTCCGAACTGGCCCATCCGCGTATCGGTAGGTTACTACAACCAAAGCGGTCTGCTCCGTACGGACAATGCCGAACGATACACCGGAAGTGTTACGCTCAACCCTTCTTTCTTTAAAGACCATCTGAAGTTGAATATCAATGCAAAAGGTTCCATCAATAACAACACGTTCGGTAATACGGAAGCCATCTGGGCAGCTTCTACTATCAATCCGACCATTCCGGTTTATTCCGACCTGGACACTTTCGGAGGATATACAGAGGCGGTAGACAATACCGGTGCACCGGTAAACGGAGCAGTAATGAACCCGGTAGGTCTCATCCAAATGAACGACTCGCATAGTAATGTCAGACGCTTCATCGGAAATATCGATGCGGATTACCGTGTCCACTTCTTCCCCGATCTGAAACTGCATGCTACGATAGGTTATGATTACGCACAAGGTAAAGGGAGTGTATATGTTCCAGCAGAAGCTGCACAAAACTACACCACTTCCGGCCTGGATTACAGCTATGGTCCGCAAAAGAAAGAAAACCGTCTGCTGACTTTATACGCCAACTACAATAAACTGGTGGAACCGATCAAGAGTAGTTTTGACGTGACAGCCGGTTATGACTATCAGTACTGGAAAGCAACCAACCCTCTTTACAGTGAAATGAATACGCTCGGAGAAGTGCTGAAAACTTCGAAAGCAACCGATGAACGCCATGTACTACTCTCCTACTACGGTCGTCTGAACTACTCGTTCGACTCACGCTATATGCTGACTACCACCGTACGCCGGGACGCTACTTCCCGTTTTGCCAAGAATGTGCGCTGGGGTACTTTCCCTTCGGTAGCACTGGGATGGAGAGTGACGGAAGAGTCTTTCCTTAAAAACAACAAAGTACTCAGCAACCTGAAAGTTCGTGCCAGCTACGGTGTGACCGGTCAGCAAGACGGTATCGGCAACTACAACTATCTGCCCATCTATACTATCAGCCAGAATGGTGCCGAATCTATCATGGGTAATGATTACATTTATACTTACCGTCCCAAATCGTATGTTTCCGACTTGAAATGGGAAACGACTACTTCATGGAATGTCGGTTTCGACTTCGGTTTCCTGAAAGACCGCATTACCGGTAGTTTCGACTACTACACCCGCAAAACGGAAGATCTGATTGCAACCGTCCCCGCTGCAGCCGGAACGACTTTCGACCGTAACATCACGACTAACGTAGGAAATGTAGACAGCCAGGGTATTGAGTTCAGCCTGAACGCAACACCGATACAAACCAACGACTGGAACTGGGATCTCAGTTTCAATATGACCTGGCAGAAGATGAAGGTGAAAAACCTGTCGCTGGCTGCCGGAGCTGCTGCTACCAACACTTCCGTAGGTCCGTATATCGACAGCTATCAGGTACAGACATTAAGTGAAGGATATGCTCCTTACATGTTCTACGTTTACCACCAACTGTATGATGAGAAAACCGGTAAACCGGTAGAAGATGCCTATGTAGACTTGAACGGCGACGGAGAAATCAATACCGAAGACCTGTATCGCTACCACTCTCCTGCTCCTGACTATATTCTTGGCTTCAGCACCTCACTGCGCTGGAAGAAATGGACATTGAGTACCAGCCTGCGTGCCAACATCGGCAACTATGTATACAATGCAATGGCGATGAACACCGGAGCCTGGGAAACGGTAAGCTACAACTCTTATCAGTTGAACAACCTGTCGACGAGCTATCTGAAGACCGGTTTCCAGTCCCGTCAATACTTGTCGGACTACTATGTAGAGAATGCTTCGTTCCTGAAAATGGACAACCTCTCACTGAACTATAATTTAGGTGAAATCTGCAAAGGATGCAGCCTAAATGTCAGTGCTATGGTACAAAATGTATTCTGCATCACCAAATACAGCGGTGTAGACCCGGAAGTACCCAACGGCGTAGACAACTCTTTCTACCCGCGTCCACGTACCTTCTCACTCAACGTAGGTTTCAACTTCTAATTACTTAAAAGCGCATTATGAAAAGATATTTTATACAGCCTTCTATTTTTGCAGCGCACTGCTGCTAAGTTCCTGCATAGGCGATTTGGACCAGTATCCGCATGAAGACGAAACAGCCGCCAGCATCTACACCAGCGCCGCAAACTATAAAGCCGTGTTAGGGAAAATCTATACGGCAATGGTAACTACCGGACAAGAAAAAGCGGTGATCCGGATTTGAGCAGCAACAGCGGACAGGACTACATGCGTTGCTTCTTCAACCTGCAGGAATGCGGTACGGACGAAGTAGCCTCTACCTGGTTGTCCGGTGACAACGTGACCGGCCTCACCTACCTCAGCTGGGATGCCAACGACCCGTGGGTATCGGATATGTATTACCGTATTTATTACAACATTGCATTGTGCAATGAGTTTATCCGCAACGCTACCGACGAAAAGCTGGCACAATTTACGGAACAGGAACAAAGTGAAATCCGTCATTACCGTGCCGAAGCCCGGTTTATGCGTGCGTTGTTCTACTATCATGCACTCGACCTGTACCGTAACATTCCGTTTGTGACGGAGAATGACCCGACAAGCGGTTATCTCCCTCCACGCTATACAGCCGCACAGATTTTCAGTTATATCGAAAGCGAACTGAACAGCACCGTGAATGATATGCTCGACAAAGCGAATTGTCCTTACGGTCGTGCTTCACAGGGAGCTGCATATACCTTACTGGCTAAACTCTATCTGAATGCGGAAGTGTACACCAATACTTCCAAATATACCGAATGTATCAGTGCCTGCCAACAGGCAATCGCTCAGGGATATTCTCTGGAAGACGATTACAGCAGCCTGTTCAATGCGGATAATGACAAGGGCACTGCCAATGAAATTATCTTCACCCTGCCGGTAGATGCTACGCATACCGTATCATGGGGTTCTTCCACCTATATCATTTGCGGTGCGGTAAGTAATACTTCCGACAAGCAAGTGAAGACTATGGGGTGAAAAGCGGCTGGGGTATGTTCCGCGTACGCGGTGAAATACCAGCTCTGTTTACAGGAGAAGCTGACCAACGCTACTTATTCTTTACCGACGGCCAGACTCAATACCTGAATAAAATAGATGATCAGTCAAACGGCTTTTTTGTAACGAAATGGACCAACCTTACAGATAATGGTCAAACGGCTTCCAATACAGCCGACGGCGGTGTGAACACCGATTATCCCCTGTTCCGTCTGGCAGACGTATATCTGATGATGGCGGAAGCCGTTGTACGTGGCGGCACAGGAAGTGACAGAGGAACGGTATTGGGCTATATCAACGAACTTCAGAGACGGGCATACGGTGACGATGAGCACAAAATAGCAGATTCTGACCTGACTCTTGACTTCTTGTTAAAAGAACGCGCCCGCGAACTTTACTGGGAAGGACACAGACGTACGGACCTGATCCGCTACGGCATGTTCACAACCGACAAATATCTGTGGCAGTGGAAAGGCGGCGAGAAAGGCGGTACAGCCGTAAACAGCAAATACAATATCTACCCGATACCGAATACGGAGCTTACAGCCAATCCGAACCTGTATAATGAAAATTATTAATTATCCTCTAATACGAACGATATATGAAAACAATAAATAGTCTGATCCTCTCTCTGGCAACCCTCTTCGTATTGGGTGCCTGCGAAGAAGACGGAGATAAATATTACTTGTCGAGCCTGACAAGCAATGAACTCATTGCTTCGACAGACAACATCGTACTGACCGAAGCGACCGCACAGAAGAATGTGTTATCGCTGGCATGGACAGACCGTACACTGGCTATCAGCAATCCGAACTTTAAACCGACTAATTTGCTGAAAACCGCCATGCAAGTCTCTTTGAGCGAAGACTTCTCGGGTACTATCGTAGAGTCTGCCGAAACCTCCCTTTCGAAGACTTACAACGGTGCCGAACTGAACATTGTCGCTAATAATCTGGGAGTGGAAGCCAACGTGGCCACAAAATTCTATTTCCGCCTGAAAGGAACGACGGGTAACAACATCGATCCGGCTTATAGCAACGTAGAAGCAGTAACCATCACCCCGTATGAGCTGGATATGCGCTTTGCCAACGTACTCGACCAGAATGCGACTGCCACAGGAATGACCCTGTTCTCCGCCAATACCGACGGTATATACAAGGGCTTCGTCGGTGTAGAGGGCTGGTTCAACTTCTTGGTACAGGAAGCCGACGGTACCATCTGGAGAAATGACAACGAGACCGGAATGCCGTTCCTGCTCACTACAGCCGGCGACTGGAAGTGCTGGTTCCCCGGAACTGCCGGTTGCTACTATATCACATTTGATACCAACAGCAAGCAATGGAACGGACTGCTGATTCCTTCTTTAAATGTCAGCGGAGACATCAATGCCACCATGACATTCGACCGTACCAGCCGGAAATGGACCGCTACATTCAATGCGGATGCAACCGGAACAATCACCGTCCGGATTGACGGAACCGGTAAACTGTATGACCATACCTGCGCCAACCTCAACGACAATGGCGGTTATGACATCGACGATACAAAAGCCAAGGACACCCCTGTCGCATTCAGTGGCAGCAACGCTGCATTGAGCTTTGGAGAAACTGCCGGAGATATCACTGTCAATGTTCCGCAAACAGGAGAATGTACACTGAGCATCGACCTGAGTAATCCGCAGCAATGGACAGCTACCGTAGAGGAAGGCGGCTCCGTAGAACCGGAACCCGAACCGGAAGAAGGACAATATCTGTATCTGCCGGGAATCGGTCCGGACACTGAGTGGGCATACGACCACAAAATAGAAGTCTATTACAAAGAAGAACAGAAGTATGCCGGCATCGTAGACGTTAACTCCAAATATGGAAACTATGCGATGACCTTATTCTCATCGGGCAATGAGTGGGATACCAGCAGAATGTACACCATCGCCAAGGATGATGCTGCCAGCACAGCCGAAAGCGGTACGCTGATTAACGGACAAGGCGATAACATTCCTGCTCCGATGCCGGACTGTATCTGTTCGATGTATCTCTGAAAGAGCTTACTTATAAGACGTATGCTCTTGGCGACAATATCTATTGTTACTACGGAATAGAGAATGACAACAGCTTCAACCCGATTGCAAGCACCGGAACTGCCGGCGAATACTCCGGTACCATCACACTGGCAACAGATTCCAAATGGGGAGCCCAATTCTATATAGAAAATGCATGGACTGCTTTCTACGGAGGAAGCGACGGCAAGCTATATTACAATGGCGATGGTATCATGCTGAAGGCTGGTACTTATACAATTACAGTGAACCTGATTGACGGAACTTATTCCGCCGTTCAGCAATAACCTTTAGATAACGAAGAACAATGATGAAACAATTCAAAACATATTGATGGCTTCCGCACTGTTGTGCGGAGCCTTCACCGCTTGCGACGACAACGATGAAAAGCCGGTATTTCCGGAAAATCAAGAGAATGTGTATGATATGTCCGGCTTCGCCAAAGGAGCGGACGTCAGCTGGCTGACAGAAATGGAGAAATCAGGCTACAAGTTCTATGATGCCGAAGGCAACGACCACGAATGCATGTCCCTGCTCCGCGATCTGGGAATGAACTCGATCCGCCTGCGTGTATGGGTAAACCCCGACCAGGGATGGTCTGAAAACGAAGGCTATTTCAATCCCGAAGGCTGGTGCGACAAAGACGATGTTGTGACCAAAGCATGGCGCGCCCACAATCTGGGTTATCGTATCATGATCGATTTCCACTATAGCGACATCTGGGCCGATCCGGGACGACAGGAAAAACCTGCTGCCTGGGCAGACTTGTCTTTCGAGGAATTGCAGAAAGCTGTAGCCGACCACACGACTGATGTTCTGAGTGCCATCAAAGCAAGAGGTATCGATGTGGAATGGGTACAGGTAGGCAACGAAACACGTTCGGGCATGCTGAAACCCGACGGAGCGGCCAGCAGCGGAAACACTGCCAACTTTGCCAAACTGGTAACTTCCGGTTACGATGCCGTCAAAGCAATCTATCCGCAGGCAAAAGTGATTGTACATATCGACGAAGGCAACAATCCCAACCGCTATATCTGGCTGTTCGACGGACTGAAAGCAGACGGTGGCAAATGGGATGTAATCGGCATGTCACTCTACCCTGATCCAGAGACACAGGACTGGCGCAAGCTGAACAACGACTGCATAAGCAACATAAAAAATCTGATCGAACGCTATAATACTCCGGTCATGATGTGCGAACTCGGCATTAACTGGAATTACGAAGAAGCAGAAGCATTTTTTACCGACTTCGTGACAAAAGCGAAAGAAATAGACCAATGTCTGGGCGTATTCACCTGGGAGCCTCAGTGCTACGGTGGTTGGAAAGGGTATCACAAAGGTTTATTTGACGACAGCGGCAAGCCGACTTCTGCATTTAATGCCTTCAAACGATAAATTTATTGAATCCTTTTCATAACTTTACCCCGAATCCCTAATTTATATACCTGAAAAAGAGAAAATGAACATGAAACACCAAAAACAGTTGCTAACTGTACTTTTGATGAGCGCAGCCAGTATGCTGCAAGCACAGCGCAGCGAAACGCTACTCGAAAAGAACTGGAAATTCAGTAAAGGAGATTTTCCGGAAGCTGCGCAGACTGACTACAACGATACTAAATGGGAATCGGTCGTTATCCCACATGACTGGGCCATCTTCGGACCTTTCGATGTGAACAACGACCTGCAAAATGTAGCAGTCACACAGAACTTTGAGAAAAAGGCATCACTGAAAACCGGACGTACCGGAGGTCTTCCATATGTCGGAACCGGATGGTATCGCACCAGTTTCGATGTTCCCGCCGACAAGGAAGTCACTCTCTTGTTCGACGGAGCAATGAGCGAAGCGCGTATATACGTCAACGGACAGGAGGCTTGCTTCTGGCCTTTCGGCTACAATTTTTTCATTGCAACGTTACCCCTTTCCTGAATAAAGACGGAAAGAACAATACACTGGCGGTACGCCTGGAAAACCGTCCGCAGTCTTCACGCTGGTATCCGGGAGCAGGTTTGTACCGCAATGTACATCTGATTGTGACGGACAAAGTCCACGTCCCCGTATGGGGTACGCAGATCACCACTCCCCATGTCAGTGATGAATTTGCCGCCATACGCCTGCAGACAAAGATAGAGAATGCCGGCGAAAAGACGGAAATCCGTATAGAGACAGAAATCCTGTCACCGGATGGAAAGGTAGTGACACGTAAAGAAAACAAAGGACGCATCAATCACGGGCAGCCGTTTGAACAAAACTTCATCGTCAATGCGCCTCAACTCTGGTCGCCGGAAAGCCCGCTCTCTACAAAGCCGTATCCAACGTGTATGCAGACAATCAGCTGGTAGATACCTACTCTACCCGTTTCGGTATCCGCAGCATTGAATATATTGCCGACAAAGGTTTCTATCTGAACGGAAAACACCGCAAATTTCAGGGGTATGCAATCACCATGACTTAGGTCCGTTGGGTGCAGCCATCAACGTAGCGGCACTTCGCCACCAGCTCACACTCTTGAAAGACATGGGATGCGATGCCATTCGTACTTCCCACAACATGCCGGCTCCCGAACTCGTGGAATTGTGTGATGAAATGGGATTCATGATGATGATCGAACCGTTCGACGAATGGGACATCGCCAAATGTGAAAACGGATATCACCGTTACTTCAAGGAATGGGCAGAACGCGATATGGTGAATATGCTGCACAACTATCGCAACAATCCTTGTGTGGTAATGTGGAGCATCGGCAATGAGGTTCCCACCCAATGCAGCCCTGTCGGATACAAAGTTGCGAAGTTCCTGCAAGACATCTGTCATCGTGAAGATCCTACCCGCCCCGTCACCTGCGGCATGGACCAGGTATCTTGTGTGCTTGCCAACGGATTTGCCGCCATGATCGATATTCCCGGTCTGAACTACCGCGCCAACCGCTATCAGGAAGCATACTCCAAACTTCCGCAGAATCTCATTCTGGGTAGTGAGACCGCTTCTACCGTAAGTTCACGCGGAGTCTACAAATTCCCGGTTGAGGATAAGAAAAGTGCGATATACGACGACCATCAATGTTCTTCTTATGATGTAGAGGCTTGTTCGTGGTCAAATATCCCTGACGAGGACTTTGCATTGGCAGACGATTACCACTGGACCATAGGACAGTTTGTATGGACCGGCTTCGATTACTTGGGTGAGCCTTCTCCTTACGATACCAATGCCTGGCCCAATCACAGTTCCATGTTTGGCATTATCGACCTCGCCAGTTTGCCCAAAGACCGCTATTACTTATACCGCAGCATATGGAATAAGGAAGCGGAAACACTGCATATCCTGCCGCATTGGACATGGCCGGGACGCGAAGGTGAAGTAACTCCAGTATTTGTTTACACCAACTACCCTGCTGCCGAACTGTTTATCAACGGCAAAAGCTATGGCAAACAAAGCAAGAACAACAGTTCATTGAAGAGCCGTTATCGCCTGATGTGGATGGATGCTGTATATGAACCGGGTGAAGTGAAAGTAGTAGCCTATGATAAAGACGGAAAAGCAGTAGCAGAAAAAGTGGTCCGTACAGCCGGCAAGCCTCATCACATCGAACTGGTCAGCAACCGGAATGAACTGACGGCAGACGGAAAAGACCTTGCTTATGTAACCGTGAAAATAGTAGACAAAGACGGAAACCTCTGCCCTGCCGACAACCGCCTGATTAACTTCTCCGTCAAAGGAGCCGGAACATACCGTGCCGGAGCCAATGGTGACCCAACGAGTCTCGACCTGTTCCATCTTCCGAAGATGCACGCTTTCAACGGAATGCTTACAGCTATCGTACAAACCGAATGAAACAGCCGGAGAAATTATTCTGACTGCCAAAGCCGGCGGAGTGAAAGCAGGAAGTATCCGTCTTCTGACGAAATAATCGGTCTACATAAAGAAATATATTTGAAAAATTGCTGTCACCTGTCACCAAACGAGTGATAATAGTCTGATAATTAAACCATAAGACCGTGACAGCAACGTGTGATAGCAGTGTGATGGCAAGTATTGCCGTCACACTGCTGTTTCATCTTAGCTCCCTCCTGCACTTCTACTGATATCAAGTCAAGTTCGTTTCCCTATTTGAAACTATAGTTCCCATTGCTTGAAACTCTAGTTTCTATTGCTTGAAACTTTGGTTTCATACGCTCGATACTTTTGGTTTCAAGCCTTTGGAACTATGGTTTCTTACTGATGAAACTACAGTTTCTCACCGATGGAACTCTAGTTTCAAAGCAGTGGAAACTTATCAAGCCTACAGCTTATTCAAACTGTTATCATTAATCCGCCATTTACAGTAAATGCCGGATCGCAGTTCTTCTTATATTACTAAAGTTCTAGGGTGCCCAGTTTGATGTTCTCATTTTAGAGAAGAATTTAACAGTACGATAACAATTGCATTAAGAATGTCAAACTGAACACCCTAACATTTTGCCACTATTTATAACTTAGATAAGGAGCATCTTTCTTCTCTGCCTAACTGATTGTACTTTGCACGGGCAAGTATTGTAAATTTTCCTCTAGGAAATTTTGCATAAAAGTGACCAAGAGAAGTATTATTCATTTGATTCGATAGATATAAATACCATCAGTATAAGTATAAAGTATTAAAATATCATCATATTGTTCAATATCAATAATTCCACCTACACCCAATAAATCGGCTTGATAAAGTATAGACCATGTATCACCACCATCAGTAGAATGATGAATTGTAAATTTATGTTCTTCTTTAGGAATACGGGTGACTCCAGTAGAATATAGTATTTGTGGATTTCTCTTATCATAAATTGTTTTGTAAAATATACATCATCCTTCAAAACAGGTTCCAAATCCGACCTTTATCTATAGTTTTCTTTAAAAATATTCCCTGAATATATCATTATATTTGGATTAGTTGGGTCAAAGCTATATGATGTATACAATTATTTCTTTCATTCTCAAGTATTATCCAATCTTTCCCATCATTACAAGAAGCATTAATAAAAGATTCAAATATCATAGTTTCCCCTGTATTGTAAATATTTGTAGTGTCTTGAGGATGAAATCCAACAAACCAATTCTGATAGCCGCCATAAAAGTACTGATAGTCTTCCAACTTTTTCCAAAATTTACCGATTTCACTACTCCAATAGGTTCGACCAAAGCCAATAGTGAATTCGCATTTTGGGAGTTTTGAGATATTGAGTAAGGTATGACCTTTAACTCATTCTCTTCAATTAAAAACTCCGGTGGCGTTATCGCCTTACAAGTTTTTCCACCATCTGTTGAAAGCACAAATGCCTTCTCGTCAGTGCAAGCTGTAATTGCAATTATAGAATCCCCTTCATAACAAACTGGATTACTGGAAGACCGGAGAACGCAAACTTTTCCCAGTCCATGTTATTCAACGACTTCGCTGGCTTTCGATATATCCCCGACCACGTTGCTATGTAAATATATCCATCAACTACTTGAACAGACGGTCTATAAGGACGCCCATAAGTATTCCAAACTTTTCTTGGGCCTCTATTACATTTGCTTTATCTTTTAATCCAATATATTCAAAATCTTCTCGTCGTCAGTAATTTCTCGTAGGTTATTATCATCCTTACAAGAAATAAACATAACTGATAAAAACAAAATTAAAAATAATGATTTCATTTATAATTGCTTTATAATTAGTCTAAGTGGTGATTACAAATTAATTTAAATTATGCGTATATTGGTTTGTCTGCAGGACGAGTCAATATTCATTATATACTAAAATCCTTTAGAACAAACCTTTATATTATCTAAAATATTATTGGATTGATTCTTTTCGAGAGAATCCCTATAAACAAATTGTTTGACCATATTAAAAATTTAAATATAGAACCAATAAATGAAAACCAGCTATCTATCTGGTAGCATTTATATAGACACTAGTATAGTTAAACATTTGCACACTATAATCAAATAATTGAGTAGCAAGCACAATAGCAATGCGTTAAATAAAAACATTCATTTCACAGTATATGTGCATATCATTGCATTCTTCACAATCATTCATACCAAATAACTATTGCAAATATATAATAAATAAGCAGTACATGCTATAAAACACAGCCTACTTCTTCAAGATTAACTAGTATTAGTATTTTCAACGTAAATTTAGTGCCACTCGTTGCCACCCAATGCGCAATTCTCATTAGGAAACTACGTATATCAGATTGAACGTGTAGCTATAGTCATGTGTGTATAATCATAAGATAGAAAAGAAGAAAAGGCTGGCGGCATAATCAGCGCTAATACATGAAAACGGAAAAGTTTATTAACTTCCTGCTAAAAGGCAGGCCCCTACATCATGATTTCAGGATGTAAGATACAGATATGTAAATAATATTATCAAAAAGGAAGAATAATTGAGATCTGTATATAAAAAATGAAGAGAAAAATCTCTAAAAATTAATATTATCCTATTCATTTATAGAAAATAAGGACATTTACAGAATATCCCTAAATAAACTACAACGAGTGGCAACAGCGTGACGGCAAATTCTGCCATCACACTGCTGTCACTCGTTGCCGTCACCATATTTATACCTAAAAATCAACCTGTTACATCTAAAACAGTGACAGGTGACAGATAATATTTGTTTTTATTTATATAGGATGAAGAAAATATAGATGCTACTGATATTATTTACAGATAAACGTAACCAACAATCCTTTGTGATCGGTTGGCCATACATCAAGCGGCAATAAGAACTTATCTTTGGATGTCTCCTGCACGCGCTGTGCGCGGACAATAGAACCTTTCGGTCCGAAGATGACCGCCTTCCTTGCATCCAGTCCTTCGCCTTTATAGAAAATAAAGTCGATCCGGTCCCGCTCGTCTGCTTTGGGAGCCCATGTGATTTTCTCCGGAGTTTTTGCCGGATTGTCCGAAGGATAAGTAAAGCCGGGATGTGTCAAGGGATTGGGATATATCTTGCGGTAACTATCTACAAATCCGGCTTCTTCGAGCAAAGTCGTTACCGTCCAGGGCACAACGAAGCCATTGTGATCGTACATATCTTTATTCTTTTCTATCCAGTCACAGTGAGACGGTTCGTTAAAGTCACCGCCGATAATCACTTTATACCCTGCTGCCAGGTCTTTCTCAGCCTGAGTGATAAACAAACGGATAGCATCGTCACGCTGGGAAGCAACGTTTACTTTCAGTATCTCTTCTACCGATGCCGGCAACGGTATTTCCTTCCAGGTAGAACCGTCATAGCCGCGGGCATTGTAGTATGCACAATCCAGATAATCCAGATGTGACGTGTAAACCGCTACCTTATGCCCGTTTACCGAACTGGTCAGGCGATAGATACTTCCGTGATCGTCTTTCTCGGGAAAAACAGTCAGGGAATCGGTGATAGGATGTTTGCTCAGCAGCCCCGTGTCATAACTATAAAAAGAATAATACGAAAGCCCCTTCTCTTTCAGCGAAGCACAGACGCGGGCTGTGAAATTCGTCTTATTGTAATTCCTGACTTCACTGAAAGTTACAAAGTCCGGTTTCAGGCGAACAATCTCATTGACAATAGCGTCATATCCTCCCGGTACCATCGTACCTTCCTGCCATACATTCCATTGCAGTACTGTAAATTCATTACTCTTCTGACTTCGTGCAAAGACGGAAACAAATAGTAAAAGTGTCGTAAATAGTAAGTTGGTTAATCGCATTTCATTTATTATTTAGCGTGATGTATCTTTAAATAGCTTTCCAGAAAGACTGAAAATCACGGTATTTACCGTAGCAGACCAGTTCGTCTCCTTCTTCCACCTTTTCATCTCCGGGCAACTCATTCTTGACATGACGCTCCATCAAAGAAATGCCCAGGCAATTAGTGACTTTGTTCGCACGCTTCAGTGCGATCAGTTTCAGATGAAACTCTTCATCCATATTCAGCTCATTCACAAAGTATCCTACAAACTTCTTCGGAACAGTAAACTTCACGACATAATAATCCTGATCAATACGGAACGCTTCCATCGTCGCCCCAAAGTCGAGCAACTGCACCAGGCTACGGGCAGCATCCTCTTCCGGTGTCAGAATCTTCTCCAGACTAAACGCTTCAAGCACTGCCTTGTGCACCGCATCAATGGCACGGGCAAAAATACGAGGCACCTTTTTCTGCTTCAACAACGCGACAACACGTACCGATGCTCCAAAATTCTCGCCAATCGCCACAACAACAATATCTACGCTATTCAAAGGCAGCACCGACAACGACTGTTCGTCCGTAGCGTCTATGACAAAAGCAGTGGCAACCTTATCTTTGATTGAGTCGACACGGCTTTCGCTGATGTCCGCTCCAATGATCTCATGCCCCAATGCCGATAATTCCTCGGCAAGTACATGCCCGTAATTTCCTAGACCAATAATAATATACTTCATGATGTTAGTTTATGATGATGTTATCACTCGGATAACGGTATTTTGTATTCTTTTTCTGCTTGACGATGCCCAGCATCAACGTAATCAGACCGACACGTCCGATAAACATCAGCAACGATACCAGCAATTTACTGGCATCGCACAATTGAGGCGTCAGATTCAGGCTCGATCCTACCGTACTAAGGGCGGAAACACATTCAAAGGTCAGTGCCAGCAAAGAGGCTTTCGGTTCGAGTATGCTCAATATGAAGATGAAGAGAAACAATACGCCCAGCGACATGACGACCGTCGCATTGGAACGCCGGATAGAGTCATGAGACAATTCCCTGCCGAAGACCTCTACCCGCTCACTTCCCCGCAATACGGCTACAAGGTTCAACACTACCACTGCAAAAGCATTCACTTTGACACCGCCTGCCGTAGACTGCGAACCGCCGCCGACCCACATCAGGAAGAGATAAACCAACAGCGTCTGCACGCTCAATGATGCCAGATCGACACTGCTAAACCCAGCCGTTCGCGGACAGGTCGCATTAAAGAATGCTTGCGTCCATTTATCGGCCACAGACATACCGGCAAAAGAGGCATTCCACTCAAAAGCAGCAATGGCCAGTGTACCGATCAGCAAAAGCAGGAAAGTCATGATCAATACGATTTTCGTATTCAGATTGTAGAGGTGCTGCATCTTATGTCTTTCCAGTTTGCGGGTACGCACAAACGTCCAGAAATGGCGCAAATGGTATAATACGATATCTTTAAAATTAACCAGAATCGGAAAACCGATACCGCCCAAGATAATCAGTAAAGAGACGGAGATGAACAGCCAGTTGTGGTTGGTCATCACCATCGAATTTCCTAAATTGCCTGAAAGTGTGGAGAAACCCGCATTGCAGAAAGCCGAAATGGAATGGAAGGCGGCAAAAGCCAGTTCCTCTTCCAGATTCATCCCAAGCGTATTGTGAATGCTGAACCAGATGGACACCATGCCAATGCCTTCGATGACCAATGTAAATCCAAGGATATATAGTAGTGTGGACAGTAACGACCCCAACGAATTGGAACTGACCATATCACGGACAACGAGCTGATTGTAAATGGAAGTATTTCCCATAAAGAACATGGCGAAGAAACTGGTTAATGTCATCACTCCCAGTCCGCCGATCTGAATGAGCAGGATAATGACTACAAGTCCGCTAGTGGTGAAAGTGGTGGATACGTCTACCGGCACCAAGCCCGTCACACAGACGGCACTGGTGGCTGTAAACAGAGAATCGACCCAAGTGATGCCATTGACCGTACATCGTGGAAGCATCAGCAATCCCGTCCCGATCAGAATAATAGCCATAAAGCTGACAGCCAGTATCAAAGACGGATTCGTACGGCGTCCTAAAAGACGCACCAAGCCATTGGACAGGTTCAGCAGAGAAAAAACCAACAATAATATTAAATGATAAAACTTCCCGTGAAGAAATTCCCAGACTTGCAGAATTGCTCCCTCTTCTTCCGGACGATGGAAGATGACGGGAACCAAAGTTAGGTAAAGCAATACGCTCAATATCCATGCCAGCCTTCGATATTGCTTTTTCGTATTCCGGTATTCCAGCGAAATATGCAGGGTGACATCAATTAAAAGATAATCCATACGGCTTTATACAAGATCTGTATCTGCTGTACCTCGACCGGGGACAATGGAAAACCATGTTCGTAAACCACTCCGACAATCAACAACAGAGATGCCAGATAAGTGAGTGCTTCTACCAACCCCAGCAGGATACGTACATAGGGCTTGAGAAGCTTATTCTGATATAACAGAAATTTATGATAAATCTTCATATCACATTTTTATTGTCGTATTTGCTATGCCGTGCAAACTTAACTAAAATAACAATCGAATTCGATTCTTTGTTGACAAAATTACACGAATATTAAAATTTTGCCTACTTTGGCAGCAGAAAACTAATAAACCACAATAACATGAGTGACAAAGAAAACGGTATATCCTACCGGAAGAAGAAATTCCACATTACTGGTACAACATTCAGGCTGATATGGTGAACAAGCCAATGCCGCCGTTGCACCGGAACAAAACAGCCGCTGAAAGCGGAAGATCTGTATCCAATCTTTGCCAAAGAACTGTGTCATCAGGAGCTTAACCAGACTGACGCATGGATCGAAATACCGGAAGATGTACGCGAAATGTATAAATATTATCGCAGTACGCCGCTTGTACGCGCTTACGGACTGGAAAAGCGCTCGGAACTCCGGCACATATCTATTTCAAGAACGAAAGTGTCAGCCCGATCGGTTCTCATAAACTGAACTCTGCGCTGGCTCAGGCATATTATTGCAAAGAAGAAGGCGTCACGAACGTTACTACCGAAACCGGTGCGGGCCAATGGGGAGCCGCCCTTTCTTATGCTGCCAAAGTTTTTGGTCTCGAAGCCGCAGTTTATCAGGTAAAGATCAGCTACGAACAAAAGCCTTACCGCCGCAGCATTATGCAGACTTTCGGCGCACAGGTCACTCCTTCTCCGTCTATGTCTACCCGTGCGGGAAAAGATATCCTGACGGCTCACCCCACCTATCAGGGTTCTCTGGGTACAGCCATCTCGGAAGCTATCGAACTTGCACAAATGACTCCCAACTGTAAATACACTCTTGGTTCGGTACTCAGCCACGTTACTCTCCACCAAACCATCATCGGTCTGGAAGCTGAAAAGCAAATGGAAATGGCGGGCGAATATCCGGACGTAGTAATCGGTTGTTTCGGAGGCGGTTCCAACTTCGGAGGTATCTCTTTCCCATTCATGCGTCACAACATCCTGGAAGGAAAGAAACGCGTTTCGTTGCTGCCGAACCAGCTTCGTGCCCGAAGCTGACCCGCGGTAAATTCAATATGACTTCGGTGATGAAGCCGGATATACCCGCTGCTCCCGATGTTTACATTAGGACACAACTTCGCTCCTGCCCATATCCATGCAGGCGGTCTTCGCTATCACGGTGCAGGCGTCATCGTCTCCCAATTGCTGAAAGACAATCTGATGGAAGCAGTAGATATCCAGCAACTGGAATCTTTCGAAGCCGGCTGTCTGTTCGCACAGGCGGAAGGTATTATTCCGGCACCGGAATCCAGTCACGCGATTGCTGCCGCTATACGCGAAGCAAAGGCGTGCAAGGAAACAGGAGAAGAGAAAGTGATTCTGTTCAACCTGTCCGGACACGGTCTGATCGATATGGCATCTTATGACAAATATCTGGCAGGCGATTTAGTGAACTACGCACTGACTGACGAAGATATTCAGAAGAATCTGGATGAAATAGGAGACTTATCCAAGTAAGCCCCGGTTTCTGAACCGAATTCTGTAAGCATAAAAGCCCGGTATGATGCCGGGCTTATTTATTATCTCTACGAAACTATCCAAAAGAATACAGTCTTTTGTACTTTATTCATGGGGTATTTAAAGGAAATTACTATCTTTGGCGTCATTATTAATCTCGTGAACTAATAATGAGCAAGCTTAAGAAGATAGTAATCTACTTGTTTTCCTATGCTTAGGAATGCATTCCGCCTTTTCTGAAACTCCGGAACAAATCACATTTTCCTATATTTCCATCAATGAGGGACTATCACAAAGTACGGTGTTCTCCATCGATCAGGATAAAGGGGCAATATGTGGTTTGCCACTTATGACGGAGTTAACAAATACGACGGATATGCATTTACGGTTTATCAGCATAATGAGGATGACCCGAACAGTATCGCCAACGACATCTCCCGTATTGTAAAACAGACAGTCAGGACGGGTATGGATTGGTACACGTGATGGTTTGTCCCGTTATGATGAGGAAAAAGACATATTCCAGAACTTCTTCTATGAAAAGAATGGGAAACATTTGCAAAGTTAACGGTATCGAAGAGATCTCACCGGAACAGTTACTTATCAGTACTCCGGAAGGGCTGATCATGTTCGATATCAAAGAATCCAAATTTATAGATGATTCTTTCAGCACAGCGATGCATAAGACAATCGCCTCCACCTTTACAGACAGGGTGACCAAATTTATATCGGAACTTCGACCGACGGACTCTATACTTACTCTATTACTCAGAAAACTTTTGAAAAAGTGATCCCCATTTTAGGGACTAAACAGATTCAGGCTATTCTTCAGCAATCCCCTACCCGCATCTGGGTGGCAAACCGAAGGAGCCGGACTGTTCCTGATTAATCCGAAAACGAAGGAAATAAAGAATTATCTGCATTCTCCTTCCAATCCGAAGAGTATCAGTTCCAATTACATCCGCTCACTGGCAATGGATTCACAAAACCGTTTATGGATCGGAACTTTCAACGACTTGAATATTTATCATGAAGGTACTGATTCTTTTGCCTCGTACAGCAGTAACCCCGTAGAAAACGGCAGTCTGTCACAACGTTCGGTGCAGTATCTTTATGGATTCTCAGGGCGGTATGTGGCTGGAACTTATTTCGGTGGTCTGAACTATTATCACCCTATCCGGAACCGCTTCAAGAATATCCGCAATATTCCTTATAAAACTCGTTAAGCGACAAATGTAGTAAGCTGTATTGTCGAAGATAAAGACAAAAACCTGTGGATAGGAACGAATGACGGAGGATTGAATCTTTATAATCCGATTACACAGCGATTTACATCTTATACACTGCAAGAGGATGAAAGTGCAAGAGGCATCGGTTCCAACAATATCAAGGCGGTATATGTAGACGAAAAGAAATCTTTGGTATATATAGGTACTCATGCCGGCGGACTGAGTATCCTTCACCGCAACAGCGGTCAGGTAGAAAACTTTAACCAACGCAACAGCCAGCTGGTGAATGAGAATGTCTATGCCATCCTTCCCGACGGAGAAGGGAATCTCTGGTTGGGAACACTCAGTGCACTGGTTCGTTTTAATCCGGAACAACGGAGTTTTACTACGATTGAAAAAGAGAAAGATGGCACTCCGGTCGTCTCCAAACAAATCACGACACTATTCCGCGACTCCCATAAACGCTTATGGATCGGTGGAGAAGAGGGACTATCAGTCTTTAAGCAAGAAGGTCTGGATATACAAAAAGCATCCATACTTCCGGTTTCCAACGTCACGAAGCTCTTTACGAACTGTATTTACGAGGCTTCCAACGGAATCATCTGGGTAGGTACACGCGAAGGATTTTATTGTTTCAATGAAAAAGACAAGCAGATCAAACGGTATAACACGACCAACGGTCTGCCGAATAACGTAGTATACGGTATTTTGGAAGATTCCTTCGGAAGACTCTGGTTAAGTACCAACCGGGGGATTTCCTGCTTTAATCCGGAAACGGAAAAATTCCGTAACTTTACAGAATCGGACGGGTTGCAAAGCAATCAGTTCAATACCGCTTCTTATTGCCGTACATCTGTGGGACAAATGTATTTTGGCGGTATCAACGGAATCACGACTTTCCGTCCGGAATTATTGCTCGACAATCCTTATACGCCTCCGGTGGTTATCACCAAACTGCAACTGTTCAATAAGGTAGTCCGCCCGGATGATGAGACCGGTATTCTGACCAAGAACATCAGTGAAACGAAAAGTATCACACTGAAATCCTGGCAAACTGCTTTTTCCATTGAGTTCGTGGTATCCAATTATATCTCAGGACAACATAATACTTTCGCCTATAAGCTGGAAGGTTATGATAAGGAATGGTATTATCTGACGGACAGCCGCACCGTCTCCTACTCTAACCTGCCACAGGGAACCTACCAGTTCCTTGTCAAAGCAGCCAACAGCGATGGCAAATGGAATCCTATCCCTACAGCATTGGAGATTATCGTTCTGCCAATCTGGTATAAGACCTGGTGGGCACTACTCATCTTCTTCGCAACCTTCGCAGGTTTCATCACTTTTGTTTTCCGCTTCTTCTGGATGCGCAAAAGTATGGAAGCCCAGCTTGAAATAGAACGCAGAGACAAAGAACATCAGGAAGAAATCAATCAGATGAAGATGCGTTTCTTCATCAACATCTCGCATGAACTTCGTACACCTTTGACGCTGATTCTGACTCCCCTGCAAGAGATCATTAACAAAATCAGCGACCGATGGACACGTAACCAACTGGAATATATCCAACGGAATGCAAACCGCCTGCTGCATCTGGTCAACCAATTGATGGACTACCGCCGTGCTGAACTCGGAGTGTTCGAACTAAAAGCGAAAAAAGGAAACGCTCATCAACTGATACAGGACAACTTCCTCTTCTACGATAAACTGGCACGTCACAAAAAGATTACTTATACTCTACACTCTGAACTGGAAGACAAAGAAGTTCTTTTTGATGCCAACTATCTGGAACTGATAGTAAACAACCTCCTTCCAATGCCTTTAAATATACGGAAAGCGGGCAAAGCATTACCGTGACTCTGAAAGAGGAGAACGGCTGGCTATTGTTACAAGTCAGCGATACAGGCATAGGTATCCCTATCAACAAACAGGGAAAGATATTTGAACGTTTCTATCAGATAGAAAGTGAACACGTAGGAAGTGGTATCGGACTTTCGTTAGTACAACGTCTGATAGAACTTCATCATGGGCGCATCGAACTGGACAGCGAAGAAAACAAAGGCAGTACATTCTCTGTCTATCTGCCACAGGATCTGTCGGTTTACAAACCTTCCGAGTTAGCTTCCAATAACGAACAGAATGAAGAAGAGCAAGTGTATTCTACCAATTCAGAAAGCAATGTATTTCATCGACACGGAGAAAGTGGAAACGAATCTGTGGAATCCGGTGATAAGAAGCGCGGAACAATTCTGATCGTAGAAGATAATAATGAAATCCGCCGTTACCTGAGTAACGGACTGGCGGATTTGTTCAACACACTGGAAGCCGGGAACGGTGAAGAAGCACTGGAAAAACTGAAAGAAAGACAACGAAGTGGATGTGATTGTCACCGACGTCATGATGCCGGTTATGGATGGTATCAAGCTATGCAAGAACGTGAAACAAAATATCCGGACTTGCCATATTCCGGTTATTATTCTTTCCGCAAAGACCGATATCAAAGATCAGATGGAAGGTCTGCAAATGGGTGCGGATGACTATATCCCCAAACCATTCTCTCTTGCCATCCTGACAACCAAGATACAGAACATGATGCGTACACGCAGACGGATGCTCGATAAGTACGCCAAATCATTGGAAGTAGAACCTGAGAAAATCACATTCAATGCAATGGATGAAGCCTTGCTGAAACGTGCCATGGCGATTGTGGAAAAGAATATGGATAACATCGAATCTCTACCGACGAATTCGCCAGAGAAATGAACATGAGCCGTTCTAATCTGCATCTGAAACTAAAAGCAATTACCGGAGAATCAACCATTGACTTTATCCGTAAGATTCTGTTTCAATGAAGCAGCCAAGCTACTGAAAGACGGACGATATACGGTAGCGGAAGTCAGTACTATGGTAGGATTCAATACACCGTCATATTTTGCCACCAGTTTCAAGAAGTACTTCGGATGCTTACCTACGGAGTATATCAAGAAATCAAAAGGATAGTAGTTAGACATACAGTATAGAGTCTTTATAGCAATCGTGTTTTTGTCTTTTTCCGAAAGAAAATGCACCTGCCTTGTACCATATACCACATTTGGTATCGCACTATTATACCTCAAAACACGTTTTTCTTCTTTTATTGAATGATGACGGACTTTAAAATCATCCATCCAAACAACCTAAATTGTACAGAACCTATTCCATATCATATTACAATCCATAACATTATGACACATAAAACTAAAATACAGGAGATAAACAGCTCTTTAAACAAAACAACATATGTCTCAACAAATTTGATATCAAAAATCATTTTGAACAAAGTATGAACAACCTAAATTAAAGAATCTAATTAATGAGGCTACATTTGCAACAGTAAAATAACACTTTTAATAATTATAAAACCTAATAAAGTATGAAGAACATCTTCTTTATTTGCTTTTTGTGCGCTATTCGCATTTAGTGGATGCGCAGACGATGATGATGATCTATTAACCGGAGGGAATGTAGATATAGATCTGCTTCCTGATGCCAAACCAAACGATGTTGTTGATCCTCAAGTATTCGAGGCTATTAACCTCAACTACCCCGGACTGGAAAAAGTTAAAGAATTCTACGAGGCAGGCGAACATTATTATGCAGCCAATGCTTTATTGGAATACTATAGAACGAGAACCAATGTTACTAATCCGAACTTATCTTTAATTAATGTGACGATCTCAGAAGCAGAGCAGGCAAAAGCTGATTATGCACTGGTAGATTATCGCTTTCATGTTAACAACTTCTATGAAGATAAGGAAACCTTGAAACCCTATTCAGTAAAACAAGACGGAGGTATAAACTGAGTATTCACCGAAAGATGCAACATCTGATGAATATCAGAAACAACTTCATCGCCATCAGTGGTTCATCCCCAAGCCAAAGCTACCGTGTAAGTGGAGATGAGGAAATACATTCAATCATGGATTGAGGTATATAAGAATTGATAGAAAACAATCCGAAGCCTACAACAGGACCTAATACTACCCTCATGGTGGCAGTTACAGGTATCTACCCGTATCGGTGACCAAGTACAATTGCTTGAATACTTCAAGAACTCTGTTAATTTTACTCCGGAATGGCTTTCTACATTCTTGGTAGAATTTGCAGAACAAGCAGACTTTCTCGTAGATTATCCGTATGAATCAGGAGGTAACATACTTATATCACAAGCGAATGCATTGGCTACTGCCGGAACGTTAATGCCGGAATTTAAGAATGCGGAGAAATGGATGAATACAGGATATCAGATACTTAGCGAAGAAGTACAAAATCAAATTATGAGTGACGGATGGCACAAGGAAATGTCGCTCCACTATCATATCGGTATCGTTGCGGATTTCTACGAGGCAATGAAATTAGCAGAGGCAAACCAACTCTCCAGTAAATTGCCGTCAGATTTTACAGAACCACTGCGTAAAGCAGCAGAAGTAGTGATGTACTTCACATATCCTAATTACTTTATCAAGGGTTCCGATAATGTGGTCCCAATGTTCAACGACTCATGGAGCCGGACACGTAATGTCCTTAAAAATACGAACTTTAAGCAATATGTGGAAATGTTCCCGGATAGTGAAGAATTGAAATATATGCAAACTGCCGGAAATGGTGGAACAGCACAGGGACGTACCCCCAATAATGATATGAAGCTATTCGACCAGGCAGGATATTATGTATTACGAAATGGTTGGACACCGGCTTCTACAGTCATGATTTTAAGCAATAACAAGAGTAATGATGCTTCTAATTCACTTAGTGCTTATAGTCATAACCAGCCAGATAATGGAACTTTCGAACTTTACCATAACGGACGAAATTTTTTCCCTGATTCAGGTGTGTGTACTTATTATACCAGCGGTGGAGACAATGACTTACGTTACTGGTTCCGTGGTATCGATAAACACAATACTTTATCAATCGGAAAACAGAATATCAAAAAGGCAGCAGGCAAACTGTTGAAATCAGAGGAAGGAGCGACTGAATTAGTTGTATTTGAGAATCAAGGATATGATAACTTAAAGCACCGTCGTGCAGTCTTTTACGTAAACAAAAAAATTCTTTGTATTAGTAGATGAAGGTATTGGAAATGCAGAAGGTACTATTAATCTAAGTTTCAATCTTTGCGAAGGCACTGCCAGCGAAGTTGTTATGGATACAGATAAAAATGGAGTCCATACAGCATTCAGCAATAATAATAACATTATAGTCCGCACTTTGCCAATAAAGCAGTAACCTGTTCTCCATTCACGGGGCGTATAGCCTCTCGTAGACGGGGCTTACAACACACGTCAATCTTATACCATCGATATGAATAAGAGTGCTGATGAAACCGCACGTTACATTACAGTTATTCTTCCAGTCAATGGAAGTACTGATACGTCCAGTATCTCAGCCAAATTCATAGATAGCGGATATTCCGAAAACAGCGCTTCTGTAGAAGTAAGTGTGAATGGAGAGACACATACATTATCTTATACCTTATAAACTAATAACTCTTAAAATATGAGATCTAAATTACTAAACATTACTTCAAGATTACTAGGAGTCCTCATAGTAATTGCAGTGACAATAGTCAATAGTTCCTGTTCGGATACAGAAACTACTGACTCTACGAAGTTTACTATTTATTATACAGGAATGACTGATATCGGTCCATCTATGACAGGAGTTATCAGTAGCCCGACTTACAAAGGCGGCACTCCATACGATTTTGCCATTACCAGAATCACTCTTGATGGAGAACCGTTTTCCGATAGCATCTTCGCCATTGATTCGGAAACAGGAAAAATTACTTTAAATAGTACAAGCAATACTCCTGTCGGACTATACAAACTATCTGTCGCATGTTATTCCAACAATAACAGATATGAATATACCGACATTGTGGAAATCAACATGATGAAACCTGTGCCTGATGGAATCAAAACAGATCCGGAGAAACTACAGGTAGAATATGCAGATATTATCGACACAGAAAGCAGCAATGAACTGCCCACCTCTCAAATTAGAACTGAAGGAAATCATATTTCTATTTCAAACTACACCATTGCTTCTGCAATGTGGAATGGAGTTGCAGTAGAAAGTCCCGAAGACTACTTTGCTGTATCAGATAAAGGTGAAATTTCCATCATCAAAGGAAATCAAAACATTCAGCCTGGTAAGTACATCCTATCATTCAAACTGACAACTGCCGCAACTGGAGAGGATCCTGAAAAAGGAATTTCGAGAATGCGTTGGAAATCAATGTAACTTCCGCCCACTTTCATTAATATACACTCCTGATGAAGGAAAAATAGAGGAAGAAGGAGAGCGTAGTCCTGAGACCACTTTCCAAAGTAATATTCCCGCATTAAAAGGTTCTGCGGAAGGGCTTGTATACAGTATCAGTTCAGTTAGTCCGAATACGGATAAAATCACAATTGATCCGACAACGGGCGTATTGTCTGTAGCGGCTCATCATGGATTCAAGGATGGAGAAAATATCAAATCAGTGTGAAGGCTATCAATGAATTTTCTCCAGAAGGCGTAGTATTCGAGAATGTATTCACACTAAATACAGTTGAATTTATAGAACCGATAGCTAACTTCGGATACGCTGATGTAAACGATGTACAAGCTGTAGAAATCGACATTAACAAAAATGAGAATTTCAAAGGTGATGAAGTGAAATATGAATTTGTAAATCTGCCAACTGACCTTCAAGGTGAATTAGCTCTTGATCTGGATGGAAACATCGCCATTAAGAAGGGAAACAAGATTCCTGTCGGGCAATATACAGTTCAGGTTATGGCTACCAATACCAAAGGTTCAGAGACTGCTACATTTACATTAACAATCACAGCAAATCCGAACTATTTTACTTATTTCCGCTACGGAAATAACCTCGGATTAACTCCTATTGAAAACTATGCCGATCAATTCAAATTGAGGCAGGCGGTAAACTTAACTCTGTGAAAACCGGTTCCAACAGCAACAGATGCCAAAGATGGTTTGTCTTCACTAAAGTGGGAAGTAGAATTGAAACATAATCCCAATAATACAAAAGCGACTATTAATGAATCTACCGGACAGATTACAATAACCGGATTAAAACAAGGACAATGGCTGGTAATGGTTACCGCAACAGCCGGAGAAGGAAAAACGGCAGTTTCTGTAAAACAACCTGTATTTTCCATTTCTCAATGATTTCAGACAGTAATGTACAATTAGAGTATACTCCGTTTGTCTTCCAGGTAAATCCGGCAAGAGGTGGTGAGTCAATAGCTCCAAGTTTAGGAGCAGGTATAGATAAATCTACATTCAGATTAGACTATCGCCGTGACTTCTTCTACTATAATATAGCTGGTCCAGATTCACATATAAGGGGGCATTGGCACAAAAGTAGATAACTTCTTATCGAAATGTGGAATTCTTATGATGCGACAGCCGGTACATCCAGAAAACCGATGTCTTACTTTGAAAACACTACTAATTTAAGCAAAGCGTTAGGTTACATTGACCAAACAGACTTCAAAGTACACATTAACCCAAATCTGTGGCGCAACAAAGACGGCTACGCTAACGGGGCCATGATTGGTCAGATAACCTATGACGTCACCGGAAAAGATCCACAAGCTGCAACAAGCGGGGCACGGGTTTCTCCGATATTTATTTGGTTTGATACTAAGTTCTAATAAATACATGCAAAAATACACGTTATGTACTATACAAATATAATAAAATCAATTAGCGCAAGAGGGTTGTTCACCCTCTTGGCACTGATCATGTCGATCAGCTTACATGCCCAGAACGCTACTGTAAAGGTGTTATTGTAGATGAAACAGATACTCCTCTCATCGGAGCAACTGTTCAGGTTAAGGGAACCGCAACGGAAGTATAACCGACTTTGATGGAAATTACATCAAAGCTAATAAAGGTGCGGTTATTACATTCTCATATATTGGATATAAGACACAGGAAATTAAATTCACAGGCCAATCGCCGCTTAACGTAAAGATGATTCCTGACAATCAGACACTAGATGAAGTGGTCGTAGTAGGTTATGGTACTATGAAACGTAGTGACCTGACAGGTTCTGTAGCTTCTATCGCCGCCAAAGATGTAGAAGGCTTCAAGACAAGTTCTGTAGCAGGCGCATTAGGAGGTCAGATTGCCGGTGTGCAAATCACATCAACTGACGGTACTCCAGGCGCTGGCTTCAGCATCAATATTCGTGGTGTCGGCACATTGACAGGAGATTCTTCTCACTTTATATTGTCGATGGTTTTGAAGTAGACGATATCGACTATTTGTCAAACTCTGATATCGAATCTATTGAAGTTTTAAAGATGCTTCTTCTTCCGCTATCTATGGTGCGCGTGCCGCTAATGGCGTGGTATTAATCACGACCAAATCCGGTAAAACTGGAAGACCGACAATTACCTACAATGGTTCAGCCAGTTATCGTAAAATATCTAAAAAGCTAGACGTTCTTTCCCCATACAGAATTTGTTAAGTTACAAGGAGAAGTTAATTCAAAATATTCAGACTCCTACTTCAGCCGGGAAATGACGATAATGATATTCCTACCGTTATCAGTCACTTGATGACTATATGGGTGTTAAAGGTGTTAACTGGCAGGATGAAACATTCAATCCTACCTGGTCACAAGACCATAGTTTGTCAATCATGGGAGGTACAGATGATTCTAAATACAACGCATCATTCTCACGCTATATTGAAAACGGTATTTTCAAGAACAGTGGTTTCGATAAAACCACAGGAAAGTTTCCTTGACCAAAAGTTAAGTAAAAGTTTGTCTTCAATATCACCGTCAATTATGCACTGACTAACCGTAAAGGTGTAGGTACATCCGCAGACTCCGGTCGTTTCAATATGTTAGCGCAGATTTTAAGTGCCCGTCCTACTGGGGATTAAAGCTGACTGATGATGAGCTTCTTGATTCAGCTATTGACCCTGAAATGCTCGAATCTGGCGAAAGCTTGGCACAAGTGAATCCAGTGAAACAAACTGAATCAGTAACAAATACCAAACGCGCCGAAATGTGGTCTGGTAATGGTTCGATAAGCTGCAGATTATTAAAGGATTGACATTTAAAACTGCGGAACCTATAACACCACTAATAACCGTACAAATATTTTCTACAAAGATGGTTCCAAGGAGGCTTATCGTAACGGTCAGAAGCCTTATGGACGTACACAAATGGGACGCGACGTACGTTGGACGAACTTCAATAATCTGACTTGGAAACAGAAGGTTAAGAAACACAACTACGATGTTATGTTAGGGCATGAAGTTTCTTTCAGAAGCACTGAATATTTACTAGGCGAAGCAATGGATTTCCCATTCGATAACTTAGGAAATGATTACCTTGGTCTGGGTGCAACACCTAGTAAAGTAGAAAGCAGCTATAGCGAAAATGTTGCTATCATTCTTTGCACGTGGAAATTATAACTACGATAACCGTTATTTACTGACGGCAACAGTTCGTGCTGATGGCTCTACTGTTTTCTCTAACAAAATAAATGGGATTCTTCCCTTCATTTTCTGCCGCATGGCGTGTTTCCGAGGAAGCATTCATGAAAGATGTTGATTGGTATCTAACTTCAAAGTTCGCTTGGTTGGGGTATTGTGGCAATGACCGTATCTCCAACTACCTTCTATGGATCTTTACGAAGCTAGTAAATATGGCGTAGGCAACAATACGGTAACTGTATTGACTCCTAAACAACTGAAAACGCTAATTTGAAGTGGAAGGTTCAAGCACTATCAACTTGGGTGTTTGACTTAGGTTTTCTTGACAACAGATTAAATGTTACTGCCGACTTTGTCAAAAACACTAAAGACTTATTATTAGCACAGTCACTTGCCCATGTTACCGGATTTGATTCACAGATGCAAAACATCGGTAAGATTCAGAACAAGGGTATTGAACTAAGCTTAAATTCGACTAATATTCAGACACGTGATTTCAGTTGGCAAACCAACTTCAATATTTCATTTATCAAAACACATTAAAGGATTAGCTTCAGGCGTTGAATCGATGTACGCCCGCTCCGGATTCGACAGCAACTTTACTGCTTATGATTATATTGCTACTGTAGGCCAATCACTCGGCTTGATTTATGGATATGAATTCGACGGAGTTTATCAAAGTTCTGACTTCTATACTACGCCAGACAATCAACTGATATTGAAAGAAGGTGTTACAAACAATGCACGATATGGCACTGTGAAACCTGGAGTAGTTAAATATAAAGACCAAGATGGCGACGGCATAATCACGACCAATGACCGCACGGTAATTGGTAACGCTATGCCCAAATGGTTTGGTGGTATTACAAATACATTTGACTATAAAGGTATCGACTTCAGCTTCATGCTTCAGTTCAATCTATGGCAATGACATATATAATGCAACTCGTCTATATTCTACACAATCCAGAAACGGACGTAGAAATATGCTGGCTGAAGTAGCTGACCGTTGGAGCCCGACAAATACTTCCAACCTGGTTCCTTCACAGGATGGATATATTGTAAATGATGTATATTCCCGCTTTATAGAAGACGGATCATTCTTACGTCTGAAGAATGTAACTTTAGGATACACTTTGCCGCACAAATGGACTCGTAAATTTCATGTATCCAGACTCCGTTTGTATGCAACCGGTCAGAATCTGTTCTGCGTAAGCGGATATAGCGGCTATGACCCGGAAGTAAACAGCGCAAGCAATACCCCGATGACTCCGGGACTGGACTGGGGTGCTTATCCAAAAAGTAGAGTATTTACATTTGGTATCGATCTTCAATTCTAATTCATAAAACATATCACATGAAAAATAATATACTATATAGCAATGTCGGTAATGTGTTTGCTTCCTTTTCTTGTTCACTTGAGGAAGAAACCAGAACTGAAGTAGAAAAGAAAAACTACATGAACAATGCGGAGGAAGCAAAAGACGTATTGCTTGGAGTTTATCGTACAAACACTTTAGATGCCATGTATGGATATTACTTATCCATACTCTTTAACCTGGGAACGGATATTTCACAAGTGGAAGGTAGCGGTAATGAAAATTTCCGTATCATTCCGACAAACTCATTCCCAACCACTCAGTCTGAAGTACAGCAAACATGGGCAGCACTTTATACCGGTATTTACAGAGCAAATGATTTTCTGGAACGTATCTCAAATAAAATAGGATCATATACTACAACTGACAAAAAACTCGCCACCTTATACATTGCGGAAGCGAGAGCTTTAAGAGGTATGTTCTACTTTGAATTAGTACGCCGATTTGGAAATGTTGTCTTAATGACAAGTACTCAGATGTCAAATCAGAATCCGGCTACATATGTACAATCAGCTCCAGAAAAGGTATACGAATACATAGAAGACGACTTGTTGTACGCTTGTGACATTTTACCATACGCGACAGATGACCAATATCGCGAAAGCAACGACTATCGTTTCTCAAAAGGAGCAGCATTAGGCTTATTGACCAAAGTTTATGCTACCTGGGCTGGCTATCCGGTAAAGGATGAATCCAAATGGGAAGCTGCTGCAAAAACCGCACGCATTTTGGTAGAATCCGGCAAACATGGACTGTTGAAAGATTACGAACAACTATGGAAGAATACCTGTAATGGCACTTGGGACCCGACTGAAAGTTTGATTGAAATATCATTTTACTCACCGACAGTATCAGGCAACAGTGATCCGGTAGGACGTATCGGTAAGTGGAACGGAGTTAAAACAACCGCTATTGCAGGTGTACGCGGAAGTTGTGCAGCTAACGTAAAAGTAGTTCATACATTTGTGCTTGACTGGAGAGAAGATGTATCGGATATCCGTCGTGATTTATCTATAGCCAACTACCAATATACTGACACAAAAAAATCTCTTTGGGTAGCCGGCGCCAGTGATACAGATGAAAGTGCAGCAGAGAAAGATGCTGATCCTACTAAAGCTCAGAAAAATAAGCAAAACTATACTCCTGCAAAATGGGATATTCAGAAGTATGTAACAACAAATAGTTTCATCAACAATGATAAATCTAATGTGAACTGGTATTTCTTACGCTATGCAGACGTATTATTGCTTTATGCAGAAGCATTAAACGAATGGAAACATGGTCCCGATACTGAGGCATATAATGCAATCAATGCCGTACGTCGCCGCGGTTATGGCAATCCAAGTAACACAAGCGCATGCGATCTGCCACAAGGACTCGATGAAACAAGTTTTCGTGAAGCAGTCCGCAAAGAACGCAGTTATGAATTATCATTTGAAGGACACCGTCGTCAAGACCTAATCCGTTGGGGTATTTATTATAAAACAGTGCAAGCGACCGCTAAAGAATTAGGTTATTGGTGGGAAGGTACAGGATCACCAAATTATTCAGTAGCCACTTATACAGAAGAAGGCAAACATGAGCTGTTCCCTATTCCACAACGGGACATGGACTTGTGCATCCAATTTAATCAAAATCCCAAATGGTAACTGAATAAAACTCTCTCCAATATGCCCGTGACACGGCATATTGGAGAATATTAAAATCATTTTCGACAAATTCAAAACTAGAAAAGCAGGTATTGAATGCCTTTTAAACAATCCTATCACATAATTTAAACCCATTCATCTACTTTTGCATCAGTTACAAAACTTCTAAAAACAATCACTTAAAATGAATAACATGAAAAAGAAACTTGTTCTCTTTGCTTCGGTTGCCATTGCACTTGCATCGTGCCAGACAACTCCAAAGGAAGACTACAGTTGGATTAAGAAAGGGCTGGATGTAGCTTCTGCCCAGTTACAACTTACAGCAGAAGAAATTGACGGAACCGGTAAGCTTCCACGTTCAATCCGCACCGGATATGACATGGATTTCCTCTGCCGCCAATTAGAAAGAGATCCTTCCACTTTTCAGGATTCACTTCGTCCGCAACCTACTGCCGAACAAATGGGCAAACGTCGTTTATGTGTAGTATACGACTGGACAAGCGGTTTCTTCCCCGGATCACTGTGGTACGCATACGAACTGACCGGAAATGATACACTGAAAGCGGATGCCATTCAATATACAAACCTGCTGAATCCGGTACGCTATTATAAAGGTACACATGATTTGGGATTTATGATCAACTGCAGCTACGGAAACGCTGAGCGTCTGGCTCCTAACGATACCATCAAAGCTGTCATGAAAGAAACTGCCGATAACCTGAGCGGACGTTTCAACGATTCAATCGGAGCCATCCGTTCATGGGACTTTGGCAGCTGGAACTTCCCGGTAATCATCGATAACATGATGAATCTGGACCTTCTGTTCACTGTAAGCAAATGGACAGGCGACAACAAATACAAGGATGTCGCTATCAAGCATGCTATCACTACGATGAAAAATCATTTCCGTCCTGACTATACTTGCTGGCATGTAGTAAGCTATAACAACGACGGCACAGTAGAACGCAAACAGACTCACCAGGGTAAAAACGACGATTCTTCATGGTCGCGCGGACAGGCTTGGGCTGTATACGGATACACTTCCTGCTACCGCGAAACAAATGACACTACCTTCCTGAACTTTGCCGTAAACATAGCCGACATGATCATGGAGCGCGTGAAAACAGACGATGCAATTCCTTACTGGGACTACGATGCTCCTGTCACCGAAGAGACTCCACGCGATGCTTCGGCTGCTGCTGTAACAGCCGCAGGATTCATTGAACTTAGCACAATGGTACCCAACGGAAAGAAATATCTGGATTATGCAGAAAAAATTCTGAAAAGCCTTTCAAGCGACGCATACCTTGCCAAAGTCGGCGAAACCAGGGATTCATCTTAATGCACTCTGTCGGATCATTGCCTAACGGTTCTGAAATCGATACTCCGCTGAATTATGCTGACTACTACTATTTGGAAGCATTGAAGAGATTCATGGACTTGAAGAAGTTGAGATTGGAGAATGGAGAGGTGAAAGTTATTGAGTAACATAGCTGAGAAAATTCAAATCTAAATTGTAATTTGCAGAATAATAAATGATATCATGAATAAAACTCTGAAATATATCGTCCTGCTGACATTTGCTTGTTTCGTAGGCAAAGGCTATGCCCAAGAGTTGAAAAGCGAGGTATTCTCGCTTCTCAACCTGGACTACCCTTGGAGAAAGTAAAAGCCTTACATCAGGAAGGCAAAGATGAGGATGCCGCAAAAGCACTGCTCGACTACTACCGTGCACGTACGAATGTGAAGACTCCGGATATTAATCTGAAAAGATCACTATCGGCAAAGAACAGCAATGGGCGGACGACGGATTGAAACATACATTCTTTGTTCACAAAGGTTACCAGCCTTCTTACAACTACGGAGAAGATATCAACTGGCAATACTGGCCGGTGAAAGACAATGAACTCCGCTGCAGTTGCACCGTCATAAATGGTTTACTCCGATGGGTAAGGCATACCGTGTATCGGGTGACGAAATATGCCAAAGAATGGGCATACCAATACATCGACTGGATCAAAAGAATCCGTTGGTGAAGATGGACAAGAAAGAATACGAACTGGTAAGTGACGGTAAGATTAAAGGCGAAGTGGAAAATGTACGTTTCGCATGGCGTCCGCTGGAAGTAAGTAATCGTCTGCAGGATCAGACTACCCAGTTCCAGTTGTTCCTCCCTCTCCTTCTTTCACTCCGGATTTCCTGACTGAATTTCTGGTGAACTATCATAAACATGCCGTACATATTCTGGCTAATTACTCTGATCAGGGTAATCACTTGTTGTTCGAAGCTCAGCGTATGATTTATGCAGGTGCATTCTTCCCGGAATTTAAAGAAGCTCCGGCCTGGAGAAAAGCGGTATCGACATTCTGAACCGTGAAATAAACGTACAGGTTTACAACGATGGCGGTCAGTTTGAACTTGACCCGCATTACCACCTTGCTGCTATCAATATCTTCTGCAAGGCACTGGGTATTGCGAATGTTAACGGATTCCGTAATGAATTTCCACAGGAATATCTGGATACCATCGAAAGATGATCATGTTCTATGCTAATATTTCTTTCCCGGATTACACAAATCCATGTTTCAGTGATGCTAAAATCACAGAAAAAAAAGAAATGCTGAAGAACTATCGTGAATGGAGCAAACTGTTCCCCAAAAACGAAACTATCAAGTATTTGGCAACAGACGGCAAAGAGGGTGCATTACCTGATTATATGTCGAAAGGTTTCCTGAAGTCAGGTTTCTTTGTATTCCGCAATTCCTGGGGAATGGATGCTACACAAATGGTAGTAAAAGCCGGTCCGAAAGGTTTCTGGCATTGTCAGCCGGATAACGGTACTTTCGAAATGTGGTTTAACGGCAAGAACCTGTTCCCCGACTCCGGTTCGTATGTATATGCAGGTGAAGGCGAAGTGATGGAACAACGCAACTGGCACCGTCAGACTTCCGTACACAACACCGTGACTCTGGACAATAAAAATCTGGAAACAACCGAATCTGTTACTAAACTGTGGCAGCCGGAAGGCAATATCCAGACATTGGTTACAGAAAACCCAAGCTACAAGAACTTCAAGCACCGCCGTTCGGTCTTCTTCGTAGACAATACCTACTTTGTCATTGTAGATGAAGTATCAGGCAGCGCCAAAGGTTCTGTCAACCTGCACTATCAGATGCCGAAAGGTGAGATAGCCAACAGCCGCGAAGACATGACATTCCTGACTCAATTCGAGGATGGAAGCAACATGAAACTTCAATGCTTCGGCCCTGAAGGCATGAGCATGAAAAAAGAGCCGGGATGGTGTTCTACTGCATATCGCAAGCGCTACAAACGTATGAATGTTTCATTCAACGTAAAGAAAGACAATGAGAATGCGGTACGTTACATCACAGTTATTTACCCAGTCAAGAAGAGCGCAGATGCCCCTAAATTTGACGCTAAGTTCAAGAACAAAACGTTCGATGAAAACGGACTGGAAATAGAAGTGAAAGTAAACGGCAAGAAACAGTCATTAAAATATAAATTATAATCCAGTGACCAGCGAGGCACTGAGGCCAGATTTCCATGCGGATATATGCCCGCTACGGAAAAGGCTTCGGCTCCTCACTGGTCATTTTTATCATCAGATGTTATTTCTATCATGAAAAGCAATCCTCTACCTTACTGCTTCCACTGGCTGCACTAAGCCTCGCTTCCTGTGCCAACCAGAAAAAAGAAGAAACCAAACGTCCGAACATCATCTTCATGATGACCGACGACCATACCACCCAAGCTATGTCCTGCTATGGTGGCAACCTCATCCAGACTCCCAACATGGACCGCATAGCCAATGAGGGTATCCGTTTTGACAATTGTTATGCAGTCAATGCCCTCTCCGGCCCTTCACGTGCCTGCATCCTCACCGGAAAATTCAGCCATGAGAACGGCTTTACCGATAATGCAAGCACCTTCAACGGTGATCAGCAGACATTCCCGAAACTACTTCAACAAGCCGGTTATCAGACTGCCATGATCGGTAAATGGCATCTTATCAGCGAACCGCAGGGATTTGACCACTGGAGCATACTCAGCGGCCAGCATGAGCAGGGCGACTACTACGACCCTGACTTCTGGGAAGACGGAAAGCACATCGTAGAAAAGGATATGCAACGGATATTATCACCGACAAGGCAATCGATTTCCTCGAAACCGCGACAAGAACAAACCTTTCTGCATGATGTATCATCAGAAGCTCCCCACCGTAACTGGATGCCCGCCCCCGCCATCTGGGTATATTCAACAATACTATTTTCCCCGAACCCGCAAACCTGTTCGATGACTACGAAGGACGCGGGAAAGCGGCACGGGAACAAGATATGTCGATCGAGCATACGCTGACGAATGACTGGGACTTAAAACTGCTCACTCGCGAAGAAATGCTGAAAGATACGACAAACCGCCTGTATAGCGTTTATAAGCGCATGCCTGTAGAAGTACAGGACAAATGGGATTCCGCCTATGCACAGCGCATTGCCGAATACCGCAAAGGCGACCTGAAAGGCAAGGCATTAATCAGCTGGAAATACCAGCAATATATGCGCGATTATCTGGCTACCGTTCTGGCTGTAGACGAGAATATCGGTCGTCTGCTGAATTATCTCGAAAAGATCGGCGAACTGGACAATACCATTATTGTCTATACTTCCGACCAAGGATTCTTTCTGGGTGAACACGGTTGGTTTGACAAACGATTCATGTAACGAAGAATGTCAGCGTATGCCGCTTATCATCCGTTATCCGAAGGCCATTAAAGCCGGAAGCACCAGCAACGCCATTAGCATGAACGTAGACTTCGCCCCACTTTGACTTTGCCGGTGTAGAAGTGCCATCTGATATTCAGGGAGCATCACTGAAACCAGTATTGGAAAACGAAGGCAAGACTCCTGCCGACTGGCGTAAAGCAGCCTACTATCATTATTATGAATATCCGGCAGAACACTCCGTAAAACGTCATTACGGCATTCGCACGCAGGACTTCAAACTGATTCATTTCTACAACGACATTGACGAATGGGAAATGTATGACATGAAAGCCGATCCGAGAGAAATGAACAATATCTTCGGAAAAGGAATATGCTAAGAAACAAAAAGAGTTGATGCAACTACTTGAAGAAACTCAGAAACAATATAAAGACAATGATCCCGATGAAAAAGAGACAGTGCTTTCAAAGGAGACAGAAGACTGATGGAAAATCGATAAATAACCCAAAACAATAATATCATGGACAGAAGAAATTTTATAAAGAATACTGGCTGGTCTTTTAGGACTGGCAGCATCCGGCAGCCTGCTCGGCTCTTGTGCGGCAGGAAGTAAAGAAGCCAAAAAAAATGCCATCGGCAAGTGACCTCAAAATGTACTGGGAGACCTGCACAACCATTGTAACATCACATACGGACACGGCGATATGCGCGATGCTTTTGAAGCAGCGAAAGGACAGTTGGATTTTGTAAGTGTAACACCCCACGCCATGTGGCCGGATATCCCCGGAGCAGACGATCCACGCCTGAAATGGGTAATCGACTACCATACCGGTGCTTTCAAACGTTTGCGCGAAGGCGGCTATGAGAAGTACGTAGCCATGACAAACGAATATAATAAAGAAGGAGAATTCCTCACTTTCGTTGGATATGAAGCACACAGCATGGAACATGGCGACCATGTTGCCTTGAACTACGATCTCGATGCACCGCTTGTAGAATGCACTTCCATCGAAGACTGGAAACAAAAGGCCAAAGGACACAAAGTATTCATCACTCCGCACCATATGGGCTATCAGGGTGGTTATCGCGGCTATAACTGGAAATGCTTTACCGAAGGAGACCAGACCCCGTTCGTAGAAATGTATTCTCGTCACGGTCTGGCTGAAAGCGATCAGGGCGACTATCCATACTTGCACGATATGGGCCCCCGCCAATGGGAAGGAACCATTCAATATGGTCTGGAACTGGGTAATAAATTCGGTATTATGGCTTACCGACCAACATTCGGGTTATCCGGCAGTTATGGTGACGGCCGTATCGGTGTACTGGCTCCGTCATTAACCCGCGACGCTATATGGGAAGCACTTCGGACCCGCCACGTATGCGCCGCAACCGGCGATAAGATTTTGATTGACTTCCGCCTCAACGATGCTTTCATGGGTGACGTAGTGCGTGGCAACAGCCGCCGCATTTATCTGAATGTTACCGGAGAAAGTTGCATCGACTATGTGGATATCGTCAAGAACGGTCAGATTCTGGCCCGCATGAATGGTCCGTTGACTCCGGTTGCCCCGAAGGTGATACTGTCCGCTGCAAAGTGAAAGTAGATTTCGGATGGAACCGTGAAGAGCAGTATGTACACTGGCAAGGTAAATTGTCTGTAGACAAAGGACGCATTCTGAGCGTCACTCCATGTTTCCGCGGTGCAGCCTTCTTCTCCGCAAGAAGGGAAACAGAATTCCATACTCACGTAAACCGCATTGTATCCGCAGACGAAAAGAAACCGAACTGGATATGTACAGCAGCAAGAATCCGAATACGACTACCGCTGCCATGCAAGCTGTCATCCTCGAAGTAGAGATGCCGAAAGACGGAAAAGTGATTGCTGATTTCAACGGCAAGAAGTTTGAACACACATTGGGCGAATTGCTCGAAGGCTCACGTTCGCACTTCATGATCGGCTGGCTGAGTGAAGCGATTCTCTTCAATCGTGCTATGCCCGAAAGCTGCTTCACTGTGGAACACTATATGGAAGATAAAGAGCCTCAGCGTGATACGGATTACTACTACGTACGTGTTCGCCAGCGTGACGGACAATGGGCATGGAGTTCACCTATCTGGGCAGAAAGAATGTAAATAAGTAATAGGTAATAAGTATTAAGTATTACTTTGCAGGTATGGAGAAAGAATATGCGATAGGAATTGATCTGGGCGGGACTTCGGTGAAATATGCTCTTATTGATAATAATGGGGTATTTCACTTTCAAGGGAAGTTGCCGTCGGATGCCGATGTATCAGCTGAGGCTGTGATCGGGCAATTAGTGAAGGCAGTCAATGAGGTGAAAAACTTTGCTGAAATAAAGGGATATACGATAGCCGGCATCGGGGTAGGAACGCCGGGGATCGTGGATGGAACGAATCGTATCGTATTGGGTGGTGCGGAGAATATTCAAGGCTGGGAAAATCTAAAACTGGCGGACCGGATGGAAAAAGAGACCGGACTTCCTGCCCAACTGGGAAATGACGCCAATCTGATGGGACTGGGCGAAACGATGTACGGAGCCGGAAACGGAGCTACTCATGTGGTCTTTCTGACTGTAGGAACCGGTATCGGTGGCGCAGTCGTCATTGACGGCAAGCTGTTTAACGGATATGCCAATAGGGGTACTGAATTGGGACATGTCCCCTTGATAGCTAATGGTGAACCTTGCGCCTGCGGTTCAATAGGATGCCTTGAACATTATGCTTCCACTGCCGCACTGGTCCGTCGTTTCAGTAAACGGATAGCCGAAGCCGGCATCTCTTATCCGAATGAAGAAATAAACGGAGAGTTGATCGTCCGTCTCTATCAACAAGGAGATAAGATCGCCACCGAATCACTGGAAGAACATTGCGATTTCCTCGGTCATGGCATTGCCGGATTTATTAATATCTTCAGCCCGCAAAGAGTCGTAATCGGTGGAGGACTGTCCGAAGCCGGAGACTTTTATATTCAGAAAGTAAGTGAGAAAGCCCTTCGCTATGCCATCCCCGACTGTGCCGTGAACACGGAAATCATGGCAGCCTCTTTAGGCAACAAAGCCGGAAGTATCGGTGCCGCCTCCCTCTTTTTAAATAGAAAACCGAATTAAATGAAGAGCAGAAAACCTTCTCAACTTATTTAAGATTATGAAGAAAAATCTAGGAATGCTGGCGCTGATTATGGCGTTCTGGTTCACTATCTCGTTTATTACCAATATTCTGGGACCACTTATTCCGGACATCATCCACAATTTCAATCTGAGCGATCTTGCGATGGCGGGGTTTATCCCGACTTCCTTCTTTCTGGCTTACGCCATTATGTCCATCCCTGCCGGACTACTGATCGACCGTTTCGGTGAAAAGCCTGTCTTGTTCTGTGGATTCCTGATGCCGTTTATCGGAACCATCCTATTCGCCTGTATGCATACTTATCCGATGTTGCTAGCTTCATCTTTCATCATCGGTCTGGGAATGGCAATGCTGCAAACCGTGCTGAATCCGCTCCAACGTACTGTAGGAGGAGAAGAAAACTATGCTTTCATCGCTGAACTGGCACAATTTATGTTCGGTATCGCCTCCTTCCTAAGCCCGCTGGCATATACTTATCTGATTCGGGAACTTGATCCTGCCACTTATACAGCAGGAAAAAGCCTTATCCTTGACTTGCTGGCGGATATGACGCCACAAGATATGCCTTGGGTATCTCTCTACTGGGTATTTACCTTATTGTTGCTGGTGATGCTGATTGCCGTCGGCGTTTCGCATTTCCCGAAGATTGAACTGAAAGAAGATGAGAAAAGCGGATCGAAAGATTCCTACCTCGCCCTGTTCAAGCAGAAATATGTATGGTTGTTCTTTCTGGGAATCTTCTGCTATGTCAGTACAGAACAAGGAACCTCTATCTTCATGAGTACCTTCCTCGAACAATATCACGGTGTAAACCCGCAGGCGGAAGGTGCGCAGGCAGTCAGCTACTTCTGGGGACTGATGACGGCAGGCTGTCTGGTCGGAATGATTCTTCTGAAACTGATTGACAGCAAACGCCTGCTACAGGTTTCGGGAGTATTGACGATAGTGCTGTTACTAGCCGCTTTATTCGGAAGCAAGGATGTTTCGCTAATCGCCTTTCCTGCTATCGGATTCAGTATTTCCATGATGTACTCTATCGTCTTCTCATTGGCGCTGAACTCGGCTTCACAGCATCACGGCTCATTTGCCGGAATTTTATGTTCGGCTATCGTGGGTGGAGCAGGCGGGCCGATGATTGTGAGTACATTGGCAGATGCTACGTCCTTGCGTACAGGTATGCTGTCTATCCTGCTCTTTGTGGGATATATCACCTTCATCGGTTTCTGGGCACATCCGCTGATCAACAACAAGACAATCAGTCTGAAAGAACTCTTAAAAAAATAAGATGATGAAACAACGATATTATATTTTCCTGTTATTTGTAGCTATGCTTTCCTATAGTGGATATGCGCAGAAAAGCATCCTGCGTCTGAGTCAGCAGACGCTGATGCATGAAGTCCGCGAAACACCTTCTCCACTAGACGGTCAGCACATAGCAGTCAATCCGCCGCGTTTCATGTGGCCGGATAAGTTCCCCCACCTCGGACCTGTGCTTGACGGAGTGGAAGAAGAAGATCACAAACCGGAAGTGACATACCGCATCCGTATCGCACGTGATCCTGAGTTTAAATCGGAAGTAATGACCGCCGAAAGAAACTGGGCTTTCTTCAATCCTTTCAAACTCTTTGAAAAAGGGAAATGGTATTGGCAGCACGCCTACCTTGATAAGGACGGCAAAGAAGAATGGTCGCCCGTCTATCATTTCTATGTGGACGAGCAGACACGTACGTTCAATCCTCCCTCCTTGCAAGAAGTGCTGGCGAAGTTCTCTCAAAGCCATCCCCGTATCCTGCTCGATGCCAAAGACTGGGATCAGATCATCGAGCGGAACAAGAATAATCCGGAAGCGCAGCTCTATATTCAGAAAGCAAGGAAATGCCTCAATCATCCATTGAAACATCTGGAGGAGGAAATCGATACCACCCAAGTAGTCAAATTGACGAACATCGTACAATATCGCTCGGCATTGATTCGGGAAAGCCGCAAGATAGTAGACCGCGAAGAAGCGAACATAGAAGCTATGGTACGCGCTTATCTGCTGACGAAAGACGAAGTGTACTACAAAGAAGGTATCAAACGTCTTTCCGAAATTCTTTCGTGGAAAGACAGTAAGTACTTCGCAGGAGATTTCAACCGCTCCACGATTCTGTCCATGAGTACTTCCGCTTATGATGCATGGTACAATCTGTTAACGCCTGCCGAGAAACAGTTGCTTCTCGAAACGATCAGCGAAAACGCCCATAAGTTTTATCATGAATATGTGAATCATCTGGAAAACCGTATTGCCGACAATCATGTATGGCAGATGACTTTCCGTATTCTGAATATGGCAGCTTTTGCTACATACGGTGAATTGCCGATGGCTTCCACTTGGGTAGATTATTGCTATAACGAATGGGTATCCCGTCTGCCGGGACTCAACACCGACGGAGGATGGCACAACGGTGACTCTTATTTCCATGTCAACCTTCGTACATTGATCGAAGTTCCCGCTTTCTATTCACGTATCAGCGGTTTCGATTTCTTTGCCGATCCCTGGTATAACAACAATGCGCTCTATGTAATCTATCATCAGCCTCCGTTCTCCAAATCTGCGGGACACGGTAACTCCCATGAAACGAAAATGAAACCGAACGGGACACGGGTCGGCTATGCGGATGCTTTAGCACGTGAATGCAATAATCCGTGGGCAGCCGCCTACGCACGTACCATTCTGGAGAAAGAACCGGATATCATGAAAAAGTCTTTTCTTGGAAAAGCAGGTGATCTGACCTGGTATCGCTGCATTACTGACAAGGCACTCCCGAAAGAAGAACACTCATTGGCAGAGTTGCCGATGACGAAAGTATTTAATGAAACGGGAATTGCTACGATGCATACTTCGTTGGGGGATATAGAAAAGAACGCAATGTTATCATTCCGTTCCAGTCCATACGGTTCAACTTCGCACGCATTGGCCAATCAGAATGCATTTAATACCTTCTATGGAGGCAAGGCGATCTTCTATAGCAGCGGACATCGTACCGGTTTTACCGATGACCATTGTATGTATTCCTATCGAAACACCCGTGCACACAACAGTATTCTGGTCAATGGAATGACTCAGACTATCGGGACGGAAGGTTACGGATGGATTCCCCGTTGGTATGAAGGAGAAAAGATTTCGTATATGGTGGGAGACGCTTCCAATGCTTACGGAAAGATCACAGCTCCTATCTGGTTGAAACGTGGTGAACTTTCCGGCACGCAGTACACTCCCGAAAAGGGATGGGATGAGAACAAACTGAAGATGTTCCGTCGGCACATCATTCAATTAGGCAATACGGGAGTGTATGTGATTTATGATGAACTGGAAGGAAAAGAAGCGGTCACATGGAGCTATCTGCTGCATACGGTAGAACTTCCGATGGAAATGCAGGAACTTCCTTATGAAGTGAAAGTTACGGGAAAGAATAAGGATGGAGGCATCTCTGTTGCTCATCTTTTCAGTTCGGCAAAGACGGAACAGGCCATCGTAGATACCTTCTTCTGCGCTCCAACCAACTGGAAGAATGTAACCTATGCCCAGGGAAAAGCTGTGAAGTATCCCAATCACTGGCATTTTTCGTCTACTACCATTCCATGTAAAACTGCCCGTTTCCTCACCGTTATGGATACACATGGAAATAACCGTGCGGATATGAAAGTGGTTCGCCAAGGCAATACCGTAGAAGTAGGCGACTGGATTATTACCTGCAATCTGACGGAGAAAGGAAAGCGGCAATCAGCGTCACCCATCAAGCGGAAAAGGTTTCTTTGAAATACGATGCCGGCAAGAAGGAAGGTGCGACTATCATCACAGATCAAGTACAAGGGAAACAGGTCAATAAGGTTCTGACTGACTATTTACCGGATTTTGAGATATAATTTCTCCATTCTGGCACACAATATGGAGCTATTCAATGGTTATTATAAACTTACGAATAGCTCCTTTCTTTTATTGTCTTTTATTGAAGGTGACAATGCTTATTATGCCACATTTCAAGCATTAATAATGTCCATGACAGGTATTAATATCTGACTTTTCAGGTATTAACAGTTGACATCTCAGATATTAACATCTGACAACTCAACCATTAATACCTGAGATGTGGGATATAAAAAGACAGTAGATCACTGTACCTTTATCATAATGAGCATTGAGTTTACTACTAAAAATTGTATCTTTGCCTATGTTGGTACTCTACGCAAACATTGAAACCTGCATAAATGTTATATCAACAGATAAAATTTAAATAGAATAAAAGATGAAATACATTGGAGCACATGTAAGCGCATCCGGCGGCGTAGAATTCGGCCCCTGTCAATGCGCATGAGATTGGAGCAAATGCCTTTGCCCTGTTTACTAAAAATCAACGTCAATGGGTGAGTAAACCATTGACAGAAGAAAACATCCGTCTTTTCAAAGAAAATTGCACTAAGTACAATTTCCAAACAGACTATATTTTACCGCATGACAGTTACCTTATTAATTTGGGACACCCCGAAGAAGAAGGATTGGAGAAAAGTCGAGCTGCCTTTTTAGATGAGATGCAACGCTGCGAACAATTAGGACTGAAACTTCTCAATTTCCATCCCGGCAGCCATCTGAATAAAATCTCCGTAGAGGATTGTCTCGCACTCATTGCAGAAAGTATCAACCTGACTTTGAGAAGACTAAAGGAGTAACGGCCGTTATTGAAAATACTGCGGGGCAAGGCAGTAATTTAGGAAGTGAATTCTGGCAATTAAGATATATCATCGACCGGGTGAATGATAAAAGCCGTGTAGGTATTTGCCTGGATACTTGCCATACATATACAGCGGGATATGACATAGTGAATGATTACGATAAAGTCTTTGACGAATTTGAAAAAGAAGTAGGTTTCGAGTATCTGCGTGGTATGCACCTGAATGATTCTAAAAAAGAATTAGGCAGTCATGTTGACCGTCACGATAACATAGGCCAGGGACTGATCGGGAGTGCATTCTTTGAAAGATTAATGAAAGATTCAAGATTCGATAATATGCCACTTATTCTTGAAACACCCGATGAAAGCAAGTGGGCAGAAGAAATTGCATGGTTGAGAAGCGTTGAATAAACGCTTCACTTCTTTTTTAATAAATATTCGCCATACTGACTAACGGCTCATAGAGTTTCTCGATATCCTGCGAGTCCATTTCTATCTGCACCTGATCCCCCGGCATCAGTTTCTGCCCTTTGGGAGGCCAGTTTTTCCGGTCACGATGAACATTAATAATAATACAACGTTCCGGCAGGCGAAGTTCATCCACGATTTTACCATCCAGGTAAGAACCGCTCATGACCTCTACCGATAAAGTGTAGCGGGCCTCTTCTTTAAACGCAGGAGAATTAATCATATCATCATATAAAATCACATTGAAAGGTTTTATCTGAAGCATTTCCGTGAAATAGTAAGTCAGTCCTCCCACTACAATAGAAGGATAAAAGACTTCCAGATGTCCCGTAATCTCAGTAATCAGCACAATAGCGGTGAGAGGTGTACGTATGACCGCAACCAGAAAAGCAGACATACAGATCAACATGATATAACTGATATTTTCATAAGCAATCACTCCTTGCTGAACCAGAATCAATGCAACTATTTGCCCTAAAAGCCCTCCTGTCACTAATGTAGGAATGAAACTTCCTCCCGGCAGTCCTGACGAAAAAGAAAAGGTACTGAATACAAAATGCAACAACATCATACCGACAATCCAAAGAATATGGGTATCGGGATGCATGGCCTGTGCCAACAGAAACTGTTCCCCACCTCCTGTCAGATTGACTTCTGCCATAGAGATGAGATAAGCAATAAAGAGCAGATATAGCATTTTACGTATTCCGGATGCTTGATGGCCGGATAGATACGTTTGACCTGGAAGCGTAGTGACAGAAAAGAACTTTCCGAAAACAGAAACCACAGCCGCCAAAGAAGAAACAACTTTACCTGTGACCAGAAAGTCATTCCCGGTACAATCGCATCAATCTGAAAATACGGATTGATAGGAAAAGCCAACTGGCGACTCCTCCGGCAACGACTCCTGCCAGCAAGGTAGTAATCGCCGTCTTTGGCGCATCAAACCGTTCAATAGATTCTATAACCAGCAATGAGGAAGCCAACGGAGCAGCAAAGCAGCCGCCAACCCGGCACCGGCACCCGCCGCCAACAATTGTTTCCGCTCGCCGGCAAGCACTCTCCCCATTTAGAAACCAGACATCCTACATACGAACCGATCTGCACCGAAGGTCCTTCACGTCCCAAAGACAAACCGGTGCTTAGCGCAAGTATTCCTCCCACAAACTTGGCAATCACCTCAATGAAAGGATGTTTATACGCAACTCTTCCATTGATAACTCCACGTGTTTGTGGAATACCTCCTCCTGTGATCAACGGCATCTTTTTCACCAGCCAGGAGACAAATATAAGAATCCCCACATTAACAGAAAAGAGGAAGGTACCAATACCATTTAGGATGAGAATCAAAGAAGTCATGGCGAAGATTGAAGAAGAACTGAAGCAGGTAATGATAAGGCACAGCAATAAGCCCCGTCAGTAACCCGACGAAGATACTGACAAAGTAAAGCCGCGCATCAATCAATTTGAGTTTGAAGATACGCCAACGTCCTCTGTCCTTTAATTTTTAATCAGTCGAAACTCCATTCAGCAAAGTTTTCATTGTTTTCGCATGGATACAACAATTAATACCCGCAGAGGTTTCAGACTGATAAATATTTAATCAGCTTTATCCTTCCAGCAGATTCAGACGCAGAATACCATGTATCATGAGTCAGCATCAACTACACGTCCGGCAAAGCTCTCTTTGCCGGACTGTATAGGCTGCAAAACTTATCAGTAACAAGACACAATGAATAATCAAACGATACTGAAAAGAATAGATATATCTGCCTATGCCCAATTTGTGTTGACTTTAGTAAAATAAAACACTATAATAAATAATACCTAATCCATTATCTACTTTGAGTTTGATGAGGGGTATGCTGTCTTTGTCTCTGGCGGTCTTGTCCGGGTTTGTGACCTTGTCCCGGTTTCTGTCCTTTTCTACGGTCAAACTCTTTTCTGAATTTATTCATATTGCTCTTTTCCTGCTGATAAATCTTCATGATCTGCTTTTGAGACAGAATCTTGCTGAACTCATTATAATACTTCTCACGGATGTCCAGCATCTTACGACTCTGCGCAAACTGATCTTTCAACATTTTAGCGATTTCCGCATCTGTCATAACCGGTTTTGGAGTTTCTTTGGCAGTATTGGCTTCCGTACCTTGAGCTGCATCTTTTCTCGCTCTGGGTTTGAAGTTCATCATACGACACTCACGAAGTTCTTTCAGATACTTCTCGTATATCGGAGTAAACTTGGCTGCCGTTGCATCATCCAGCATGAGCGCTCTCACCATCTGATTAGTCTGCATCTGCATCATCTGCTCCGGTGTAGGACGCTGTTTTCTTTCTTTGTTTTCTTCATTCTGTGCAGAAAGGGTCATCTGGCTTCCCAAAAATAAAGCCATCAACACTACATAAATAAACTTAGTCTTCATAATCTTCACGTTTTAATAATTAATTGAGTTATTCAGTTTAAAAATATATCGTTTTCAGAGAAGCTGACGAGCTCTTCCAACTCCTCATCTGACAATTCCTTAATCCATTTATCTACCGGATCTGTAGTTACATTATTTTTATCGACAGCCAATATATTTGAAGCAGATGGTGTGTCGGTATTCATATAGCGGAGAGACGGCGTAAACAAAATCCCGCCAATACTGCTGCTACAGCAATCACAGTAGGAATAATCCTTTTCAGCCGACGCTTCTTGCGTTGTTCGCCAACCGTACGTTCCAATATCTTACGCTGTGTCTCCTCAAAAGTTATCGGGAGTGCGATAAGGTGTCCGCTTACCAATATTGTCAAAATCAAAATCCTTATCCATGATGTTACCTGTTTAATATATATTCCTTTATCTTATCTTTCGCATAGTGATAATTCACTTTCAGTGTCTCAACCTTACTATCCAGAACACGGGCGATATCTTCATATTCCAGTTCATCGTAATAGCGCAAGTTGAAAACGATCCGCTGCTTTTCCGGCAAAGTCAATATAGCTTCCTGAAACTTTACAGCCAGTTCATCTTCGTAGTCGACATAGTCAGAAGCTTTCAGTTTACTCATCAGTTCTTCCTGAACATCTTCCGCTGATATTACTTCTTCTTTACGGCTATACAATAACCGAAGACACTCATTCGTTGCAATTCTGTAGATCCATGTACTCAGCGAACTTTCATTCCGGAACTGATCCAAATGGCGGAATACACGAATGAAGACTTCTTGCAGCACATCTTCCGCATCTTCGTGAGACACTACCATTCTCCGATATAATTATATATCGGTTCCTGAAAACTGTCCACCAGCAACCTGAATCCCGCTCGCGATCTGAGGAACAAGCTTTTCGGATTTTATCTTCGTTTATCATCTATTATTTCTGAGCTTTGGTTATTAGAACGCCGAAAAGGAACGAAGTTAAATGCACAAGAGCCGATTTTACATTTATTAATAGAAAAGAGGAAATATGACATTGGCATACAAGGAATAAAAACGCCTCCATAATCTTTTCAAGACCATGGAGGCGCTGTTAACTCTTTATATACAAGCCGAAGTTGACTGAAAATCACCAGAACTTATTATGTTCCGCACTATATTCAAAACCTGCAGCTTTCAACTGACTGACAATATCTTCTCTGCTTACATCCATATCTTCGCAAAGCTCATCTAGCGAAGAATAACAGTCACGCAACTTCATATTGATGACACTGAACAGCACCATCGGATCTTTAGGCAATTCCATATTCTACAATCTTTTAAACCGCCGCAAAGTTACAGCAATCCCGGCGAATGGCAAAACAAATCAAGGGCCGATTTCTTCTATTTTCAAAGAGATTCTTTCAATCAGCTTACCAAGCTCCTCTTCCAGAGGTATCACATTAAAATCCCTCCAGAAGTCTTCATCATATTTGAAATTCAGATCAGAGAAGATAGTACGCATCGGTAATCTTTCTGCCCGCGGGAATGCAGTCACTTGTTCCGTATCCACTTTGCAAGTGATCATTTCAAACCAGATCTGCATCTGCGGACTAGCAGACAGCAACCGTCGCCGTTTCACCTTGAAAGAAAGGTCTCCACGGATATGATGAATATAATAGATACCTTGCCATGGTTTGTAGGAAATAGTATAAACCACCTTTGCGGTATTATCCGAATGCCATGCGTGCGCCTTTCTACAAACATTTCCGACGCTTTCTTCACACGCTGGGATCTACCTCAAAACGAGCTTGTAACAAGGCATTCGTCTCGGCATCAATATACAAATCTCCGCAATAGAGAGGCTCGATAATCTCCTTCTTTGTGCAAAGTGTATGACATTCACACACCGGTCGTCTATGAATGTCACTCCTGCGAAGTATACAGATAACCGTTATCACCTGCGTCAGGTATCAGGAATGAAGGCATATCCTTCATTATATCCATCTGAAAACATGCCTGAATGCCGGACTTCACCTTTACAAGCAGACTGTCTTTGGCTTCGACATTACTCAGCCGACTCATCTTCAACAGCTTCGCCTGATCGGAAACGGGAGAATGCGAAGCGATCTTATAAACTTTGAAAACTGCTTCAGTAAGATTCTGAACCTTATTTTTCAATAAAACTCCTTCACGGTAAAATGTGGTCAGGTAGACAGGAGAATGAGAATAGTTCTGCTCTCTTTGCCTTCCCATTTCTTTCAGCAGCTTATAAGGATCGACCCATTGAACCACTACTTCCTGTAAAGGAACAACCTTTGGTTCCAAGCTCAGAATATGATGGCGACCTGCCAAAACTGAAACTTCAAAGTTTGTGAAACATATCCTATATGAGAAAAACAACTGAATCGTTTTGCAAAGAATCCGGTAAGGAAAGTCTGAACTCTCCTTCCTGATTAGTAACAATCCCCACAGATGTCCTCCGGACTCCAACGGATGCAGAAGCAATAGGCATTCCGGTTTCCTTATCCAGTAAAGTTCCGGTAAGCATCAGATTTACAGGGTGAACGGATGAAGGCTTCGCCTGTTGCTGTTTGGTCGGTGAAGAAGAAGTTATCAGAATATGAGTCCCTATTACTTTAAATTCCAGGCTGGTATCTCCTGTTATCTCATAAATAGCCTGACGAATGGTTCGCTCTCCTTTCCGTATCTTCACCGTTACATCATTATCTACTACTTTACTGTCATAGATAAACAGATAACCTGACTGCTGAGAAATATTGCCTAACAGTGAATAGACCGTTCCTTTCATCTTCGGCAAACTGATCATACGCTCCAGCACATCTTCTCCGTCAGCTCTCAACGTATCCGGTACGATAAAGAACAAACACAGAATCACCATATAGCGATAAACCAGCCTCATCTCACTTTTTTTTATTTATTCTGTCAGCATGAATGTATCCCCTGCCGTGTGCACTTCAAATTAAGCGCATAGGCTATCAATGTAGCCACAGTCTCTGGAGATTCATTGGAAAATTCAACTGTCAGCTTTCTTTCAAGCGCAGGAGAAGCTACACGTATCTGCGAACTGCCTGCATTCATATTCATTACTTTCAGAATATGCCCCAAAGATTCATCTTTAAAACAGACATGCTTCAGATAGCGATTCAACTCTCCGGCATTTTCAGTCGAACTGAGCAAAAGTTGCTGTGATTGCAATACCACTGTCTCACCAGCTTTGACATAACATTCTTTATTTCCCTTTTAAGGGTTACTCTGACGGTTCCCCGTTGCACCGAGACGGAACGGAGTATCTTTGACGCTCTTTACACTAAAAGCAGTACCCAATACTTCAATCTTTACTTCCCTTTGTATCAATCCAAAAGGTTGCTTCTGTTTCTTTGCCACATCAAAAGGCATCTCCCTGCAAACTGACTTCCCGTTTGTCGGAAACAAAATGTTCCGGATATCGGATAGAAGTCTCCTTTGCCAAGAACACGACAGAACCATCTTCCAGAGTCGTGACCAATGTAGGAACATCTTGATTCTCCTGTGTTATAAAGTCAGGTAATTCCTCTTTTTGACCGAATCCCCAATACAAAGTACTAAAAACCAAACCGACCACCATCGCCGCTACAGTGCCATAGCGTACCCACATCGGGATTTTAGGCATCCGATGGTCTTCTACAAGCAGATGATCTTTATCCAATCGGTCGTACAACCGATTCCAAGCCTGCTCCGTCTTTATTTTATGAATATCCGTTTTCATCATTTCATTTGAATATAATTTTCTATTTCTTTTCGCAAAGTTCGTAAAGTCTTCGTCATTTCCGCTTCCACCGTTTTGACGGAGAGAGAAAGCTGAACTGCAATTTCCGCATATTTCTTTCCCTCCGTCCGGTGCATTTTAAATATCTGCATTCTGCGTTCCGGCAATTTCTCAAGGGTATTATTTATCAGCTTCTGAAGTTCTTCATATTCCATCTGCTGATGAGGATCTGTCACCTGTTCCGAAGAAGATGCAGTCAGCACAGACTCTCTATACCGCTCTTTGACCTCTTCATGCTCACAGTATTGAATTGACTGATTACGTGTCGCCCTGTAGAGGTAGTTTTTTACAGACTGGAAAATCTGTAACTGTTCCCTATCCTTCCAAAGCACATAAAACAGTTCCTCAACAATTTCCTCAGCCACCTCCATCCGTCCGGTAATGCTTGCCGCATACCAACACAAGGGAGAATAGTAACAGCGAAATAGTTCCTCAAACGCTTTTATGTCACCTGCCTTTATTTTTGTCAGTATGAGCAGTTCATTCAGCATACTTCTATCATTTTACGATTGTTCCCAAATATAAGAAAACAATTCTGATTTTAATTAGATTGCTTTTTCAATTTATCGACAGCATGTTCCAGAGACTCCGTAGGTGCTATGATATTATAATTTCCCCAGAAGTCTTCACTCCAGTAATTTCCGACTTTATCATAGAAAATCTGATTGGAGGTGAATACTTTATTCCGCGGAATTATCTCGGACGGGCTCTCCCTCCGGTCTGTCACCACCATTTCTGAGGTTACTGCATAGCTCGTAGAGAAAAGCCTCCGTTTCCAGTCGCATTTAAAACGAATATCATTGCGGATATAATTCAAATAAGTCCTTCCATCTATCGTTTTATAGGTTATCAGAAAAGATAACTCTTGCGGTTTGAATCTCAGTTGAAATGGTTTCTGATGAAGAATAGCAGCAATTGCTTTCGATTTATTCTGCATATCCAGATTCATCTCGATACGTGTAAACGACAGCTTCTCACAATCTACATACAATTTCCCATGAAACAGCGCATATGGTAAAAGAACTCTCGGACGGAAATTAATAACATATTGTATCCGGTTATCGATCAATGCCGATTCAGCCATCCAGAACTCATAGTTGTTCAATTCTTCTGGTTCCAGCAGCGCCTCTTTATTCTTTACGATATCCAAAACTACAGATATATTAGGACCACCCATAACCTTTACTGCCAATGTATCACTAACTTTCTGACTTAGCAGACGGCGTCCTTTCAGAACCTGTAGTTTATCATAATCCGTAGTGCGATTGGTGTATGCTGTTTTCGACACATCAAGTACAGCTTCCGATACACTGATATAACGGCGCCCTTTCTGCACAGTCTCCCGATAGAAGCTGGTAAGCATATTCCGGTTGGCACTATAATTTACCGGAATCTTCTCAATCGCCTTTTCTATAATTGTACGCGGATTATTGGCATAAACGACCACTTCATTCAACTGGTTAGTATGAGGTATCATCCAGACCGTCAATTTAGAAGAATTATTCTTATCTAAAGATACATGACTATTGATATAGCCTATGTGAGAGATTTCCAACTCTCGCGGCACTTCTTCTTTCCTGACTTTCAGAGCAAACTCTCCCTCTGCATTTGTCACCGTACCGATATTACTTCCTTGCACAGATACATTCACGTTTTCAAGTGTTCTCTTATTTTGCTTATCCTTCACCATTCCGACAATCGTGAAATAATCTCCTGCATCCTGCGCCCATATATCAGCACTCCCTATCCATAGAAAAGCTAATAACCATCCAACCAAAAGTATAACTGACTTTTTCATCTTAATAAAGTTTTAAAGTAAATAATTCCTGCTTCTATAAATAAGATCGTTCAATCTGCAAATACCCTATTGTCTGAAATAAAAAAAATCAGTATCTTGCCCGACAGACAAAAATTATATTCTCAACAAATGATTAATTATGATACGCAAATTAGATAAAGCAGAATTTCAGCAGGCGACAACTTTAGCATTAGAAGTATACTTGCAATGTGGTCAGGATGATTTCGAAGACGAAGGTCTTGAGAGTTTCAAAAGTTTTATATTCAACGATAAATTGATGAATGAACTCTGCATTTATGGAGCTTTCGAAGAAAATAAACTAATAGGTATTATGGGAACCAAGAATGAGGGCAAACACATTTCTTTGTTTTTCATCAAAAAGGAATTCCATAGAAAAGGGATAGGCAAGCAACTGTTTGACTATTCCCAATGTGATTGTCCGGCAAATGAAATAACTGTAAACTCATCTACATACGCTATCAGGTTTTACGAATCTCTGGGATTTGAAAAAACAAACGACAGGCAACAAACAAACGGAATCAGTTATACTCCGATGAAACTCATATCGAACAAATAAAGAAGAAGATATTACCATTAGATTCCAGTTCCTCGGAGCCCAAATCTAATTGTTAATTATACTTTCGAATATGTATTTCTTATAAAAATAGTTTCTACATTTGCGACTGTTATGGCGAAATACATTTTCTGTATATTATTTGGTATATTTCTGATATGGGGATGCAATTTAGTGCCCGATAAAGAATTACAGGAGTTCCGGACAGAGGCCGGTACTACCACTATACAATCTCATAATAAGTCACAGAGTTACCGATCCAAAGCTGTAGTCAAACAATCCGGTAAAGAAAACAACTCCTTCCAAGAAGGGAAATATGATGGAAAATATGATTGCAACATTGCCGATGGTATTTTAGGAAACTCACTTTTATCCCGTATCACTTCTCTTTCCAAAATTCTAAGATTCAACGTTTCTTCCGTTACAATTCGGATACTAAGTTCCTTAAAATATCAATTTCCGAAAGAAAAATGGACTGGTCTCCCCTACTACACAAATCTCACCAAATTCTCATATAGATATTACGTCTATACACTAGGACGAATACTTATTTAAATATCTCTTTTCCTTCTATGGGATGAGATGAGTGTATCTTCATGCCCATTTTATCTCTTTATATTCAAGGCAAGAAAGCAAGAAGAGTCTTTTCCATTGCCGGGAATATGCATACGATTTCACTTTTACATATTAATAACTTGATATATAATGGAATTTATATTAGACTTTATTCTCCACATTGATCAATACATGATTAGTATAGTGCAGGATTACCATACTTGGGCATATGCTATCCTATTCATCATTATATTTTGCGAAACCGGGCTTGTAGTCACTCCCTTTCTTCCTGGTGATTCTTTACTTTTCGTTGCAGGAGCCATTTCCGCATTACCCGGTATGCCGATCGATATCCATATTCTTGTTTTAATCTTATTTACAGCAGCCGTATTAGGTGACTCCTGCAACTACATGATCGGACATTTTTTCGGACGCAAACTTTTTCATAATCCCAACTCCAGGATATTCAAACAAAGTTATCTTGATAAAACGCATGAATTTTATAAAAAATATGGTGGGAAAACGATTATTCTCGCCCGCTTTGTGCCTATCGTCCGCACTTTTGCTCCATTTATAGCCGGAATGGGAAAAATGCATTACTATTATTTTATGATCTACAATTTGATAGGTGGAGCTATATGGGTAGTTTTATTTTGCTATGCAGGCTACTTCTTTGGCGATCTGCCGTTCGTACAGGAAAATCTTAAACTCTTGATTATCGCTATTATATTTATTTCAATATTGCCTGCAATAATAGAAATATTACGAGCGAAGTTAGGATCGAAGCAATAAAAAACTTTATTCATTTGTTTATTAATAACAACGGCCATCAAATTAAACATCTCAAAAACAATTTAATGTACTCATATTTATGAAAAATTCTTTTTTTAGTAAATTTACGCCCAAAGAACCAAAGTTCTTTCCTCTACTGAAGCAGTTATCAGATGTTTTATCTGCCTCATCCGTTCTACTTGTTGAAAGTCTGGAACATGATCTGCCCACAGAAAGAGCAGATTACTACAAACAAATTAAAGACATGGAACGTGAAGGTGACAGATTGACTCATTTAATCTTTGACGAGTTAAGTACGACATTCATCACTCCCTTCGACCGTGAAGATATTCACGATCTGGCTTCCTGCATGGATGATGTTATCGACGGAATCAACAGTAGCGCCAAGCGCATTGTTATCTATAATCCCCGCCCTATTTCCGAAAGTGGAAAAGAATTGAGCCGTCTGATTCACGAGGAGGCTATCAATATAGGTAAAGCCATGGATGAACTGGAGACTTTCCGCAAAAATCCAAAGCCATTGCGCAACTATTGTACCCAATTACACGATATAGAAAATCAGGCAGATGACGTATACGAGCTTTTTATCACCAAACTCTTTGAAGAAGAAAAAGACTGTATCGAACTGATTAAAATTAAAGAGATCATGCATGAGCTGGAAAAGACAACCGATGCAGCAGAACATGTAGGGAAAATATTAAAAAACCTGATCGTAAAGTATTCATAAAAGCAGAGCAAGACACATGGAATTATTAGTGACTATCATTATACTAGCTCTGATATTCGATTATATCAACGGCTTTCATGACGCAGCAAACTCGATCGCTACCATCGTATCGACTAAAGTACTGACTCCTTTTCAGGCGGTATTGTGGGCAGCATTCTTTAACTTCGTTGCGTTCTTCATAGCCAAATACATTATAGGTGGCTTTGGCATAGCAAACACTGTGTCAAAGACAGTCGTTGAACAATACATCACGCTACCTATTATCCTGGCGGGCATTATTGCTGCTATTTCATGGAATCTGATTACCTGGTGGAAGGGTATTCCGTCTTCTTCCTCCCATACGCTTATAGGTGGTTTTGCAGGAGCTGCTATCATGGCAAACGGCTTTGAAGCTATTCAGCTCAATATCATTCTTAAGATTGCCGCTTTTATCTTCCTGGCTCCATTTATCGGTATGGTTATCGCTTTCGGATTTACTCTACTTGTGCTTTACATCTGCCGACGTGCAAATCCGCATACCGCTGAAATGTGGTTCAAGAGATTACAGTTGGTTTCTTCCGCCATGTTCAGTGTAGGACATGGTCTGAATGACTCGCAGAAGGTAATGGGTATCATTGCCGCTGCAATGATAGCTGCCCACTCTATGGGTCTGGGAATGGGAATAAACAGTATTTCTGATCTACCGGACTGGGTAGCGTTCTCCTGTTTTACTGCTATCTCACTGGGAACGGTGTCCGGAGGATGGAAAATCGTAAAAACGATGGGAACCAGAATCACTAAAGTCACACCATTGGAAGGTATGGTTGCCGAAACCGCAGGTGCTTTTACACTTTATATCACCGAAATGCTGAAAATTCCTGTAAGTACGACTCATACGATCACCGGAGCAATTATCGGGGTCGGAGCAACCAAACGTTTATCTGCTGTTCGCTGGGGAGTAACTAAAAGCCTCATGACTGCATGGGTACTTACTATTCCTGTCAGTGGACTCCTAGCTGCATGTATTTATAGTGTAGTTTCTCTGTTCCTGAAATAAATTCAGTTTCAAATAAAAAAGGTGTATCAGAACTTTTTCTGACACACCTTTTTATATATACTAATTCAGCTAATCTTACTTCACTTCCTCGAAGTCTGCATCCTGAACATTGTCACCATGCTTGCTACTATCCTGACCAGCATTCTGACCTGCATTCATATCAGGACCAGCCTGTGCACCACCCTGAGCTCCGCCTTGAGCGTACATTTCAGCACTTGCAGCCTGGAAAACAGTATTGATTTCTGCCATAGCCGTATCAATAGCAGCTAAATCCTGAGACTTATGAGCATCTTTCAGTTTCTGCAAAGCAGCTTCAATTGGAGCTTTCTTATCAGCAGGCAACTTATCACCCAATTCCTTCAACTGATTTTCTGTCTGGAAAATTACGCTGTCGGCCTGGTTCAGCTTATCAATCTTTTCACGTTCTTTCTTGTCTGCTTCTGCATTAGCTTCAGCTTCAGCCTTCATCTTTTCGATTTCTTCCTTGCTCAAACCGCTGGAAGCTTCGATACGGATTGCCTGTTCTTTACCTGTAGCCTTATCCTTAGCAGATACTTTCAAGATACCGTTAGCATCGATATCGAATGTAACCTCAATCTGAGGAACACCACGACGAGCCGGAGCGATACCTGACAAGTTGAACTGACCAATTGACTTATTCTGAGCAGCCATCGGACGTTCTCCCTGCAATACATGAATAGTTACTTCACTCTGATTGTCGGCAGCAGTAGAGAAGGTCTCACTCTTACGAGCCGGAATTGTTGTATTAGCATCAATCAATTTCGTCATCACACCACCCAGTGTTTCAATACCCATTGACAACGGAGTAACATCCAACAACACCACACCTTTGATTTCGTCTGTCAAAACAGCACCCTGTACAGCAGCACCAACAGCTACTACTTCATCCGGGTTCACACCTTTAGAAGGAGTCTTTCCGAAGAAATCTTCTACCAGTTTCTGTACGGCAGGAATACGGGAAGAACCACCTACAAGGATTACTTCATCAATATCAGAGTTGCTCAAACCAGCATCGCTCATTGCTTTCTTACATGGTTCCAGACAAGCCTGAATCAATCCGTGAGCCAATGATTCGAATTTTGCACGAGTCAAAGTCTTCACCAAGTGCTTGGGCACACCGTTTACCGGCATAATGTACGGCAAGTTGATTTCTGTGCTTGTTGAAGAAGAAAGTTCAATCTTAGCCTTTTCAGCAGCTTCTTTCAGACGCTGCAAAGCCATCGGGTCCTGAGTCAAGTCAGCACCTTCGTCATTTTTGAATTCCTGTACCAGCCAGTTGATGATTACCTGGTCGAAGTCATCACCACCCAAGTGAGTATCACCGTTAGTAGAAAGGACTTCGAATACACCACCACCAAATTCGAGGATAGAGATATCAAAAGTACCACCACCAAGGTCGAATACAGCAATCTTCATATCTTTGTGAGCCTTGTCCAGACCGTATGCAAGAGCTGCAGCTGTCGGTTCGTTAACAATACGTTTTACTTCCAGACCTGCAATCTGTCCGGCTTCTTTAGTAGCCTGACGTTGAGAGTCGGAGAAATATGCAGGAACGGTGATAACAGCTTCTGTAACTTCTTGTCCCAGATAATCTTCAGCAGTCTTCTTCATCTTCTGAAGAATCATTGCAGAGATTTCTTGCGGAGTGTACAGACGACCGTCAATATCTACACGCGGAGTGTTGTTGTCACCTTTCACTACTTTATAAGGAACACGTGTAACCTCTTTCTGTACCTGGTCCCAGTTTTCACCCATAAAACGTTTGATAGAGAAGATCGTACGTGTCGGGTTAGTAATAGCCTGACGTTTAGCAGGATCACCTACTTTACGCTCGCCGCCATCTACAAATGCAACCACAGAAGGAGTTGTACGCTTACCTTCACTGTTTGCAATTACTACAGGTTCGTTGCCCTCAAATACGGCAACACAAGAGTTTGTTGTTCCTAAGTCAATACCAATAATTTTTCCCATGATCGTTATTCTTTTTATTTATTATTATTCAATTTCTTTTTGTCCGGTTGTTTTCTTTCTCTTTGTAAGGGCTTTCAAACGGACGCTGATTAAAAAACAAACCATGTGCCAAAAAGAAATCGGACGAATACGTGACATATTTTCTGCCAAAACGACAGTTTTAAATCGAAATGACTGCTGTCAAGTCACATAGAAGCCAGACAGCTATCGACTCATTAAACAAATGGAAACGGCTCTGGTTCAATAAAGCTAAAGAATAGATCATAAAGGAATAAAAAATATGCCTGTATCGTTATGTGCGACACAGGCATACCTATTTAATATAATACGTATATCTTACTTTTCAAGTACAATCACCAATGCATTATTTGCGTCATACAAACCGATTCCGCCACCGGAAAGTTTATCGAACGACTTCACTTCATTCATTGCTTTCAGAATCTTACCTTCCACTTCCATATCAGGGCAAGCCATCATTGTGCTAGCCACCCCAGGGAAAGAGATTGATTTAGCATTAGTAGTGCTAGTTTCAAAACCACCATTAATCAAGTTACATCCGGCATTGCCATGAAGTGTTTTCTTTTTCACATCAAAAGCAATGAAAGGTTGCTTTTCCATTCCCGAAGGAATTGCTTCACCATTCACTTCCTTTATTTTCCATTCTCCGTTCAATACTGATAGTTTCACGTCAGCCTCCTTTTTTTCAAGAACTACAACCGGACGATTGGACTCATTGCAAAGAAACATTTTATCCTTACCGGCTTTCTTATACCCTTTCACCTGTGCAAGCGCACCTAACACATTTCTCTCGGTAGTCATGTCCGGACACATCATTCTGGTGCTAGCCATTCCCTTAAGCTCCATGCTGCCCGGCTTGGCATTCACGTCAAAGCTACCCATCATACGGTTGCATCCACTGTTACCGGATACTCTTCCGGTCGCTGTATCAAAAGTAATAAAGGGAAGGGTTCTGCTTTCGCCCGGAGTTACTTTCGAGCCGTTAACTTCTATAATATTCCACTCACCATTGATTGAAGCCAATGGGACTGCCTTCTCAACCGAACGGCATGAAAACATTGCAAGTACTGTGCTGGCAATGCAAATTGAAACGAATACTTTCTTCATTTTGTTATAACGTTTAAGTTAAAATCGGGGGCAAAGATATCAAAAAGATTGGGAAATACCATCTAATGCGATATAAAATACATACATTTGCCATTATCTATAAAACAAACAATAAGATTACATAGTTCATCTAAAGTAAATAAATATGAGAACAATCGTCCTATTTCTAATCCTGCTTGGTTGTGGTACCTCTCATATCACAGCGCAAAATGATTATCTTGTCACTACTATTCCCAATCAGGAGGATCCTCTAAGTGAAGAAGAACAGTTCATAAAAGAGAACTTCCCACTGCAACTTTTATGTAAATGGACATCCGGAATGAAATTCATGTTTATTCCATCCGGACGTGACATGTTCCTCCCCACTCTTTCGGTGTATGAGACAGAAAAAGGGGCAGATAACAGCGTTTTGAAACACAAGATTCTTACTTTCGCCGGATATGAAGAAAAATCTCAAAAACTATCAAATGACATGAGCTATTCCACTCGACTCATCTTCGAATGTGACGGAGAAAAATATTATTATGAGATTAAAAATACACGTCCGGATGAAATTTGCGAAAAGAATCCCCGTGCCTATATCAACGGATTAGTTAATCTGAAAGATGTAGACACGGCAAAAGATTTACTGACAGGTAGAAAGATATATGTTCAGTCCGATATGGCACAGGTGGACGATGCCAATAGTTACTCCGGATATAGGGAAGTGTCTATTCCGGTCAACACCGAAGCAACCATTACCGCCATAGGAGTTGGCAGTCAGGCATATCCCGTGAAAATCATATTTCAGGATTCGCAGGGACATTCCTATTATCTGGAAGTAGCTCTTTCCCGCACTAATTCCGGTATGGACGTGAGCGATTTCCAAGCTGAAAAGAAAATGAGATATTTTTCCAACGCCATCAGTTTCAGTAGCAAAAAGTCCGGAAATCTGGAAACCTTGAAAGACAAATATATTGATCTGACCGTCTATCCGAAACGGACATTGGCTGTAAAAAGAGTCTTCAACCTTGAAAACAAGCAAATGGAAAACCGCATACATTTGCCTCGCTACACTGTTTTGAAAATAAAAGAAGTAAAAATCTCCGGTCCGGGAAGTCTGGTTATCCTCTCACTGGAGGATCGGCATGGATCACTTTATGAAACAGAGGTTGACCTGAAATATGACGTTATCGTCAAAAACGAGAATTATATTGAAGACCTTTTCGGATTTGGAGACATCCATCAGAAGTATCCGGCTATCACAGATAAACGTTGGGCAATCATCGCACAGGGTGATTTGGAAGAAGGTATGAACACCGACGAATGTCGTCTGTCAATAGGTGATCCTGTAGAAATACAATTAAAAAAAGACAGTCGTTTCGAAACTTGGTTCTACAACGGAAAAACGCTGGAATTTGAGAGTGGCATCTTGCAACGTTTCAAATAAAAAGGAGTAGCGACGCGGTGATTATCTGAAAATAATCACGTATATTTGCCAAGCTAACAATTCTAAAATCTTAATTTTTGATTTATAATTTATTAATTAAAAGAAATGGGTAGAGTTCTTATTATCGGTGCAGGCGGTGTTGGTACTGTCGTAGCACACAAAGTGGCACAAAATGCCGATGTATTCACAGACATCATGATTGCCAGCCGTACAAAGGAGAAATGCGATAATATCGTCAAAGCTATAGGCAATCCCAATATAAAAACCGCCAAAGTGGATGCGGATAATGTAGATGAACTGGTAGCTTTATTCAATGACTTTAAGCCGGAAATGGTAATCAACGTTGCTCTTCCTTATCAGGATCTTACCATTATGGAAGCCTGTCTGAAGGCGGGTGTCAACTACCTGGATACAGCCAACTATGAGCCGAAAGATGAAGCTCATTTTGAATACAGCTGGCAATGGGCTTACCACGACCGTTTCAAGGAAGCAGGTCTGACTGCCATTCTTGGTTGCGGTTTCGATCCGGGAGTCAGTGGAATCTACACAGCCTATGCAGCCAAACATTATTTCGACGAAATCCAATATCTGGATATCGTAGACTGTAATGCAGGAAATCATCATAAAGCATTTGCCACCAATTTTAATCCGGAAATCAATATCCGCGAAATTACTCAGAACGGACGTTATTACGAGAATGGTCAATGGGTGACAACCGGTCCGCTGGAAATCCACAAAGATCTGACTTATCCTAATATTGGTCCACGTGATTCCTATCTTCTTTATCATGAAGAACTGGAATCGTTGGTCAAGCATTTCCCGACTATCAAGCGTGCCCGTTTCTGGATGACTTTCGGACAAGAATATCTGACTCACTTACGCGTGATTCAGAATATCGGCATGGCCCGTATCGATGAAGTTGATTATAACGGAACTAAAATCGTACCATTACAATTCTTGAAAGCAGTATTGCCTAACCCACAGGATTTAGGTGAGAACTATGAAGGTGAAACCTCTATCGGTTGCCGTATCCGTGGCATCAAAGACGGAAAAGAACGTACTTACTATGTCTACAACAACTGCAGCCATCAGGAAGCTTACAAGGAAACAGGTATGCAGGGAGTCAGCTACACCACCGGTGTTCCGGCTATGATCGGTGCCATGATGTTCTTCAAAGGCGAATGGCAACGTCCGGGTGTAAACAATGTAGAAGAATTTAATCCGGATCCGTTCATGGAACAGCTCAATAAGCAGGGACTGCCTTGGCATGAAGTGTTTGATAAAGATCTGGAACTATAATAGAACGAGTCAGAATGAAGAATATAGGAGATAAAGCACCGGAAGTATTAGGTATCAATGAAAAAGGTGAAGAGATCCGCCTAAGTGCTTATAAAGGAAAGATAGTACTGTATTTCTATCCGAAAGACAGTACATCGGGTGCACGGCACAGGCATGCAGTCTGCGCGACAACTATTCCGAACTGCGTAAAGCCGGTTACGAAGTAATCGGTGTCAGCGTAGACAGCGAGAAGTCGCACCAAAATTCATCGATAAGAATAATCTTCCTTTACGCTGATAGCCGATACGGACAAAAGTTGGTAGAAGAATTTGTATGGGAGAGAAAAGCTGTATGGACGTGCCTATATGGGAACCTTCCGCACTACTTTCCTGATCAATGAAGAAGGAATCATAGAACGGATTATCACTCCCAAAGAAGTGAAAACCAAAGAGCATGCCTCACAGATTTTAAATCAATAAATCCATTAATTACAAGAATAAGGTATGGCAAAGAAAGACGAACTTAATTTTGAAACAGATAATAAAATGGCATCAAGCGAAAACTGAAAGCCTTACAGGCTACCATGGAAAAGATAGAAAAGAACTTCGGTAAAGGTTCTATCATGAAAATGGGTGATGATAGTGTTGAACAAGTGGAAGTGATTCCTACCGGCTCCATTGCTTTAAACGTGGCACTTGGCGTAGGAGGATATCCTAGGGGAAGAATCATCGAAATCTATGGTCCGGAATCTTCCGGTAAAACGACTCTGGCTATTCACGCCATTGCCGAAGCACAAAAGCCGGTGGTATCGCCGCTTTATTGATGCCGAACATGCCTTCGACCGTTTTTATGCAGCGAAATTAGGCGTGGATGTAGACAATCTCTGGATTTCTCAACCGGACAATGGAGAGCAGGCCTTGGAAATAGCCGAACAGTTAATCCGTTCTTCCGCTATTGATATTATTGTTATTGACTCCGTAGCAGCATTAACTCCGAAAGCAGAAATTGAAGGCGACATGGGTGACAATAAGGTAGGTTTGCAGGCACGTCTGATGTCACAGGCTTTGCGTAAATTGACCGGTACAGTCAGCAAAACACGTACGACTTGTATCTTTATCAACCAGCTCCGTGAAAAGATTGGCGTCATGTTCGGTAATCCGGAAACAACGACAGGTGGTAACGCATTGAAGTTCTATGCTTCTGTACGTATAGATATCCGTGGCAGCCAGCCAATCAAAGACGGTGAAGAAGTTCTTGGTAAACTGACTAAGGTGAAAGTGGTGAAGAACAAAGTAGCACCTCCTTTCCGCAAAGCAGAATTTGACATCATGTTTGGTGAAGGTATTTCACTCCGGAGAAATCATCGATTTGGGCGCAGAACTGGGAATCATCAAAAGAGCGGTTCATGGTATAGCTACAATGACACTAAACTTGGTCAAGGACGTGATGCAGCCAAGGTATGTATCAAAGATAATCCCGAACTTGCTGAAGAACTGGAAGGATTGATCTTCGAAGCCTTGAATAAAAATAAGTTGTTTCAACCGATTCAACTAAGAATAATAATATAAGCTGTCTCAAAACATCGGATGAGACAGCTTATTTTAGCTTAAAAAAAATGTCCCCTATCTGAATTTGTACTGTGAGAATTCAGATAGGGGACATTTCTTCACTTTTATATGAAATAGATATAGGCTAAATGTACTTAAACTAATAACTACCCATAACAAAACGCCTTGGATCAAAGGTTTGACACCGACAGATCTTAGAACATCCAAAGAAAGGGAAGCGCCTATAAAAAACATGGTAATAGTTAATGTCTTGCGTGCAATTCCATTGATGGCAGCACCCAACTGTGGCACGCCATTCAGTAAATATGTATTCGCAATCATAGCCAGAATAAAGAAGAAAATAAACCAAGGAATACTTATCTTCTGTCCTTTACTTTTAAATATAAAAGAAGTGGCGAATGCCATTGGTATGATCCAAAGAGCACGGGTCAACTTGATAGTTGTAGCAACCTTCAGTGCTTCTTCACCATAAGCGGCACCTGCTCCCACCACAGAACTGGTATCATGAATAGCAATGGCAGCCCACGTGCCAAACTGATGTTCGGTCATATCCAAAGCATGTCCGATAGCCGGAAAGATAAAAAGCGCAATAGCATTCAGAATAAAGATCGTTCCCAATGCCACAGACATTTCACTGTCTTTGGCCCTCAGCACCGGCCCTACTGCCGCAATAGCACTACCACCACAGATAGCAGTTCCCGAACTAATCAGATAGGAAGTATTTCTGTCTATCTTGAAAATTTTACGACCAATAAACCAGCCGATGAGCAACGTGCCTACCACAGAAATAACAGTGAACTCCATCCCTTCTTTACCGGATGCCAAAGCCGACTGAAGATTCATACCGAATCCCAATCCTACTACAGAATATTGCAGCAAATATTTAGATGTCTTTTTATTAAATTTGATGTGCCTGTCCGCAGGTTAATGCGAAAATAAGTCCGAGAAACAAAGCTACCGGAGGAGTCACCCATGCGGACCATGCTTGTAAACCAGGAATATAATCTAAAAATAAGAAAAAGTTAAAGTAGAAAGTATTGCAACGTAAATTGTCTTGTTGTTGGTTTGCAACGTTTTGTAGCGGTTGAAATCATTTTTATCTTTTATAATTTTGCGGGTGCAAAGGTACGGCAAACAATCAAGACAAACCAATTGTTTCTAATTATGTATTATAACTTTTGTTATAGTTACTTCTTTATTGTTACATTATGCTCCTACGATGTCCTTTCCAAATGGTGATAATGCTAACGCAGCCAACTTAAAGTGCTGCAAACCAAAAGGAATACCGATAATGGTTATACACAGAACAATTCCGAAAGCCAAATGTGACAGACAACCAAATGCCACCCAAAATAACCACAGAATATTCATCAGTATATAAAGACATCCACTCGAACGCCTGCCACTTCTCAACCTCTTTACCGAAAGGCCATAAAGCAAGTCCGGCTAACTTTAACGTCTGTATACCAAAAGGAATACCTTACGATCGTAAACATCATCAGCAGACTTGAAATAAGGTACTCCACTGCAGTAAAGATACCACCAAGCAGCAACCACAATAAGTTCATAAAACAACCCATATATATAGTATTAGTTATTTTCCACATTCGACTATACAAAGATACAGAAGAAATATGAGAATTTAAATGGCTTTTTATAAACTTCTCTTTACTATTTCATCGAAGCTTTATGCAAAATGATACGTTCAATGGCTATACCTTCGTTTCCTTGCAGATCAAATACTATCCCTTTTACTGAGAAATGATGAGAGACTAAATCTTTTTTTTTTTTAGTAGATAGTGAAAATCTATCTGCTCTGCCAAGAGATACAGTTTCACCACATCATGAGGTAGCCCTGCAGTTGGGATATGATTCGCATGAAAAGAAGCAACACCTACAAGTTCTTGCTATGATGCCCCGCAAAGCGCATAAAAACTTGAGATAATCCTCCCTCCTGCCCTTTGTAGCTGCACAAAATTAAATTCGCGCAACATTGGCATCCCTTTATCTCAACTACCCGTAAAGTGCCGGCCACAAGCTCTTTATGCACCGACCGGATAGAAACAATTCCCATACAATCAGTATGTTCCAAAAGAGCTTGATACTCTCGTACCACCAAGATACATCAGAACATTCAAAGAAGACAGCTTCAGATTGTGTTGCGAAAGGGCTCGTTCAAATACATCCAACGTCCCCGAACCTCTTTCACGCAAAACCAAAGGAGATATTCGGCAATTCTGCAGGTGTTATCTCCTCCTGAATATTTAGTTTACTGTTCACATGCACTACCGCAACAAGTTCATCTTGCAAAACAAAGTATATTTCAGATTAGGTAAACGAAAATACCTTCCACCAATCCCAATTCAATCCGGTGTTCTTGCAAAGCGACCTCCACTCCCCGAGAGTTTCCATTAAGGACGGAAAGATTGACTTGTGGAAACTTCGCAATAAAATGAGCCAATAAAGCAGAACATATTGAGCAATCGTCGTGCTAGCTCCCAGTTTCAACTCTCCAATATACTCGTTATGCAACAAATGCATTTCATATTCAAGCCGCTTGTAATCATCTAAAATCTTTTCGCTATGCTTCAGCAGTAATTCACCGGCAACAGTCAATGAGATTTTACTCCCTGACGTTCGAACAAACGAGTCTGATAATAAGCTTCCAGTTCCTGAATGTGCTTAGTGATAGCAGGCTGGCTGACAAACAATTCTTGCGAAGCCTTTGTAAAACTCAGATTCTTCGCTACGCTCTGAAATACTTTTAAACGAAAATCGGACACCTTTTATTTGAGTTATTTGAGGATTAAAATTCAAAATCAAGAATTAAACACAAGGACTATAGTTCTTCAGCTCTGATTCCTAATGCCTGCATAACAGGAAATGCCAACATATCCCACTTATACTCTACCTGCACTTCAGGCTCATTCATACGAAACTGGATAATCTCCTTGCCTTTCACTTCATGCAACGCATCGGATACTTTCTTTCCATATTCTTCATTGAAAGAAACGACAATCATCCTTTCACATCAGCCGAATCAGCAACGATAGACAATAAATCCAAAACAAATCTTCGCGTGAAACCATCCCTTCCGAAGGAACACTTGCAAATGAATATTCACCATAAGGACTCTGAAAAGCGACTCCATTCAACTCCTTCACCAAATCGGAAGGATGGCAATGTACAAGCTGATCGGACTCTTCATCGTAAACAAAAAGAAATTGTACTTCATTTTCCCTTCCGTGATTCCGGCATCCAGAGTCAGATAAGTGGTCAACATAGAAAGGTCGATATCCTGTAAAGAACGTCGCAAAGTCTCTTCAAAGTAACCTTTCATATCTGTAATTACAAAATTCAAGAAAGCAGCATCAATCAACACTACTGTTTCAGACAGTTTTATTTGAGGTTTATCATTCATACCTTATTTATAATATGATTACAGCGGATAAAGATACTACAATACTTTTATTTATTCACTTCATTTCGCGGCAAATTCGTCAGTATCATTCAGATGAAAACGTCATTTTGTCTTCTAACTCTTATTATCATGCTATTTTGTCATATTTTTCTACTTGGCAAATCTTTTGAGCCCTTTCAAGTGTTATTAAAATCATGAAAAAAGAAAGGAGAACAACCATATGAACTTTAACAATTTTACCATCAAATCTCAAGAAGCGGTACAGGAGGCCGTAAATCTCGTACAAAGTCGGGGACAACAGGCGATTGAACCTGCTCATATCCTACATGGAGTAATGAAGGTAGGCGAAAATGTGACTAACTTCATCTTCCAAAAATTAGGAATGAACGGGCAACAGGTAGCCCTAGTCGTTGACAAACAGATCGATTCTTTGCCTAAAGTATCCGGAGGAGAACCTTACCTAAGTAGAGAATCTAATGAAGTATTGCAGAAGGCAACCCAGTATTCTAAAGAAATGGGAGATGAATTTGTTTCATTGGAACATATTCTGCTGGCTTTGCTAACTGTGAAAAGTACCGTATCCACCATCTTGAAAGATGCCGGAATGACGGAAAAAGAATTGCGTAATGCTATCAATGAACTCAGAAAAGGAGAAAAAGTTACTTCTCAATCCAGTGAAGACAACTATCAGTCATTGGAGAAATACGCTATCAATCTGAACGAAGCCGCCCGCAGCGGCAAGCTGGATCCTGTAATCGGACGTGACGAGGAAACCGACGGGTACTGCAAATATTAAGCCGTAGAACTAAGAACAATCCGATTCTGATTGGTGAACCGGGTACAGGTAAGACAGCTATCGTAGAAGGATTGGCGCATCGTATCCTCCGGGAGACGTACCCGAAAACCTGAAAACAAACAGGTCTACTCTCGATATGGGAGCATTGGTTGCAGGAGCAAAATATAAAGGAGAATTCGAAGAACGACTAAAATCAGTTGTCAATGAGGTTAAAAAATCAGAAGGTGATATAATCTTGTTTATTGATGAGATTCATACACTGGTAGGCGCCGGCAAAGGCGAAGGAGCAATGGATGCTGCAAATATTCTGAAACCGGCATTGGCACGTGGAGAACTACGTTCGATCGGTGCAACCACTCTCGATGAATATCAGAAGTATTTCGAAAAAGACAAAGCATTGGAACGTCGTTTCCAGATTGTACAGGTAGATGAACCGGATACTCTGAGTACCATTTCCATCCTTCGTGGATTGAAAGAACGCTACGAGAACCATCATCATGTACGTATCAAAGACGATGCCATCATAGCAGCTGTAGAACTGAGCAGCCGTTACATCACTGACCGTTTCTTGCCGGACAAAGCAATCGACCTGATGGATGAAGCAGCAGCCAAACTACGTATGGAAGTAGATTCTGTTCCAGAAGAGTTGGATGAAATCTCACGTAAGATCAAACAGTTAGAAATCGAACGTGAAGCCATTAAGCGTGAAAATGATAAGCCGAAACTGGAAATTATCGGCAAAGAACTGGCCGAACTAAAAGAAGTTGAGAAGTCTTTCAAAGCTAAATGGCAAAGTGAAAAAACGCTGATGGATAAAATCCAGCAAAACAAAGTGGAAATCGAGAATCTGAAGTTCGAAGCAGAGAAAGCAGAACGTGAAGGAGACTATGGAAAAGTCGCCGAAATCCGTTACGGAAAGCTTCAGGCTCTGGACAAAGAGATAGAAGATACGCAGGAGAAACTTCGTGGTATGCAAGGCGATAAAGCCATGATCAAAGAAGAAGTGGATGCTGAAGACATCGCTGACGTTGTTTCACGCTGGACGGGCATCCCTGTCAGCAAGATGATGCAAAGTGAGAAAGATAAATTATTGCATCTGGAAGACGAACTCCATCAACGAGTGATTGGACAGGACGAAGCAATTGAAGCGGTTGCAGATGCCGTACGTCGTAGCCGTGCCGGATTACAGGATCCCAAACGCCCGATCGGTTCTTTTATTTTCCTTGGAACGACCGGTGTCGGTAAAACTGAACTGGCAAAGGCATTGGCGGAATTCCTCTTTGACGATGAATCGATGATGACGCGTATAGATATGAGCGAGTATCAAGAAAAGCATAGTGTTTCTCGTTTGGTCGGAGCACCTCCGGGATACGTTGGATACGATGAAGGTGGCCAGCTGACAGAAGCCATTCGCCGGAAACCTTACTCAGTTGTTTTGTTTGACGAAATAGAAAAAGCGCATCCGGATGTTTTCAATATCCTGTTGCAAGTACTGGATGACGGACGACTCACTGACAACAAAGGAAGAGTAGTCAACTTCAAAAACACCATCATCATCATGACTTCAAATATGGGAAGTTCTTATATACAAAGTCAGATGGAGAAACTGAGCGGTTCGAATAAGGAAGAAGTTATCGAAGAAACGAAGAAGGAAGTGATGAATATGCTAAAGAAAACCATTCGTCCGGAATTCCTAAATCGTATTGACGAAACAATCATGTTCCTGCCGCTGACGGAAACTGAAATCAGGCAAATTGTACTCTTACAAATCAAAGGTGTACAAAAGATGCTTGCAGAAAACGGAGTTGAACTGGAAATGACAGATGCTGCTTTGAGTTTCTTATCCCAAGTAGGATATGATCCTGAATTTGGAGCCCGTCCAGTAAAAAGAGCTATCCAGCGTTATTTACTGAACGATCTGTCGAAAAAGTTATTGTCTCAGGAAGTCGACAGAAGCAAAGCAATCATTGTTGACTCAAACGGAGACGGATTAGTGTTCAGAAACTAAATTATAGTTAGTTGTTATAAGGATAGCCGGTATGTTCTCAAGTGAGCATATCGGCTTTTTATATTCCTGAATATATAATTCTTCTTACTTCCGGCTGACAATTAGGATGGCTCATGACTAAGACATAAGTACCTTTTCTGGATATCTCCAAAGTGAGTGAAGGCAAGGCAAATCTATGTTTCTCTTTCAGCTCCCCCTGCGAATCATATAAAAATACCATTGTACCTACCAACATTCCTGTTAAGCACAATGTTCCTTTTTCATTATCAAGATAAACGTTTACCTCTTTATTTGTTATTACATCCATATTTTGTGCGTATATTAGCAGTCACAAAGATAGAGAAAAACTACGTTTATTTACTATATAAACAATAAAATATTCATGCAAACATAAGATTGCTTAAAGAACACTAAAGGGGATCCTTTAATTACGCAGACATATAAAAACACAAAAAAGCGTGACAACTTGCAACATTGTCACGCTTTCCTTATTACATTTATACATCTAAGCCATCAATGTTTCATGACTTATTTTTCATCAGTCGCAACCTCTTCTTCAGCTTCCGGCTCTGATTTAAATTCTGTAATTCCATTCGAAATTAAGATGTTATACCAGGAAATCAATTTCTTAATATCCGCAACGTATACTCTTTCACGATCAAAGTTAGGCAATACCTCCCCTAAATACTCGCGTAACTGCTCCGGAGTAGCTTTTTTAGGGTCAATGGAGGTGACTGCAGTATTTTCTTTTTTCTTCATAGCTTCCAGCACATCATACAAAGGTACTTCAGCATCATCTGTATACATTGCTATATCTGCCAAAGAGATAATTTTCTCATTACCATAAGCGGGGAAACGTTTTTTATCTGCACTGATTGATTCAACAATCAACATATTTTTTCCTTGCGAAATTAGTTTGTACAATCCCGGTTTACCGGAGATAGACAGGATAGTCTTCAACATAGTATATATTCTTTTATTTATTAAATTATTTTTTTGCGGAGCAAAGGTAATGATTATTTTTAGATAGCAAAGAAATAAACTTCAAAACCTGCGGAATTAAAGGGGTTTCATCGTCATTCACGATTACAAAATCAGCATGACTCCGCTTTACCTCATCGCTCATTTGCGCTTCGATACGTTTCATTATCAATTCCCTTGAAGAATGGTCACGCCTAATTGCTCGTTCCACTCTCACCTCCAACGGTGCATATACCATTACTACAAAGTCTACTTCCTGCTTAAAGCCTGCTTCCAGAAGGATGGCAGATTCCATACCAACCATAGCTATATCACCTTTCCCTTTCACCCATCGCCTGAAGTCTTCTTTCACCTGCGGATGAATGACAGCATTCACTTTTTTCGCATGTTCGGGGCTTCCAAATGTATAAGATGCTAATAAAGGACGATTCAATTTTCCATTCAGGAAAACATCCTGTCCGACCAAGGCGCAAAGTTCCCGACGTATCACGTCATTCATATGAGTGATACGCTTCGCCTCAATATCGGAAATATAAACGGGGATTCCCATAATCTCCAGCAATCTGGAAACTATACTTTTTCCACTACCGATACCGCCGGTAATACCTATTTTAATAGCCATCGGAAGAAACTTGTTCTATCAGAAAATCAACTTGCTCGGGTACAATACGGATTTGATTGATTCCACGGGGAGCCGACTTCAACTTCACCGTATATTTATCCGATCCTAATTTTAGCAGTTCCTCATAAGAAACATTAATCACAAAATCACTGGCTTTAATGCTACGAAAACGCTTTAAACCCACTTGAAAAGTAATTTGAACCTTCGATGGAAAAGCACGGAGCACTTTATCTGCCGGGAAGTTAATCCCACGCAACGGCACCTCCACGGTTTTCTCAGTATAAATATCAACAGGGAAAGTCAGTTCAACCGAGGCGGGAACAAACTTCACTCCTTTTTTATTATCCAAGGCAACCCGTTGCCGAATCGTATCCGATATATTTTCAAGATTTACCTCTTGAGTATAAGCGGTTGTTATAGTATCCAAAATTCCGGCCGGAGCATATACCAATACGGAATCCGGACTGCAAATGGTATCAGAAACATAATATTGAAGCCCTGCAGTCACTTTTCCTTGAAAATGAACGGGTACTAATTTGGACTTGCCTGTCGAATAGATATAATCTAACGTATCAGGTTTTATTGAAAGTATCTTAGAAGAAGCATTCAATTGACTGAGTATCTTCTTTTCAAACTCAGAGGCAAAGATTTTCACGTGATTATTTTGCCCTTTATAGTCAGGGAAACTCAGATTTACCGGAAAGAAACTCTTCCCCAACATATAATTGAGAAGCACTGTTCCTTTATCTTTTACCCGGACGCGAAGTTCGGAAGGAGGTTCCGAAGTGAGCACAATATTATTAGGGACATCCTTCATCCTCACCGGGATAGAGAATTCCGCTTCATAGTCATTATTAAGAGTCTGAATCAGCCAAAATCCACCGGCTATCAGGAAAAAAAATAAAAAAATTAAGAACTCCCTGCTTTTATCACTAAGCAGGAAATCCTTAATTCTCTTGGATAGTCTTAAATATGTATATCTTAATTTCCTACGATCAAGCATAGGGTATTTGTTTACTAAAGATTATTTAGACTGATTGCCGGCAGCCGAAGCATCAGCAAAAATAGAATTCTTATCTATTTTAATCTTCACGTTAGAAGCGATTTCAAGTACTATATAATCATCAGTAATCTCTTTGATTGTACCATGGATACCACCTGCAGTAATTACCGACTGGTTTACCTGAAGAGATTTACGGAAATTAGCAATTTCTTTCTGCTTCTTATTTTGAGGGCGAATCATAAAGAAATACATGATAACAAACATAGCTATCAGCATGATCCACATCATACTTCCACCTCCCGCTGCGGGAGCTTGCAATAATACAGTCAATAAGTTCATAAATAATCAAGTTTTAGTTTCTACTATATGGACAAAGGTATCAGTTTTTAGTCAACTTACCTTCTTTTTTCAATTGATTAACTATTCCATCCAGCGTTCCGTTGATAAAGCTACCGCTCTTGGCAGTGCTATACAACTTCGCAATTTCTACATATTCATTTAACGAAACACTTACCGGAATGTTCGGGAAACTTAAAATTTCGGCTAAAGCAGTCTGCATAATGATAATATCCATAAATGCGATACGGTCCAAATCCCAGTTCTTCGTGTTCTCGCTCACAAGATGACGGTAATAGTCAGCATTCAGAATTGTACGACGGAACAAGCGGCGTGCAAATTCCTGATCTTCGTCATCCTTGAATTCGGGAAGTAATTCCTGATTTGCTCCGTTCTTTTCTTCAAAACGCTTAATCGTTTTCAAGACAAAGGTATCTACAATCTCTTTATCGTCATTCCAATACAGACTCTGGTCTTCCAGCACCTGATCAAGAGAATCATTATTAAAGATATATGTTTTATAGAGTTTTCTCCACAATTCGCGGTCAGCTTCATATGAATTGTCACCGGAAGCCATATAATCTTTATAAATATCGCTTTCTACTATTTTCTCATAAAGCTCTTTGACGAAATCCTGATCATTTGCCCAAGTTCTCTTCTGATTAGATATAAACTCGGTCAGTTGCTTGTTCACCTCCAACTGTGCAACAAACTTATTATCCACAAACTTTGTGTTGGGATACAACTCTTCTTTAGTAGGAGCCAGTTTTGCTTTTGCCGCATCAATGCGTTTTTGTGCATACTCTGTTAATGCCATCATCAGCATTAACAAATAATTATAAAGGTCATACGCCTTTGAAAGGCTGAAGAATAACTCTTTCTCCGCTGAGTCTAGATTTTTGCTGCCATTTTGGTAATAGGCATACACTATTTGTATAATCTTAAGACGAATAAGAACTCTGTTGATCATAATTCAAATTAATACTGTTATTATCGAACTGCAAAAGTAGATATTTTTAATGAGTTTCCACAAATAAATCACATTTTTTAATGCAGTATTTGATTCTCTGCGCTTTTTCTTTTGACAGTTTAAAAAAAATATCCAATTTTGAGGCCGATTATTAACGGACCCAATGATATGGAAGATTTTAAAAAGAAAATGAACGCAGACATGAATGATAAGGAGATCGTTTTCTCCAAGTCCATCAAAGCAGGTAAACGCATCTATTACCTCGATGTGAAGAAGAACCGTAAAGATGAAATGTTTTTAGCTATTACGGAGAGTAAGAAAGTGGTGATGGGAGAAGGAGATGACTCTCAGGTTAGCTTCGAAAAGCATAAAATCTTCTTATATAAGGAGGATTTTCAGAAATTTATGGCAGGATTGACAGAAGCCATCAGTTTTATTAACCACAGTGACATGAACGATTACATCAGCCGCCTGAACGAAGAAGCTGATATAAAAAGAGAACAGGAAGCTCTTGCCGAACAAGCACAAGAGGACAAGCTGGAAAACGAAATTAAGATTGATATTGACTTTTAAAGAGGTAACTCTTTGATATTTCAAAAAAAAACAGTACTTTTGCACCGCTTTTTTGCAACATCATGTGATAATCCACATCGTGTAATGGTGAATTAAGCAAAATAACTTAATTTAGAGTAACACAATTTTTTAAGAAATGAAATCAATTGAAGTAAAAGGAACTGCAAGAACTATTGCAGAACGCTCTTCGGAACAAGCAAGAGCTTTGAAAGAAATTCGTAAGAACGGTGGTGTACCTTGTGTACTTTACGGAGCTGGTGAAGTTGTTCACTTTACAGTGACTAACGAAGGTCTTCGTAACTTGGTATATACTCCGCACATTTACGTAGTAGATCTGGATATCGATGGCAAAAAAGTAAACGCTATCCTGAAAGATATTCAATTCCACCCGGTAAAAGACAACATTCTTCATGTTGACTTCTATCAGATTGACGAAGCTAAACCTATCGTTATGGAAGTTCCGGTACAGTTGGAAGGTCTTGCAGAAGGTGTGAAAGCCGGTGGTAAGCTTGCATTGCAGATGCGTAAGATCAAAGTGAAAGCTCTGTACAATGTAATTCCTGAAAAACTGACTGTTAACGTTTCTCACCTGGGATTGGGTAAGACTGTTAAAGTTGGCGAACTGAGCTTCGAAGGTCTTGAACTGATTAGCGCTAAGGAAGCAGTTGTATGTGCTGTTAAGTTGACTCGTGCAGCAAGAGGTGCAGCAGCAGCCGCTGGAAAGTAATTTGAGATTATCCCTGTAAAGAGATATAGCAAAACGCAGATTAATGCAGATTAAAGCAGATGTTCAGTCTGCATTAGTTTGCGTTAATTTGCGTTTTTCTTTTTATATTCACGAACTGTTTTTTACGAAAAAACAATGATCAAATATCTAATTGTCGGACTAGGAAACATTGGACCCGAATATCATGAAACCCGGCATAATATTGGTTTCATGACAGTAGAGGCATTGGCAAGAATCAACAATGCTCCTCCTTTTATTGACGGACGCTACGGATTTACCACTAGTTTTTCGATCAAAGGACGCCAGTTAATCCTGCTCAAACCGTCAACTTTCATGAACCTGAGCGGACTGGCCGTTCGCTACTGGATGCAAAAAGAAAACATCCCTTTGGAAAATGTGTTAATAGTAGTAGACGATCTGGCTCTCCCCTTCGGCACTCTGCGTCTGAAAGGAAAAGGAAGTGATGCCGGACATAATGGTCTGAAGCACATAGCAGCCATTTTAGGAACTCAGAACTATGCCCGTTTACGCTTTGGTATCGGAAATGACTTCCCCAAAGGCGGACAGATTGATTATGTACTCGGACACTTTACTGACGAAGATCGCAAGACAATGGATGAAAGACTGGAAACAGCCGGAGAAATCATTAAAAGTTTCTGTCTGGCAGGTATTGATATTACCATGAACCAGTTCAATAAGAAATAGGAGTATGTACAATTGACTATTTCACAGCGTATATATGCAAACGGTCATTAAGTACTCCACCATGACACATGGTACACTGTTAATTAATAAATTATCAATATATGGCAGAAGCAAGAATAGATAAATGGATGTGGGCTGTTCGTATTTTCAAGACACGCACAATTGCCGCCGAAGCCTGCAAGATGAACCGTGTCACTATCAACGGAGCATACGTAAAGGCATCTCGCATGATAAAGCCGGGTGATGTAGTTCAAGTTAAGAAGCCGCCTATTACCTATTCATTCAAAGTGTTGCAAGCTATTGAGAAGCGAGTAGGCGCAAAGCTTGTACCCGATGTAATGGAAAACGTTACCACTCCCGACCAATACGAACTATTGGAAATGAGTAAAATCAGCGGATTCATTGATCGCGCACGGGAACCGGACGTCCAACCAAAAGACCGCAGAAGTCTGGAGGAATTCACAGCTCCGGAATTTATGGATGATTTTGATTTCGACTTTGATTTCGACGAAGATAAGTAATGAACGGTGAATAAACTTATAGCATGAAGTTACAAGTTTATTCACCGTTTATTATTTTACCAACTGTTGATTACAGATTTGCTTTCACAGCATCAATTAGCTCCTGATATTCAGCATCGGTCAAATAAACTTTTCCCGGATTCATCTGAAATACACCGCCATAATCAGGTCCGTCTACATATTTCGGAGCCAGATGGAAATGCAAATGAGATAATTTATCTGAGTAAGCACCATAGTTGATCTTTTCCGGCTGGAAGCTTTCTGCATTGCACGGGTAACACGTGCCACATCATAAATGCATTACGGTCTTCATCGCTCAATTCGTTCAAATCATTTACGTGATCCTTGTAAGCAACGAGGCAACGCCCCCGATAAGTTTGCTCTTTAAACAAAACACACGTGATACACTAAGCTGCGCAACCTCAATCATCAGATTATGCAACGTTTCATTGTTCTGGCAATACAGACATTCTTTTGGATCACTCTTCATGATATTCTTATTTTATGTTTTGACAAAGCAAAATAGTCGTTCTGCTTTTATTTCACCTGTATTTTTCGTTTTGATCGACTAATTGGTACGTTCTCTTTTTTCACCAACAACCCACACTACATCCCCTCTTCGAACGGTGCATTTACATCCGGCACCATCAGAGTGCCATCTTCCCGTTCCACACCGGCTATCATACAATGATACTTATCCCGTATACCCGATTCACGGATTGTTTTACCCAGAAAAACGGAGTCTGCATCAATAATGAACTGCTTCAAAGTCATCTCTCCTTCTCATACATCTCCCAGTCTATCTTCGCACCACTTTGCATGGCACTGCTAAATACATTCAATTGTTCGTCCGTTCCTATTACCTGTATCTTGTCCATAGGAAAAAGACGCACCGAGCCACCGGGAATATTAATCCTTCTCTTCCCCGCAAGATAGAAGCGATATGAATGCCATATTTCTTTCCCAAATTTAGTTCCATCAACGTTTTTCCCGCCCAAGTGGATTCCCCGGAATCTCAAATCCGCCAAATGCAGATCATGAGATAACAGACGTCCGGCATATTCGGGTTTCTTCTCTCCCAAATATTCTGCACGCACCTCTCTGGAACGCAGATTTTGAAAGAAACGCCGTTCTATCAATATAGATTGCTTTTCAAACGACGCGACCATACCATCAACAAGACTGCAAGCACAGCCACTCCAATAATCAATCCAATAGATGCCTTAAACAATCCCGATATCACAAAAATGACAAATAACGCCGCAATCATAATACGTATGACAATAGTAGACACCAATGGTGCACGATTGGCACGGTTATCATGCCACAGGGTCATAAATTCCACCGAATGGTTTTTCTTCACCATGATAGCACGCAGGAAAGGCGAAATGCAAAGGATAATAAAACAGCCCCCAATAATGACGCCCAGAAATGAGGCAGGTTCTCCTTAAAGAATGGGACGACAAAACGGAAAGACAGTGCAATAATGGATATACTGACAATTGAATATACCACAGTTATGCGTACCATTGCCAGCAACAGCTTCTTCCACAAATTCTCATGATTAAGTACTGTTTGCGAGCCCGAAGAATAACGCATTAAGAACTTTCTCCAGGAAGCGGGTAAATGAGCATCCACAAAAGAAGAAGCCGGTTCAGCCAGACGAATCATATAAGGAGTCAGGAAAGTGGTTATCACAGAAACTGCTACCACTATCGGATATAAGAAATCGCTCGTCACGTGCAGAGATACACCCAATGAAGCTATAATAAATGCGAATTCACCAATCTGAGTCAAACTGAAACCGCACTGCATAGCCGTCTTCAAGGGTTTGCCGGAAAGAATCACGCCGAATGTTCCGAAGGTAGCCTGCCCCAAAATAACTGCGATCGTAATTACAATGATAGGTATTGCATATTCAATAATCATTGCAGGATCGACCATCATCCCCACCGATACAAAGAAAATTGCGCCAAAGATCTTTCACCGGCTTCACCAACCGGTCAATAGATTCCGCTTCGATTGTTTCTGCCAGAATAGACCCCATGATAAACGCACCGAATGCAGCAGAGAACCCTGTATTGGCTGCCATCACTACCATACCGAAACACAGTGCCAATGATACGATAAGCAGAGTTTCCTCTCCCATCAGTTTCCTGCAACGCTTCAAAACTCCGGAATCAGATAGATGCCTACTACAAACCACAAAATAAGAAAGAACAGCAGTTTACCAATACTCTCCAGCATCTCGGTGCCTTCAAAGTTATGGCTTACCGCCATCGTAGAAAGCATCACCATCAATACAATAGCCAGTATATCCTCCAGAATCAGAATACTCAGTACAAGCCCGGTGAACTGCTTCTTCCTCAGTCCCAAGTCATCGAACGCCTTATAAATAATAGTAGTAGAAGACATCGCAATCATACCACCTAGAAACAGGCTGTCCATCCGATGCCAGCCGAATCCCATACCGACACCTATCCCCAGCAATATCATACAAAGATGATGGTGCAGGCAGCGATGATAGCAGAACCTCCGACTTTTACGATTTTCTTAAACTGAACTCCAGACCAAGAGCAAACAACAAAGATAACGCCAATATCCGCCCATGTCTTAATGTTGGCGGTATCCATTACTGATGGTGTATAAGGCATGTGCGGACTTGCCAGAAAACCGGCAACCACATATCCAACACCAAAGGTTGCTTTAACTTCTTAAACAACAAAGTCATGACGCCGGCACAGATCAATATCAGCGCAAGATCGGCAATGAGTGTAGGTAATTGAGACATTGTTTCATCGTATTTGGTGACAAAATTAAAATAAATCTATCGTATAAACAACAGATTCACGGATATGTTTCACATCAACCATCATAAAATGATTTAGCCCCGGATAGTATCAAAACCTATCCGGGGCTAAAATTCTATAAACTCAAGATTTATTTTCTAAAGGTGGCTTCACCACTATTGCCTTCAATTTACGTCCACGCATATCAATACAGATTTCCGTGCCAACTTTGGCATATTCCGGTTTCACATATCCATACCAATACCAATCTTGCGAGTGGGAGACATTGTTCCGGAAGTCACCACGCCTATACCTTCCCCTTCCCCATTCACGAGTTCATAGCCGTGACGAGGAATGCCTCGGTCAATCATTTCAAAACCAACTAGTTTACGGGTAGTTCCTTCTGCCTTCTGCCTTTCCAACATCGGACGGTTGATGAACTCCTTACCTTCCACAAACTTAGTGATCCATCCCAATCCAGCTTCGATCGGTGAAGTCTTATCATCCAGATCATTGCCATAAAGGCAAAATCCCATTTCCAGACGAAGCGTATCACGGGCACCCAGCCCTACCGGCTTGATACCGAATTCTTCCCCGCCTCAAATACAGCTTTCCATACCGCCTCGGCAGCATCCGGATAGAAATAAAGTTCAAAACCTCCGGCACCGGTGTATCCGGTATTGGAGATAATCACATTCTCTTTTCCGCAAACCGGCCAACGGTAAATGTATAATAAGGAATAGCCGACAGATCAATATCCGTCAACTTCTGCAAAGCAAGAATAGCCTTCGGACCCTGAACAGCAAGCTGCGCCATATTATCGGAAGAATTCTCCAGTTCCGCCCCTCCGTATTATGAGAAACACACCAGTCCCAATCCTTTTCTATATTGGCCGCATTCACTACCAGCAGATATTTTCCGGCTCATAGCAATATACCAGCAAGTCATCTACAATTCCCCTTCTTCATTAGGGAAGCAGGTATATTGTATCTTACCGGGAACAAGTGCCGCCACATTATTGAAGTCACCTTCTGAAGAAAGGCTAACGCTTGCGGCCCTTTCACCCAGAATTCTCCCATATGGGATACATCAAATACCCGACTGCATTACAAACAGTCAGATGTTCATCAATAATTCCAGAGTACTCGATAGGCATATTATAGCCTGCAAATTCGTGCATTTTAGCACCTAATGCAATGTGTTTCTCTGTAAACGGAGTGGTTTTCATTTTTTGTGTATTAAGTTTTAAGTAATAAATTGATATTCGTGGAATGTAATCACTTAGAAGCTACTAGTTCGGCAATCTTCACAATGACGTTCATTGCCTTCTCCATATTCTGAATAGGAACAAACTCATAACGTCCGTGGAAATTAAGACCGCCGGCAAAAATATTCGGGCAGGGTAAACCTTTGAATGATAGCTGCGCTCCATCCGTACCGCCACGAATCGGCTTCACATTCGGCTTCACTCCTACCGCCTCCATGGCTGCAAAAGCTGTGTCGATGATATGCATCACCGGTTCTATTTTCTCACGCATATTATAGTATTGGTCACGTAACTCTAGTGACGCCGTACCTTCTCCATATTCGGTGTTGATCTCCGCAACCAGACGTTTTATTTCTTCCTTACGTTTCTCAAACTTGGCACGGTCATGGTCGCGAATGATATAAGACACTGTACTTTGCTCCACATCTCCCTGAATACCGATCAGATGATAGAATCCTTCATACCCTTCAGTCTGCTCCGGTGTTTCCATCGATGGCAACATTGCGATAAACTGATTAGCGACACGAATCGAGTTTATCATCTTATTCTTTGCATATCCGGGGTGTACATTACGTCCTTTAAAAGTAATCTTTGCAGCGGCAGCATTGAAATTTTCAAACTCCAGTTCCCCTACTTCACCACCATCCATCGTATACGCCCATTCGCAGCCAAACTTCCCGACATCGAACTTATGCGCACCTTCACCGATTTCCTCATCCGGATTGAAACCGATACGAATCTTTCCATGTTTGATTTCGGGATGTTCTTTCAGATAAACGATTGCCGATACGATCTCGGCAATTCCCGCTTTATCATCCGCACCAAGCAGCGTCTTGCCGTTTGTTACAATCAAATCCTCTCCTTTATGATCGAGCAGTTCCGGAAATTGTGCAGGAGAAAGAATGATATTTTCTTCGGCACAAAGCACTATATCCGTCCCATCGTAGCCTTTTACAATACGTGGAGTTACATCTTTTCCTGTCATATCGGGACTTGTATCCATATGAGCGATAAACCCGATAGTGGGTACTTTTTTATCTATATTAGCAGGAAGCGTGGCAAAGATAACCATGTTCATCCAAAGTAATATCTTCCAACCCAAAGATTCCAGTTCAGTCTTCAGATATTCAGCGAATACCATCTGTTTCGGGTACTGGGAGTCAGCCCTGTTGATTCATCCGACTGTGTATCAAAGCTCACATACTTCAAAAATCTGTCTACTAAAGTCATATCTATTTTACGATTTAATGATTTGCAATTTACATTTTGATAGTTTATAGTGCCGTAAAGGTAAAAGAGCCGTGAATTGACAAACAATTCACGGCTCTTTTTTCTCAGTATATTACTTAAAAGTGACTGCTACCATCAAAACAATGCGTACACACTTTACATTTCGGCAGCCCGATAGCTTCAATCAAAGTCTCAAGCGTGTTGAATTTCAATGAAGTCAGTCCGAAACGCTCGGCTATGATACTAACCATTTTCTCGTATTCGGGAGACCCCGTAGTGGCGTATTTCTCCAGATTCTTATTCTCATCACCTTCCAGTTCTTTAATAATACGACGGGTAATCAACTCCAAAGCATTCTTAGAAGCCGAGAAACCCACAAACGGACAAGCATAGATCAACGGAGGGCAAGCGATACGCATATGTACCTCTTTCGCTCCATAATCATATAGAATCTTCACATTATCACGCAACTGTGTTCCACGCACAATCGAATCATCACAGAACAGCAGACGCTTTCCCTGAAGCATGGCACGATTCGGAATTAGCTTCATCTTTGCAACCAGCGAACGCATTTCCTGATTGCTCGGTGTGAAGCTACGAGGCCATGTCGGTGTATATTTTGAAATGGCACGATGGTAAGGAACTCCTTTACCTTCCGCATATCCCAACGCCATACCTACTCCCCGAATCAGGAATACCACAGGCACAATCCACTTCCGATTCGTCCTTCTGTCCCATCTTCATTCCACTGGTGAAACGGACTTCTTCTACATTTTGCCCTCATAACAAAGTCGGGAAACCATAATACACCCAAAGGAAAGAACAAATCTGCATTCCTTCATTCGGTTGGCGAAGCTGCTCGATATGATCGGGATACATGCGTACTATTTCCCCGGTCCCAGATACTTTTCGATTTCATAATCCAGATTCGGGAAACTGGATGACTCGCTGGTAGCGGCATACGCACCATCTTTTTTCCCGATCACCACCGGAGTACGTCCCCATTGGTCACGGGCCGCGATAATGCTGCCATCCTCTGTCAGAATCAGCATAGAACAAGAACCCTTGATATGTTTGAATACGTTCTCGATACCTTCGGTGAAGGTTCTTCCTTGTATGATAAGCAGTGCGATGAGTTCCGTTTGATTGGTATTGCTCGAACTAAGTTCGGCGAAGTGCATATTTTGGTTGAGAAGGTCTTCTTCCAGTTCCTGGATATTCGATATTTTAGCAACTGTGACGATGGCGAAGCGGCCGAGGTGGGAATTGATGATAATGGGTTGTGCATCTGTGTCGCTGATAATGCCTATGCCGGCATTGCCTTTAAATTTATCAAGCTCTCCTTCAAACTTGGATCGGAAATATGTACTTTCCAGATTGTGAATGGAGCGAATAAATCCTTTCTCCTGACTATAAGTCGCGAGTCCGCCCCGCTTTGTACCCAGATGTGAGTTATAATCTGTACCATAGAATAAATCAGTCACGCAACTCGATTTCGAGACTGTTCCGAAAAAACCTCCCATGTTGTTCTCTTTATTGATAATGTTTAAAAAAAGATGGCGCAAAAGTACAAAAAAGAATCCATCCGATAAAAAAAGCACTCCGCAAAGTTTTAATTTTCTTTGCGGAGTACTTCTAAATTTTATTAAAAATACAAAGAAGATTGAACAATCGTTTTAGTTGCGTCTCATTTCCATTTCTTAATTGATTTCCGGTCGGATGGAGCTGCTTCGATAAGACTCAATGCAAAACCACCGCTGCGTGCCAGCTTGACGGACATCTTCGTTTTATTCGTCACGATCCCTTTCTTTATCTGATAGGAAGTCGGATTCTTTTCGTAGTCAGCCTCTTTTCCATCGGCATACAGGGTAGCTACATATTCTTTATCCGGTTCCAGAAAATCAAGAGTAAACGCGGCAGTACGGGAGTTTTCGTCAGTAATGCCGCCAACAAACCAATGATTGGTTCCTTTTGCTTTGCGGGCTACTGTAATATAATCACCCGGTTCGGCTTCCAGATATTTGCTGTCATCCCAGTCCAAAGCTACATCTTTAATAAACTGGAAAGCATCCGGATAACGCTCATAACTTTCCGGCAGATCGGCAGCCATCTGCAAAGGACTGTACATTGTTACGTAAAGGGCCAGTTGTTTCGCCAGAGTAGTACGTACAACGCTATGCTCCCCTTCCAGAAAAGAAATTCTCGTGTCGAAAATACCCGGTGTATAATCCATCGGGCCGCCGATCTGACGAGTGAATGGAAGCAAAGTAGTATGAAAAGGTTTATTGCCGGCAAAAGCTTCATATTCCGTTCCCCGTGCCGATTCATTGCCGATCAGGTTGGGATAAGTACGGCACAATCCTGTAGGACGTACAGCTTCGTGCGCATTCACACAGATTTTATAATCGGCGGCTTTCGTCACGGCATATAGATAATGGTTGTTCATCCATTGTCCATAGTGATGTTCGCCCCGAGGAATGATATTGCCAACATAACCACTTTTCACGGCATTATATCCGTTGTCAACCATAAATTGGTAGGCTGTATCGAGATGGCGTTCGTAGTTACGCACGGAGGCAGATGTTTCATGATGCATCATCAGCTTCACCCCTTTCTCTTTAGCATATGCGTTCAGCATCTTCACGTCGAAATCCGGATAGGGAGTGACGAAATCAAACACATAATCTTTTGATTTGCCGAACCAATCTTCCCAGCCTTCATTCCAGCCTTCTACCAATACCTGATCGAAACCATGTTGCGCTGCAAAGTCGATATAACGTTTTACTTTGTCATTGTTGGCAGCATGACGTCCGTTAGGGCTTGTCTTTGAATAATCCGTCTGTCCGAGTTTGACGGAATAAACATCATCTGTATATGCCCAACTGCTTTTTCCGGTAATCATCTCCCACCACACACCGATATACTTCACCGGTTTAATCCAAGAAACATCTTGATAAGCACATGGTTCGTTCAGATTCAAGGTCAGCTTGGAAGCAAGGATATCACGTGCATCATCGCTCACAATCACCGTACGCCACGGAGACTGACAGGGTGTCTGCATATAACCTTTATCTCCCATTGCATCCGGTGTCAGCCATGATTCGAAAATCAGTTTTTTGTCATCAAGATTGAGATGCATACAGGAATAATCCACCAAAGCAGCTTCGTGCAGGTTAATATACAGACCATCGGCTGTTTTCATTTGCAGAGATGTCTGTACGCCTGTTGGTGAAAAAGACGTTTGAGAAGCATTGTCGGTAATAGCTCCTTTCATCAGTCCACGGATTTCCGTTAATCTGGATTCTGTGTAATCATATTCCTGGGTATCATAATCTCCCGGGATCCAGAAGGCAGTATGGTCACCCGTCATGGCAAACTGCGAATGTTCTTCCTTAATAACAAAATAATTCAGATTCTTCTGCTGCGGAAATTCATAGCGGAAACCTAATCCATCATTGTAAAGCCGGAAACGGATGATCATATTCCGGTCCTGTGCCTTCTGATTCAGTGTGACAGCCATTTCATTATAATGATTGCGAATGGATTTCACTTCTCCCCACACCGGATCCCAAGTTTCGTCGAAGGTGGAAGTTTTTGTATCGATGCACGCAAACCCATTCATCAGTCCTGGATCATTCTTCAACTCAAGTCCTAACTTTGATGGTTTAATCACTCCCTTTCCTTTATAAGAAAGTTCGTATACCGGTTCTCCCTGAGCATTGACCGAAAAATCCAGTTTTAATTGTCCGTCAGGAGAAGTGATACTTTCTGCCATTGCCGTTGCACCCATAGAAAAGAGAGTAACAGACAGAGTACTGCCGTAGTTAATATTTTCATGTTCTTCATGATATAAATGAATTAGTTAATAATCATATGGCAAATGTAGTGAGGAATAGCAAGCGTCACTTCGGATTATAATTAAAATATAGCGTTTTGAATATCTCAATACTGATAAACACCTGTCAATAAAACATATACCAAAGTACTCCAACAGAAAAATATAGTGCTTACATGGAGCAAGAATCTACCGCTACTTTGTATATAACATATAGTATAGGGTATGTATATCATCTATTAATACTGTATTTTTGAAGGGATATAACCATCGTTCCACTCCAGTGCACAGATCTCATCACTCTTGTGAAGAGTTCTCACCACTAGAGTAAACAGGCCTGTTCACCCTAGTGGAACGATAAAGATGAAAGGTAGAAAAGATACAAATAGAAGCAGGATATCATAGAAAAGACAGCCGGATAAAACACTAACAACCGCCCAATGACAAGGAATACAATATAGTTCAAAATACAATATCCGCATGGGTTCGGATAGAATTATCCCAGAATTTACATCTTAATCTGAATACCAGAGACAAAAAAGTTCAAAGTATGCTATGATATTAGCATATAATTGATAAATTTGCAAGCAGAATATCTTACTTCATAACACATAATCTAATATTACTATTATGACACAGCACTTCAGATATACGACATTGTTACTTCTTACAACATTATCTACCGTTTATGTCTCCGCACAGTCTCTGCGAAAATTAATGGAAATGCCTCCGCGCATTATTGAATCGAAATGGGAGCAAACTCCGGAAGGAGGAACAGAATTAAACTATTACAACGGAGACCTGTGCAGTTACTACCTTTTCCGCGAAAATGACCGTTCATACAATTTGAACCCCGGAAAGAACACGGTATTCAGAATAGAGAAAGGCTCCAATGCCAGCAATTCTTTCAAGACTCCAAGCAGGTATATGTTCTTCCGCGGTCAATTCCCCAAAGATTTTCAGATCAGTACTCCTTATGCACTTCCTGTAAAGACCGGCGAAGAAACACAATGGCAGATCGCTCCTCAGGAATCTGCCAAAACTATGATATTCCAAATTCAGGAAGGAGACACCGTCTATGCAACCCGCAGAGGAGTCGCCTGTGCGACAGTGCTGCCACAGCAATTGTTGATATACCACCCCGACCATACCTTTGCCGCTTACCTTATGATGCGTCAAAACTTCATCCAGACGGGTGAAGAAGTCATGACCGGGCAACCCATTGGGATAGCCGGAGTACTCGGAGTATCCATCTCTTATTTTTTTCTTGATAACAATAAATTCGATGCAAACGGGTTCTTAGGCTATCCATATTCTCACTTCACTCCTGTATTCCGCACAGACAAGGGGGATGTAAAACTGGAGGAGAAAACAGCCTATAAATCCGCCACAGATGATGAACTGATCATGCTTGAAATGAGCAAACGTGAAAAAAAGAAATTTCAGAAACAGAAATACTCAAAATAAAGGGAAGCAATATGCGTATATTTTATCTTTTCCTCTGTTTCATCTGCCTTTGCGACCTGCTCCATGCGCAGACTGTAAGAATCGCTTATGAAGGCGACCCGCTTACGGACAAAGAACGGCGGAAGATCGAACAGGCCCTCCAATATGAAGTCGAATTTTACACACAATTCGGACTTCCCGATACGCTTAATCTTCAATTGACTGTATTCAACAAAAGGGAAGATGCCCTGATCTATCTGAATAAATTCAATATACATCCTCCCAAAAGTACAAACGGAATGTATATATCCAGATTACAAAAGGCCATCATATTAAGCAGAGAAAAAGAATACCAACAAGGTCTGGGCGTCATCTATCACGAACTGAGCCACCACCTCACCTTGCAAATCACGGCAGGACGTCCTCCGATATGGTTCAACGAGGGACTTGCCGAATATTTTGAACATTGTAAAGTTAATAAAAAAGGACTTCAGCACACGTTTACCGATTACGAAAAAGGAAGAATCCGCACTATATATATGTTGGGGGACATTGATCTGCCTACCTTTATCAACAGTCGCCAAAAGGAATTTATGAAGCAGCAAAGAACCGACGAACAATACGCCTATATCCTCTCTCATGCACTCGTCACTTTCTGGATCGAGAAAGTTCCCCGGCAGATATTACGTGATTTTGTACTCTCCTTTCAAAACAAAGATGACTCATCCATTGTTTCCGAACGGATAGATAAGGTTTACACCGGAGGTTTCAAACAATTTGAAAAAGATTTTGAAGCCTTCTGCAAATAGTTTTATCTTTTTTCTATCTTTGCACCGGCTATGGGATTAGCCTTTAACCGCCCTTTGGAGCTGATGATCCCTACAATTTGAATGTATAACTCTTAAATTGTCAGCTTATGCTCAAGACTTTACTCTTTATCGGTATGGGAAGTTTTACCGGAGGCGTTCTGCGTTATCTCATCTCGCGTTACGTTCAGAATTTCCTGACACCTTCCTTCCCTTTGGGAACACTGCTGGTCAATATACTCGGTTGTTTCGCCATCGGCCTGTTTTACGGACTCTTCGAACGGGGAAATCTGATGAACCCCAATCTGAGAATGTTTCTCACCGTAGGATTCTGTGGAGGATTCACCACCTTTTCAACCTTCATGAATGAGAACTTTCAGTTAATCAAAGACGATAATTTCTTCTACCTCTCACTCTATGTAGGCCTCAGCTTGTTTGTAGGATTCATTATGCTGTACTTGGGATATTCACTTGTAAAACAATAAACATAACATATCTACATCATATGATCAAAAGAAATGCAGCCAAGCCCGTCCGTGTGGCTCCTCCCATGATGGAGGAACAGGAAGTCAGTACAAGCACCTTGCAAGAACTGCTCGAAAAAGAGGAAACCGTCTCAAATCTCATATTCAGCAAAGGAAGAGAAGAGGGAATCAGCAAGTCTTACAAGAGTTTCAAGAACTGCACTTTCCGGAATCAGACATTCAGCGAATGTAAATTCCGTTCTTCTCAGCTGGCAGATATACGGTTTGAGAACTGCGACCTGTCCAATATATCTTTTGCAGAAAGCTCCCTTTACCGGGTAGAGTTCATTGCCTGCAAATTACTAGGAACCAACCTTTCAGAGACGACCATGAATCATGTTTTATTGCATGACTGTAATGCCTCTTACATCAATCTGGCGATGAGCAAAATGAATCAGGTACGCTTCTCGCACTGCCATTTCCGGAACGGAAGTTTCAATGACTGCCGTTTCTCTTCCGTCACCTTCGACAGTTGTGATTTGGTAGAAGCTGACTTTTCTCATGCTCCGCTCCGTGGAATCGACCTGCGTACTTCGCGCATCGGTGGAATAACACTTAATATCAGCGACCTGAAAGGAGCTGTCATTACTTCCTTGCAGGCCATGGACTTGCTTCCACTGTTGGGAGTTATTATCGAAGACTAGAATTCTGCCAATTTCATCCATCCGCATTCAAACAAAAGCATCGTCACATTGTTATCTAATAAGACCGGACTAATGACATCTAGGAGTATGATTCGAAAGAATACCTATTTATAGTGATTTCCCACTCTCTGTCAAGTCCGTACTTTTGCAAAAATATTATTCAAAACAATAGAAACGATGAAAATAGAAAAATTGTAGCTCGAGAAATTCTCGATTCAAGAGGTAACCCACAGTAGAAGTTGACGTAGTATTGGAATCAGGTATCATGGGACGTGCGTCTGTTCCGTCAGGTGCTTCCACAGGTGAACATGAAGCACTCGAACTTCGTGATGGTGACAAGCAACGTTACGGTGGCAAAGGCGTACAAAGGCGGTGGACAATGTAAACAAGATCATTGCTCGAAACTGATCGGTATGTCTTCTCTCAACCAAAGAGGAATCGACTACGCAATGTTGGCACTCGACGGTACTAAAACCAAGTCCAATCTAGGTGCTAACGCTATTCTTGGCGTATCTCTCGCTGTAGCCAAAGCAGCAGCCAGCTATCTTGATCTCCCTCTCTATCGCTATATCGGCGGAACAAATACATACGTAATGCCTGTACCGATGATGAATATCATCAATGGCGGTTCACAGTGACGCTCCTATCGCATTCCAGGAATTCATGATTCGTCCGGTAGGTGCACCCTCATTCAGAGAAGGTTTGAGAATGGGCGCCGAAGTATTCCACGCTTTGAAGAAAGTACTGAAAGATCGTGGCCTCAGCACTGCCGTAGGCGACGAAGGTGGTTTCGCTCCTAACCTCGAAGGTACGGAAGATGCTCTGAACTCTATCATCGCAGCCATCAAAGCTGCCGGATACGAACCAGGTAAAGACGTAATGATCGGTATGGACTGCGCTTCTTCCGAATTCTACCATGACGGTATCTACGACTATACCAAGTTTGAAGGTGCCAAAGGCAAGAAACGTACCGCCGAAGAACAGATCGACTACCTGGAAGAACTGATCAACAAATTCCCAATCGACTCCATCGAAGACGGTATGAGCGAAAACGACTGGGAAGGCTGGAAGAAACTGACTGAACGTATCGGCGACCGCTGCCAGTTGGTAGGTGATGACCTGTTCGTTACGAACGTTGACTTCCTCGCAATGGGTATCGAGGATGTGCAAACTCTATCCTGATCAAAGTAAACCAAATCGGTTCGCTGACCGAAACTCTGAACGCTATCGAAATGGCTCACCGTCATGGCTATACGACTGTCACTTCCCACCGCTCCGGCGAAACGGAAGACGCAACGATTGCAGACATCGCAGTAGCTACGAATAGCGGACAGATCAAGACCGGTTCATTAAGCCGTTCGGACCGTATGGCTAAATATAACCAACTGCTCCGCATCGAAGAAGAACTCGGTGACTTGGCTGTATACGGATATAAGAGAATCAAATAATCTTTATTCTCTTTTCAGATATCTTTCCCGGGCAATGTGTTGTCCGGGGATTTTTATATATTTGATGACTTACAAACGACCTGAAGCATTTTGCTACGTATCATATAGTAAACAGGAATAAATAATGATGAATCAGAAAAATACAGGAACTGGTCAGCCGAAGTCAGCAGGACGACAAAGGGCCTTCGCCCTACTGGTTTCGGAATTCCAGCCACTGGTGTTCCGACTAGCTCCGTTTACTTTGTGATGAAGAGGAAGCCAGAGACATAACACAAGAAACATTTGTAAAAGTATGGTTATCCCTGAAAACGTACAATCAGAAAAACCGCCTGTCAACCTGGCTTTACAAAATCACCTATAACACCTGTTACGACCGTTTGCGTTCGTTACGCCATTCTCCGCTGGATAATGAATCCGCCTTTTCCGATTCGGTAAATATTCCTTCTGACGATCATATTGAGATATCTCTTTCCAACAAGCAGTTGAAAGAACTGATATTGCGATATACCAACGAACTGCCTCCCCAGCAGAAAGTCGTTTTCACGCTTCGGGATGTCGAAGAGTTGGAGGTAGCAGAAGTACAGATTATCACAGGATTATCGCCCGAAAAGATAAAAGTACCTTGTACCTTGCCAGAAAGAACATACGTAATAAAATGAATCAAATAGATCCCGACTTATGAAACAAGAAGATAAACAGTATGAAAAATGGCTGACCGAAATCAAAGTAACCAGCCGATATTGGAAAATCCGGAGGAACTGACCGCTACCATCCTCAACAGAATATCCGGATCTCACCGGAAAGGAAACGGAGAAAGTTTCTCATAGGAGCATGGGCATCCGGCATTGCCGCCTCATTATTACTCCTGCTATTCATCAATGACACTTGCTTCACTTCTGTCCCTCACCGGACAGAAATGCAAAATGAATATGATAACTGGTCAAACAGCATTCCATTACCTGACAACTGGGAAGAAATGCGACTGCTGGAAAAGAATACTTATCTATCCTCTCAATATATACAACACCGGAAATCCCGGAAGATGCAAATCTTACAAGTCATCAAAGAAAAACGATTAAAATAGACAGAATATGAAAACCAACTATTTCTTAATAACCATGCTACTGTTACTTAGCATGACTTCTTGCAGCACCTATTATCGGACGACTTCACGAGTTGAAAGGGACGGAAGTATGTACAGGGAAATCTATGCACAAGGCGATTCCGCTTTCATTGCAGGAGATAAGACACATAATCCTTTTCTGTTTCAACCGGATGCCAACTGGCAATTAGTAAATCTGGACTCTACAATTAAATTCAACTTTTGGGGCGAAGAAGAAAAGCTGAATGTAAAGGCCTGCCAAAACTCTCCGGGTAGATGGGGAATACTTCACTGTTGCCAAGGTAAAGAGCATCTGAGTGCTATGGCTATACCTATGGAACGGGTAAAGAAGAGTTTCAGATGGTTTTACACCTATTATATATATACGGCCACTTACAAAGAACTTCAGGATAAAGGCCCTGTACCTCTTGACAATTATCTGAATAAGGAAGAGCAAATGATTTGGCTTCAGGGAAACGATGATGCCTTCAGAGGTATGAACGGCATCGAAATGAATGATAAATTGGATAAACTCGAAGCTAAATTCGGAGAATGGTATAACCGCAGCATCTATGAAATCAACTGGGAAGTCATCCACCACTTCGCTTCTTTACAAGGAGATACTGCTTGCCTGCAGTGTCTGAAGGAATTGAAAAATTCTGTTTACAAGAAACATTCGTCAGAAAAAGGTGACAGTATGGGAGACGCTGATATCGAGGAAGTCTGTAACATGTTTGATAAAGCTTGCAGTACGAAATACTTTTCGGACCTTTATAAAACAAATAAAGAAATGATGGATGCCCTGTGCGAAGAGAAAATCAACATCGCCGAAATTTTCTATCATGCTATACAATTTGAGTTGACAATGCCCGGTAGGCTGCTCACCTCTAACGCCAAAGTTCTGAAAGATGATGTAGTCATCTGGAAAATAGACGGCTTCCGGCTTCTCGCTGGTGATTACGTACTTACCGCAGAGTCACGGATTATTAATTACTGGGCATTCGGGATTACTTTATTCATTATGCTCTTTGTCTTAGGAGTTTTCATCAAATTATACAGGAAGAGATCATAAGGTAGTAACAGAAAAGCATCCAAGTAAAATACTTGAATGCTTTTTCTTTCTGAGCCTCTTGTCGGATTCGAACCAACGACCCCGAGATTACAAATCACGTGCTCTGGCCAACTGAGCTAAAGAGGCGGGTGGGTAAGCTTACTATATCGCGCCGCTACAACCAACTACCTTTGCTGCGATCAAGCCCTGGAGGATTCAAGGGAGCTGGCCGTATAGGACTTACCCGTTTTGCGGTTGCAAAGGTAGGTATTTTTATGGATTCTGCAATAGCTGTAGGCAACTTTTGCATAAAAGAAAGTAATACTCTACATTTCAAGCAATTAAAATCAAAAAAAATATTCGAGTGCCAACTTTTACTGCTTTATTAACTTTAACAACCATATTCCCTTTACCAACCGATATTATTTGTACCTTTGTGCGCAATTTATTAACGAAGATGACAGAGAACAGAAGCTATTTACAGAAATATGCCATGCACTTTGGCACGTATATGGGAATCTATTGGATATTGAAGTTCATTTTATTTCCGTTGGGATTCCACATCCCTTTCCTTTCACTATTATTTGTAATCCTGACGTTGGCAGTGCCGTTCATTGGCTATCACTACGTGAAGATGTATCGTGACAAAATATGTGGAGGAAGTATCCAATTCTCTCATGCGGTTCTCTTTACCATATTCATGTATATGTTTGCTTCCCTGCTGGTAGCCGTTGCACACTACGCCTATTTCCAGTTCATTGACCACGGCTTTATCATCAACTCCTATATCCAGCTATGGGACGAACTGATGACTAAAACACCTGCCTTGATGGAAAATCAAGAGATAATAAAAGAAACGATAGATACTGCCCGTTCACTTACTTCCATCAATATCACCATGCAACTCCTGTCATGGGATGTATTCTGGGGAAGTTTACTGGCCATTCCTACCGGATTGATGGTAATGAAGAAAACACGACCGGAAAACAATACCCCGGCCCAATCATAATTCGTAATTCATAATTATTAAAAATGAATATATCAGTTGTTGTCCCATTATTCAATGAAGAAGAGTCACTGCCCGAACTCTACGCTTGGATAGAACGGGTAATGAAAGCCAACGGATTCTCATTCGAAGTGATTTTCGTTAACGACGGAAGTACAGACCGTTCATGGGAGGTAATAGAAAAACTCAAAGCCCAATCGGACTGCGTAAAAGGCATCAAGTTCCGCCGCAATTACGGTAAATCGCCAGCACTCTACTGCGGATTTGCAGAAGCACAAGGAGATGTGGTGATCACAATGGATGCCGACTTACAGGACAGCCCGGACGAAATACCGGAATTATACCGGATGATTACGGAAGACGGATACGATCTGGTGTCCGGATGGAAGCAAAAAAGATATGATCCGCTATCAAAGACACTGCCGACAAAGTTATTCAATGCTACCGCACGCAAAGTATCAGGTATTTCAAACCTGCACGACTTCAACTGCGGTCTGAAAGCCTATCGCAAAGATGTCGTGAAAAATATCGAAGTATATGGCGAAATGCATCGCTATATCCCCTACCTTGCTAAGAATGCCGGATTCCAGAAGATAGGTGAAAAGGTGGTACACCACCAGGCACGTAAATATGGCTCTACCAAATTCGGATTCAACCGTTTCTTCAACGGATATCTGGATTTGATTTCTCTTTGGTTCCTGTCTAAATTCGGAGTGAAGCCGATGCATTTCTTCGGATTATTAGGATCACTCATGTTCTTTATCGGAATGATCTCTGTTATCATGGTAGGTGTCAGCAAGCTACACGCAATGTACAACGGTCTCCCCTACCGGCTTGTAACCGATTCTCCTTATTTCTATCTATCGCTCACAGCGATGATTATCGGTACACAGTTATTCCTTGCCGGATTCCTGGGAGAACTGATCTCACGTAATGCCCCCGAACGGAACAATTATCAGATAGAAAAGAAAATTTAATTCACGCCCAATAACCGATTATGAAGAATTTAATTCGTATCTTTTTAATAGTAGTAATTGTTGGTGCAAGTATAAGCATCGGCAGTTCGTGTTCGGACGAAAACGATTGTTCGCTGGCGGGACGCCCCATGATGTACTGCACATTGTACACAATTGACGAAATAACCGACAGAAGAGTAAACGACACACTGGACTCATTAACAATTACAGCATTGGGAACAGACTCGATCATTCTCAACAACCAGAAAAAGTACATACACTGATGCTACCGTTACGCTATACCAGCGATACAACTGTATTTATACTCTGGTACAATCCAAATAGTCCTACTAACAAAAGATGTTGATACATTATATATTATACAAAAATACACCGTATTTTCAATCAATGGAATGCGGATATATGATGAAGCAGAACATTCTCAGTACCAAATTTGGAAATACCAAAACAGTTCGGAAAGAATAGATTCTCTACATATACAAAATAAAGAAGCCAATACAAATGAAATTGAGAATTTACAAATATTCTATAGATATCGCGACCGCACGCCTCCTACGATTGAGTAGTGTGCTGCTCCTCTTTTGTATTGGATTACCGTCAATTGCACAACAGCAACAACAACGACCGGGTCCTGTACAGAAAGAGACCAGAAGAAGAAAGAGGTTGTAGTCGATACTATCCCGTTTTATAATGGGACGTATGTCGGTGTGGACATATATGGCATCGGAAGTAAAATGCTAGGTGGCGACTTCATGAGCTCGAAGTCAGCATAGGCGTCAACCTTAAAAACAAGTTCATCCCGACTATCGAGTTTGGTATGGGAGGAACAGATACATGGAATGAAACGGGAATACACTACAAAAGTAAGACCGCCCCATTCTTCCGGATTGGTGTAGACTATAACACGATGGCAAAGAAAAGGAGAAAAACAGCTATCTATATGTAGGTCTCCGCTATGCGTTCAGTTCATTCAATATGATGTGTCAACCCTGCCGGTTGACGACCCTATTTGGGGAGGAAGCATCGGAAATCCGAGTCTGGAAGACGACTATTGGGGAGGAAGCGTTCCTTTCAGTCATTTAGGAATGAAAGGGTCTATGCAGTGGTTTGAATTAGTGGTAGGTGTCAAAGTACGTATTTATAAGAACTTCAATATGGGCTGGTCTGTACGCATGAAATATAAGACAAATGCTTCGACCAATGAATACGCCAACCCTTGGTATGTGCCCGGCTACGGAAAATTTAAATCAAATAACATGGGAATTACCTATTCCCTTATTTACAAATTACCTCTTTAAAGAATAATGACAGGACTAGAGATTTGGCTGCTTGCAATAGGCTTAGCGATGGATTGTTTCGCTGTTTCAATTGCAAGCGGTATTATTTTGAAACGTATTCAATGGAGACCGATGCTGGTCATGGCTTTGGCGTTCGGACTTTTTCAGGCTCTGATGCCATTCATTGGATGGATGTTTGCAAAGACTTTCAGCCACCTGATAGAAAGCGTAGACCACTGGATCGCTTTCGCTATCCTTGCCTTCCTGGGCGGACGTATGATTCTTGAATCTTTTAAAAACGAGGACTGCCGTCAGACATTTAACCCCACAAGCCCGAAAGTCGTATTCACAATGGCGATAGCGACAAGTATCGATGCACTGGCAATAGGCATCTCCTTTGCCCTGCTCGGAATCAACAACTATACCGAAATCCTCTCTCCTATCCTTATCATCGGATTCGTATCATTCGTCATGTCACTCATTGGTCTTTACTTCGGTATCAAATGTGGTTGTGGATGTGCACGGAAATTAAAGGCGGAATTATGGGGCGGCATCATTCTGGTCGCTATCGGATTAAAAATATTGATAGAACATCTATTCTTACAATAACAAGCATTGGTTCCTCTAATAAAAAAACAGAAAAACGTATGAAAACAAAAAAGAGTTTCCTTTGGCTGGCCTTCCTCATCTTGGCAACAATCTGGATATTAGCCAGACGTAACCAAAAAGCTGAGTTTAATACCGCCAGTGGTTTTGTGTTTGGCACAGTATACAAGATTGCGTATCAACATGACGCTGATCTGAAACCGGAGATTGAAGCGGAATTAAAACGTTTCGACCAGTCTCTCTCACCGTTCAATGACAGTTCGGTCATTAGTCGCGTCAATCGCAATGAAGAGCTAGTGACGGACAGTTTTTTTCAGACTTGCTTTAATCGTTCCATGGAAATCTCCCGCGAAACGAAAGGAGCTTTTGACATAACGATAGCTCCTCTTGCCAATGCCTGGGGATTTGGCTTTAAAAAAGGCGCCTTCCCAGATTCATTGATGATAGACAGCCTGCTACAGATTACCGGTTACGAAAAAGTGAAGCTGGAGAACGGAAAGGTAGTCAAGCAAGATCCGCGTATAATGTTAAGTTGCAGTGCGGTTGCAAAAGGCTATTCGGTAGATGTAATAGCCCGCCTGCTCGACCGGAAAGGAATCAAAAACTATATGGTAGATATAGGTGGTGAAGTAGTAGTAAAAGGTAAAAATGCGACAGGAGATCTGTGGCGTATCGGAATTAACAAGCCATACGACGACTCATTAGCTGTTAAGCAAGATATACAAGTAGTACTCAACCTGACAGATTTAGGTATGGCTACTTCGGGAAACTACCGCAACTATTATTATAAGGATGGCAAAAAGTATGCTCATACCATCGACCCCAGAACAGGTTATCCAGTACAGCACAGTATCCTGTCTTCTACTGTGATTGCCGAAGACTGTATGACGGCTGATGCTTTGGCTACCTCTTTTATGGTAATGGGACTGGAAGAAGCTGAAAAGTTCTGTAAAGCAAATCCTATGATCGATGCCTACTTTATATATAGCGGCGAGAATGGAGAGTTTAAGACTTACTATACGGATGGCATGAAACGATATATGCCTGATGCCAAATAGAAAAATGCTTTGCAAATAAGCATATAAACGGAGGCTCCATTTCATACGAATAGAGCCTCCGTTTATATAAAACAGCACCTCTGTTGAAGCCAAACGAAGCCTCTGTTTCAGAGTGGCTGAAACAGTTATTTCATAAACACAAAATAAACAGCTGCAATCAGACAAACAAATGCTGCCAGATGGTTCCAGTGCAAAGTTTCTCCCTTAAAGAAAACGGTGGTAAAAACAGTAAATATGATCAAAGTAATCACTTCTTGAATTACTTTCAACTGCATCAACGAGAATGGACCGCCATTCCCGACAAAGCCGATACGATTCGCCGGTATTTGACAAGAATATTCAAAAAATGCAATGACCCAACTAAAGGTAATCACACCTATCAACGGAAGAGCAGCAAACCAAGAATACTCTTGTTTCATCTTTAAATGCCCATACCATGCAAAGGTCATAAAAACATTGGATACAATGAGTAATAAAATTGTATAGAAACCTTTCATCTTATTATATACTAAAATTAGTAATTATCAGTCTATTTTATCCGGCAATAATTCTTCCTGCACATTCGTCATGCTCCCCCACAAGCTGTAGCGAGCTTCCGGATTCATCGCTTCCAACTGCCGCAGAATACCTTTCATATCGCTTCGGCTGGACTGTGATTCATAGGGACAATTCTTCACTTGCTTCCGGTAGTCATGCAATGCAGCCAGTTCAACCAGATCAGCCTCGTGCACCATACACATCGGTCGGATAATTGTCATATCAAATTTCTTCATCACCAAACGGGGCGGCATCGTGCTAAATGCCCCCTGATAAATAATGTTCATCAACAATGTTTCCAAAATATCATCCATGTGATGTCCTAAAGCAATCTTATTGCATCCTTGCTCCTTGGCAACCGTAAACAGAGCTTTCCGACGATTCCAGGAACAAAGAAAGCAGGGAGACTTGCGCGTATCCGTAGTAGGATCAAAGGACGTTTCGTACTGTACGAAAGGCACTCCAAAAGATTCACAATATGCTTTCAGATATTCAGTATCACTTTGGTAAGGAATATTATTCATCACCACATGAACAGCTATCACAGAAAACCGAGGCTTATAAATACGCGCCCGCTTGCCCAGCAACTCTACAAGTGCCAACGAATCTTTCCCGCCCGACAGTCCGATAAGGATTTTGTCCCCTTCTTCTATCAGTCGATACTGCACCACTCCTTTATTGAATCGCCGTTCAATACGGCGGATCGTCTTCTCTTCTTCCGTAAATTGTGTCATATCTTCAAAAATCGGCTGCAAAAGTAAGCGAAAAGAATGATTTAAAGAAGAATTAACATAATAGAATCTCTGAAAAAGGGTTTATTTCTAATAAATTTGTACTTTTGAACAATTGATGCATGGATTAGTGAATAAAACAATGAAAAGAAAATATATTCTATTTATAATTTGCAGTTTCTTCCTCGGAGGAGTATCTGCACAAACATTGGAACAGGCACGCACCTTATTTACAAAAGGTGACTACGAACAAGCCAAACCCGTATTTCAGAAATATGCCAAATCTCAACCATCCAATGGTAACTACAGCTATTGGTACGGTGTCTGCTGCCTGAAAACCGGAGAACCGGAAGAAGCCGTGAAGTATCTCGAAACCGCTGTAAAAAGACGGGTAGCCGGTGGACAACTCTATCTGGGACAAGCTTACAATGATACTTATCGTTTCGAAGATGCAGTCAACTGCTTTGAAGAATATATCGCCGACCTCAGCAAACGCAAAAGATCGACGGAAGAAGCTGAAGCTCTATTGGAAAAGAGCAAAGCTGACCTGCGTATGCTCAAAGGAGTAGAAGACGTGTGCATTATTGACAGTTTCGTGGTAGATAAAGCAAATTTCCTGAGCGCATACAAGATCAGTGAAGAGTCTGGCAAGCTATTTACATTCAACGAATTCTTCCAAACCGAAGGAGATCATCCGGGAACAGTTTATGAAACAGAAATCGGTAATAAAATCTATTATAGCGAAAAGGGAGAAAGAGGAAATCTGGATATATTCTCCAAAATAAATTACTGAATGAATGGAGCAACGGTCGCCCGTTGCCCGGCAGCATCAACGAATCCGGAAACGCCAACTACCCGTTTGTTTTATCGGATGGCGTTACTATTTATTATGCAACCGATGGCGAAGGACTGGGAGGATATGATATTTTTGTCACTCGTTACAACACAAATACGGACTCTTATCTGACGCCGGAAAATGTGGGAATGCCGTTCAATTCACCTTATAATGATTATATGTACGTCATCGACGAATACAATAATCTGGGTTGGTTTGCCTCCGACCGTTTCCAGCCCGAAGAGAAAGTCTGCATCTATGTATTCATTCCTAATTCGTCTAAACAGACTTATAATTATGAGGCGATGGACCCGCAACAGATGATCCGTCTGGCACAGATTCATTCGCTGAAGGAAACTTGGAAAGATGAAAATACAGTAACGGAGGCACTGCAACGTCTGAAAGAGGCAATCAATCATAAGCCACAGGAACGTCGTGTGGTTGATTTCGAGTTTGTCATCGATGATAGCACGACCTATTATCAGTTGAGTGACTTCAAATCTCCCAAAGCAAAGCTACTGTTCCAAAGTTACCGGCAACTGGAAAAAGATTATCTGCAACAGGAAGATAAACTGAACGGTCTGCGCCAGCAATATGCAAGCGCCAATCAACAAGGAAAAGAAAACTTGCTCCCGCAATCCTTGATCTGGAAAAAGAATTCTGCAAATGAATGAAGAGCTGGATGCTCTTGGAGTAAGTGTGCGTAATGCCGAAAAACAAAATCAAAATAATACAGAGTTATGGACATACTGATTATCACCGTTCTCATCATTGCTGCAGTAATACTATTTTTGGTTGAACTGTTTGTCATTCCGGGGATTAGCCTGGCTGGCATTTCAGCACTTGCTTGTATTCTCTATGCCAACTATTACGCTTTCGCCAATCTGGGTATGGCAGGAGGATTTATCACTTTAGGGATATCGGCTGTCGCCTGTATCGGTTCGCTTATCTGGTTCATGCGTTCGAAGATGCTGGATAAGTTGGCTTTGAAAAAAGATATTGACTCGAAAGTAGACCGCAGTGCGGAAAAGAGCGTCAAGGTAGGCGACACAGGAATCAGCACTACCCGCCTGGCACAAATCGGTTATGCTGAGATTAACGGTAACATCGTGGAAGTAAGATCGATAGATGGCTTCCTCAATGAAAAACTCCCATCATTGTGAGCCGCATCACTGACGGTACCATTCTGGTTGAGAAACACAAAATATAATATTCACTTAATATAAATTATCAATGGAAACATCTTTGTACTTACCTATCGTTCTGATTGTTGGAGGTATTATTTTCCTAATACTATTTTTCCATTATGTGCCGTTCTTCCTTTGGTTGTCGGCTAAAGTATCAGGCGTTAACATCTCGTTGATTCAACTCTTCCTGATGCGTATCCGTAATGTTCCGCCGTATATCATTGTTCCGGGCATGATCGAAGCCCACAAAGCCGGATTGAAGAACATCACCCGTGATGAACTGGAAGCCCACTACCTTGCCGGAGGCCATGTAGAAAAAGTAGTACATGCGCTGGTATCCGCATCGAAAGCCAACATTGAGCTGTCATTCCAGATGGCAACCGCTATCGACCTTGCCGGACGTGATGTGTTTGAAGCTGTTCAGATGTCTGTAAACCCGAAAGTGATTGATACTCCTCCTGTTACTGCAGTAGCCAAAGACGGTATCCAGCTGATAGCGAAAGCTCGTGTAACAGTACGTGCCAGCATCAAGCAGCTGGTCGGTGGTGCCGGAGAAGATACCATCCTTGCCCGTGTAGGTGAAGGTATCGTTTCCTCTATCGGTTCTTCGGAAAACCACAAGTCAGTACTCGAAAATCCGGATTCTATCTCTAAACTTGTACTCCGCAAGGTTGGATGCAGGAACAGCTTTCGAAATTCTGTCTATTGATATCGCGGATATCGATATAGGTAAAACATTGGTGCAGCTTTGCAGATTGACCAGGCTAATGCAGACAAGAACATCGCACAGGCTAAAGCAGAAGAACGCCGTGCAATGGCTGTCGCTTCCGAACAGGAAATGAAAGCTAAGGCACAGGAAGCACGTGCCAAAGTAATCGAAGCGGAAGCGGAAGTACCTAAAGCAATGGCAGAGGCCTTCCGTAGCGGCAATCTGGGTATAATGGATTATTACCGTATGAAAATATCGAAGCCGATACTTCAATGCGCGAAAACATTGCCAAACCAACGACTGGTGGTACCACCAACCAGCCTTTGAGTAAATAGTCTACCAAACGCCGGAACCTGATTCCTATTCAGTTCATCTGCGTATCTTCTCTTTGACAAACTTGCAAAAAAAGAAAGATACCTCTTCCGAACTAAAATCCGGTTCCGGCGTTTCTATTTATATATACGACTTATTGTAAAACTAAAACCGTTCAATAACATGAAAAGTACTTTCCATCCTCTGAACTGATTATCAACGAAGACGGCTCGGTATTCCATCTTCACGTAAAGCCCGAATGGCTGGCAGATAAAGTGATCCTTGTAGGAGATCCAGGACGTGTAGCACTCGTAGCTTCTCACTTTGAAAACAAAGAATGCGAAGTGGAAAGCCGCGAATTCAAAACAATCACGGGTACATATAAAGGTAAACGAATCACAGTGGTTTCTACCGGAATTGGTTGCGATAATATCGACATCGTTATGAACGAACTGGATGCGCTTGCCAACATCAACTTTGAGACACGGGAAGAAAAAGAAAAGTTCCGCCAACTGGAGTTAGTACGTATCGGTACGTGCGGCGGCTTGCAGCCAAATACTCCGGTAGGCACCTTCGTTTGTTCACAGAAATCTATCGGTTTCGACGGATTATTGAATTTTTATGCCGGACGTAATGCGGTATGCGATCTTCCTTTCGAACGTGCTTTCCTTAACCACATGGGCTGGTCGGGAAATATGTGTGCCCCTGCGCCTTATGTTATTGATGCCAGTGAAGAACTGATTGACCGGATTGCTAAAGAAGATATGGTACGTGGTGTAACGATTGCCGCAGGAGGCTTCTTTGGGCCACAAGGACGTGAGCTCCGTATTCCGTTAGCAGACCCGAAACAAAATGATAAGATTGAAACATTTGAATATAAAGGCTTTAAGATTACCAACTTCGAAATGGAAAGTTCGGCACTTGCAGGACTTAGCCGACTGATGGGACATAAGGCAATGACCGTCTGTATGGTAATAGCCAACCGACTGATCAAAGAGGCTAATACCGGATATAAGAATACAATCGATACACTGATTAAGACTGTACTCGACAGAATATAGGATAATATATCCATCATAACAAAATGGCTTGAATCATACTCTGTATTGTATGTTCCAAGCCATTTTTTCATTAATATCCAATCGTAAATCTCTCCTGATGATGCTTGGGATGTTCCAACTCATCGATCATTGCAGCCGCATAGTCTTCTACTGAAATATGGCTGTTACCCACGATATCCACAATCATATCATCTTTGCCCAAACGATAACGTCCGGTGCGTACTCCTGGTCTCATATCTGCTGCCGGAGAGAAAAATACCCAGTCAATCTCTTTCTCCTTCATCAGGAAATTCAAATAAAACTCTCCCAAGGCTTTAACTCCAGGCAGGATATTCTCAGGAACTTCACCCGAATCCATCAGTCGTAATCCCGGCGCAATAAATAGTGAGCCGGCACCACCTACCATCAGGAAGCGATTCACTCCCGCTTTCTTCACTCCATCAATGATAGTCAGATATACTTTGATGGTTTCGTCATATATATTAGGATTATTCCATCCCGGATTGAATGCACTGATAACGGCATCCGCTCCTTTGCAAACTTCGCATATTTCATCGAGCGAAGAGACATCCGCTTTCTTTACTTTCAGATGTTCGTTCTCTATCTTTATTTTTTCGGGATGACGAACTACAGCTGTCACTTCAAAGCCACGATTCAATGCCTCATTTAGCAGAGCGGAACCAACAAAGCCGCTAGCTCCGATGAGGACCATCTTTTTCACTTTCTCCATATTCCAACAAAAATTAGATTGTTATTATTAGTTTAATAACAATCTAACTTTCAGAATGTTGGTCTCCTTTTAGAAAATTAATTATCCGATATAGATTTCAATCGTTTCTTTCAGTTTCTCCAAAGAATATGGTTTGGAGAAAACTGCATTGCATCCAGCTTGAATACTATCCATCACAGGCATACGAATATCCATTAATATCAAGTCCGGTTTTTCCCGAATAAAGCTATTGATTGCTTCCTGTCCGTTACGCACCCACAGGATGATATACTCTTTCTTCAGTAAGATATTCAGCTGGGCAAAGTTCGATTCGATATCCTCCACAACCAAAATCTTTTTATGACGTACGGATTCAGAATCAATCTTAATAGAAAGACTCTGTTCGGCAACTTCTACCGAATACCGCAGAATCGTACCCGCGCCATCAGCACATCCGTTATAAAGAAATTCTCGTCAAAGATGAAAATAAATTCGGGTAAAGCTTCTACTATTTTACAGTTATGTTCTTCCAGCCAAATCACCTCACCATGTTCTCCGACACAACGAACCTGTATCTAATATGCTTTGGACTCCGAAGCAAGCATTTTAGCAAAAGCAGTCTGATAGGCATTTATATCTCCGGGGTATGCGAAATGGTAAAAGTCATTAATGCCTTTAAACCTCTTTCAAGCCTAACGTGCGGAAGTAATCGTCCGTAAAGCTACATTTTCCTGTCGGAATATCATATTCCCATAAAGCTATTTGGTGTGCGGCAAGTACATAAAGTTTCTTTTGTGAATTTTCCCGTATGATTTCATTATTCTCATTCGGTGAATATAAGTTTGTATCCGGCTCCATAGACTATCATTATATTTTGTATGTGCATTGTTTGAACGGCAGCAAATATAAACAAATAAAGCACAAGTTGTGTCTAATCTTATTTTTTTTACTTAGAAACAATTATCTTTGCATCATCCAAAAAGAAATATAATGAATCAAGATACTATCTGCGCTATTGCTACCGCTCAAGGAGGTGCCATCGGAAGCATCCGTGTTTCCGGTCCTGAAGCTATTTCCATTACAAGCCGCATCTTCCAACCAGCCAAAGCCGGCAAATTACTTAGTGAACAAAAGCCTTATACGCTGACATTCGGGCGTATTTATAATGGAGAAGAAATCATAGACGAAGTCCTTGTGAGTCTTTTCCGGGCTCCTCATTCCTATACGGGAGAGGATAGTACAGAAATCACGTGTCATGGTTCTTCCTATATTCTTCAGCAAGTAATGCAATTGTTGATTAAGAACGGTTGCCGTATGGCTCAGCCGGGAGAATATACCCAACGCGCGTTCCTCAACGGAAAGATGGACTTAAGTCAGGCGGAGGCTGTAGCCGATTTGATTGCATCTTCTTCCGCAGCCACTCATCGTTTGGCCATGAGTCAGATGCGGGGAGGTTTTAGCAAAGAGTTAACAGATCTACGCAACAAGTTGCTGAACTTCACTTCCATGATTGAACTGGAACTTGACTTCAGCGAAGAAGATGTGGAGTTTGCTGATCGTTCGGCATTGCGAAAACTCGCAGATGAAATAGAGCAGGTTATCTCCCGACTGGTTCATTCATTCAATGTAGGGAATGCCATTAAGAATGGTGTTCCGGTGGCTATTATCGGTGAAACGAATGCGGGGAAATCAACTTTACTGAATGTATTACTGAATGAGGATAAAGCAATTGTCAGTGATATTCATGGTACCACGCGTGATGTCATTGAAGATACTATTAATATAGGTGGCATCACTTTCCGATTCATTGATACTGCCGGAATCCGGGAAACAAATGATACCATTGAAAGCCTTGGTATTGAACGTACATTCCAGAAGTTGGATCAAGCGGAGATTGTACTTTGGATGGTTGATTCATCTGATGCATCTTCTCAGATAAAGCAATTATCAGAAAAGATCATTCCTCGTTGTGAAGAGAAGCAACTAATTGTTGTATTCAACAAAGCGGATTTGATTGAGGAAAAGCAGAAAGAAGAACTATCTGCTTTATTAAAGGACTTTCCTAAAGAATACACGAAGTCTATCTTCATATCGGCAAAAGAACGTAAACAGACCGACGAGTTACAAAAGATGCTTATTAACGCAGCACATCTGCCTACGGTAACACAGAATGATATTATTGTGACAAACGTAAGGCATTATGAAGCTTTAAGTAAAGCTTTAGATGCTATTCATCGAGTGCAGAATGGGCTTGACACGCATATATCCGGAGATTTTCTTTCGCAGGATATACGGGAGTGTATTTTCTTCATTTCGGATATTGCAGGGGAAGTGACGAATGATATGGTACTCCAGAATATTTTTCAGCATTTTTGCGTCGGCAAGTGATAGCTTAGAAACAGTCGTAACCAACTACAATCATTTAGAATAAAGTCGCTGTATATCAGCGACTTCTATATTTTAGTACTTCCCAGTCCGTATTTGGGAATAACGGTTTTTATCTATATTTTTCTATCATATTTCTACCGCGACGGAAGTTCACGGTTAGTCCGAATGTCACAGTGACGCATTAGTTGACGTGTGTTGACAGTGGTTTACATGTGTTGACAAAAATCGGGAGAAATAAGGCGAAATTACCGCCAATGTAAACAAGGAAAATATGGAAGTAAGAAAGATTTGCCAATGGTGTGGAAAACCATTTATAGCTCAAAAGACAACGACTTGTTATTGTAGCCACCAATGTTCCAATCTTGGCTACAAGGAACGCATTCGGGAACGTAAGCGGCAGTTGAAACGGTCGCAAGAAATATTGCAATCTCGACAAGCCGCCGAGGGGCAGGATTCTCTCTTTGCCCAAGCTGCAAAGTTGATGGGCGTAACTCGGCAATACATATATAAATTGGTAAAGGAATCGAAACTTCGGGCTTCGCGCATCAGCGGCAAGAAGTCGCTCATCCGCCGTGCGGACATTGAACTGATGATGAAAACCAAACCTTACGAGCTTGCCCAAAGAGGACTTCGACATCTCTGAGTATTACACAGCCGAAGAGATTGCGGAAAAATATAAGGTCAACGCCAAATGGGTGTGGATTACACACGGCAACATAAAGTGCCGAAGGTGAGAATACGCCAGTTCAACTATTACAGCAAGAAACATATCGATGCAGCCTTTGCCAAATACGAGGTGGATTCCGACCTTACTGAATGGTACACACCGGAAGAGATTCAGGAGAAGTACGGCATGACACGTGTCGCTATCCGTTCGCAGGTGTATCGGAACAACATTCCCTCCAAGAAAGAGCATGGGCAGATATTCTACTCAAAGCTCCACTTCGACCTCTCGAAGAGTTCCGAACAGGAGAGCAAGGCGGAATACTACACCGTCAAGGAGGCAATGGAGAAATTCAAGCTCTCTCGTGATTCGGTTTACGGTATTCTGCAATTCCATCAGATCAACCGTGAGAAGAACGGACGGTTCGTCAGATTCCTGAAAGTGGAGTTTGACCGGATAATGGGTGTCCGCAAATAGTCTAATTTATGACTATCCGTAAATTATTCAAAAATTAATCCCTGCTGTAGGTAATCTGCATGATTACATTATAGAGTTTCGCCGACGAATTAATAATAACCATAAAAATATAACATTATGCATGAATGCAAGACCGTGACATTAAGGACACGTCCGCTAAAAGGCAGGATGATGTCTTTCTATCTGGATTATTATCCGGGATATCGAGACAAAGAGACAATGAAAGTTATCCGCCATGAATCGCTTGGTATTTATATCTATGCCAATCCGAGAAACAAACGTGAACAGAATTTCAACGAGGTAATGACCGAGAAAGCCGAAGCCATCCGTTGCCGCAGGTTCGAGTCAGTAGTCAATGAACGGTATGACTTCTTTGACAAGTACAAACTCAAGGCAGACTTTCTGGAGTATTATCGCAAGCAGCTCCGTAAGCATGACCAGAAATGGGAGTTTGTCTATCTGCATTTCAGTAACTTCGTACATGGTAAATGCACCTTTGAAGAGATTGACATCGACCTCTGTAACAAGTTTCGGGAATATCTGCTGAGTGCCAAGAAGCTAAGGCGTAACGGACGTATCACACGGAACTCCGCATCAGGATACTGGTCTACTTTCAGAGGTTTCCTGAAAATACTCTATCGTAATGGAATGATAAAGACCAATGTCAATGATTTCTTGGAAAAGATAGAGACAGAAGATGTAATGAAAGAGGCCCTGTCAGTTGAGGAATTGTACAAATTGGCTGAGACACCTTGCAAGAAACCTATTCTGAAAACGGCATCGCTGTTTTCCTGTATGACCAGCTTGCGCATCAGTGACATTCTCTCGCTATGTTGGAAAGACATCGTGGACTATTCTGCCGGTGGGAAATGCGTACACATCATTACGCAAAAGAACAAGGCGGAAGACATCATTCCCATTAGTGAAGAAGCTTTGGGATTGATTGGCTATAATTCTGAAAAGAAAGGTTTGGTATTCAAGGGGCTTATGCGCAGTTGGACGCAAATACCGATGAAAGAATGGATTCGTTCTGCCGGAATTACCAAGAACATAACATTTCACTCGTATCGTAGAACATTTGCGACGCTACAAGCAGCTGCCGGGACGGACATCCGCACCATACAGAGCATTATGGCGCACAAGAGTATCACCACCACTCAAAGGTATATCAAAGTCGTGGATGCCAACAAACGTGAAGCCAGCAAGAAAATCACCCTGACACGGCAAGACTGACAGCTGCTTTGTCCTCGATTTCTGCGGTCAGAGTATGATTTTAGGTGAAAAATCATACTCTGACCGTGATATTTAGCATGATACGTGGTAACTATCAGTCTCTTTATTGCAACTATCTGGAATATCGATTATATCTTTAGCGCGAAACGATTCCAAATACTTGCAGACCATGACGAATAAAAAACAAATTCAGACTAAAAAGATAAGTTTTATCCTCGCACTGTCCGTTATCATTTATGCGGCCATAGATACTTATCTTTTCCTTTGCCATGACATCAATATCATGCGCATAACGACTCCTGTCATCCTTGGACTGGTAATAGCTATCATATTGTGCGGACTCCTGCACAAATTTTTCTATAAATGGCTGACAAAAAATCCTATCAACTTCTCTTTTGGCGAGCCATCTACCCCTATTGTAAAATCAGAGAACGCCATAGAATCTATGGATGCTACTGAAATACTGCCCATCGAGCGACCGATGGGTTTGGCTGAACAGGGGTGTCCTCCGTCCCAACAGTTGAATCAAGATACTGTAAACTCTGATTGTCCGCAAGATTCTCATTTGAATAAATATGATTCCATATTGGTGGAACTAAAAAAGAAAGAGATTGAAAGGCAAGTGGAAATCATGGATGCGATTCGGGAATATGTAACCGTCAAGACTGCCCCCTATCTCTCCAAAGAGGATATTGCCACCCTCATTTCCAATATAGAGTATATGACTTACGATCAACCTGAGTCATATAAACCGATTCGTTCCAATATAGACAATTCGCTGAGGTCGCCGGGGCTTCGCCATTTGGCATGGAATATCGGTGAACGCTTGGGAGTGCCCTTAGCGAAAAGAGCCGTTTTTATCAAGAAATCATTTCCATACGAACTTGCAAACGCAACCCTTGAATATCTTAAACTTAATTTACGGGATAATGTCTCAAGCCAGATTCCCATTGATGTGCCCGATAAAGGCGATTATCGTTTCCATTTAGATGCAGATAATGATGACTCGCAATAGAAAAAGTATGCAGACGAAATAATTAATCCGATCTGTATTGTTCTGCAAGGTTTCATTGAGTTGGTTCGCAGCATGTTAAACGATTAAAATAGTCATAATATGAAAAAAGACCAACTGACATTCAACGACCTGCCGACTGTGGTAGGCGAACTATGCGACAGAATCGCAAGTATGGAAAACCTGCTTACAGAGAAACTTTCCAAGCAGTACGAAACCAAAGAGGACACGCACGTCCCCATGACCGTACAGGAGGCTTGCAACTATCTTAAAATGCCGTTGTCGACCTTTTATTACAAGGTCAAAAAGGACGATATTCCAGTTATAAAACAAGGGAAGCATCTCTACATCTATCGTGACGAACTGGATAGATGGCTGGAATCTTCCCGGAAGAATCCGGCTCCGCAAAGTTTCGAGGATGAGAATGAGTCCTTGCTCGCCTCCCATCGCCGTAAACCGAACCCTAAAAACTGGTAGCGATGGAAAAGACAGACACTATTATTCTTTCTCCGGAAGAGTTGACCGCTTACATAGCGGAGTCTACAATAAGCGTAACGAGTACATACGAACACTCCCCAGTGGTTCTGATGGTGGACGATACTGTTATCGGAACATTGGGAAACTTCAGTGCTTCCATCGGGAAAGCCAAAAGTAAGAAAACTTTCAACATTTCGGCCATTGTCGCATCGGCATTGAGTGGCAGCACCGTTCTTCATTATCGGTCTACATTTCCTGAAAATAAACGGAAGATTCTATACATAGACACAGAGCAGGGGCGGTATCATTGCCAACTGGTATTGAAACGCATCTTACGTTTGGCCGACCTACCGGAATACAAGAATCCGGACAATCTGATCATGCTGGCTCTGCGCAAGTTTTCCCCTAAACTACGTCTGGCGATAGTCGAACAGGCCATTGGCACGATACCAGATTTGGGACTGGTGGTAATTGATGGCATCCGTGATTTCCTGTATGACATCAATTCTCCTGGTGAATCTACCGATATCATCTCCAAATTCATGCAGTGGACGGATGACAGGCAAATCCATATCCATACCATCTTGCATCAGAACAAGAATGATGAACATGCCCGTGGTCACATCGGCACGGAACTCAACAATAAAGCGGAAACCATCATGCAGGTCGAAGTGGACAAAGAGGACAAAGCTGTAAGCGTGGTCGAAGCCGTCCATATCCGTGACAGTGAGTTTGAGCCTTTCGCCTTCCGCATAAACGAGGAAGCCATGCCCGAACCGGTAGAGTCCTATCTGCCCAAAGAGAAGAAGACCGGACGACCAACCAAAGGACCGTTCGATCCGGACAAGGAGATTCCAAAGAATGTACATCGTCCAGCATTGGATGCCGTTTTTGCCAATGGCAACATCAACAATTACGATGATTATATAGAACGCTTGAAAGAGGGTTACGGATTACAGGGTATAAAACTCGGTTATAACAAGGCGGTAAAGGTCGCAACATTGCTCAGCGACAAACAAATGGTTATAAAAGAAGGGAAAGATTATGCCTTCAATCCAGAATACCATTATTGATTTCAACTTTACTTTATTGTTGGGGCGTATATATAAGAATAAAGCAAAGTCGGAGGAAGACATCATGTGAGATATTCATATCCCCTCTTTTAGAGGCTAGTATCATCCTATGTTTCCTATCCGAGTGCCAGCTCACTATACGCAACCGATGTGGCTTGCCGTGAAGCATCAACAGGTAACTGTTGCGAGATATGCCAAGGTATAACCTCACTGCGTTACGGTTGTACATTGTCGCTCTCGCCTGCTCAGTTCCCTCGCCGGTGCGGTACTCGCAAGCTCGCACCTAGTCAACCATTATAAAACGATTCAAATGAAAGAAGATATTGAAAATACATCGGACTCCTCGAAAGAAACCAGAAGTGTCTTTATCGGAGCTAAAGTCACTCTTACTCAGAAGGAGCATATAAAATCACTGGCCGGACAATGCGGCATGACTGTAAGTGACTACATATTATCACGTGCGTATAACTTCAAGCCAAAAGCAAGGCTCACGAAAGAAGAAGCGGTACTGTTACAGAATCTGGACGATTGTCGGTCAGACCTCGTAAAATACACCTCCGCCCTACACGGAATGTCCACAAAGCAGCGCATGGCAATGTTCAATCAGGTTCCGTTTATGGTGGGCTGGCTGAAAGAATTAGGTAATGTGGCTGAAAATATCTGCCAGTTCCTGAATGCTGTAAAAGAGAAGAACAAAATTCCGTCCACCCCTAAATCCGAAGAAGAATGATTGCGAAAGCCAAAGCCATATCGCACGGCATAAACGACCTCCGTTACATTACCGGCGAATCACAGCATAAGAAGCATCCGGAGAAAATCTATCGGGTATTGGACAATCTGTTGTCCTCAGAACCGGATGCTATGGGGATATGGAACTCCATGCAGTTGACCCTATCCCAGCATCGACCGATAAAGAACTCCGTTATCAGAATCGAGCTGAGTCCATCGCCCGAACATACCCAATTCTATGACATCGAAGATTGGCAAAATCTTTGGCAAGATTTCGCCGAGGAGTTCGACAAACAGGTGATTACCGGCAAGGATGGAAAAGTCCGTTCCTATCCGACCAATTTGGCAGGCAGCAAGTACTCGGTTTGGCTTCATACGGAATCCAAAGGCGAAGTTCCCCATCTACATGCTGCGGTCTGCCGTCTGGATGAGAACGGCAACATCAACAATGACCACAACATTCATCTTCGGGCGCAACGTGCTGCCGAACGAGTGGCAAAGAAACGAGGCTGGACGACTGCGGCACAAATCCGAAATCGCAACATTCCACAAGTGAACCGGGACTGTATGGAGGTGTTGAAAGCAATGCCATCATGGTCATGGGATGAGTACAAGAATGCTCTTATACGGAAAGGTTATACCGTCCATGAAAGGGAGGACAAGAAAGGTCTTCTCCGTGGATATGCTCTCATGAATGGAAACACCAAATACAAGGCTTCAGAATTGGGAATCGGCAGGAATCTAATGGTCTCGAAACTTCCTGCGACATGGAAGAAACTGCACCATCAGCCAGCTACCGTCATTAGAAATAATGCTCCCCAAGCCGTTCAACAGATAGCGATACATAAGGTTGCTCCTATTGACTATACCCAATATCTCACATATCGTCACGATATGATTCCCTATACCCTCAATCATGAAGACAAGGAACACAAGTTCTATATTTCGGAAAAAGTGCTCGACTGTTTCAATGACGAGTTTGATTACAGGGCTGTTGCCAACTGTCAGGAACTTACCGATATGGCGGTAGCTATATTTGTCGGACTGATAGATACTCCCAATGTAACAACCGGAGGAAGTGGCGGAGGTTCACAAAGCGACCTTCCGTGGAGAGACAAGGACGAAGACGATTTGCAATGGGCTCGCAGATGCGCTCGTGCTGCCAGTCGTTCGTTAGGAAAGAAAACGAAAATAGGATTAAAACGATAAGCACATGAAGACGAAATTTGATTTTTCCGCAGAAATGAATGAAGCGGAATCCATAAAAAACACTCCCAAGAATGAATATCTGGAGGAAGAGAAACGGTTACTCGATATCAACGCAAAGGAACTTGCCAGCCTGAATGATAACGTGTTCAAGTTGAGAACAGAAGTTGAAAATCTGTCCGGCTCTATACGTGAGTGCAAACCTATCATTTCTAAAGAAATGCAGAATTTAGCAGTAGAATTTGGTGCGACCCTTCTATGCAATTTTCTCAGCCAGATTGAGAGCAAATGTAAGGAAACCGAGCGGAGAATGAAGAAAGCCGACAATGCCATCCCCATCCCAGATACGGCATTCTACATTTTGATTATCATTGTAGTTGTTCTATCTTCTTTTTTCGTGTGCATGATAGTGGCTAATGCAGAGATTTTGCATTCCGGATTGATTTGGAAAGCAGTTATCTGCTGTATTCTCATTGCCGTTTTAGGAATTGGTATAGCGTTAATAGTACAGAAGTTTTTGGATAGAGGTAAATAAACGAAAAGTCTCAATCGGATAGAGATTGCTACCAGTTGAGACTTTTATAATATGCCTATGTTATTGAAACTTTATTACAGGAACTACTTTTTCACCAAGTTTGGTCTCATAACGAAATGTTCCTATTTGCATAGCCTTTTTACCTTTAGGTACTTCAATTACCTGATCATCATAAAACAGATTCTGACCATCTGTCACAATATAGACGACCGGCCCAGTAAAAAATGAAGTTGAATACCCTTTCTCCTCGCAATTGGCCAAAGCACCATCCCCAAGAACCTGAAAAACTTCAAATTTTGTTGCGGTAGTAAATACCGTCTGTTGCTCGGCAATCGTAATATCCGATTCGTTAGCATTTGAATTGGTAATACCTATAACAAAAAGTACTGCAATTGTTAATACACACCCAGTAACAATTCCCAAGAAGAATATCAAACCCTTTCTCATAAGTAATATTTTTAATAACATTCAAATATACAACATAATTCTGAATCACAGAACAATTGAGAGCGAAGAAATTACAGCATTAATTTCCTCGCTCTATACATAACTTTATTTACCCAGTGACTTGAACACCTTAGATATGCATCGCTTTTTCTGTTCCATATTTGGATGAACATATAAGTCCAGTGTAGTTGAGATATTTGAATGCCCCAGTAGCACACTAACAGTCTTATAATCACAACCGACCTCTATACAACGAGTCGCAAAACTATGACGGAGTCCATGATACTTCAGCTTGGGAATATCAAGTTTCTCCATAAGCCTTTTATAGTAGTTGCGATATGTGCGTGGCTCTGTCGGACGCTCATCATTAGTAAGAATGTAATAATCGTCATTAATTACTTTTTTCAAAGGCTTTAACATAGTAAGCAATTCTTTGTTTATCGGGATTTCACGGCAAGAGTTTTTTGTCTTTGGCGTGTTGATGACCAGCTCTGTATGTTTTCTCTCTCCTTCTATGATATAGATGCGTTCTATCGTCCGGTTAACGGTTAGAATCCCGTCATATACATTGATGTCGCTCCATTTCAAAGCACAGATCTCCCCTATACGCAGACCGGTACTAAGGCTGATATAGATACCAAGTCCCGGAAAGGAAAAGTGGCTCTGAATATAGTTCAGAATCTTTTTATGATTTGCCACGGACAAGACCTCCAACTTTTTACCAGCAACGTCTGTTGGGTACTTAATATCCCATTCGTAATAGTTCATCCATTCGTTTTTCACCCCGAATTTCATAACCATCTTTAGGACAATAAGAATGTCCTTAACAGATTTCATGCTCAATCCGCCTTCCAACTTTTCAAGCACAAAGCCTTGTACATCATTTTCATGAAGTTCGTTACTCTCACCAAACTTTGGCAAAATGTGATTTTCAAGAATCAACATGTAGGCTGCCAATGTCGATTGTTTCACATACGGTCGCTTGTTCTCTCGCCATGCGTCCGAAATTTCTCTAATTGTCTTCTGAATCATAATTTTGAATTTAATTGGTTCTAATAATTAGAGAAATATAATAGGTAATGTTCCCCTTTTGAGATTTCCAGAGTTTACAGATGAATGGAAGGAGTCTGTGTTATCAGATTTTGTAGAGCGAGTTAAAAGGAAAAATAAAAACAATCTTTGCAAACTGCCACTAACAATTTCCGCACAATATGGCTTGGTTGACCAAATTTCATTCTTCAATAAAGTCATTGCAAGTGAGAATATGTCGAATTACTATTTATTACATAAAGGAGATTTTGCCTATAATAAAAGCTATTCTTCAGAATATCCGTGGGGTGCAATAAAGCGACTTGACTGTTATGAGCAAGGTACATTATCCTCTCTATACATTTGCTTTAAACCGTATAGTCATGTCTCATCGGATTTTTTAACTCACTATTTTGAAACTTCAAAATGGCATCAAGGTATTTCTGAAATCGCAGTTGAAGGAGCAAGGAATCATGGATTGTTAAATGTTGGTATTCAAGATTTTTTTGAGACAAGGTATTGCCTACCTCAAAGTCTCTTAGAGCAAGAGAAAATTGCAAAATTTCTCAACTTAATCGAAGAACGAATCGCGACCCAAAACAAAATCATTGAAAAATATGAATCCTTAATTCAGGCAATGTGTGATACTTTGATAGAATCAGAACAACATAAAGTTGAATTGGCCTTTAGTGATTTTGGAAAATCGTATTCCGGCTTATCAGGTAAAAGTGCAGAGGATTTTGGTGAAGGCTGTCCGTACATAACATATATGAATGTCTATCAGAATCAAATCATTAATGCGACTAATGTCGGTTTAGTCAAAATCAATGGAGCTGAACAGCAATCAGTTGTCCATTATGGTGACATTCTTTTTACTTTGTCATCTGAAACGGCAGAGGAAGTTGGAATAGGAGCTGTGTATTTGGGAGACACTTATCCATTATACCTAAATAGTTTCTGCTTTGGTATCCATATTATAGATGACAATAAGATTTTCCCTCCGTTCTTAGCATTTTATGTTTCAACAAAGTCGTTTAGAAAGGTGGTTTTTCCGCTGGCACAAGGCAGTACACGCTTTAATCTGCAAAAGAATGACTTTATGAAGAAAGGGTTTTCTTTTCCAACAGTAGAAAGGCAGAGGAAGATATACTCAGCCCTCAAAACCTATTCAGATAAACTTGCCGTTGAAAAGAGCATAGCCAAGTTGCTTTGTAAACAGAAAAATCACCTCTTAAGCAAGTTGTTTATATAAACATCTTACTAAGCAAATATTGTTTCTCCTTTTCATATGACCACAACATTTTTTTCTCCATATCAATCTTTTTCTGAATGCTTATCAAGGTATTCGCAATATAGATTGCTTCATTCTCTGTTTTGGGGAGAGGGATAGAGTTTTTCAAGAAACGTTCGTTAGTAATGTTGATGGTATTCTTTGCCCCTTTCTGTATAAGTGGATGCAAATAATTGAAAGCGTTGCTTGGCTGCATGAAATAGAAGTGCAGAATAACCCCGATGTAGTCATTTACCGGCATATAGACACCGTACAGGGGTGAAACCGCAACATCATCTTTAATATAGCTGCGTTTCACTATACCATACGGAAAATCTCCGGTAGGGCTTTTCGTGTAAACAATATCGCCATATTTAACGACATTATAATGAAGCGTTTCTTTTGCTGCAAAAGAACGTCCAAGATATTCAATCTGATTAATAACACCTTGGCTTACAGATACGGAACAAATGATGTAACCATTTGTATTCTTTTCGATTCGTTCTTTCAGAACGTTGCTTAATTCCGTTTTCTGCCAATCACCCTTGCGTATTCCAGCCGCCTTTTTCTGATAAATAATTGCCTGAATTAAGGATGAAATTTCAGTTATGTCCGCCATTGTTGAAATGTTGTTGTGCAATCAAAATGGTGAATCATTCAAATTGAGGGATGTTGGTTGTTTTGTAAGAGGATTAACCTATGCAAATGAAGATGTTACAGAAAATAAAGCCGCCACTACTGTAATACGAGCAAATAATTTGAATTACGGCAACAATGTAGACAAAGATGAAGTTGTTTACGTTAATAAAACACCAACTACAAGCCAAATCCTGCGAAAAGGTGATATTGTTATTTGTATGGCTAATGGTTCTTCTTCTCTTGTAGGGAAAAACTCATATTATCCATTCAATGATGGACAATCTACGATAGGTGCATTTTGCGGTATCTACCGCACATCATATCCATTTGTAAAATGGTTAATGCAATCACAGAGATACAAGAGGCTGGTGTATCAATCACTGCAAGGGGGAAATGGAGCTATTGCAAATCTCAATGGCGATGACATATTAAATATGAGTTTTCCTCTGATAGAGAATGGGAAATCCCAATCAATCATTTTTGCCATTGATGCGATAGAGAAATCGTTAATGGTAAACAAAAGTTTGCAAAGATTGTACTACACACAAAAATCTTATTTGCTGAAACAGATGTTCATATAAACATAGTATTCAATAAATAAGACTTTTGACTGGATAAGCAAAATTGTACTTTGGCTTCATTATGAAGTTTTGCATCAATAGCATTTACTATTGTAAGGATGCGCATTTGCTCTTGTGCTGACGGAAGTAGAATCGGCATATCCAACCATTCATCCACATTGATAGATCTTCCATCACGTATGCCGTATGTTACAAGTTTAAGAGACTTTATAAACGGCTTTGATGTGAAAAAATGAGACAGATAGCCATACACCACTAAATCGTTGGGACGCAGTATTGTATATGCTGGACTACATATTCCTGTTGTATCAGAGAAAGCAAAACCTCCTTGAAAAGAACGAAGATGTACAACATAATCACCTTTACGGACAATCTTATATCCACTGATACTTTCTTGTTCAAATTTGATGTCTATGTTTATATTGCTACGCTCAATCATACCTAACTCTTGACTGGCAGAAAGAACATTTTTGTAAGCAAGTTTTTTATTCTTCTCATTGACCACTTCAAAAAGTTGACAGAAAGAATAAGTCTTGCCATTTGTTGATGAATAGAGTTTATCAACAATGGCGGACTTTAGTTTCTTCAAATCCTCAATGATTTTGTTTTGGGTAGCAATGCGTTTATCTATCAACGATAATAACCCAGCAATCTTTTGTTGCTCAACATCAGATGGAACAGATACTTGAATTTTACGAACTTCATTTGCGGAAATTTCTAAAAAGGTTGAGCCGCAAGACTTCCTTATTAAATCTTTCTTTTTTGTTTGTATTAGGTAGTAGAGAAAATCTACATTGCATTTTTTAGATACAAGAGATTGAAAACCTTGGTTTGTAGCACATTCTCTGAGAGATAATGAACATTCTCCAATTGTGGCACGAGAACTTAAAAGTATCGTATTGGGAGGCAAAAGCTTTGCACTGGAATTGTTTAGTCCGTCTTCTGTTATGGTACGCAGACTTGCATCAACGAATTTATTTTTACCTATCTCAGAGGCGTAAACCATTGTATTCCTCCATCCCAATATGATTTTACTGTTGTATCGGGTGTACCACCGCCTATTACATCTGCTAAATCGTTTATTGATTTTGTCTCCCACTCCCACTGAACTCTGGAAATCTCAAATGGGGAACATTGAGGGACTTTATTTTTCGTTATTATCTGCCATAATCATTATTCTTTATCGGGATTGATATCAAACGGCAACAATTTGTCACCATCATTAAACCGGTCGAAATCAGAGATAAACGAGCGGTCTTGAATCACTTTATATTTTTCATACTCACCATACGCCTTCTCTCGTGCTTCTTCTTGAGAAACTTTACCGGCTGAATCTTGTGCTTGATAGTCCATTGTAGCAAGAAACTGTTCAAGACGCTGCTTCCAGTCTGCCATCGTTGTAATAATATGGCGTTGGGCACGCTGCTCTGCAAATTCAAGAAATGCGTTAGTTATGCCGTTGAGTTCTAAAACCTCTTTGTCTGACAAGTAGTTCTTTGCCACAATCGTATCAGACTTCTGGACTCTGCCATCGGGAGCTTTCTTCCAAGTGGTCAATCCCATGTGTGGCATTTCCGAGTCGGCACGTTCATACACTATTTCGGCAGCGGTACGATGAGTTACAGCCAAGTGCATCATGTTTTGCACCATCTTGAAAAACAATTTGGTACAATCCGATTTCGGATCGTAATCGGCACTGCATTCAGCATAGATGTCTGTTATCTTTTGGTAGTATCTGCGTTCTGATGTGCGTATCTCACGAATGCGCTCCAGCAAATCATCAAAATAATCTTTGCCAAAGTGTTTTCCCTGCTTCAAGCGTTCATCATCAAGCGCATATCCTTTAATAATAAACTCCTTCAATACAGATGTAGCCCAGATACGGAACTGAGTGGCCTGATAGCTATTGACACGATAACCTACTGCAATAATGGCATCCAAATTATAGAACAGCGGTGTACGCTCCACATCCCGTTTTCCCTCTGATTGAATTATCCCAATTTTTCGGATAGTTGCCTCTTTAGTAAGCTCACCTGTTTCGTAAATCTGACCAAGATGATAGTTGACAGTCCGTACATCCACCCCGAACAAATCGGCCATACGCTTTTGTGACATCCAAAATGTTTCACTGTTGAATATCACTTCTATTCGCACTTCGCCTTGCGCTGTTTTATACAGCAAAATGTTAGAATTCAACGAATTTTGCATCAATTCGTTTGTCGAAATTGTTCGAGTAAAATAATCGCGAGCTTGTTGTACCAACACTTTTTTGACATCGGCATTTTCGGCAACAATCATACATGCCATACGAGACAGACGGAAAATATTGACCTTACGGAATGAGCCGCTTCCAATTCTTACCATATCAACCGTTTGTTGAAATGGTCGTCAACATTCATTCCTTTTCACCTGCCACCTTGATAGCTTTGTCTATGACTCTTTGGAATTTCCAATAAGCCGAATAGCCCATAGCAGCGCAAAGGTCACGTGAACTCCAGTATTCGTTTCCGCCCCCATCCTGACGGCGTATATTGTCGAATGATGGACGCATTTCAGGGATGTTGTCTATCTCTGCCATAGTGTAATTATTCAACCAGCCCCAATTCTTTCAAATAGATCTCTATCTCCTTATCCAGTTCGGCTCGCTTGGCTTCCAATTCCGTTATTTCAGCCATGACTGCTTTGATGTCGATAGGCTCTTCTTCCTCAAAAGTATCGACATAACGAGAAATATTCAGGTTATAGTCATTTTCGGCGACCTCCTGTAAAGTAGCGAGGTGACTGTACTTTTCAATCTCCTTGCGGTCGCGGTAGGTTTCTACAATCTTCTGGATATGCTGAGGGCGGAGTTTGTTTTGGGTCTTGACCTTTTCAAACTCTTTGCTGGCATCAATGAACAGGATATTATCGTCTTCCTTACGGCATTTCTTCAATACGAGAATACAGGTCGGAATGCTTGTACCATAGAAAATATTGGCAGGCAGCCCGATAATGGCATCAATATAGTTTTCTTCTCTATCAGGAAACGGCGTATAACGCCCTCTGCATTCCCTCGAAACAATACTCCATGCGGAGCAACGCAAGCCATCGTACCACCTTCATTGAGATGATAGACCATATGCAGGATAAAAGCATAATCGGCCGTTTTCTTAGGCGCAAGTCGACCTGCTTTACTAAAACGGTCGTCGTTGTTGAATTTATCGGCTGCACTCCATTCGGCAGAGAACGGAGGATTTGCAACCACTGCATCGAACTGCATATCATCGAATGCATCCCATTCAAGCGTATCACCATTCTCTATTTTGAAGCTGCTGAACCGGATGCCATGTAGCAACATATTCATTCGAGCAAGATTGTAGGTAGTCGGATTTTCTCTTGTCCGTAGATATATGCTGCCTTACCGATACTTGCCGCACGGAGCAATAGCGAACCACTACCACAAGTAGGATCATAAACATTACGCAAACGGTTATGCCCAAGAGTAACAATCTCCGCCAATATACGGCTGACCTCTTGCGGAGTATAGAACTCTCCGGCTTTCTTGCCTGCGCCGGCTGCAAACTGGCTAATCATATATTCGTAAGCATCGCCCAAAATATCAATTTCTTGCGAGGCCTCTACACCAAAGTCAATATCGTCCAATGCAAGAAGCACATTGCTGACGAGCGTGTTTTTATCATCTGCTGTTTTTCCCAATTTAGGCGAAGCCAAATCAATGTCCGAGAACAATCCACCAAAATCCTCTTCACTATCCTGTCCCAAAGTGCTGTCTTCTATACGCTTCAACGAGCGTTCCAACATAGGAAGAACATTTTCTTTCCGCTTGATAGCCTCAATTACGGACGAAAACAAGAACTTCGGTTCAATGAAGTAGCCTATATTTTCCAAGCACTGGTTCTTAACCTCTTCCTGCAATTCCGGTGCATCCGAATCGGTCATTTCCCATAATTCCTTGAATGTAACTTCATCATCATCCAACGCACTGTTAGCGTATGTTTCTATCTTCTCCGACAGGTATTTGTAGAAGATGAATCCCAAGGTAAAATACATAAAATCGCTTGCCGACATATTGCCACGCAAACGGTTTGCGACCTCCCAAAGCTGGTCACGGAGTTTCTGTTGCAGTTCTTCGCTCATATCTTTATTGCTCTATATTATCTTGTATTACATCACTTTCCGGCAATGGTATATTGCTCTCTATTATACTTCTCAGGTCATCCAGCACTTTCCCTTTATATGAGAAATATTTTGCCCCTTGATATGCACCCGATGTATTTCGTTTCTCTTCCGGCATAAACGTACCGACAAAAGGGGACAATTTATAAATACGACCTTCGTATTCAACGGAATCATCGCTTGCTACCTTGACTTCCGTATCCGTAGGAATAAAGGTAACACATTCCCCTATTTTAATACCGACCATGCTGAATTTGAAACGTCCTCGCTTTACGGTTCGTTTCTGCACGACAGGCAATGAATCTTTTCGTTATGACAAACCGGTTTATTATCTACATAGACCGTAACAACCGCATCATCAATCATCTTGGCTATGTCATTGAATATATCCAAAGCTATTTGAGGCGGTACATTGAAAACTCCCGATTCTGACGAATACGCAAATCCGTCAACCGATCAATAGTCTTGTGTACATGCTTTTCAACATCGTTATATTTGACCGTCTGAATGGTTGCATAAATCTCAAAAGGCAACAGAACAGCCGTGTTGTCAAGTTCCTTGGAACGTATATCTACAGGCCGCGCACTTTTACCGATCTTGACCCAATCCTCACGAAAACTTGGATTAGTCAAGATATACACATATCCGGGTTCATTTGTTCTTTACCATATCAGTATTTCTTTTAATCCCAACTGAAAGTGCGTATGATATTACGCAATCTGTCTAAAATCTTCGTCAACGCCTTTCTCGTCTTTATCAATCCGAGATGCTTCTCAATGCTTTTGTATGATTTCCGGCTGCTCTTTTGCAGGTAGTCATATTCTTTGAGGAAGTGATTCAATACCGATGACGATATTTCCTCTTCCTTAGCCAATGAGTTGACGGCATTTTCTCGCTCAACGGCAATATAGTGGTTCAACCGTTCTTCCAAATCGCTTGTACCGTCAGCTTTACCTCGCTGAATCATGAAGTTTTCCTTATCGTCATCCACATTCTTTGAATGAAACCATCGATAAGTTTGGCTTTGCTGCGCATTTCTGCGTCTTTAATCATCGTATCAATGATATTCTGACGGCGTTCTGCGTAATCGGCACTATATGGGTCAAGTTCTGCAATGAGTTCAAGGATATATGCCACATTGATAATGTCGCTATGTAGGAGTTCAAGGCAGAAATCCACATCACCGAGGTCTCCGTCATCCGGAACATCTGTATCATCATCCGGTTTGGGTGACGGTGCTGGATCAACGAGTGCAAAAGTATCATGGATATCAAGATACTTACTTCTGAAATCCATAAATTGCTGTTCCGTCATGCCGAGATCATCAGACTCTTCATTATAATCCTCGTATATCTGTATTTCAGCATGTTTACGGATAATATCACGGAACGCCAAAACAAACTCTTTCTTAGCTTTTCACTCTGCAAAAGGTCTATGCAATTTGTATCCGGATATTTCTTCAAAAAATTGGTAGCAAGCTCCTTGTATTCCTGTTTGACTTCTTCAAACGGAGGTCGCACTATTTCTTCCGGATTGTTACTGTTGCTGAACAATTTGATAGCGGTATCAACATTGCTTTTCAAATCACGGAAACACACAATCTTTCCGAAGCGTTTCTTTTCATTCAGCACACGGTTTGTCCGGCTGAATGCCTGCAACAAGCCGTGGTATTCCATATTCTTGTCTACATAAAGCGTATTGAGTTTCTTGCTGTCAAAACCGGTAAGGAACATTCCGACGACCAGACAAAGATCAAGCGGCTTCATATCAGCTCGCTTCTTTTTCATACGCAGGTTAATGTCATCATAATATGCACGGAAGTTCTCTGTCGTAAACGATGTCCCGAACATTTCATTGTAGTCATCCATGATGGCTTGCAGTTCATCAACCTCACCGGCACTGTCATTCAGATAAGAACCTGTACCCATTCCTGTCAGATCATCATCTTGACTTCCATTGGCTGCATAAGTAAAAACTGCACCTATACGAATCTTGGGATTCAGTTCCTTGAATATCTTGTAATAACGGATAAGCATCGGTACGGACTGTACAGCAAACAATGCATCGAACTCTCCGTCAAATGTTGACTTATTGAAATTATTAAGGATGAATTTGGCGATTTCCGTCATGCGATTGGCACTGCCGTTCTGCACTTCCTCACTGCCATGATAATATTCTACAAGGAAACCGAGAACATTTTCATCGGCAATGGCATCTTTAATCAGATAACGATGTAGACAGTTGCCGAACACCTCTTTGGTCGTATGCCCATCAACTGCATTCTCTGTAAAAATAGGAGTTCCAGTAAATCCGAATATCTGGGCATTATCGAAGAATTGCATAATCTTCTTATGACTCTCCCCGAAGTGACTGCGGTGACACTCATCAAATATCATCACGATACGGGAGTGGCGTATCGAATCTATCTTGCTGCTGTACCATGTCTTACTTACGGCAGCATTGAGTTTCTGAATAGTGGTAATGATAATCTTGGAGTTACTATGCAGCCGTTTTACCAGTTCATCCGTATTGTCCGTACCGTCAACAGCTCCCGGTTCAAAGGCTTCATATTCCGACTGCGTTTGTGTGTCAAGGTCATGACGGTCAACAACGAACATGACCTTATCTACATCATCCAACTCCGAAACAAGCTGTGCTGTCTTGAATGAAGTCAAGGTTTTCCTGCGCCTGTAGTATGCCAGATATAACCGTTATCGTTGGAGTTCTGTACCCGATCCAATATCTTTTCTACAGCATAGAACTGGTATGGGCGAAGTACCATCAAGCATTTATCCCCTTCATGCAATACGATATATTTTCCGATAATCTTACCGAGCGTACACTTTTCCAAGAAAAATACAGCAAACTTATCCAGTTCATTGAATGGCATATTTGCCGCATCCGTCCAGTTGAACGTGAATTTATATCCACCATTGGGATTATTGGCAAAATAACGAGTGTTTACGCCATTGGAGATAACAAATAGCTGAATATAGTCGAACAGCCCATGAAAGGATGTCTTATGATAGCGTTGTATCTGATTGTATGCCTGCTTGAGTTCTACACCCCGACGCTTCAATTCAATCTGAACCAGAGGGAGGCCATTGATAAGAATCGTCACATCATAGCGACACTTCTTTCGTCCCTCCACCGTAATCTGATTCGACACCTGAAACTCGTTCTGACACCATTGGGTACGATTAAGGAATTCTACCCAAATGCGCTGTCCGTTAGCAGTATCAAGAGGATATAGGTCACGAAGTTTCTTTGCCTTTTCAAAGCGAGTACCACCTTCAAGATATATCACTATCTTCTCAAACTCTTCATCCGTAAATGAGTTACGACCAACTTCCGCCAATTGTTTCTTGTTGTGAATTTCCAACTGCCGTTTGAAATTGGCATAAAGATTGTCTTCTTCAGTAATCTGGACATATTCGTAGCCCATTTGCCGAAGTGTGGCTATAAGTCCAGCTTCCAATGCCGCTTCGCTCTGTATTGACATATTCTTGTGCCCTATTATGGTATTATTACTTATTTATTCCGGCTTACAATATTTTGATACCTAATGCATTTTCTATCTTGCACAAGGTTTCCAATGACAAATTCTCGCGACCTTTCAACACCTTGGAAACATATTGCTGAGTGCAATTCATCTTCTCGGCCAACGCTCGTTGTGTCATGCTAAGTTCTCCCATTCGGTTCGACATGATTGCTGCTATAGCCTGCGAATGGCAAACCCAATCTTTGCTTTTGCATTCCACCGTTTCCTCTTTTACTTCCAATGCGTTGCCTATCTTTTCTTCTGCCATTATATGCATCAAAAATACCTTTGCCCTATTTTGTAGGCAAAAGTACTATAAATAATTGAGACGGCACAACTTTCAGGTTGTTTATTGACAAGTAACTAAATTTAAATCGCCATACTATTTTTGATCATTAAGTTGGAATCATTACCCTAGCACTATTTTTCATGCATATAGTCTTCAAAACTAATTGGTTTATAACAATCAGGAATTTTCACCAACTTCTTTTTGTTGACAACGAATGAAGGATTGTAATGCCAATTATAAAAATTTGAAATAGTAAAGTAATTAAATAGTGCAAGAATGAACGTTATCACAAAAGAAATGGGTTTGAAATTACAAAAATCATTAATCACTTGTACTGTATCATCTGCAGCAACAAAATAGTAATAAGACATTGCCCCTAACGTAATAATCATTATGAACAAACCAACTACAAATAAAGTTGTAGAACGAGTTTTTGATTTTGCAATTTCATAATCAAGAATTTTTTCTTTTTGTTCTGCTCGTTGTTTATTTTCTTGCTCCCATAAATTCTTGATTTTCATCTCAAATATCTCCTTTTCCTTTTTTATACCTTCTTTCTCTGAAACAAGTTGATCTTTGTCTGCTTTTAGAACTTCATTTTCTTGGTATATAATTTTTTCACTATTTTTTAACTCGGCTTCTTTGCTTTCAAGTTCGTGCATACGTTCATTATACTTTTGTTGCATTTTTACTTGATTATCCTTAATTTCTTTTATCTCACCTTGAAGCATTTGAAATAGATTATCAAATTTTTGGGCACGATTTACCTCAATTTGCTCCTGCCGCATAGATTCATCTTTGACCCTTGCCGCAAATGCAGCCTCATCTTTATGTGCAAGTTCATTAAGCTCTTGCACATCTTTTATTTGCCTGCTTGCGATACGAGTTGATAAGTTAACAACATCCCTATCCGTAATTTTATAGATTTCGCGATATTTTTGGATATTATCATCTAATTCTTTAATAATCCTTGCTTTAGGCAAAGATGAATTTAAAGTATATGAAACTAAAGATGTTATCCCCATTGTAGCAACATCATCACTAGTAATATCAATTGTCGGATTACTCAACCAAAGAATATTTAACAAGTCATCTACTTTAATAATTTCTGGCTGATGCTTCTTGCAGCTATATAAATCCTTATACTCTGTATCCGAATAATCATTATCATGACTTATCGCATTATTGACAAACCAACAGTTAACTTTACCAAACTCTTGGATATACTTTTCCCCTCGCTTCTCCCTAACATAAACCAAAGCCATAGCATCATGCAAGGCTGCTTTGTCCGTATTTCTATATTTGCGAATTATAGAAAATTCCTTGCTAAATTTCGCCTTTCCTTGCCATTGTTTTGTTTGTGGTATAACATGGAATTTGAAGTGATTAACAAGTGTATCCTCTAAATTATCCGATATTCTATTTAAATCCGTGCTAGATAAGTGTCTTCTATCGCAAGCATTATAAATATCTTCACGATTTATATTTTTAGCAATAATTGCACTGCTTAAATTTGTAGATTTAAATAACAACAATGCCTGAATCTCCTCTATTGTATCTTTCAGAACTGTAAACTTATAACCTAATTTTCGGCTTACGTCTATAAGAGTATTACAAGTTTCGGTTGATTCTGGAGTATTTAAATCCAAGAGGCTAATAATGAAATTTGTATCTAATAATAGTTCAACATTCATATTGGCATCAGACGGCTGATAGTCCAAATAACATGAAAGCATTGAACCCAAATAAATATCACGAATCTTTTCAAAAATCTCAGGGACTTGTTTAAATGTATCAATAAATTGCGCTATAAGAACATTGTGAGAAGAATCTATCGTAGCTTCACTACTACCATTTGCCAAATAATATGATATCTCACTACGATTTTGTTCTACAAACTTAAATAAATCAACGTCATTATTTGTAGTACCTACATTATACGCTTTACAAAAAGTTTTAAACATATGCACAACTTTCGCCACATCCTCTTTACCTTTTGTATCAATTCAGAGTAGTCTTCAAATATAAATTTATCAATCCAAAATGAGCCATCATTAAATATCCGCATGTCCTCACGACCATTCGTCTTATTTATTTCTGAAGCAATAACTTTTAAAATATTATTTAAGACGGATATAGGAATGACCAATGAAAACTTTTCTCAATAGCATCAGTAATTTCTTTCATGCTATTTCCTTCACCACTCCTAATGGATATAGTTCAGATAGTGCATTTTTACTATAGGAATAAAATATCTAATGGACCATGAGCTAATGTCCCTTTATCATAGATATGTGCAAGCACACTATAAGCTATGGCACGATTTTGATAATTCAGTGTTTCCAGGCATAAAATTTATACAGTAAAGCTAATTAAACATTAGTAACTTAATCTGACAACATCTTCCGGCAACATAGTATTTCCTCATCTTTTGAGCATTCTTAAGAAACAGCATCGGAACTATGGTGTATTTCTGGCAAACGGCAGCAAATTAGCCTTGCGGAGGAGTTCAGTTGTTAACTGTTTACCATTCTCTTTGAGTTGTCCATTTACATTCACCAACCAGCAGATACTTTTATCAAGCGATTCAGCCATCACATCGAATTCGACCTGTTCCGGCTTCTTATCCTCATTGATAACAGAACCCCACCAGCGTTTTGCTTGCCGTAAAACCACTCCATTGACAAGATTTCCTGTTACGGCATCCCGACATAATTTTTCCCATTGCATACTCACATACTCCGAGAAATGAGCAGTCAAAGCCTGTTCTATGGGTAAACGACGCCAAGTTCAATAAACGAACGATTAGGTACGACAAACTGATAATAAAATGCCATAAACGGATCAGCTATCTTGTAGAGGCTCTTTCGCATTCTTTTCATCAATCCCGAACGGAACATCTTTCGCCAAAATCCGAGATCAATAAGCTTCTTCAACGGACGCGACAGATTGGTTGCCGGCTCATTGCATCTTGCGGCAATCTCAGAAAGCCGATTTGCGCCAGTACCGATATAAGACATTATCGTCGAAGTCTTGACAATATCCTTTACATCGTCCTGAAACAATTTTATCGGTTCTTCGTAAAGAGTTCCATTTACAGAAAGGATATTGTGCCACAGCATCATTAAGGAATTTTGGTTTTCCCTTAGTTCCCAATAACGCGGCACACCTCCCCAAACAGCATATTCTTCAATGGCATTCATCGCATCAAGGCTCAAAGCCTCTTTGAATATATGGCAAACGTATCAGTGCAAGTTTCATGATCTCATCAGCACGACCATAGAGAGGTGCAGTAGAATCAAGAAACAGCCCATACATCATATTTTGTGACGAACCACAAAGCACAAGATTATACTTCAACTGCTTTTCATCAACCAGTTTTTGCAGCACAGACGGCAGCTCAGAAGATTGCTCTACAAGATACGGAAACTCATCCAAGCATAGTAAAACGCTTGTCTGTTCGATAATTGACCGCGCGAAACATAGATTCCCAATCCGGATATGTCAGTTTGTCGAAATCCGGGAACACTTGTGCAATCACTTTTGCAAGCAATATTCTCTGATGCTGACCTTCGGAACGGTCGGCAAGGAAGTAAACATCATTTTCTGACAACACCCTTTAATGAGCGTTGACTTACCCAGCCGTCTGCGACCGTACATCACGACTAACGAGGATTTCTCTCTCGCAAGAGCATCTTTCAGTCGTGCCGCTTCATCTATTCTATCAACGAATTTCATACGCCTTATTTATTATGTAATACAAACATAATGTTTTGCAGCATAACACAAAATTTAAAACCATGTTTTTATCCCACCAGAACAAAAGGCAACTTATATTATGGAAGAACATACGCATCTATACCTTTTCGAAGCTCGCCTCCTTGTCTTCAAACTCAAATCCTGCAAAGCTTTTCCCAGTTTGTCTTCTTTGGCCAACCACAGAATATCATCGTCAAGCTGCAAGGCATACAGCACTCGCAAATAAATTCCGATTGCAACTGTCGGTGCGCCTTTTCTATTCGGGACACAGTCAACAGAGAACAGGTGGCACGTTCTGCAATCTGAGCCACACTCAGATTCCTTCGTGGCGAGCCAATTCAATCTGTTCTCCTACAATCGACATCTTCTGCACCAATTTTCGAGGCAGTTTGGTTCCCATTGTATTCTTTGTCATATCTTTATCTATTTAAGGTGCAAAGCGACCGTGCCGATAACTTTACCATAGTCAATCTATCATATAATATGCAAAGATGGCGGATTTTGATTTACTTAATGATATATTACACATACAATATCTGACATTTTTCAGTCAACATCGAAAAATCCAGTCTTTAGACGCATATTCCTTTCAAACTCTCCAAATCTTCCTTTATACGCTCACGAAAATTCTCTTCTATCATTGCCACTCATCATCCAATCTACGCGAGTTGCATATATCTCTGCTATACGAATTTGCCGATATGCCTCCTTCATTACATTTATCGTTTCCATCTGACAGTTCCAATACATCAGCATCATCTGATAGCGGCCATAATAACAATGATGAATTGAGTATAATACCGAATTCGTTCACCGTCAGAAGTGCCAGACATATATCGCATTGTTGATTGGAATATTACTCCATCTACGAAAAAATGCTGCTCTGAATATTTTGTTCTGTCCTTGACGATAGTTTTATCTGTCAGAAGAAAAGATTCCGCATCTTCATAACTGGCAAAACTCATATAGCTATGGTATGAGCCAAAGCTATCTTTCTCGTAAATAGTCCAATAATCTTTATGTATCTTCCCGGCTTTGTTGTAAAGTTCTCGCAATATCACGCTCGATAGAATTAGCTATCTCCGAAGGCAATCATATGCCGATTAAAATATCCTCCACTCATAGTTATTTCTGTTCTTGTATTTATTCTACAAGATTTTTAATCTTGTCAATTACCTTCAATGATTTCAGTAGTGTCAATAGACCCATTTTCATGGTCATGAGTCGTGAAAAGGTTTTCACCTTCTATGAAACCTATAGAATTATAGAATTTCAATTTCTTTTCCCATGAAGTCTTATATTCTGGAACTGTAAGCATACCCAGATGTTCCCAGATAATAATCTCATCAGAAAGGTCTACAAAAGTGAAGTCGGGAAGGCATTGATGTCCATCTCTATTAAACATTTCTTCATATTTAAACTTGATGTCGGCAGAGATAAGTTCGTTTGCGATAATTACCTCTGACTTACTACGAACCATAAGGTTGGGATTTTTTGTCCGATGTATCAGGCCTTCAACATAAGGGATTGAGGACTTATTTTCTCTTGCCACAAGTTGTTCGAACATATTTGAATTTCTTTGCGCAAGAATAGAGGCTTGAGGCTTCGTTTTTCCCAAAGCCAATAGACATTATCTTGTATGAGTAGAATCAGTTTCTTTTAGCTCTCGTCAATGCAGTGTAAATTAACTCACGTGTGAGAATGCGACCAAACTTAGGCAATACCAGCACCACAGTGTTGAAATCGCTACCCTGGCTTTTATGAATCGTGATAGAATATGCAAGTTCTATTGAGTTTCACTATCTTCTCCAGACACGCCTCTTTACCGAAAGATTCATTGGGAATACCGGCGTAAATCAAATTCGCATATCCTTTATAAATAGATCGCACAAACCAATTTGACCGTTAGATAACTGATATTTTGATGGGATGGGTATGCTTCCACTTTCTCATTTTAAGTTGCATTATCTTATCTTTGGGATAAATCTTCTGTGTTGAGAATTGTATAAATTCCTTGTCGTATGTTCCTATCCATTTCTGAACACATTCATTAAGATGCAATGACCCCCAGATAGGATTCAGGACAGGGGTGAGGACTTGCACAGACTCAATCGTGTTAGGATTTGCCGCAAGCGATTTGATGGAGTCAATACCTAACCGATGCTGAAGAACGGCAGATAGATTATCTTCAGTACACCCCAATTCAATACATAATGCTTCCATCAGACACTTTTCAAGGTCGCTTTCGTCTGTCCAAGTCATTACCTGCAAATCTCCATTAAGGTCTCCGGTAGCCATCTTATTGAATATTTCATCAGCCCCTTTCTTTGGTTTCTTGCTACTAAACCATGATGCAAGTGTTAAAATATCAGATTCGCCGGTAGTAATTGTACGTACTACCGTTTCGAGCGATGTGATTGCTGAATTTAATACAGGAACAGTGTCCTTGTTTTGAAGGCGGTAGCACAAATCAGCAAATGGTCTGCCTGCCCCTATCGGAGGAAGTTGGCAAGGGTCACCAATCAATATAAGACGATTAATCTTAGCGAGATCTAACGCTTTTAAAAAGAATATACAAATCTCGCGTTGTCAGCATAGAACATTCGTCAATAATCACATTGGCAGCATTGGCATACTGTCTTCCGTTCGGATTGTCAATAGCTAACATTCTATCCCAATCAAAGAAACCTTGACGAACGAGGAACTGAGCAATGGTTTGGGCTTCAACACCCTTACCCATTTTGCCTAATCGAACTCTCGCTTTTCCTGTAGGGCAAGTAAAAGCACGCCTTCGTTTTTATTTGTGAGCAGGAAAGAAATGTCTCTACTACGGTTGTTTTGCCGGTACCGGCACCACCTGTTAAGACAGAGTTTTCTATCCGTCATCATCTCCAACGCTTCAATCTGCTGTCTCGTTGCTTCACGACTATTCTCGTTATTTTGTCATAATGTGATGATGACATGGCACGAGTTTCCAGTCAACGTTCAACTTATTACGCACAGAGCTTTTGGCTCTGGCCAATAATCGTTTGCTCAACCAACGCTCCATTTCTGCGTATTCTTTTAGCTGTAGTGCCTTAGGATTGTCGTCAGGGAGATAGACCAACTCATCGGAGAAAAAACCTCGGACGGTTAAGAAATAGTCGTTTGGTAATAAAGAATTTGTATCAGAAAGAGTATCACTTACATATTGTTCCAACTCGGCAATGGATAGTAACGTGTCTCCATCGTCAAGAGCAGAGCAAAGACGTTCAACAGTCATGGAACGTAATCTGCGTTCATCTATCAAAGTACGAACAGCAAACGGTGCCGTTGGAATGTTTTCACCTTGAATGTCTACATCAGGAATCACACCAAAGTCGATAGTTTGTGTGTTCACACGATTATCGTAATCCTGAGCACATTTTCGCTTATGATATAGGGATTAGTCAAATTTTTCATAAGTCTCAGCATTGTTGGCATATTGCCCTATGATATCTGCATCGAGTTCAAATCGGGAAAGTAGCTCAAGCACTCTTTTCCCTTCATCTGAACGATACTCCCAAGATTTCTTATACGCGGGTAGTTCTGAAAAATAAACTGTATTGGGAACAGGTAGCTTCCCTGCCATTAAGTCATTGTAGTATCTCCACGGATTGTCTTTTTTCCCACATCCGGCAGTCAGAATATCCCGTTCTATCAGATATGAATAGTTTACGCCTATCGCTTTGAGGCATTCTGCAAATGAAGGGAATGGCGAAATCGAAGACTTAACCTTGGCTATGCTGTCATTTATCCAGCGTAATTGTAACTGCCAGTCGCCTCCCACTAATCCATGCTTCATAACGGCCTCCAATGCCCGCCTTGCATTTTCAAGGATGATGAGCATTGATTGATTGCTAATGAATTCACAACCGTAAGATAGTTCATTGAAGATACGTTCTGTATTTCCAAGCTTATCAAGAGAGATTTTAATTTCGTCAAGGGCTTCCTCTTTTGTTAATCCTGTCTTCTTTTGAATATAGTCCTCATCAAATTCCAGATATTGGTTGTATGGCAATAGAAAGCCTTTGGAGTCCTGTAATTCCTGCCTTATAGAATGTTGTACAACCATTTCCCATAAAGGATATGTGTAATCGGCCTCTGTATCGTATAATTTTATAGATGCCACAGAGGTTACCTCTCCCATACCGACAATCATACGGCGGCCTTCATCATCTACAGGATTACCGTTTTTACAATAAAAGACACAGATTGACTCATTGGCTTCAATATTCCCACGAAACCACTTCAGAATATCGAGTTGACGCTCTGCACCATATAGCCACGATGAATTGAACGGGGATTTTTCCACGTCATGAAACTCCGGATGTCTATCACTCAACCACGATTGAGAATCAAGAGACATATATCTAAATGGAATAGCTAAAGCAGAATATGCAGGGATTTCAATTGTTGTTGGCTTTAAAACGTCATGTCGCCCTCCTTTGCCCGCATACACGTGCTTAAATTCCCGTTTATATGAGTGCTGATTCATAAAACCACCGTTTTCGCTTGCACAAACGGGACGTTCATGCTGTGGAAGTAAACTCCAATCCTCAGAAGCGTACATGCAAGCAATCTACGTGACATGGATATGACATGGAGATTACAAAATGTATTACAAGCAGGATTCTTGCATACATGGCCATTCCAATTAGAATCGTGCCAAGGAACACGTATAGAAATATGTTTCATTTGTTATAATATAAATAGATTCCAATAAACAATTATTAAATCAAGCCAAGGTCATTTAGAAACTCTGGTCAAATGTCATTGATAATATACCTTGTATTTCCTCAAAAATTTCCACTGCCTCCTTTTCATTTAACCCAACTTTTACCATCACAGCAAATAAATCTTCTTTTGTAGGTTCAATGCGATCATTGATAGAAGTCGTACGGAAGCCATTTATGCCATCACTTGGCAACAGATCGAATGCCGGAGCGAAATGCCAATTGCCATCACGATAGATGAAAGCAAAATTCTTTGCGTGGTCATCTTTGTTATCAATCAAGTAGTTGAATACCATAAGACGATACACTTTCCACATTTCTGCCACGCTATGCGTCAAAGTTGCGCATACTTGAAATATGTGAGTGTAGTCTATGCTTGGCAAACGATAGTCTGCCCCGATAAGTCCGGCAATGCTTACAACGTGTAATTTACCGTTTGAGGTACGGTCAAAACGCTCCACTCCGAAATATTTATCTTCGAAAAGTCGTGTTTTAGGCATCTCTATTCCACACTCTTTGGCAAGAAGCGAATAACGGTATTCATCCTCACCAATATGTTTGGAATCTCTCTTTGCCCGGAACTTCACCAACCATTCTTTCCCATCATAACGAGTAAAGATTTTGGGGCGGGCTCCACCCGGAGAACCACCTCTATACTGGAACTCCTCAATTCCCTCTCCGTTATAATTGTCGCTATCAAGAATCTGTTCCGCCTCCAATGCCAATTTTTCAAAATCTGCGTATTCTTGCTTTGATACAACACTCTTGTCTGGACGAAATTCCAATGCACCGCGTCCAGTAGAACCGACCAACGCAAGACGGTCAAGTAGTGACAGTGTTCGTGGATTGACCCCGTTCCGCTGCAAGTATCTATCAAGAATTAGCAATCCCCACCCATCAGGCAAACAATCATCAAAAACACCGAATCCACCATCAAACGGACGAGGTTTTGCTATAAATACCCCACTGCGCAATGGTAACTCAAACGGAGATATAGAAAAACCAGAATTGAGCCACTCTGCCGAATATTCAAATGCACATAAACTCTCTTTGGTTAAAGCCAATCTGCCAACCAGTCTATTATCATATATTACCTCTATCCGCTTTATGCTATTCATTTTTCTTCCCTCTTTTACGTATAACACTTTGCTCATTCAATACATCATCTAATGACTGATATTGCTTCTGCGCAAAAAGAGCATCAAAATCAGAAAGCGCATTCAAAGCAAAGCCTACTTGAAGCAATCCTCTTAATGAAATCTCTCCCGTCTGCTCAAATCTGCGATAAGTAGCAAACTTGACTCCTGCTCTTGCTGCCAATCCTTCTTGAGTTAAGTCCAATTCAAGTCTCCGAACCTTGACTCTTGCTGCAATTTGCAAAGCAATATCACTGGGACTTGAAACATTAAAAGCTATTATATTATTCATAGTTTACATATCTGCCAATCAACAAACAAAATATTATTCAATACAAAAATAAGACTTATTCCTGAATATACCACCAAATTCAGAATTTATTTGCACCTCAAAATGAAAATCAACTTTACTTTATCTCCGTATTCATATATACGTACATTAAAGTAAAGCTAACAGAGGGAGAGAAAAAAAATGGCTTCGCCAAAGCCGAACCGAACTATATCTGCCGACTTTCTTTTTTTTGGCTGCAAAAGACACAGAAATCCTGCTCACAAAACAGACATGATTCGAGCCATTGTAAGACACAAGAGCCAACCCCAAAATCCGTAAAACCATCTCTGATTTTGCAACTCGAATCGGCGAAATAATCACCGATATGCCTTATCTTTGCGAACCGGATGTTTCGGAGCAAAAGAGAGCCATTTTTCTCTTTTTCCCTTCGTTTGAAGACAAACTAAGGTTAAAAACGTTAAATCTTCGATTTTCGGCGAAAAACAAGTAAATTTTTGAGCAGTCTATCTTTTAAGCCGTAAACTATTGATAATCAATTGGCATAATATGCTGCATCGGGAAATAATTGGTGATTACCAACGATTAGCATATATTACTATTGATTGATAAGGCGCTCATAATGAGCGCCTTTCTTTTGCTCTCGTATTAGCGATAGTCATCGTTGACACTCGTTTTCAGCTCATTTTTGTACCGTATTTGTCTCGGAGGTTTGCAACCTATTTCTCACCGGATAGGTGCAAGAGAATTGAGGAAAATGGGGTAAAAAGTATCCTTATGCAATACTCATGGAGAAATAATTGGGACGACTTAACAGTGTTTTCCAGTTCCCACTTGAAATCAGAAAAATCATTTATACCACAAACCTCATTAAAAATCTCAATGGAAGATTAGAAAGTACACTAAATCAAAGCTCTCATTCCCTTCTGATGGTGCGGTTAAGAAAACTGTATACCTCTCTTTAAGGGAGATTGAGAAAAGTGGACATAGCCTATTCATAACTGGGATTGATTATGAACCAATTTATGCTTATATTTGAAAACAGAATCCAGATATAAGATAAATATCTGAATCCTGTTTTCTCATTTACACAAAGTTATAGACAGTGCCGTTATAATTCTCACAACTTTTAATTTTAACGACTTTCTTTAACTCCCATAGCACATCATTCTTTAGATTCACTATCATTATACATCTTACTCACTGCATCTGCTGAATCTTTCATCATTTCACGCAACGATGCCGGAGCCATCACTTCAATCTGCTCACCAAACGAACGAAGTAAGGAACGAAGTTCATAATTATTCTGACCTTGAGAATCACTTGCCAATAATCTTCTCCAATAGGAATAGATACAGCTGATTGCGATTCATGTAATGGTTTAGTTACAATATATCCATAAGCCTTATTGCTTACTTTCAATACAATCTCTTCTACAGGAGCATTGCTTAAAGAAACTCCCACTATATCACTGAAATATTCCTTTGAAATCAACATCTCCGAAAGCGGTTCGTATGGCTTAGATGTCTCTTATAGCTCTCAATTCTATCTATTGCAAAATTGAGAGGTATTTAGAATCCTTATGCTTTCCCAATGAGAAACCACCTATTATTGTAACTGTTTTAGGTAGTATGGAATAACTATAATTGTTCTTGCATACTTGCCAAAAGGATGATATACAATTTCAATAACCCTTTTGTTGACAATAGAATCAAATATAGGTTTGTAATATGCGTCCATACCTTTCAAGTAAGGATTATGTTGAAAACTAACAACGGAATCCAAGGTTTCTCCGAGTTTGCTTGTGGTATATAATCGTTTTTCCAAATCATCCAACCATTCAAATTGGAGTACTCCTTCGAACCGTTTTAAGAGTATAAGAGCATTGTGTATCAAATCCAATTCCTCTTGATTGATAGGTTGCTCCTTGATTGATGCGCCTTTTTTGTGATAACGGTAATACTTGCGATGACCATTTTGAATTGCATCAATCAACATTCCATACCCCTCTTCACTCTCAATGAACTTCAAATCTTCTTGTACTTGCCGCTTCTTTACTCCTCCATCTTTGGTTTCGCCATTATATTGGTACAGTGCTTCATTGCATGCTTCAACAAGGTCTTCAATGTAATAACGTCTTGACCAATTGCTCAAGCACCTGTCAAGGACTTGGTATCTTAATTGTGCATTTTATTTGTTGGCATAAACTCTATATTTTTAATGTATATAACAAAAGGATAGCTAAACGCACCTCTTTACATATTCATACGCCCATGCTACCAAGTTACCGATTATTGCTCCTATCATATCAAGACCTCTCCATATTTACATCACACGAATAATTAAATTTTCCGTCCTACCGTCTGTCTTTCAATATAGTTCTTCTGTATGGATGTTGTTCTTTTCACAATTCAATATTTTATTTACTACACAAACAGGAAAAACTCCGTTTGTAAAAATACAAAGTAATATCCATTTTCTTGATGAAATCATCAATTATTTTGCTTATTGCGTGATAATTCAACGAAAGTAGTGTACTTTTCTCAGAAAATACTATAATTTTGCGATATACAATAAATTAATAGCTAAGAAGCATGGAGAAACTACCTTTAAACCATATCAAAGTGATGCTTGCAGAACGCATGCTTACCAACAAGAAACTGGTTAAAATACTCGGAAAAGCCCCCGCAACTATTTCGAAGTGGATAACCAATACTTCGAAACCAACCTTAGAGAATTTGATTAAGATAGCCCGTTGTCTCAAATGTGACATGAACGACCTTGTCCGTCTTAATGATGCAGGTCCAGTTAAACCCAACAAATAACCCATACGTTGTCAACAAAACCATTCACCTCTCACCAGGTAGTTGATGGCCCCAAAACACACGTCATCAAGCTCGTGGTTCGTCCGAATAAAGAACTCGAATCCTGCATTTTTCCCTACGGTAACCAGATGGAAGTACTTAAACCGCAATGGTTGAGAAAGCAAATAACAGAAAAGTTAGAGGGATATTAATAAAATATTCTACTGTGCAGAAAGGCTGCTCAATAGAGCCATAACTTTGCATACAATTATATGATAAAAGATACAAATATAAGTGAAAACCAACTTCTCGTCAGTTATGGAGAAAAGGTTTGTATGAACCTACTGAAGGATCATACCACCCAGCAGAATATCTACTGGGCAACCGACTCGTATGCCGATTTGGGAGATGATTTCACCTTTTGCCCCAATTACTCTCGACAAAATTACGTCCTATATTTCTGATGAAAATACTGTTGTAACCAAAGAACAGTTTGATGAGATTGTCAAGCAAAATCCGAGGATAAGAATAAGTATCAAGAGATTATCCGCCCTCGTGCAGTCAAGTCAAAGGAAGAACAGACACAGCGTGCTAAAGATAAGGCTGAAGTGTTCACCCCTGCCTGGATTTGCAATGCACAGAATAATCTCATTGACGAAGCTTGGTTTAGTCGAAAGGAGGGGCTATTCAATTCTCCCGATCCTGAGGATCCTCAGAAGTGGATTAACAACGAAGAGAAGATAGAATTTCCTGAAGGTAAAACATGGAAAGACTATGTAGCGGATATGCGTTTGGAGATTACTTGTGGTGAGGCTCCTTACCTCTGTAACCGATACGATGCCGTTACCGGTGAGTATAACGACGACGTGAAATACCGCATTGGTATGCTCGACCGCAAGCTCCGCATTGTGTCAGAGAATGCCAGGGATTCGAAGGAATGGATTCTGTGGGCAAAGATCGCTCTTCGTTCTACATATGGTTTTGAGTGGCAGGGCGACAACCTGCTTCTTGCACGCGAAGCCCTCTTCTTTACTTTGAGGAGCATTACATAGCTCAATTCGGTGAGAAGAAATTCAACCAGAACAAAATGCGCATGATGCCTGGAGTAGCTTACATTATATCATGGAATGTGGCAGATGGATGGACTGAAGTTCGGTCTGCCAGGCCATGAGCCATATATTGAGAACAAGCCACAGACAGATTCTGGTCCCTCCCTTTCGATATTATTGAGGATTGAGCGCACCGGAAAACAGACACGAGCCTCTCCCACATGAACGTTTCTGTTTGGTCAAGGACTTTCTCGATGGAATCAACATTCAGAAAGCCACACTCAATTCAAAGGACTTTCATGACCTGAGTGCTCCCAAATACACCTTTGAATCATTAGTAAACAAGAATAATTAAAATAACATATATCTATGGTAATGTACTCAACACTCGAAGATATTCAGACTGGCATGCAAGATAGTCTGTTTTCTGACGACCAGATAAATCTTCGTTCTGAACAAAGGGATGCAATCGACCATGCGAAGGAGCATTTCTGTAAAAGAAGTGGAAGAAAAGGGGAATATCAGTATGCCGTTCTTACTGAATATCGCCAGTATCTCTGGAACGCCAAGATGCGTTTTGGTAAAACCATCTGTGCCATGCAGCTTATGCGTGAACTGAACGTAAAACGTACACTCATCATCACGCATCGCCCTGTCGTTGGTGACAGTTGGCTGGAAGCATTCGGCCAAGTAGTAGGCACAAAAAATTCAGCTCCAAAAGTACAAGGCAATTCAGACATACACAAAGCATATGATTTTGGTAAGCGTTCAGATAATGAGAACGAAGGAAAAAACTTCTATGACTTGGAAAAATTTATTAAGGCAGAAGGCAATCATTATGCTTTCTTCGTTTCAATGCAGTATATACGTCTCTCAGAGTTGGTCAACTCCAATACTCAAGCAAAAAATAAAAACAAGCAAGGAGATACCTCAAGACATTCTGCTACCAATGAGAACGAAAAACTAAAAGCCGATATACTTAGTGCAGATTGGGATCTTATCATTATTGACGAGGCTCATGAAGGCACTCGCACATCACTGGGCAAAGGTGTAATCGAGAATTTTCTGAAGAAGGATAAGACCAAGATGCTCTATCTTTCCGGTACTCCATTCAATTTGTATGAAGACTTCAATGAGGACGAAATCTACACATGGGATTATATTGCCGAACAGCAGGCCAAGTTGAAATGGTCTTTGGAACATCCTAATAAGAAAAACCCATACGCCGAACTGCCCAAGATGAACATCTTCACATACGACATTACTAAGAATATAGATAATGTCCTTGATCAGACTGGTGTATTCTCGTTTCCTGAATTTTTCCGCACATGGACAGGGAATCCGAAAGCAGACAAGGCTTCAATGCCGGTTGGAGCCGAGGGTAGGTTCGTACACGAAGCCGATGTCTTGAAGTTCCTGAATCTTCTCTGCACTAAAGATGCCGAGAACAACTTTCCCTTCTCAACTACGGAATATCGTCAGATGTTCCGCCATACTCTTTGGGTAGTTTCTCATGTCAATGAAGCTGCAGCATTAGAACAGTTACTCAATGAACATCCTACATTCAAGCGATTCAAAGTGGTAAATGTAGCCGGTAAGAATGATTCGGACGAACAAAACGAGAATGCACTCGATAAGGTACTTAATACCATAGGTGATTTGCCGGAAAAAACATCAACTATCACTGTTTCGTGCGGCCGACTCACTACTGGTGTTACCGTAGCTCCATGGACTGCTGTCTTTTATCTCAAAGGCGGAGATCGAGCGGCCACCTATATGCAAACCATCTTCCGTGTGCAGTCGCCCTACAAGACTCCCGAAGGCAAGATGAAAACAGAGTGCTATGTTTTCGACTTTGCCCCCGACCGAACACTAAAGATTGTAGCCGAGACTGCCAAGTTTTCATCAATGGCCAAGACTAAGGAGAAGAAACAGCAGGAGTATGAAGAAGAGAAGACTCAGGAGATGCGCGACAAGGAAACTGTTCGTGACTTCATAGAGCTCTGCCCGGTTATCTCCATGGATGGAGGAAAGATGAGCCAGATGGACGTCAACTCTATCTACAAGCAGCTGGAGAATGTTTTTATCGACCGTCTGGTACGTAAGGGATTTGATGACCTATGTCTCTACAACCAGGAGGAACTCAATAAGGTTAATCCGGAGATTCTCAATCAAATTGGTGCGAATGGAGGTCAGGCTCCTGACGAGAAACGCAAAGAAACCCAAGAAGTCATTGACCTCAGCCACATGACAGAAGAACAACGTGCAGCTTGGGAGGAGAAAATCCGTCAGAAAAAAGCCGAAGCTGCTGACAGAGCAAAAAAGAAAGCCGAAAAGGATGAAGAGTTCCAAAAACAATGGGAGTCTTGGTCAGAAGAACAGCGCGAAGAATGGCTGCGCCAGGAAGCAGAAAGAATAGCCCGTTGTGAGAAAGCCAAGGAAGAACGCGAAGAATTCCGAAAACGTATAACCAACATCCGTGGCATCGCCCTGCGCATTCCTCTCTTGATGTATGGTGGAGCCGATGCCGGAGACACTAAGGAAAACATCACCGTGGACAACTTCACCCGCAAAATTAAGGAAGAATCGTGGGCAGAGTTCATGCCAAAGGGTATTACAAAAGAGGACTTCAACAAAATCAGGAAGTGCTTCAATGCAACCCGCTTCGAAGAGGCAGGCAAGAAATATCGAGCCCTGACACGCGAAGCCGACTTTATGCACGTAGATGAACGTATCAGGCAGATAACCGAAATATTCTCTTACTTCCGTAATCCCGATAAGGAAACCGTCTTAACACCATGGCGTGTAGTAAACATGCACATGAGCGACACCATTGGTGGCTGGTGTTTCTATGATGAAACATTCGACGAGAAGACCGGCTTGCTTGAAAAGCCTCGTTTTGTAGATCAAGGCAATGTAACCAGTCAGCTATTCGACAATGTAGATTTGGCCGGTGAAGTACAGACCAAGATACTGGAGATTAACTCCAAGACCGGTCTATACCCTCTTTATATCACCTATTCTCTCTATCGCCGTCGCTTAGATGAGTACGTCAAAGCAGAATGCATAGATATAGAAAGTGTCAGCGTTCAGGAAGAGCAGGTGGTTTGGGACGACATTGTGAAGGACAACATCTATGTTATCTGTAATACCCCTATGGCAGTAGGTATTACTCGCCGCACCCTCTTTGGCTTCCGCGACGTAGAGAGAAAAGCAAATATTAAGAATAAACAATTAATCGAACGCGCCTCCAATGATCAGGAAAGACTTATCAAAGAGCTAAAGTCTGTTGGATTTTGGAAGGGCAATACAAGTAAACAAGAAATGAAATTTAATGTTGTAGTGGGAAATCCTCCATATCAAGAAAAGAAATCTTCTGAAAAGACAGTAAATAATGGAGCTTTTGCCAGTGCTTTATATCCTCACTTTATTGATTTGGCAGCTAACACTAGTGCTTCATATATTTCTTTAATCACTCCAAGCAGATGGATGACAAGGGTTGGTCAAGGCATTACTAACACTTGGGTAGACAAAATGCTTCAAGGAAATCATTTCATAAAGATGCATGATTATCTGAATGCTACAGAATGTTTCGATAATGTAGAAATCAAAGGTGGTATAAACTATTTTTTGTTCAAGCCTGATTATACCGGAGAATGCCAATACACACTTCACCAAAATGGTAATAACATTACCATTGATACTTACTTGGACCCCATTAACTCTGGAGTTGTCATACGAGACTCTATGGCTATTCGTATTATCAATAAAGTGATGGCTGTGGAAGGTAATTATTTCAATGGCAATAATTTTGTATCCATGGTAAGTCCAAAACACTATTTTGATAAAGGAAAACTTCTAAGTTCAAACTGGACAGGATATTCAAAACAAAAAGATGAGAATCACAATATCAAATTATATGTAAATAAGAAGTTAGAAGCCACAGGCTATGGTTGGATAAAAGAATCAGATGTACCCAAAAGCCATTCAACAATACCTCTTCATAAAATATATATTCCAAAATCTGGTGGTTCAGGTACAGATGCTATTGTATTAGGTAGTCCATTTTATGGAGAGCCAAATAGTGTTTGTTCATACACATATTTGGTTATCGGATATAATGCGGAAACTCACAATTTCTCTCAAGAAGAATGTTACAATATAATAAGGTATATAAAATCTAGATTCTTCAGATACATGGTCTCTATTAAGAAAAAGACCCAAGATAACCCAAGAGATGTCTTCCAATTTGTCCCACTTCAAGATTTCTCAAAACCATGGACAGATAAAGAACTTTATGGAAAATATGAACTGGACTTATTTGAGCGTGAATACATTGAATCTTTGATTAAACCCATGGAATAATGCTAAATAAATTTTATACATCCATACCCACTAATTACCCGATTTGCGGGTATAGTGACTGCCCAATGGCAGCCACATGCTTGCACCAGATAGTGTATGCTACCATGCTGGAGAATAAAGAATATATTCATTTAATCAACCCCAACAGGTGCAACAAGAACGAAACATGCAGTTACTATCGCGACAACAAGCCTATCACATACGTACGAGGTTTCACCAACTTCCAAAAGCAAATATTCCCGGAACAATACCTGAACTTCATGAACAGACTGATAGGTAAGTTTGGTCGCAATCCATACTTTGAGCGGAGAAGAGGGGAAACAGTTCTATCCCCCAAAGAGCAAGCGATAGTACAACAAGCCTTGAAGCAATCGGGAGTAACCGAAGATTTGAAATTCGACCATTACGAAAAGAATCTAAACTGGTATGACTAATTCAGTAATTTCAAATAAGTATCGCAGTACTCTCGAATAAGTACTATGGTACTCCTGCGAAAATACTACAGCACTTTCACAGGAGTACTGGACTTATTATCTAAAAAGCAAAAAACAAATGGCAAAGAAACAGATTACACCTACGTCCGAATCCATTCGCAAGGCATATATACAGGAGTTTCTAAAGAGAAAAGCCGATGCAGAAGCTTTTGCCAACTTCACCGAAACAGAGCTAGCAACATTCATCCGTAAGTATGACTCGGCAAACTTTTCAGGCATTTACGAGTGTCTCGACCATAACTTCTACGACCGGGTACGCGACAAGATTGCAATCAATAGGAAAATGGCTGCTCTTGATGAGGAAACAGGACTGATGTACTCTATCCATCTGAAAACCTACTCACAGTTTCTGGAATCAAAAGCATTCAAGAATCTGTATAAATGCAAAATCAATACAGAAAGTTACGCACCCTATCCAGGCATTACTCCGCCCTCTTTTTCAGAACAACAACCAACCCACAAATTTAGAGAGGAGACAGAAGGGGAACGCAGACATCTTCTGAAGGAAATGGATATAGTGTACCGCAATCCTCAGCTTCGCCAGCAGTGTCTGGACAAGTATGGCTACCAGTGCCAGTGTTGCGGCATGGACTTTGCCACCGTTTATGGTAAAAAACTAGGTACAAACTTCATTGAAGTTCACCATCTGAAACCCATCTCAAGCTATGAAACAGATGGCGTGCCCGAAAACTTTGTTGACAATCTTATACCTCTTTGTTCCAACTGCCACTCTATGATTCACCACATCAATGACAGCGAGTATCCGCTTCGCGACCTGCGCGAAGCATACAAGGGAGAAAAGAAAACGATAAAAATATGGAAAGAAGGCTGACAAAATCGCTCGAAGACAAGATAGCATCACTAGACATCAGCAAACCGTACGTTTGGCAGCTGAGATTGTCCGAAACAGATTTCAAGGAACTGGAAGTCTGTCTGTGGGCTATTTCGTCTGCTGACGGCGTTTCCGCTTTAGCCAGGCGGGAGAACGCTTTGATCACTATTGTCTATATGGCAGAGTGGTACAAGCGCAGATACCGGGGTGGGAACAAAAGTGAGCTTGTTGCAAATCTTGACCTAGAAACCCTTTGGACAAATGCCGGCATCAACAAGAAACTCTATCTGTACAAGGATGACAGCAGCAACAAGCGTTGGCTGTATTCCATCTATGTACTGGGCGGACTAGCAATTAAACATGAGCTCAGCAGAAACGACAACATGAAGTTCCTCAAGGGACTTTGCCGCATCTATCATGGCGAAAGCTATACCCTCGAAAATCTTGATGAAGCTTCTAGAGCTATCGCCTTCCGCGAAAGCATCAAGCGCCAACACTCCCTTTATGAATACATAAAGGAAATACTGAACGGTCAGATGCCTTTCCATAAGGATGATCTAAAAAATGAAACTTCTGATGTAAACTGTTTCGTGGCTACCATGAAAGCTGCGAACGATGAGATATTGAAAGTAAAGTTCCGCTTTGAATGGATCGTCACCTTCTCACCTAACTATACTTACATGTCTCGCCGACTCAATATTTTATTGAAACCGGAAGAAGTGGGCGGTGACTTACATCAATACCTGCGTTATGACAGGGTACATCTTTGGGGTGTTCCAAACCCGGAAAAGCAGCTACACCTACATATATATATAAGGTATAAAAATGGTGATGAGGTGATTGAGCCATCTACCATGGACAAACCCATCATAACCTATCTGAACCATAGCGTAAATGACTTCGTTGCATTTGGTGTAGAGAAAGGCGTGCAGATAAAGCATATCCCTACAAGCAAATTCAACAAAATTGAGATCATCGTAAAGGATGATACAGGTAATGAATATCTTGCTCAATCGCAAGAGACTACCGAATATATACAGATCTGGAAAGCAGACAGTCACGAAGACACATGGACATCGGCTCAGAATGCTCAAAAAGAAACGGCTCTCCTCTTCACGAACCGCTGCATGCTAAAGAATGAGACGATAACCGATGAAGTGTACCGCAAGCATTTCAGCGACCGTAAGTTTGGCACTACCGAAATCTGGAACTGGATTTATATTTACGATTCCGTATCTTTCTATGACGAAAGGAGGCGTGAATTATGTCTCTATAACCGCATAGGATATGACCAGGTAACTACAAAGCTATATACAGATACTATCCGCTATTTAGGTGGCGGCAAGGTGAAACATTTCTATATTGACGATACGAACATCAGTGAAGATTACGAAACTGATGAACTTCCTCTGATATTTGGATGGGAGGATATAATTGTACGCCATTTTTCAACCAAGGATGACATACTTAATGCCCGGCCGGACATGGACACTATGGCAGAGCGGATAGAGTATAAACTACAGAATGGAAGATATACAGAATGGACAGCCATTGACGAACCGCCTTACGGTGAGGTAATCCTTCGTGTAACCGTAAAGGGTAAGCCATTATTGTTTACTGCCGTCTATCTTCCAAGACTAGACAAAGAATGCCCAATAAATCGGGACTTCGATTCGACAGTCATCCGTTATAGAACTTTTGATAGAAGTATAGCAACTTGTCAGGATCATATCTCAATGGATGGTAAGATACTGTCCCCTACTCTACCCATCAAATATGGTGAAGGTCAAAGCTATTATGTGATAGATGTTTATCGTCCTACTCTCGTGAAGGAAGTAATGCTTGATGGCAATATTATCCGGTATCTGAATGAAGACGAAAAACTCTATCTGCCTTATATATTCAAAGACAGAGTGCAACTCAATGATTTCAGCCGAAAAGGCTATCAAGCCTACGAGTGCAGGAACCTAGGCAACATTTATACTCAGGACTTCATCAACATTGCCGGTAATCCGTCCATTGGCGAAGCTGCACTCAATGCCTGGCGTATGGACAACAAGTATTTGGGTAAAATGCTCGATGCTATGTCCCCCAACAGTCTTTTGGTATGCTTCGGCAACTCACAAGCCAATAGCTTTTGGGAAGGCAAAGAGGCTATGTTCTGGAATTACGATGTAAATACAGAACCTGTACCTATAGCCCCTGATAAAGATGTAGACTCAAAAAATATAGGAGTGATATTCCAGAATATCCGTAATTCAAAAGAGCTTTGTTGCAATCTTGGCATAGACATAGACAACGATCCATGGGCTTGGGATGACATCAATGAATCTATCCTGAAATGTTTTGAAGTGGCAAACCAGTATGGAATATACTTCTTCCTGATGAAGCCATTAAGAGACTTAGGTAAAAATAAGATACTCATAGATCTCTATGAGCCATTGCTTGAAGCAAGATGTGATAAATTAACTTCAGAAGACAAGCAAGGGCTACTTAGGCTAAGTGAAGAGTTAGGATTTGACTGGCAAGAATTTAATATTTACATTGATAACGAATAACAAACTATACATATATGAATTTTTCCGAACTATACAATAACAATCGCAAAGCGGTAGAAAGAGCACTCATCGCTATGTGGTGCGGTGAATCAAATAACGACAGCCAGCGTTCATATATCAAGCAGATGAAAGCACTTATAGGTGATTTGTTTGCTCCAAAGAATGCCGTACCTGTTGTTCAGTGTATGAATTCCTATATTCCTGTGTCTTCTGAAAAAGCCGAAAAAGCAAAAGCTTTGGTGGGTAAGCTTTGGAACTTCCCATACGCTCCTTACGAGCATCAGTATAAGTGCTGGGATATGTTATTGAATCAAAGAACGGCAGATAACAAGCCAAAGTCAATTGTGGTAACCACCGGCACAGGTTCCGGTAAAACGGAGTGTTTTATGATGCCATTGATTCATGACCTCTCACTTAATGCGCTCCCTGGAGAGATTCAAGCTCTATTTCTCTATCCTCTTAACGCCTTGATGGAAGATCAAAAAGAGCGTTTGGAGGAATTGCTATCAACAGCCGAAGCTACGACTGGTACTCATCTGACCTATACAGTGTATAACAGCGACCTTCCGGAGTTGGAACCTAAGAATACCGATAAGTCCGAGGATGCAGAGAGGTTGCGCAAGCGTATCGAGCAGGTAACTGGTGGTAAGTATGAGCTCGTAAAACCCGATCCCAATAAAGAGGGATACTATGAATTGAAAAATGTGAAGTTTCCTCACATGATATATACGCGCAAGGATGTACGCAACAATCCTCCTCATATTGTACTGACGAACCCAACCATGCTGGAGTACATTCTCCTGCGTGGTGCAGACTCTAAACTTATTGTGGCAAGTAAGCAAAGCCTTCGTTGGGTGGCCATCGATGAAACTCACTCTTATACAGGAGCAGGTGCAGCAGAGTTGGCCATGCTACTCCGACGTGTGCTTCTGGCTTTTAAGGTTGATGCACAAGATGTTCGATTCGCCACATCATCGGCCACATTCGGTAATGGCGAAGACAAAGGGAAGGAGGAAAGTGAACTGAAAGAGTTTATCGCCGGCATTACCGGTCTCAGAATTGACCAAGTGGAAGTAGTTGACGGCACTCGCACCGGTGAAACGGAGATCCCTCAAGGAGAAGATGAAGAACGTTGGAGAAAAATTTTCAAAGCAGACTATATCACGTTAGAAGAACTCTATCCACAGGAAGCTTCGATCAGCGAGAAGCTCCGATGGCTCGACGAAATGTGTCAGCGTGAGGAGGAACAATATAAGGTAGCAGGCAAAAAGGTGCCGGATATGAAATTGAAGGTACATTATTTCTATCGTGTACCCAACAATGGTCTGTTCGTCCGTCTGAATGAGTTCACCGACGGTTCGTTCAAAATTTATACAGAGAACGCCGTTGGCAAGAAAATAGACGAAAAAGAAAAAAGTACCGTTCCAGTAGAAGAGCCCCCCTTGTTGGAATTGGGCCGATGCAAGCATTGTGGTGAGTATGTTGCCCTTGCAATGGTCAATATAGAGAATTGGACTTACGAGCCTATCGCTACCGACGATAGCGATATGTTTGATCTCGACATCGCGGAAAATGATGATAATTCAATTAAGAAGTATGCTATCTTCGGCCTGTCTAATAAGAAGAATATGAGGGGAGACAACAATGTCAAATTCCGTTTGCTACCAGGCGCTAAGCTTCAGCCTCTGACTCCAGCCGATGAAAAAGAAACAGAGGGATGGCATGTGGTGGGAAACACCCAGTGTCGCTGTCCTTACTGCAACACCAACCAGGGCAAAAAACATCATCAGGATAAAGACACGGAGGGTGAAGCCAACAACAATATGGAGGACAATCGATTGCAAAAATTCCGTCTCTCTGCCGATTTCATATCTCGCATAATGGCTCCAAGCATCCTTGAGCAGTTGGAGAAGGGCCAATCGAAGACTAATGGCATTGTGCTGCACGATGGACAGCAGTATATCAGTTTTGTGGATAGCCGTCAGGCGGCTGCAAAAGCGACATTGAAACAGAATCTGGAACAGGAACGTATGTGGTTCTACAGCACCATATACCACGAATTGTGTCGCCAAAAAGCCAATGGTATGACCAAGGAAGCAGCCATGACTCAGATTATGGCAGCCGTTCAGACTGATCCTATGTCAATGCTGAAATACGCTCCGGTGATGCAGAATCTTCAGTCGGCCAACCCTAATGTAGTGCAAAAGCAATTGGATGAAATGTCATGTAATTACATGACATGGTCGGAAATTGCCGAACTCATCAAGAATGACCCATACTGTCCTGTATTTGCATCGGTATTCGTAAAACGCTCCGGCGACAGCGACGAGATCGAAGACGGACTTCCATCTGAGGAAATCATTGAGAAGTATGTACAGAGCATTATGGTGATGTATCTGGCACACCGTCCTGCATCAGTTGCCTCTCCTGAAACCTTGGGGTTGTTTGAGGCATGTTATCCGCAACTCAAACAAGTAAAATTGCCAAAGGCAGTAGAGAACTTCAACGACATACTCGAGAATCCAGCCAACCAGATTACAGCAGAAGACTGGCAAAGCCTGATGCAGGTTTACCTCGACTATACTGTCCGAAATAACCAGTCTTTCTATCTGAGAATTCCTGGCAATGACAAAATAGACATATTCTCCACAGTGCGTTTCGCAACAGATAAACCACGTCGCCGACCGTTCAATAAACCAAAGTTAGAAGAAGGAAAAGTATCACAAGCTCGTATTGTAAGATACCTGTGTGCCTTGATCTCCCGTGATGACAGTTCACTCTCCATCAATGATGCCCAGCGCCAGTACTCCCATGAGATTTCAGATGTGATAGATGCACTTTGGGAGACATTGACCGGCGACGAGTATAAGATTCTTCAAGTAGGACAGCGTCTGGATGATTCAGGCAAGTTCGTATACGAGAAGGATAACGCTCCTCGTTTCAACCTGAATGATCTTTGCTTTAAGCTCTATGATGACGTGTATCTCTGCGATACCAAAACTGATGGAAGCCGTCATGCTATATCCCTCCGTCCTATCGGAAACAATTTCAAACGCTTTTCCCCATATCTTGATGGCAGTACTCCTATCGAACTCAATGAAGACCTACATGAAAAATGGGAAGCATTCCCCTACTATGTTGGCTCTGGAAAAGAGGGAGACAAGAAGGCTATCGGGATCTGGGCAAAAACACATCGTTCAATGCTTTGGAATCATAATATCTGGGGGACAGACGGGGTATTCTCAGACCGCCTTGAGGACATTCATGTATTCCCAAACCTCTTTGTTCAGCAGGAGCATACTGCCCAGGTGGATAAAAGTGTAGCTCGTGGGCTCCAGTCAAAGTTCAAAGACCATACTATCAATATTCTTGCTTGCTCAACTACCATGGAAATGGGTGTTGACCTTGGTAATTTGGAAGTGGTGATGCTTTCAAGTGTTCCTCCACAACCGGCTAACTACAAGCAGCGTGCAGGACGAAGCGGACGTAACAACAAGGTACGTAGTGTCTGTATTACACTTTGTGGTTCAGACGTAATAGGTCTCCGTACTTTAAAAGACCCGATAGAAAAGATTATCAACCGTCCTGTACGTGTTCCGACTGTTGACCTAAAAAGTCCTCAAGTGGTTCAGCGACATGTCAACTCATTCCTTATTCGCTCATTTGGTGTATTCATTGATGGCGCGAATGGTGGTAGCCTAACCCAAAAAGTGGCAGATTACTACACTCCATTCGAGGTGCGTATCAGCAATGGTAAGATAGTCATTCTTAATGGTTCAAGTGAAGCAGATCCTGATGATTTGCTCGGTGACCCAAAGGGTACAATGTATGAGAAGTTCAACATCTTATGTTCCAAACCTTTGGATAAAGAAGTACATGACGAACTTATCAAACTATTGAAGGAAACTGTCTATGATGGTCAGTTGACTCAGGTAGTGAAGAATGCCCAAGAGGTGAATGACCGTTGCTATGCAGAATTACGTAATAAGTTGGTTGATTACAAGACTGCATTCTCCAGTAGTGGTCCTATCAGTGACAAGTTCCGCATCAAGCTGAAGATGCAGTACATTGAGGTACTCTACAAACGTTTGCTGAACTTTTGGGCAACCAGTCGCTTCACTCCTAATGCCAACATGCCGGTCAACATACTTACTCTTGACTTGAACAGCAACGGAAAGAAAGATTTCTTCACTCCAATGACTTCGTCTAACCCATCATATTCATTGCGTGATGCCATTGCCCAGTATGCCCCTGGAAATAGTGTAGCAGTGGATGGCGTGGTATATACCGTTCGTGGTATTGAGATTACCAACATGTATAACGACAACCATAAGGCTTACAAGACTATCTATCGAAACAGCGACAAGACCGTTATTGATGATGTCAATCTCAGCAACCAGATTAAGTGGACAGTCAACGAAAAATATGGTATTGAACTAATTCAACCTGTGGGTTTTATGCCCGATATAAACGAGGACAAAACCCGTATCATGGACAGCAATGTCTTTACACGTGTAAGTGCCCAGCTGATTGATGCGGATGACTGGTCGAACAATGTAACAGAGCCTCATCTATTCTCTGTTCGACCAAATAGCGACTCAGGCAATGCCAAGATTCTCTATTATAATGAAGGCAAGGGATATGGCTATTGTTTCTGTCCCCGATGCGGTCGGACTGTGATTGAGGAAGAGGTAGCCGACAAGGATGAGCCTCTGAAATTCCCATACGAGTTCAACCCTATACAAGCAAAGCACAAAGAGGGTCAATCGGAAAAGCCGAACTATCACTTTGCGATTACCGGCAAAGATATGCGCAAAGCGTGTAGCTGCTCAAATGACAAGACCAAGGTAAAGCGCAATGTCATTATCGGCGACTTGATTCAGACAGACTATAGCGAGATACGTATCCGGCATAAGGGCAAAAACAAGTGGATATCAAACCGTGACGAAGAAGAAAATTTGCTCTTCACGCTCGGTATTGCATTTACCCAGACTCTGGTATATATTCTCGGTAAAGAGCGTGGTGCGGTTGACTTTACTGTCATGCCGAACGGACATCTCTGTATTTTTGACTGTAACCCTGGCGGTGCCGGCTATGCCAACCAGATGGCAAATATTCTGGTCATGAAGGAGGTTATCAAGGCTTCTAAGAAACTTCTGATAGAAGCGCGTGAGAAGAAATCGAAAGACATGTTGCTCGATAAGTTCACGCTTCGTTTTGTCAAGTTCCTCGACATTGATGCTGCTCTTGACTGGATTGCAGAGGAAGAAGAAGTGGGCGATACTGTTCCTCAGAACATTAAAGATGCGTTCCCTGGTGCTTCACCATCACAAACCACACTCTATGATTTGAAAAAAGCATTTGCCTCTTCACATCAGGAGCTAGTACTGTTTGCCGACAATGACTATAAACAATGGGATTATGACGATAACGAAAATGGCTGGCAACCACAGTTCATGAGTGACTTTGTCATGAAAAGCCAAACCACTTCATTCTGTGTGATGGAATCAAAACAAGAGACTATGGTTGAACCGATCTCTGCCATGTGTCGTGAGATTAAAGCATGGGCGAAGGGAGCTGATGTCAAGATTATGGTTAATCCGTGGGCCGATAAAACTCTCTACCCTATTGCATATATTGACGGTAACCTATATTTCATAAGTAGCAAGGAACATGCCCAACTCAATGTTCAGTGGGGTAACGATACCATGTTCTTTGTGCGAACAGATAATCCTATTACATCAGCCAAGTCTATCGATTTGTCGCATAAGCCATCAACCAAACTCTTAAAGTTGGTTGGCGATGAGTATAAAGAAATAAATACCTATGAATTAGGAGCAATACTCCAAGCTAAGTCAGAAGGCCTTATTGACCAGTTCATCACATACGCTAAACAGAATGACGATCGATTGAAAATTAGCTATCAGGATGAGCATTTGAAAAGCATAATGGGTATGATTATCACTCTTCAAACTATAGAGCATATCGTAAAGCAGATTGGTTCTGACTTTGATATAGAGTTCAAAGTGGAGGTTTACAAAGATGACAAAGGCAATGCCAACAAGATTTGCACAAATCAGCCTACATCAGAGAAGCGTGACACCTGGTTAACCTGCCTTACGAATGCTTGGATAAACGACCTAAATTATGAACAAAATATAGAAGGTCGCTTATCCCCCTGTCATATCTGCCCCGAAGCGTACACTTACTCATTGGCGAGTATTGTCTATTGCTTGTAGTAACAAGAAACTTTCCATCTATCCGGACGGAGGTTTTATCAATGAGTGGAACATAGGTCGTCAGCCAAATGGCGAACGTTTCGAAGTTGAAACAATCACTCACGACGCAAAGATTTATTTGTTCCGTAACAAGGATATTAAGTTTGACATAACAATTGAAAACAGTTTAATAGAATTATAAGATGAAAGGCGCAATAAATATAAGTGACTATTTCTACGGTGCAAAGACACTGTTTATTATACCTCTCTACCAGCGTAGATATGCTTGGCAGCAGAAGCATTGTGTACGTTTATTTGAAGATCTGATTAAAATTCATAAAGAAGGATTGCTAAGCCATTTCTTCGGAAGTATTGTTGCAACAAAAGCTAGCGAGGTCGAAGACGATTTGCTGATTATTGATGGTCAGCAGCGTATCACGACTTTATCGCTCTTGATTCTTGCAGCACTCAATGCAGTTGCCAATGGTGATATGCAAACCGGTAAACGAAGATATTGAGGAAGTCAAGAAGAACTATCTCTATGCTATAAGAAGAAGAATTGACAGGCAGATAAAACTGCGCCCGATTGAAGGAGATATGGAAGCATACGATGCATTGTTCACTAACAATTCTGATGATTTTATCAAAAATACAGGTATCACCTCAAATTATGAGCTCTTCTATCAGTTAATCCAAGTCAGTGATCTCACTTTTGAGAATCTCATTGGAGCTATCGAGAAGCTGGAAGTGATTGATATTCGTCTGGAATCAAAGGATAATCCACAGTTGATATTTGAATCGCTGAACTCGTGTGGTAAAGACCTTGAAGAGGCAGATAAGGTACGTAATTATCTACTCATGTCACTTTCGTCCAAAGATCAGGAAGACTATTACCATGCCTACTGGAGCAAAATAGAAAAACTAACAGATGGAGAACCGACGATGTTTATCCGCGATTATCTGACATTAAAGAAAGGAGCAATCAGCAATATTGATGATCTGTACTTTGACTTTAAATCATACGATATGGAGTCGCACATTGACCGCCAAGTTCTCCTCGAAGATATGTTGAAGTTTGCAAAATACTATCGTCAGATACTCAAAGGAGAAACTGGTAATACTCGTCTCGACCGCAAGTTGAAACAGATTGCAAATATAGAATCTCTTGTACATCTTCCCTATTTATTGTCGTTCTTTGATTATGCAGAGACTAATAACTTAAACGAGGATGAACGATATAAAGTATTAGATACAATCGAGAACTATTGGGCTCGTCGAATTATCTGTAACTACCCAGCAAATGCACTTCAAAGATGTTCCTGCTCTTCATTGCGCGATATTATGAGAGATACTTAAATATACATAAGGAAAGAGATGTAGAACTACTCCTTCCATACTCTCATATTCTCAGATTCATCTTGCTCAGAAAACAAGGAACAGTATCATTCCCACTGGCCAACCCAACGATGTCAAATCCAGCTGTCAGACAGTTTATGTATTTCCGAGCAGCTATAAGTTCTTCTTGTTTGAACGTATGGAGAATGAAAATAGCCCAGAAGCAAATGATACAATCGTAGAAAAGATGAGAGATGGTGTGTTCACTATAAGGGCTTACGGTAATACTCAATTGTTGACTCCTCAGTGGAAGGAAAGGGAACTGGGGAAGATTGCAGCAAATATATGACACATATCTCCATACTTTTGCCAACCTAACCCTTACAGGATTCAATACGTCATACAGTAATCATTCATTCCAAGAGAAAAAGGATGGATATATAGATCGTAAAGGGAACAAAATAAATGGTTTTAAGAACTCGGCTTTCTGTTTGTCAAACTATCTAAAGCAATGTTCAAAATGGACTATTGATGAGATTAAAGCAAGACAACAGATTCTTCTTGAAAACTTCCTCCATCTATGGCCGATGATAGAAACAGATTATGTTCCACTTGAAAAGGAATATGAGCTGGTTTCATTTGATGACGATGAATACGAACTAAGCTGGCGACAAATCATCGGCTATCGTTACAGGGACGAACGACATGCTGTCTCAAACTGGGTGGAAATGTTGGTACAGGTCTGCAAACTCATGTACAATGAGAGTCCTTCTACAATGACTTATGTAGCCAGCAAGAATTACTGGATACATGACTCTGAAGCTAAAGGGAGAAGTAAGGTGGCAGAACACTGTTACGTTCATACTTCTTGCAGTACAAACACCAAACGCAGCATCCTGAACTACCTATTCAAAGAATGCGGAATACCAACAAGTGTTCTCGAATTTGAATTGGCTCCATTAGCAGATAAGGTTACAGAGTCCAATGAAGAGTAATCCCTTTTATTGTTTAATTTAAATCTGTACTTATCAAATATAGAACACTATCAAACTAATAAGCTATATAATTAACGTAGACGAAACAATCGCTATCACAAAGTTTTTTTTATAGTGCAGATAGACTGCATCATAGAATGATATCTTTACCAAAAATTTAGATGTAAATAGTTAATATAATCCTTGAAGAAGGAGACTACAAGTACATACTAACTACATTAATGCGATTTATTTAATATTATATAGCCATATAAGATGAGAACATATAAAGAAAGACTAAGTGAATACGTCGAAACTATCTTCAGAAAGTATAGCAATCCTGGACTTCATATTTGCGACATTGCCACTGGTGGTGGAAAATCGTATACTATTGGCAAATTGACATGCGAATACTATCCACAACACTTTGACCGTATAGTAATTCTTTGCGTACAAAACAAGCTTGTGGAAGGCATGAACCGAGAAATTGAGCAATTCGTTAACACCAAACATAGTCTTATTAAATCCACAGATATACTGATTATAGAAAAAAATGCAGACGTAATCAAGAAAGCTATTGAAAATGGTTCATTTCAAGAATTAATAGACCAATTAGAATATAATATTGGAGCATTACCTAATAACAATGTTAGGGATTTAACTTATGGATGTAATCGCATAAAAAAGACATTTGAAGGAGTTAAGAACCTTATTTGTACTCAGGGAAATAATAATAATGAATTAATCTCGAACCAAATTACTGAGGCTGAATTCCGCCTAAGAAATGATGTACGCAATTTTTTGAAGTATATAAAAACACCTTAAGCAGACGAAAATAGAAAGAATATTGACATCAACTATCTATTAAAGACATTCCCTGCACTTGCAAAAGCATATCCACAAGTTGACTATAAAGAAAAGTATTGTTGATGACCGTCCATAAAGCCATGTACGGTATCGACCCAATAGTAACTGAGAAAATAAGCCTTCACAACATCACAGAAAAGATCAACGAACCTTAGTCCTTTTGACGAATCCGATCAAGCGGCCATTGCTATGCGCAATACAATCATAGAACAGGCGATAGAGAACTCTGGCGGTAACAAATGCTTTGCCAAAGGTTACAACGGTTATTTACAATACAAGTAATTGATTGATATGCCTGAACATTTGTCGGATGAGTACCATGGTGAATTACTGTACGTATGTCTGAAAAAAGCAAATCAGTTAATCAAAACAATTGGAGTAAAGTATTTGGTGACACTGTACACTGTAAAATATTTTACATGGCAATATTGAAGATTTAGAGAATTATCGTCGTGGCGTTTTCTTCTCTGGTTCTGCATTGAAGCTCAACGTTTCAAAGGCTAAAGACAGTACACATTCATATATCTGTTTCCGCAAGGAGAAAGACAATTCAAGCTTTCCATGCGGCAAATGATACAGAATTAAAAGAAAACTTTGATTATGTAGTTCCTATGGATAAATTCTTGTCTTTGATTGTCAGAAATACCACAGCCATCAAAGCATGTAAAGTATCAATAGATACGCTACACTTTTTCTTTTCGTAGGCAAATCTTAATCCGTATCTTCGTAGCATGAAAGAAGATATACGGAAAATACGGATGCAAAAATGGCTTGAACTATACGCCGAAACGGGTTCTGTGACAAAACTGCCCTTCGGTGCGGGATTGCCCGTTCCACGTTATACCGTTGGATAAATCGCGAGAAAGAACAAGGCAAGTCGGAATTGTCCGATAAGTCTAAACGTCCATCAAGACTTGCCAATATGAAGATAACACCTGAAATTGAAACCATTATCCTTAATCTGCGTGAGACGAGAAGATGGGGGCGCAACGGATTGCCAACTATCTGCTTAGGAAGAGAATAAAGCTCTCAGCCATGACGGTGTGGCGTGTGTTGAAAAAGCATCAGGTCAAAGCTGTTGTGAAACAGCGTAAAAAGTCAGACTATATCCGATATAGTAAAGAAGTTTCCGGGGAAAGGGTTCAGCTGGATGTAATGAAAGTACGAAACGGAGCATACCAGTTCACGGCCATAGATGATTGTACCCGTTTGAGAACCATTCGTATATATCCCAATAAAAAGCGGAAAGTACAATTCATTTTTGAGAGATACTGAACACCTTTCCTTTTCCCGTTCAGCGGATACAAACTGATTGGGGAACAGAATTTTTCAATTATGACTTCCAATATGAACTGCATGACCATTTTATCAAATTCAGACCAATCAAACCAAGGACTCCGCATCTGAATGGCAAAGTCGAAAGGTCTCAGCAGACCGATAAGACAGAGTTTTGGAATCTTATAGATTTGTCGGACAAGACACTTGATTTGAATATGATGGCTATGGAATGGCAGGAGTTCTACAATAAGAAACGACCACATTCCTCACTGAACGGCAAGACTCCGATGCAAAATTCAAGTCTGTCGAGCACCTTGTTCCGATCCAGCCCGATGTGAGTGAAAAATTCTGGGAGTCAAACGAAGAAATTCTTCCACGTAATTACAAGTATCTTAAATTCATAAAACATCGAAATAAGAAAACTGTTATTCGATAATCCGTGGAGAATCAAAATATATCGCAGATTATTTTACGTTTTTAAACTCATCGGTCGGGGAACGGCCAGCGCCAAGGGGCGGGACCACCCGTCCCGACGAGCGCAAAAATCCAGTAAGCTAATGTAGCGAATCTGTTGTTATAGCACATTTTATCTTAGAAGTACAATTCGTCATCTCATAAATCTTCAATTTAAGTTTTATCCATTCATTTACAATCCCGGAATATTCTTCTTTTCCGCAATCTCTATTCCTTCATCCAACAATCGGATAGCCTCATCATACTGTTCACGCTCCATTAATTTCTCAACCTCCATTTCTCTGATTTCAGATAAATACAGATATTGGCGAATCATATCATCCGCTTTTCCTTGCTCCTTCTGCCTAACAACAAATCAACCTTACGAAGAACCAATTGATACAGATCGTATGAATCCTTTCTTTCTTCGAGAAGTTTGTCTATCAGTTCCAATGCTTTTCTACAGGCTGGATGGAGATTGATTTGCATCATGAGCTCATCTACATCATAGAGGTCATAATCACGATAAATCGAGATTTTGGCAATCTGACAAAGTGCTTGCAATATCTCATTCTTTTGCTGCTGAGTAATTTTCGGATGTTGAATCACTTTTAGAATTTAATCTCCTGCCTGTTCACAATAGTCTGAAGCACATATATCATCATCATATAATAGTTCATCATCATAATTCTCTCCTATCGAACGAAGCGTTTGAAGAGCTATAGCAATCGTATTGTCCAAGCTTTCCAACTTCAAAAGAAGTCTGCTTTCTCCAGCAAAGTATCCAATTGACTAAAAACAGTTTCCCAGTCACGTTCAAAGTCATTATACCGATTATGATAACGAGTTTTTACTACGACTAGAACCTTCGAAAGTTTTTTGAATTTCCTTTCTGTAATCTTTATCCTTTGAAAGTACCATGAGTCTACTTTATCTCCTTCCAGAGATATTTCCACAGTATAACTACTGGTACCGTCAACGGTTGCAGTCCACTCGCCGGGCAAAGTCTCTTTCAAATCAGAAACTGCACCTGATTCATAATACTCTTCACCACGCATTAAAATCTTATACGGCACTATACCTTCAAAATTATCAATTGTAATCATATACTATCCAGCTCTTTAATATAACCTTCCTGTTCATATCCTCGTCTATACTTATGGATCATCTCAACCAACGGTTTCAAACGCTCATCTGCCACCTCCATATATCTATACCGTGAATACTGAACATCATAAAGTACGTGATTCCCATTTTGAAGTCGCTGTTCCACATCGGCAGGAATATAAAACTCCGCCCGTTCGCCCAATTCCGAATAGAACTCCGATAAGAATATAGATACTCCCGCCAAATCAAAATCTCCGAAATGAATATAACGGTTGGGAATCATCTTCAACCAAGCACATAGGTCTTTCGATTGGGGATAGCGGGATGCAAAGAGCACTCTCATCCCCTCAAATAAATACTTCTGAGCACGGATATACCGGAAATTCTCTCCGTTCTCTATGCCGACCACCACTACATCTTCGGGAATACGAAAGGATTCGTAATCTTGCATGAATATGCAAGTACCTCGTACCGGAGAAAGCAAGTAAGGTTCCTCATGAAAAACTGCTTCCTATCGGCTCGTAACAATTAAGAGGGAAACCTTTAAACGCACGAGTATGCCTAAGTTTAGAGTTAGCCCCTTTGCCACTTGTTCCGAGCGTGCCACTTCCTTCTCACGAGTTTTATTTCGATCCATTCTTCCAGACTCATACCGGATGTATAATGCTGTGCCAAATAAAGGCGGCATCCTTCAGGATCAAGCATTCGAAAAGTTCTATTTCTACCATGGGAAACGATAGTTATGATCCCCTCCTTATTTAATCGAGTCGATACTTCGCGCAAAGCTGGTAAAGGGATGGACTCCCCATTCAGCAATCTCAATAATTTGCGAGCTGTTGCTACAGTAAATTCACCTATCATTGTCTATTTCTGATTATAAGTCAGCAACGGAACTACCTGCGTATTCGAGTGGCCGTCTTTACTCAGTAAATAAGTATATCGATAGTCCTCCACATTATAAGTAGTGGGCGAACTGTTCACCAACAGAATATTCCGGCAATTGGCAAAGTCCAGAATACCCTTCACATTATTAGGATGCAGTTTGCCGATTTCATCCATCATACAATGAATTTTAAAATCACCGAACTTGCGTGACACCTTCTCCTTAAACACATTAATCAACATGATATTCACCATTGCCTTCACCAGAATATCCGTGCCGTCGGAACCCACATTCGCAATCTTTTCCACCCAACCCGTATCATTATCATTCTCTTTCACACGAAACTCCAATTTGAACGTATCCGCCAATGCCAGCCGTTTACGTCCCGGCTCATCAAGCAGATATTTCATAAACGATAACAGATAGCGTACTGCCGTAGCATTCACATCTTCACGGGAAGCTTGCGAAAATAAATCCACTTTTCCCATGTTATGTTGATTCTCGTCATTAAACCGCTTTATTTCCAACAATAATTGCATCAGTTTATCACTGCTTTGCAACGGTCGGAGAGCAATTTCCTTAATCACTCCCGCAAAATTCCGCTCCACAAAATCATCATTAATAGCTTTGATCGTTTTATGTATCTCACTCTCATTGCGCATCAGGTCGCCCACCTCTTTCGATATCCGACGAATAATATCCGTATACCGTTCGCTGATATGCTTCTGATATTCAGAGATTTTATCGTTGTCCACAAATTCACACAAATTCGAGGCAAAGTCATAATAATCCTGTTCTCCGATCAGTTCGGTACGGAAATGGAATGTATTCTTGGATGAGAAGTTACCGTTGAACTGCGTCACCGCTTTCTTAAATTCTTCCGTCTTCCTGATGGTGGATACGATAAGGGATTTCAATTCTTCAACGATCACATCGCAACTTTTCCGGGTAGACTTCTCGCCTACTTCCACCCTATCAGGCGGACAGAAGGTCTCATCTTTGCGAAACATATCCACTTTGTTCAGTCCATCCTCCAATAAACGCAGTTCCTTTCTGATCCGGTCCAGTATCTCCTCTATACCTTTCAGTTGTAGTTGCAGCTTTTCCTTCTTCAAGGCAAAACGTTCGTCTACTGCAACAAGTTTCGCGTCCAGTTCTTTTTTCCGGTTTCTCGTAGCCGGTTCTTTATCAAAAAGCTCCGCTTTATCCCTTTCATAATAAAGCACCTGCGGACGGTATTCATGAATATAATCCAGTTCCTTCCGGATTTCAGTAAGCCGATCGTCATACTTCCGGATCGTAGTCGTATCCGCTCCTCTTCCGTTCAGTTCATTCTCTTGCGCTTGTTTCAGTTCCTGTTTCCGTTCTTCCGTTTGCAGCTTTCGAGTATCAATTTCCTGTTGCACACCGGCAACGAACACTTCCTGTTCCTTCTGTAATTCCGCTTTACCATCCTTATATGTTTTCTGGCACACTTTCAATTGTTTCTCACGTTCAGCCAGTACTTTCTTCTTATCCTGTTCCAACACATATATCCGATGAGCCGTCTCCTCCTGTTTCACCCGAAATTCCTCCGTCCGGCTTCGCTTCCATTCCTCTTCCTTTGTCTTCCACGAGGCATATTCCGCCTGCCAGTTTTTCAGTTTGGCAGGTATCTGCATCCGTTCGGCTTCCTTCAAATGTTGTTCTTCCAGAATGACACGTATCTGCTTCGAGTATTTTTTCTCCAACAAAGAAACAGCCTCAGTCTCTTCCTCCGCCAGTCTCTTCAGGCGATCCGTACAAAGCTGCCATGCCGCTTGCCGTTCGTTACGCTCCTGTTTGATTTCTTCGGGAGTACGGACCGAACGCTCGATAGCCGACAAATTGAGTGAAACTCCAAACAAGGTAGTTTCCTCTTTCAACAATTGGGATGCAATTCATTTGCTATACAATACCGACTCTTCATTCGCCACTTTACCTATCGTCTCCTGCCAACCCGGTTTATTCAGTTCCAGCCATTCGCACAAAGAGCCTTTACGTTTTCAATCAACACGTCCAATACTTGAAGCTGTTCTTCAACCCCTATTCTTTCTTTTCGTATATCTTCCGTTTTCGTCTGATACTCCCATTTCAGTTCTTTTACTTTCCACTCACATTCCTGCCTCAATCGGTTGATATCCGCTTGTTGCTGGCGAATGCCGAGTTCCAGTTCCTTATCTTTCTTTCGCAATTCATTGATACCCTCCTCACAATCTTCCATTTCTTTCTGATGAGGACGCTCGTATCGCACTTTCTGAAGTTTCAGATTCCACTCTGCCTGCTCGTCACGCAACTGGTGCATCCGATTATCTACTGTCTGAATCTTCTCCTCCTGCGCCGCTCTTACTTTTTCCTCTTCCATGCGAAGTTGCTGCATCAGCTCCTCTTGCTTCACCGCAATCTCCGATTTCCGAGCAAAGATTCGTGCCTGCTGAGTATTCTCAAACGTACGGAAATCAGCCTCCAGATTATCGGACAGTAAACGATATTTTCCTATCACATCCTCATACGCCTTTGTCAGTTCCGCCTTCATTCCTCGCACCTGTTCCAATTCCTGATTCAGTAATTCTTCACGAGACACCCGCCGGATCATTTCATCTATCTGCAGCCGTTCATAATGCAAACGTTTATCGCGTATCTGTTTCAGCAAATCATTGATTACACCGATATCCGTAATCAATCCGTCGCGCTCTTTGGTGTACTTCTGCTGCAATTCTCAATAAGCCGCAACAAGCGTTCCCGTTCCGTCTCCTTCCGGAAATGTCCTCCTTCACCTGTGGAATATCTTGCAAAGTCCGCTTCTCCGCAAAGTTCAGTTCGGCACGTCCTTCATCAATCTGCTTATGCGTATAAATCAAGTCCCGATAAGCATTCATCACTTTCCCCGCCATCTTCCGGACAGGTATTTCGCCATTCTTATTTTTCTCGAACCATAACATCACATCCCTGTATTCCTGCTCGAACTCCTTAATCTGGCTACGGTAGAAATCCAGATCAACAGAGATATCCTCGTCGCTCATCGAACGGATAATGGTATCTTTTATAAAGTCGGCATCTAACTTGGAGTTCAGAAAAACATTCTGAATGGTACGTGGAATATTCTGGTATTTGGCACTTTCTACGATGGCAAACTTCCGGAAAGGTATCATTTCCTGTTTACGATTATTGCCAAAGATAATATCACGGTACATCTCATAGCTCGTCACCTGCGCAGTCATCTGAATCTTCGGACCTATATGTTCACGGACACGCCCCCATTCGGCATATACGGCATTGCGTTCATCAATAAACCAGTCCCGCTGAAACGGTGCATCCACAAACCGGAAGAACACTCTTCCCTGCGATTTGGCGGCTACCACACAATAAGCACCGTTTTCACGCATCACCTCATATATTATATAGGAGTTACCGTATGGAAAGTAGAAAGCATCGAAACTTTTCTTCTCTTTCGGGATGCCGAGTTTCAGTTTATCGGCATTATAAAAAAAGAGCAGGGCACGAAGCAGCGTACTCTTCCCCACTCCCTGCGTACCGATGAAATGCACATTTCCGTCCAGTTTCACTTCTGCGTACGGTATATGGGCACTGTTCAGAAAAACAATTTTACTCAGGTATCTCATTCTGCACCTCCTCCGAAATTGTGATACAATCAATCAAATCTTCTATATAATGAAAAGCAGCCAACACCTTATAGGTCCCGTCAAGTTCGTTCTCTTTCTCTATCAGTCCCATGCTTTCCAATTCCTTCAGCAGCTTGCCCACTACTTCATCAAACTTCTTCTTATCCGTAAAAAGTTTGGAAGCCTTTTCTTTCAGTTCGATATCACATCCTATCTGAATCTCAATATCGGCAGCCCGAAACAGAAAACCCGGTCCGAATGCCGAATGATACGTTTTCAGAAAGCTCAGATAATCAATCCACTTTTGGGCAGCTTCCAGTTTACGTTCCAAGTCAACTTTCGCTTCTTTGCGGGCAAAGTAATAGTAGCCGTCACCTCCTTCGAGATAGAATCCGATGCCTTTATAGTAATCGTAATAATCGGGCAGGTCTTCCTCTATAGCGTCATACAGGCGTTTCACCTGTGCAGAGACACTGTTGGAAGAGATGAAACCGCCTTTGCTAAGTATATTAAATATTTCTTCGGTATATTTCATGATCACTCGTTATTTCATATTCAACACTACTCATCATCTGGAATAAATCAAAGGGTACTCCACTTCACCGGAAACTTCGTAAGTATCCGTAAAGTGAAGTTCGTCGGCATACTGCGAAGCCAACTGGCAGAAAAAGATTAATTTCTCACCACGAGTCACTTCCTTCCGGTAGCGATAGTTCATCACAAAATAGAACAGATGGGCACTGGACGCAAGGAAGGCATTATGCACCTCCTGCAAATTTACGCTGTCTATCCTTTGCGACTGACCGTCCAGATATTCCTCCGGGATGGCGTCCGCCAGTTGCTTCATCCCCCGTGAAGAGTTCTTTTGCCGGGCTGCCAGTTTCCGCATCAGTTGGAAAGCCTCATCGGAGGTTCGCAGATAATCGATGGAAAGTTTGATGCGATAGCCTACCTGGGGCTCCATCCAGACAGGATTCTTTTGTGATATTACTTGGCGGATATCCGTATGTTCTTCCAACAGAAACTGATCTTTCAGATATTTCAGTTTCTTCACTTTCTCCAGAATACGGTTCTGATAATCAATCAGATTCAGGTAATGGATGATTTGTTTTTGTATTTCAATCAGATTATGGTACGAATCATTCAGTTGCAGTTTCACGTCGCTCACCACATTCCGCATCTGTACATCCATCGCCACCCGGAAAAAAGTAGGCTGCCCGTAGTCTATCAACTCTTCACTCTTGCGAATCAGCAGGGCGATATTATTCCGTTTCTCGTCCAACCGGAAAAGTTTGGTCTTTTTAATCCTGTAATTGGGTTCGTTCTTATAGGTGTTGTCCATGTTCCTTTTCAGGTCCATCACATTGCGGACGGTGGTAAGAGCGATGTTCTTCAAGCAGCGTTTCACTTCCCGCTGGTAATTGTATTTGCGCTGTTCATTGTTCTCCTTCAAGTAATAATCTATGTTTTCATTCAGCCGCGTAAGATAATCCTGCACGAAAGAGACATTGATTTCTTCATTGACTTCGAGCACATCTTCAAAGAATTTCAGATAGATATCCTCCATCTCCAGAAAGTCGCCCGTATCCCGAATCACTCCATAATCTATCAGATAGCGGATACGCTCTTCTTTGTATTCGGTCATTTCGAGCGCATAATCGTAACGAAACGAAAGTGATTTCCGTTTGGCAAACATTTCTTTCAGAAGTTCTTTCTCCCGGTCGAGGCTCTTGACCAGTTCTTCTATGGAACGAAAAGTACTCATGTCAGTTCTGTTTTATTAGCTTTACATACATACCGGTTCACAGTATTGTTTCTAATGCAAACGTACATAAAAATATTTGATTTATATGTACGTTTGCTTCTCATTCTTGAAAGAAAGCCTTACATTTGTAGAGAATACAAAACTTGTATCCCTTGCTATCATAAATAAAACAAAGTCAACAAATGAAAGAAGAACGCGACAGCCTGTCTGTCCCTTACAATTTTGCCCGTTGCTTCAACGACCAATGCCCACAAGCCTCCAAATGCCTACGCCACATAGCTGCACAATATAACGGAGCCGACTATCTTTATATCACCAGCGTTAATCCGACACGCTATCCTGCGGACGGGAATCAATGCGAGTGTTTTAAAACGGCTGTAAAAGTTCATGTAACATGGGGACTTAAACGGTTGCTTGACAGGATTCCTTATGAAGACGCAGTCAGTATCCGATCACAGTTGGTGGGACACTATGGGAAAACAGGATATTACCGACTCTATCGTGGAGAACGAGGCCTTATGCCCAAAGATCGCTTATATAAAACAATTGTTTCGTAACAAAGGAATAAAGAAGAGCCTGCTTACCAACGCTACACAGAAGAATATATATGGTAAGTTGCTGTCATCTGTCACCAAACGGGACATAACAGACTCATTATGAACGAATCAGTGACAGAGGAGGTGATTGCATTGTGACGGCATTTTGCCGTCACAATGCAATCATACATTTATTATTTGTTCCCGCTACCCGGTCACTAACTTTACGACATGGTAAAGCGTACCGCTACGTACATGTTTGAGGGGATTTCCTGCTTTTCAGTATTCTTCCAAATGAATTGACCCTTTTCACAGACATCGGTATCGAACTATTTCTCTGAATATCTTCCATAATCTCCGCCGGAGACAACCACTCCCCTTCTTCAGGTTGTGCAGCACGAAAATACCGGAAAAACAGCTGTTCTTCCGGAGGAACTTGCTCAAATTCACGATTGTTTTCCATCATAATCTTTTCATCCTCCTGGTCGAACCAATAGCGTTCGCCATGTTCCAATTCATACATGGCTTGCGCGTAAAGCTGCTCATAATCTATCGGACGATTCGTGTCAATCACTCCCGTCACTTCGATACAGATGAAACGACGGCTACCGGAAGGATCGGTCAACAGGTCTTTTTGATTACTCGTAGCGATAAATGAAGCATACCGGCGCATTTCGAGCACGGCACTGGCATGAGGTTTCCGCATATTTACCACAGGCTTTTGCAGAATATGTTTCAAGAAGCCCTGTTGTGTCGAACTGACCTGATCAAATTCATCAATATTGATGAGCGCAAAACGATTGAGATAAAGTTCCGCATCTTTCTTTCGCGAGAAATCAATGCTGTCAGTATAATAGGAACGTTCCGAAGGTGGCATTATACTCCGGCAAAAGGTAGATTTTCGCGTCCCTTGCGCCCCGACCAGCAATGGCGAAACACTGTTCGCGTATTTTTTATCATACCCTCTCCAATGAGAAACCATATTGAGAAACCAGCGGTGAAACAAGTCTGTCCAATACGGATTCCGGCAAGGAACGGTAGCTGCCAATTCACGGATACGGTCTTTACCGTCCCATCCGGGAAGTCGATAGAGAAAATCCTCCAACGGATTGAATACAGGCACGCGATTTGAATAGATATAACGGCTGATATCCCTGTCCCACAGTGGAATACCCTCCATTTGTGCATCTAGGGCAATGCTATTCAGCGCCCGTTTGTCGAGAGGATTGAAGCGAAAACGGAAAGACAGCCTTTCCCGATATTCCACCTCGGCGATTTGTGTGTTATAGCGAAATTCATAACGGCGTTTCATGAATTCTTCGGTCTGTAAGGCTAGCTGTTGCTCTTTGCTCAGACTGATATTTTTGCCGAAACCTTTACATTCGAGATATACGTTGCCAATCATCTCCCGGATCAACACTTCTTGTTTATACATATAGAAATGAAAAACGGTACGTTTCACGACTTCTTCCTGAGGCAATCCCGAAGCAAAACAATTTTTGGCCAATTGTACGACCAATGGTTGCCATTTATCTTCCCGTAATTGGAGGCCTGCTTCGCTAAGATCTGTATAAGCTTTCCGAAAAGCAGCTTCAAAAAGCATCAAAAAAGCATTTTCTGCATCATATCCCGGCACGGCACGAGTCAACGGAGACTTCTCTGCCTGCACTGCCTCCCGGAAAGTCGTCTCTTCGGGCATCGCTGTGGGCTGCGAGAGATAAAATTGCACGGAATTCGGACGATACATAATATCGGGATCATAAGACAATCGCGAATATTGCTCCAAAGTCGGCTCTTTGGGAAGTATATCGAACGGGATTTGGGGCTGATAACATTTCACGGCCAGCCGATAGGCGTGAGCGTGAAACAGTTCCGCCTCTTCCCGTGTTTTGGGCAGTGAGTTATCCGGACGAGTAAAAGTGGTCCATATCTTCACCGTTTTTCCACTCGAACCCATAAAAGCGCAACGGGTCTGCGGTTGTTCACTCGCTTTTTGTTTCACCAAAGCTATCTCCGATTTATTGGACAGGGGACCGACAGTCAGTTCAATAATACCATTGTACGCTTTCATCTGCTTCTGCCCGTTTACTTTTCTAAATTCTGCGGCAGGAATTATCTCGGGAAGCTTGTCGGCAAACATACACCGATCATCTGGAAGCATATATCTTAATTCTTCTCTGAAAGTGGAAACCGGACGGGATTTTATCTCTGTTTTTACTTTGTTTACCAGTTTTTCAAGATCCATTACGCTGAGCGCTGTTGTATCTCCATTTTTACGGAATTGGGTAATTTTCATTTATATAATAATAGGTTGTTTGTGTCAGCGTCTTCGTGTCGTTGAGACTGCTAAATTACTCATTATATCCGGGACCGACAAGAAAAAACGAAAGTTTAATATAGAAAAGGCTGACCCTAAAGAAGCAATCTAAGCTGGGTCATGATAAGGTTATAGCACTGAATTAGTTTCATCGCCTTGAAACCATAGTTTCAGCGAAGAGAAACCATAGTTTCAAAGGCTTGAAACTTTAGTTCCAACAGCTTGGAATCATTAGTTTCAAGCCTTTGGAACTATGGTTTCAAGCATTGGGAACTTTAGTTTCAAACTGCAAAACAAACTGTTTCTTACAGTAGAAAAGATCGTTACATACCGTGATGAAATCAACGACTTCAAAACATATCCCGAATCACAAATACAAGGGTGACAGCATAATTGCCATCACAGTGCTGTCACCCACTGCTGTCACATCATTAACTATTTATAATCTGATAGTTAGAATGAAATCGGTGACAGATGACAGATATATTCTTCTTTTTAATTTATAGGGAGTGACAGCCAGACGGATGCAAAGTTATAAGACTTTAAAATTTTTCGTGTGTTCAACCATTTTCCGCCATCGCATTATATTCTGCAATTTTCTCTTTGCAAAGACGTTCAGTCATTTCCTTTAGAATCTCTAAACGTGAAATTAAGTATTCCAGCTGTTCGCGTGTAATTTTGTAATCTTTGTTATAGCGGGCCTCGATATAGGCTCGGCATAACAGATCGAAACACTCTTTTTCATCATCCGTATTTTGAGGAAAAACCGTTACCAGTTCCATCGAAAAGCGCTTTACCATTCCACCAAGATCTTGAAGTCTGTGACTTTTCGGACGGTAATTCGTAAAAACCATCAATATAGTATTATAAAGTTTCTCACAGGATTGATGAAGCATAAAGGCAGAAAGGTTGTATTTTTCTTTAAGTATAAAATAATCCTTTACACCAGTTAGGAAGTCACAAGCATAAGGGAAAAGTTTATCAAATTCATTTTGTGCAATATCCCGAATCTCCAAAACTCAACTTCCGTGGTTTAGCCAATTGATATTTGCCACTATCGTAAAGCAAAATTCCTTCTTTACAATATCTGTAAAGAAATACTGGCTAACCTCCAGATTATTGTTAACCGTATTTATATGTTCGACAATGAATTGCGGAAAAGCGTGACGACGGTATTCAAACAAATCATGATATTTGTTAGTGATACGCTCCAGCTTTCTTTCTGCCCGCTTGACTGCTCCGTTGGTGATGACAAGAATATCATAATCACTCTGATACGAGGTACGAACACCGAACTCTATTTTAGTATCCCATAAAACATAATTACCCTGGCATAACTCCCGAACAGGATAATCATCTGACAGTTATCGACGCTTTTGCAGACTAAGTCCAGCAGAACTGTCAGTTCTTCCTGCGTTCGCTTGGGCAAATGTTTTATAGACTTCTTCATGAACACTTATTTTGATGACCTTACAAAGGTAAGAACTTTACCATACCAAGCCAACAAGGCTACTAAAATCTTAAAATAATTATGCTTAAATATCTCCACTATATCCATAAAACTATGTGCAACAACAGTTTCTTTCGGGATAGCAGAAAATGCTATACCCGGCAGTTCCCCTAACATAAGTATTTTTCAGTTCACTCCAGATTGTTGGAAAATCCACCAATAAAGGCGATTGACCTAAATGCTTCTCCGTCCATCCTTCCGGTTTGTCGAATGTTTCCTTATCATGCTGTAACAGATTCTCAAAGTCTTGGCAAAATTGTTCAGAATGCAGATATACAACACAATCTTTATCCTGCAAAAGATAATGCAGGTCGTAGAAATGGCGTATTTTGCTGCCATGTCATACATATATTTATCCGACAATGAAAAACGGATCAACGATACCAGCTTTTCCGTAAATGTCTGTCTTTTATCCAACACATTCATTGAAAATGGTCTCATATCGTATTCTTCGATAAGATTGTCGTTTCCCGTCTGCCTAAAAATCGCTGATGAAACACTCTATTACCTTTGTTCATACGGATAGGGATTGGCGAATGAATTGATTTCAACTAACAGTTGTCCGACATTTACTATTTCTTTGATGGCTTTGCCAAGTATATTCGGATAAGCATACATCGCTTTATAGTATCTGGAACCTTTGCTCGTTACTCCTTGTACGACAAATTCATCCAGTCCGACAGTCATTTCTTTGGCTATCCGTTTAATAAGCATCTTTAACTGATTGCCGCTTAAGGAATTTGCATCTGAAATAGCTACATCTATATCTTCAGAAAATCGGTTACCAATTTTGTAGGCTTTGGAAGCGAAGTACCTCCTTTAAATATAGCTCTTTCTGCATTTGAATCTTGTGCCATCAGTTTCAAAGACCGTGTTATCCAATAGTCCTTTTCTATATATACAGCCTTTATATCCAACTGTTCCGCTGCGGCAAGTACAGCATCCGTAAACAGCTTCTTATTTCGTGTAGGTTCATATATTTTCCAATTTTGTTTCGTGGGTAATACTGATGCAGATAGTGGCAATTTGTATTCAGTTATGCCATTTAGAGACTTTCGGATAATACCCAATAGTTCTTTATCACAACCTGTATTTTCCAGAATAGCACCACAACGCTCATAGCTTGTATATTGCAAGGTACATTTTACGAGTATTTTTTTTTCATCATCCAATTCCTTTATTATTTCTTTCAACCGCAAACAAGCTTCATCGGGTGATGTGCCGGGTATTTCGCGGATGAAACGAATTGCATCAAAATGCGTAATACTTCTATGTTTTCCGTGTAATCGGATTAGGCTGCAATATAAATGAAATGGTATATTTCTCTCGTTTCACAGCACGGCGGTATTTGTTTGTACCTATCTGAATATAAGAGGAAATTTGAGTCGTCAGCCCAAGCGCATTGTAGGCAGAATACCCTGTAATATAACCTATCAGCTTTCCATCACGCTCAATATAATCTTTGGCTATTTGGTAGACGGAAGGCTTCAATATGCCGAACTGTGTCTTTCGTGGCTTGTAGAACTTTCCTTTGGACAGTTTCATCAACTCACCGGAATCCGCCATACGATTCAAAGCCTTGACCACAGCCGCTTTACTTTGTGGACCAAAGTCAAAATCTGATGCAGTTAATACATAATCATCAGAAAAATTACGAACTAATTCCTTTATCTCTTTTGTTATATTCATGATCAAACCGCTAATAACGCTGCAAAGGTAATAAAAGTCCCGTTTTTACGTGAAAAACGGGACAATTCAACAACCGTAAGGGAAAAGGTTGCCTAATTCTCTTGCACAATATCCCGAATCTCCCTAAAGCTCATTTTCCTCTAATCTCCAACACAATCTTTCAAAGAACAGTCCGCCTATACCGACATAGCATCTCTACGAACAGTCCCTTTTCAGTTATCCCTGCCGCAACATTTCTTATATTTCTTTCCGCTCCCACAAGGGCAAGGATCATTCCGTCCGATTTTCGTTCCGGAGAATGTATCATAAAACATACCATCAACCATTGTTTGCATTTTAGGAGTGATATCCATGCCTGCTGCTTTCATCGTTGGTCCGGCAACGATACGAGGAGGAGTTTTCACCGATTCACCCTACCAAGTAAAGCAGATGCTTCGGTGGACGAGTGACCTTTCAAGAACCAACGGGGACAATCATTACAATAGTTTACAGCTATTCCAACCACTTCCTGAAGTTCTTGCATAGAAAGAACCTTCGTGTCTATTGCCGAAACAATAGCAGACATCGGATTTTCGTCCATCTGTATTGCATACCACAGCCACTGTATCTTGGCCTCAGCCAGTTCTTCATTATAACCTAATTTCCTCATCATAAATCCTTTCAGTTGATCCGAATGCGGATTGGAAATATAGAACACAGGCATCGTTCCAGCCGACAAAACCTCTTCGATGGTAAACTTCTTCAAACTTTTATAGCACGATGTGCATATAATCTTTCCTCTAAGTCCTCAACTTCCAATAATAAGGAGATCGAACATACATAACAGAATTATATATATCTTCTATATCAAACGTCAGTTGTCTCATCAACATTGAATTTGATAAACCTTTAGCAATTTCGTCCTTTGTCATTGAACCCTTCAAGTATCCGGTCAGTTGCTTCAAGAATTCTGTATAAGGTAAGAGACCATAAAGATTTAAAATTCCTAAAGCATACTGCTCCAGCACAAAACGGCTGTTCTCTTCCGTTGATGTCAAAACTTATCAATATGGGGAGCAACCGCTTCACGCAACTCATCACAAATCATATAACGAATCTTGTCTCCGTTCAAACCACGGTCGGTCGCAACAAAGAAAGTAATTCTAATGTACTCGTCATTATCATATTAGGTTCTTCCACATAGGTATTGGCTCCTGCTTTCACCAATTTTGAAGGAGCAACCATTCATAATGTGTCAACTGCGGAATCCATATATCCGGACAAGTCAGAACAGCTTCTGCAAGACAGGATACATACTCTTCTTTTCGCAATTTTGAAGGAATGGGAAGAAGAAGTAACTGTGCTACATCTTTCAATTCTTCTTTGTACTCAATCTTAAACCATCCGCCAACTTCACCGACGATTTAAACAACTCTGAATGACATTTTAACATATAGAGGCTTATTATTTTGATTTACCGACAAAAATAGATAATTCTTATGTAGGATTACTATTTCCAAGTAAATATTTGCTGATAAAATTAGTATTTATATCTTTTAAAAAAAAATGATGACAACAATTCCTAAAGGAATGTTGCCATCATTTCGTCAACTCCCCTACTTGTATATGCCTGCCGGTTGTCTTTTACAAACACAGGCACAATCAATAATTAATACCCCAATCATGACACCGGCAGTATTTGAGAATTCATAAAAGAAATCACCTCTATCTTATCATCCGAATTGTTTTATTTGTAATTCCTCAACTTTGTTTCAACGGCGTTACTTTTACAGACAACTATAATCCAAACTTCCTGTTTTATTAACGCAGGACAAAGGTAGCTAAAAGTGCTTTGCTTCAAAGATTTGGATATAGGTTGTAGTCCCAATTTGTCACTCTTATAGTCTCAAAAGTACCATTTATTTTGTATATCATTTATTTACAGAGCGTTTCTTACTCATGCGATATTCGGCAGAGTCATACCGTACTGTTCAAGAAAGAGACGGTAAAAGTCTGTTTGTTCGGGATTCCGCACTCTCCGGCTATGGCTTCTATCGCATATTCCGGATGTTCTTTCAGCATTCGGGCAGCATATTCCAGCCGAAGGTTATTGATATATTGTAAAAGCCAGTATTGGCATATTGCTTGAAAAGCAATGCAAACTTATTCTTAGGGATACGCACTCGTTTCATCAATTCAGCTCTCGAAAAGTTCGGCTGCAAGTAAAGCCGGTGGTTAATGATTTCACGCTCCGCCTTGTCGAACAGCGCCTGTCCATTGGCAATGGTTTCATTATTCTCCTCTTCCACAGAATTTTCTTCTTCCGCCAATGCCACTTCTACCCCTTCCCGTTTTGCAGTTCATCTTCTGCTGCCTGCAACTGTTCTTTCAGCATCAGATTCTCTTCTTTCCTACGGAAAAGTTCATCCTTATATCCCAGTAAATTTTCGATTGTACCAACCATCGCTTCATTCTTTGTCTTGACAATGCGGGTATGACGGATATTACGCCATAGCAATATTCCAGTAATCCAATGATGCAGGCGGAAAAGACTTGCATCATTCGACTGTTCCGTAACTGGGAAGCCTGCTGCATCAGCTGCACTTCTTTCTCTTTAGTCTCGTAGATGGTGGCAAACTCCAGCACTCCGTTCTGTTTTCGCGTATCCGCAAGCTGTCCGAGAGAACGTACATCTGTCGGTAAACCCGGGCCGCTGATTGATAATCGCCCAGACCAGTATATGCTTGCGCTTCCTGACCGAGATTTTGTTCTATATAAATATAGTTGATCGTATCCCCTTGCGCCTGATAAAGTTGATTGTCATGATAAATGTGCTTAAGTGCCTCACGATAGCGTCCGGTAGCGATAAGATAATCGAAACGCATCTGATTGCCATCGTCTGTGGAGGCATAATCCGTTTCCTCGAATCTCCGGTAAAACTCCGCAGCCTTGTCCGGCTGTCCGTTCGTCACGAAGATATAAGCATAGGAGGCATAAGCACTTGCCCATCGCATATCACATATTCCGTCGGGAAGATCGGGACATACGCTCAACTGCTCCATCAGTTTCTCATAACGAGGCAACAGGTCTATCGCTTTCTGATATTTCTTGTCTTCGATTGCAAAGGTGATTTTCATGCCATAGATATAGATAAGGTCATCCACAAGTCCCCATTCACGGCTTTCCCCGACAACCTGTTCCTGCATCTGTATAGCTTGCTCCACGTACTCGTCCGCTTCGTCTTTCAGTCCCATGAACCACTTATTTATTCCGAGATAAAGCAGGAGATTGGCTTCCGATCTTTTATTACCTGTTTGCTTGGCGAGTTCGATACCTTCTACAGCCAGACGGGTACTTTCCGTATAGTTTCCTGTTACATTATACTGATCAGTAATGAGTTCAAGCAATGCCAGCGCTTCATCCGGATGGCGGCGTACGGAGTCATTCCGGTAGGCTTTCAGTGAATAGGTAAGGGCCATACGAAACATGTTCAACCCATTTTGATAGACTATGCTACGCAATTTATCAAGCCGAAACTGGGGAAGCTGTCGATGTGTCTCCATTTCGTCTATCAACTTTAATGCCCGATGTGGTTCGGTAATACTTATTTTCTCAATATATTCTTTTGTATGGATGCTGTCCAGTGAAGAGTTATTTTCTGCATGGGAAGGTGTTCCCATCAGACTGGTCATTACAACCAGCCACATAAAGAGAACCGTCCGATAAAGGTTATTCATATTTCAGTCGCTTTGTGTGTTCAATAATAATTGCTCACAAAAGTAATGTAAAATATGGCTTTACGTGTCAAATTATCTATTTTTTATCATTCTTTTCAACATCATGTCCATTACTTTGATAAATTCTTCGGGAGTGATGTCGGGGAGGTTGAACAGATTAGTACGCTCCGAATTGGGGATATTTTTCTTCAATTCCAGATTTTCGGTAATACAGCGCAACAGATTTTCGTGGCATTGCCGCAATTTACGTCTGCAATGAATAAGGGAAACGGAAAGGAATACAATTACCAGTATAAATGTGATAAAGAACAGAACGAATACCGGCAAAACAGCATAAGTGTGATCATCATAACCAATCGCAGCATTCTCTTTGGCATGTACCGATGCAGGACAAACAAATAAAAAGAACAGCCCCAGCACACGAAGCACGAAAAACACGGCATTCGTACATTGACTATCAAATATGTTTATACATTTTTCTTTCATCTCAATAACCTTTCCTGTTTTTATTAATGTGACTCAAAAGTAGGAAGAAGTGTTTAGATGCAGAAAATTTCAGACGGGTTGTAGTCTCAATTTGTCACTTTGGTTGTCTCAAAAAGTCCCGAATATTCTTTCATTTATTTCATTTTCAGCCTGTTTCTTACTCATGCGATATTCACGGAAACAACTTCATAAATCAAATTATCCGTTTTCTTTGCTGATAAAATTAGTATTTATATCTTTGTGACTCTTAAGACCCAAATACAAACCAATTAATGAAAAAATTAGTATGCGCTCATTCATCCTGCTTCTCTGTCTGATCCCCACTCATTATCTGTGCACAGAATCTTTCTCTAGAGGACCAACTCAAACAGGCTATCAAAGGCAAGAAAGCTGAAATAGGTATTGCCGTCATTATCGACGGAAAAGATACGGTAACTGTCAACAATGACATTCATTATCCATTGATGAGTGTATTCAAATTTCATCAGGCGTTGGCATTGGCTGATTATATGGGAAAGCAGCAACAGTCATTGAACTTTGAACTGACCATAAAGAAAGAGGATTTAAAACCCGATACTTATAGTCCGCTGCGGGATAGTTTTCCACAGGGAGGATTCAATATAGACATTGCGGATTTATTAAAATACACCCTGCAACAAAGTGACAACAATGCTTGTGATATTCTGTTTCAATATCAGGGGGGTAGATACGGTGAACCAGTACATCCATTCTCTAGGCGTTACGGATTGTGCCATTGTCTGCACGGAAAACGATATGCACCAAGACGAAAGTCTGTGTTATCAAAACTGGACTACTCCGCTGGCCGCGGCGAGACTCTTGGAGATATTCCGTAAAGAAGCACTGTTCCCACAGGAATACAAAGACTTCATCTATCAGACCATGACAGAATGCCAGACCGGACAAGATCGACTGGTTGCCCCATTGCTCGGCAAAGAAGTTACAATCGGCCACAAGACGGGGACGGGTGACCGCAATGCCAAAGGACAACAGGTAGCCTGCAATGATATCGGCTTCGTCCTCCTGCCCGACGGACACGCTTACAGTATAGCTGTCTTCGTCAAAGATTCCGAAGAGAGTAATCAGGAGAACAGTAAAATCATTGCGGACATCTCACGTATCGTTTACGAATATGTGACGCATCAATAAAATAGAAGTATAACAACATTAACTACGATTCTTATGAAGCTACATCATATCGCCATCTGGACTTTCCGTCTGGAAGAATTAAAAGATTTCTATGTCCGCTTTCTGGGCGGGACAAGTAATGAAATATATCAATCCCAAGAAGGGATTCGAATCATACTTTATCTCTTTGATGAAGGTCCCACTCTGGAGTTGATGAGTCGGGTAGATGTGCAGAATACCCGATAGAGGAAAACAGGCGGGGACTGACATCTTGCGTTCACATTTCCCAGCAAGGAGGAGATTCTTCGCTTTACGGAAGAAATGCGCTCCGAGGGTATACCATAGCAGGTGAACCACGCACTTCGGGCGACGGATACTTTGAGAGCGTTGTACTCGACCCCGACGGAAATCGTTTGGAATGTGTATACAAGAAAGAACCGGAAGCAGAAAGAACCGAAGCGGCTCTATGCCCGAATATCGAAACGAAACGTCTGCTACTGCGCCCTTTTCAGGAGAATGACGCAGAAGCATTCTTTGCCTGTTGCCAGAACCCCAATTTGGGAAATAATGCCGGATGGGCTCCCCACAAGACGTTGAATGAATCCCGTGAAATCCTTCACGGCGCATTTATAGGACAGGAAGGTATATGGGCTGTTACATTAAAAGATACACAGCAATTGATAGCTTCCATCGGCATCGTACCCGATCCGAAACGGGAAAATCCTCAGGTACGTATGCTGGGATATTGGCTGGACGAACCGTATTGGGAAAAGGATACATGTCGGAAGCAGTGCAAGCCGTGCTCAACTATGGCTTCAACGAACTACAGCTCAGCCTCATCACTGCCAACTGTTATCCGCACAACAAACGTTCGCAACAAGTGCTGAAGCGAAACGGATTTATCTACGAAGGTACACTTCATCAGCAGAACTTACCTATAACGGGAATATATATGATCATGAATGTTACTACATTCCCAATATAGCACGCCCCACCGAACAGGATTACGATGAACTGATACAGCTGTGGGAGAAGTCTGTGCGTACCACGCACCACTTTCTGACAGAAGAGTATCCAGTTCTATAAGCCACTGATACGCAACCACTATTTGCCGGCAGTAGAGCTCTTTATCATCCGCAACTCTCACGGAAAGATTGCCGCATTCATGGGATTGGTGATGAACTGATCGAGATGCTGTTTGTACACCCCGACGAACAGGGAAAGGGGTACGGAAAGCGATTGATAGAGTATGCCATCCGCCAGAAACAGATCGACAAGGTGGATGTAAACGAAGACAACGACCAGGCTCTCCGGTTCTATCAGCATCTGGGATTCGAGATCATCGGACGGGATGAAACAGACAGCATGGGCAAGCCGTATCCAATCCTGCACTTACAACTGGCCGACGATAAAAATAAGATACTGAACCCAAAATAAAATGGATTTACGCACACAACTGGCCACACGCTTCCATATAGAGAATATACGGGAACTACTTCATTATATAAAAGAAGACGAACGGCTCAGAGGAAATTTACCGGCTGATCTTTGATGAGGATGACGTTGTCTCTTATCAGGCATTGTGGGTTTGTACGCACTTCTCAAAGCCTGAAGTAGAATGGCTGACTCTGAAACAAGACGAACTGATAGACGCAGCACTTACCTGCCCGCATTCGGGAAAACGAAGGATGTTACTGAACCTGCTATGCCAACAACAGCTAGCCGACCCTCCACGAGTAGACTTACTGGATTTCTGTATGGAACGAATGGTATCAAGAAATGAGCCGGCAGGAGCAGTCTCTTTGCATCAAACTTGCCTATCAGCTGACCTGCTCCATCCCGAACTACAGCAAGAATTGCGCACTATGCTGGAGATAATGGAACCGGAATTGTTGGTTCCTGCCATACGTTCAGTAAGAAAAATACATTGAAAGCTATCCAAGCAAAGAAAGAAAGAACATCCGAACTCATAATATATTCAGATGGAATATCTGGGAAATACCTGTGACGGAAATCTGTATACCGATGCAAAAGGTAAAAAGGCAACGAGTTTATTAATAATCTGATTTCCTACAGGTCCCAGTTTCTGAATGATCCTCTGTCCCTGTGAAAGAAACACATAGAGTATCCCAGCCATACAAATAATGACCAGCGCAATGACCAGATAATTGATTCCGGTATGCAACAGTTTGCCTTTCACACTGGCAGATGCCATCAAAGTAAAGATCACGGATATACTGCCCGGACCGATACTGATAGGAAACGTGATGGGATAAAATATCTTCTGTTCGATGCTCTTCCACTTGAAGCTGTCCACATTCTGGCTGGTCCCTTCTTTATCGGAAGAATTGGAATCACCCAACAGCTCAATCGCTGTCTTACAAATAAGTATTCCACCACCCAGTTGAATCACAGGAATCGCCAGACCGAAAATCAATAAGAATAAATGACCTATCAGTAAAGTGCCTACACCGATCATTATAAAGTTAATGGTTAGTTTCTGAATAGCAGTTTTTCGTTGTGAAGGATCAAGGTTTGCAAAGAATCCATTGACGACAAAACCGTTTCCTAAAGGATTGATCACCGGAAACAATGCCATAAAAGAAGATGAAAATATGATTAAAAGACTACTTAAAGACATAACGCTCACTTTTTAATTGCTTCATGATTATTTGAATACATATATGATATGTAAAACACTCAGCAGCGCTTATGGATGCCACAATCATGACAAACCTCTTATTATTTTGATATTTTAACCGATTTCCGTGTATTTACATATTTTACATCCAATAAATAAAACAAAAGGCCGCTTCCTTTGCAGGAAACAGCCTTATCTTATCTTTTCGTCGTTACTCAATTAAAATAATACAGGAACACAGCAATCCCTTCAAGGGCTTTCTTCGGTTGATCCTTAATCTCAATTGCAAACTTGATTTCAGCTTTTGCCACACCGCGCAGATTGGTCAGTGAGTGTAGAGTAGTTACCAGACGAATGCTCTGTCCAGACAAAACAGCCTGACCGAATTTCATCTTATCCATCCCGTAGTTGATCATCATTTTCAGATTGTTCACCTGAATAATCTGATTCCACAGGTAAGGAAGCATGGAAAGCGTCAGATAACCGTGAGCAATCGTACTGTGATACGGACTGTCTACTTTTGCACGTTCTGTGTCTACGTGAATCCACTGATGATCCAGTGTTGCGTCTGCAAAAAGGTTGATACGTTCCTGAGAGAGTTCCACATAATCGGAAACACCTATTTGTTGCCCTACCAACTTTTCAAATTCTTCGTACGAGTTGATAATAACTTTTTCCATCGTCTCATCGTTTTATGGGGGTTATACATATTGATTAATGGGGCAAAAATAGGAAAAATAAATGATATGCCACCTATTTACATGACAAAAGCGTTAACATAAAATTTCATAGATGCTCCTGTCCGTTGAATGCCTGCTTCAGCGCCGTACTTAATATCCGATACCCTTTTCCATTCAAATGCAGATCGTCAATAGTCAGCTCCGGATTTAATCTGCCGTTCATCAGTAATTGATCAAAAACATCCAGATAAATGACGCCTGTCCCTGTCAGTTTTGCAACTATCTTCTCATTCAGTATGCGGATGAACTTGTTCACAGCCGTACTGTAATCATCATAATCATTACGGGGAAAAATACAAAAGAGATACGTTTTTCGGGAAGGAACCGCAAGAACAGCTTTCACATACCGTTCTACATAATCATCTGTATTTTCTTCATTCAGCTGATAAATGTCATTGCTCCCGAACTGAATCACTACCTGGCAGTCGGATGTATCTTCATGAAATGACTCGACATACGCCAGCCCTTCTCCGGGAGCGCCGTAGTTCAGACATTCCCATTGAGGGAAATATACATTCAGTGCCCAGAATGCCATGTGGCTGTTACCTACAAAAGCGAATTTTGGTTTGTCTTCCATTTTATTCCTCTTATTGTTCTATATCCATTCCAACTACAGAACAAATATAGAACAATAAATGCTTAAAACGAAGACACCTTTACAAAAGTTTATCCTTAAAGAGCTTTTGTCATGATAATATAAGTAATAATATTCCTGAAAGTACCAACAATATCACTCCCCAAATACGATAATTAGAATACCATTTTATCTTACTCAATTCAACAGTTTCTTTCCTGTAAAAGTCTAGTGTGAAAATATTCTGATTCAGTTTGTCCGACAGTGGAGCAGCAGAACATAAACTCATCAGATACATCACCAGTATACTAAAGACAAACAGTATAGGAACAATAAACAAGAAATGCATATCACCGAATATCGACGTTTTAAAGAATAGCAATAAAACAGCAATCACAAATCCACTCATCAAGCCGAAAAGAGACTCCTTGCCCATTGACCCGACGGCTGAATATCCCAACAATAAATGCCGCTACAATAGGGAGCCAGATAAGCGAGCATTTCCTGATAATACTTCAGGATTGAACCGAATTTTCCTATCTGGGAGCCCACAATGCTGCTATGACAATAACGATGACAGAGACAATTCTTCCTACACGTACCAGCTTTTATCATTCGCATGCTTATCTATCTTACAATAAAATCCATAGTAAAAGAGTGGATGTCGAATTCATTATTGCACTTAATGCAGACGTGAGAGCCGCAAACAATACAGCTATCATTATTCCCAGCAAGCCTACAGGCATCAAATTCAGAATCATGGCAGGATATACCATATCGGGACTGCCTAAATCGGGAAATAGCCTGGCACATCACCCCGGCATAGCAAAAGGAATAAAGTAGTCAGAGTAATACCTCCGTTCAGCATCACTCCCTTTACGTCCTCGTTCAGATTTTTAGCACTCAATACACGCTGTACCAACGTTTGATTGTTTGCCCAAAAATAGAGACCGGTAATGGGCATTCCTATGATCAATGCCAGCCAGGGCGTAGAAGAGTCATCTAAAGGACGAATCAGCTTGACCATATAATCGCCCGAAATAAACAGTTCTTTCAAATAATCGAACCCGCCACTGACCGTTACATATATTGCCAGCAAAACGGAGCCTACTATTAAAATGCAGGCTTGTATAATTTCGGCATTAATAGCCGAGGATAGTCCTCCCGGAATGGTATAGGAAGCTGCCAGCAGTGCAAAAACAATCACAATCACCTGGATATCGACAGAAGGCACCAGCAATTTTATAATCAAAGCAGCCGCGTATAAAGCGGTTGCCGCATCCAAAAATACATTCCCTATGATGCAGATAGCCGAGAAATAATAACGGGAACGGACATCAAAACGCCGTTCCAAAATTCGGTATGGTGAAAATGCCGCTATTAATGTAAATAGGTAAAATAAAAGTTGCGAAAACACCATAACAACAACACCCACTAAATTATAATTAAAGACAGCTATCCCTGTAGAATAAGCATCTCCAGTCTGCCCGATAAGTGTTGTACTGGAAATACTGGCAGCAAAGAGACAGACCAACCACTATCCAGGGACATACTGCGTCCCGCCAGAAAGTATGACTTGGAATCTCCGCTTTTGCCTTTTCAGTGCCCACCAAATGATAAGTCCGGTGCTGACCACTATGACAGCTATGTCAATAAAGGAAACTGTAACCTGCATAACTTAGTCTATTTTATATTTGTATATAATTTAAAGCTGCGGGGAAGAATCTTTATTTCTTCCTCACCCGACAACAAATCCTTTGCCCGGGCTACAGATTCGGCAACCGGAAAGGAGTTTTCATCTGTCTTATACCCCGTCTGCGTATAGCTATAAACAGCAAAGTCCTGCTTGCTGCTACCCACATTCATTTTCAAACAGAAAGTATAGGTTGAATCACCAGCATTCAACAATGCAATCGTAGCCTCTTCTCCTTTTCTTCCTGCAACGACTCTCAAATTAGGAAACAGTTCTTCATTCTCCGGATTAAAAATTTCCATGCCCGGCAGGAAATATCGACACATCAGCGACCATGTAAAGAACCACGGACGAATTTCTTCCTCTTTCTCATCATTCAGCAACTCCGTCCCCAATGAATTCCAGAATCCCCAAACCTTGAGTTGGTTCTTGTCTCCCAAATCTCCAATCGTATGCATCGCATCATCGAGCATCCATGCACTGGCTCCCTGGAATCCGGCTTTCATCGACTGTATTAATGCATCGGCGGCATCAATACCATAGACATAATCGTACACATGCAGCTGGGAGTCTTCACTGGCAAACGGTTTCTGTGGAAGTAACTTCTTATATTCTTCTCCCAACTCACCGGTCTTATAAAGTACTCCTATTTCTCCGAAGATAACAGGCTTTCCTGTTGTCTTGAGTATATCCGCGACTTCCTTATGATGTTTCTGAAAACGGCCGTCCCTTACAAAGTAAGCATCCGCATAACAATGGATATTATAATTGCCTACTATTGAATCCAACTGAATCATAGTCTGTTCAACCCACTGCCTGCCCGTATATTCGGAAGCCGGATTATCAGACATTTCAACGACATCGGGAGCAGACATTTCCAATGGGAGTCCTGCCGCCTTAAACCCTTCCGCAAACATACTGACTCCCCTTTTCCATTGCTCCCAATCACCATTGGTACATGCCCAGGTTCCATTCGGTTCATTGGTTATAATGTAATATTTAATGCAATCATATCCCCGTTCCTTTATCAGATAAGAAAGATATCTGATAGTCATATCCACATAACGAGGATCATCTACCCTGTCAACCTTGCCTTTATATCCCCAAAATCCGGGTACACCATAATCGCCAATCAAAACTGTTATCCCATTCTTCTGACAATAGTCCAATAGCTTGCAGACCATCTTCACTTCCGCACATTCAAAGTCCACTATCAGATTGCCTTTTGTATCCACTCCCTTGAAATAACGCCATCCGGCTACATCCATCAAGCGAACAATACGCGGTTTCATGTAGTCAAGCCGGGAACATACTTTCTGCAACTTCTCATCTGTCATTAAGTATCCCCATTCGGCTTCGGGAGAGTCACCATGCGGATAAGCTGACCACTCCACTCCATTTCCCATAAAATTAGCGGATACAGGCTGATCGGATATAACCAACGTGCTTTTCTTCTCTCCGCATGCCGTGCAAAACCACAAAAGTATGGCCAACAAAGGTATTACTTTATTCATTACTCCCTTTTTAATATACTGAATCAATTCTTTTACATCACAAGTAGCCATGCAAACGTACTTATCTGCTGCTCCATAATACACATATAATGTATTATCTACAATTACATTTCCCGTAGGAAACACACAACCTTTATAATAACCGTTTATCTCGCAGTCCATCTCAGGCTCAAGAATATAATTTCTAGTACGTCCTATCACACGAAGCGGATTCTCCAGGTCCAACAGTAACGCTCCTACCCTGTAATATCCCTTTCCGCCATGTTCTACTCCATGATACAGCACGAGCCAACCTTCATCCGTTTTCAAGGGTGGAGTGCTTCCGCCGATTTTTTCTTCCCAAGTATTCTCTATGCCCGAAATCAACAAATGGCTTTCTTTATCTGACCAATTTAGTAAATCATCTGAGAATTTCAACCAAATAGACGGATATTTAACATTATACTTATCACCCGTATATTGTTTGGGACGATGCAGAAGTACATATTTTCCATTCACTTTCTCAGGGAAAAGTATAGCGTCCCTATCATCCAGAGCCGATTCGGTAATCCTCCCCAACCGTCTGAAGTGCCTGAAATCTTTAGTTACCGCCAATCCTGAATTTCCCAGATTCTCCTTAATAAAAACGGGCGCATGACTACCACACTGCGGACGCAATACCACATCATGCGGAAACTTCCAATACTGTCCCGGAGGATAAGGACGGAAGGCATAGGTGACGTAGTATTCATCATCAAATTTCACAATACGGGGATCTTCCACTCCACCGGCATCAGGCCCATCAATGCTGGGTCCGAATACCGGTTGAGAAGAGGCTCTTCTAAAATCATATCCGTCTTTACTCGTAGCCAATCCCAAACGAATGATATGTTCTTCATCATCACCTGCTGCCCGATAGAGCATATAAAATATTCCATCTTCATACCATACACCAGGATTGCATACCACTAAATTTTCCCATGCATTCGCTGAATTTGGTGACAGAATAGGATTGTTATCATATTTCTTCAGTCTCATAACTTTTAATTTTCAGTTTAACATTCTGTTTTGTTTTACCGTAAACGAATACTCCCCGGATTCCAGATCAATTATAACCCAGTTGCCATCCGTCCTTACTCCGGTTATACTTTTAATGTCATTCAATTCTTTATTCCCTTCTTTTATCTCCTTGCCGACAGCTTCGGGCAGATAGACAGAAGCAGTCGTGTTGGCCGGGATAGCAATATCCCAGATAAAGGTAGTTCCTTCTCTCCTCCAATGACTTCGGATTTCTCCTCTGATCGATTGATAAGAGGCATTGACATAAGTCAGATCCCCCACAAGCAATGGCTTCATTTCAATCTTTTTAAATCCTGTTGAGGCTGCTTCATTCCTGATGCCTGCCAGGTACTCATAATACCATATTATAAGGTCCCCCAACAACATTACATGATTGGCGGAATTCATTGCCGGATCGGCCGTATTGCCGTTCCACAATTCCCAAATGGTAGTAGCATCATTTTCAATCATATATCCCCAACTCGGATAGGTTTTGTTGGTGGCAATCTTATACGCCAGTTCCGGTTGCCCATAGTCTGACAATCCTCTCATAAGCCATTGAATACCGATCAGTCCAGTACTGACATGCCCCTTAAACTCATTTAGAGTCTTATCAACAACATGTTCGAAAACGACCTGACGGACAGAGTCGGGAGCCATCCCGTTCATTAAAGCTAATAAATTAGCCGTTACCGTATTATTGGAATAATATCCGGTTGATGCATTATAGAATTTCCTATTGAAAGCTTTTAATATCCGATCACCTGACTCCCGATAATAGGCGATATCCTTATCATTACCTGATAACGAAGCAAATTTCTGCATTAAGACCAAAAGACGATAATAATATGCGGTTGAGAGCAATTCCCCTGAAGTCTTCCGTGAAGGATCTTGTGAATGAATCATTTCCATAGACTCCGGTGGCATACACCAGTCACCGAATGTATCATGAATAACGATATCATCCTTCAGATAGTTATCCCGAATAAATTGGATAAATGCTTTGAATGAATCATAATGGCGGATGATGGGACGTACATCTCCATACTGTTTGTACAGCATATCGGCAACGGTGAAATATGCAGCCGGCCATGTGACATCATTGGTATACATCTCCCAATAATTAGGAGCGACATCCGGTAATGCTCCGTTCGCTAATTGTGAATCTTCAATATCTTTCAGCCATTTTGCATAAAGTTTCTGATTGTCATAAATATAGCTTTCGCCGTATGCTCCGGTAGTTCTATCGCCCAGCCATCCCATCCGTTCGTCCCGTTGAGGACAGTCTGTCGGCATTCCACGGTAATTACCTTTAATACCCCAGCATGCGTTTTGATAAATCCGGTTAATGATGGCATTGGAAGTTTCAAACGTACCGGTGGTCTTCATTTCGTCATAAACGACTCTTCCTTCGAAATGATCAACAGTAGGTACACCGGGAAAACCAGACACTTCAACATAACGGAAACCATGAAATACAAATTTAGGTTCCCATGTTTCCTCTTCATCTCCCTTTAAGATATAAGTATCCGTAACTTTCGCTCCACGTAAGTTATCCAGATATAAATGACCGTCTTCTTTCAATAACTCCGCATAACGAAGCGTTACTTTGTCTCCCCGTTTGCCACGTACTTTCAACGTAATCCATCCTACCATATTCTGCCCCATATCTATAATATACTTATCATCATCCAGTTTATGAACAGAGAGAGGTTTTATATGTTCCATCACTTTAATATTCGGATTTTCCTGTGCCTGCAGCTTTCCTTCGGGGGCATTTACTAATTCAACCGAATACCATGCCGCATCGTCAAAGTCGTTCGTGCTCCATCCCTCCATTTCTTTACGGGCATCATATTCTTCACCATCGAACTCATTATTTACTCCCAAAGGACCATCCAAAGTAAGTTTCCATGATTCGTCACTCACGAAAGTGTCTTTCGTATCATCTTTGTAAGTTACTTCCAACTGAGATAATAGTTGAGGCAATCCAAATGTACGGAACCAGGGAATACGCATCGAAAAGAATCGGCCATTTCCCAATATCACCCCTATAGTATTCTCTCCTTTATTCAAATAAGAAGTGACATCAAAAGTGTTGTACGGAACAGTTTTACTGTAATCTGTCGGAGTAGGAGCTAATACCTGATCTCCAATCTTATGGCCGTTCAGATATGCTTCGTACAAGCCTAAACCGGAGATATAAAGCATTGCACTTTTTACATCTTTTCCCAGTTTTATCTCTTTCCGCAAGTAACGGGCACGAAGGCGAGTCTCACTTTTCAGCCGAAGTTCGTCTTCATTCTCTGGAACAAAATTCATCTTCCGATCTTCTCCTTCCGCCTCTATACTCTCCAAACCAATCCATTTGGCTTGCCAATCAGATGTCTCTAGCCCCATCGACCAAAAAGCTCTTTCCGATGAAACAACTTCACCCAAATTGGTTTCAATCCTTACTTTCCAGTAACAAAACTGCCTGTCGGACAACAGCGCACCTTCATAAGGAATTAAAACTGTTTCGGAAGAAGGGATTCTGCCCGAATCCCATAAGTCTCCTACATTTTCTTTCAGTTTCTCCTCAGACGAAGATACGATGATGCGGTATGCCTGTTGATGGACTCCTCTTTCTTCAGAATGTAGTTTCCAGCTTAAACGAGGCTGCTTCTGTTCAAGCCCGAGAGGATTCACCAGACTTTCCACCTTCAGATCATAGACCCACACTTTCTCTGTTTTATGACATGAGAAGAGTGTCAGCATGAGCGATACCGCCATGCATAATAATATTCTTGTCTTCATCCTAAATTGTCATTAATCAGTTTACAGCCCCAATATTAGAAGGTACACTATCCGATACTTTCTTTCCGAAAATATCCTGACCACCATGATGATCGATCACCGCACCTGCCTGACCGGCAGAAGAATTCTTCTTCAGATAATAACCTGACAGAGATTCAATTCCTCTTTTCCCGCTGCCCGGATTGACGAATTTCGGATCAGCAGTTATTTTATTAAGTTCAGCAGGTTCTGTCGAAGGGTGGTTGCCATGATATACATTGTTGGAGAAGATCCCATTCTTTCCCGGTATCATATAACCACCACTTCCATAATTGCAGATAATGTTATTCTTAAATATCCAAGGCGCATTGATATCTCCCGCCTCATCCAGGTATGTTCTATGATTTTCGTGTCCAGCCCTTCCGATATGTAAATCGTATTGTTATATATCTTCATATTAGGCTGTACTCCTCCGGCAATCATAAATATACGTGTTTTATCATTCTGACTGATGTTGTAACGGACAATTCCTCCAGAGGAGTTAGAAGCATCGATGAACAGCATAAAGCCTCCTTCATTATCGTGGCTGTAGTTGTACTGCACGATACAGTCTATTGCATCAATATCAATGTCGAAAGCTGTTCCATCAGCATTTCCTTCCAGCATATGCGTATTGAATGCTTCGTTATACTGGATTATACAATTACTTCCACGGGTACACCAGATAGCTGCCGAGCCATTAAATCCCCCGTCTTCCCGATAGGAGCCACAGCCATCCGCCACATTATGTTCTATCAGGGCACCGTCACAACCATAGGTAAGGATTCCGTCAGAATCAATGTCCTTCACCGAGTTTTTACGTATTCTGACTCCCGTACAGGCTTCATCATATTTGGCAAAAATATGATCCCATACAACAATACCCGTACGTCCTACATTCTCAACTCTGTTACCCTCAATCAGTACATTCCTATATTTATCAGTACCGGTCAAACCGTTCACATTTACAGCAATCCCCCCAAATTGATGAGGATGAAAATTATATGCATAACGGAATGAGCTGGTCACATGGTGCACATAATTATCAAGAATACTGATATTACTCAAAACACCACCATTATCATTTTCGACTAGGATACCTCCGCGATGTACATAACCTCGTTCCGGAGCCTGATTCGTGACTTCCAGCTGACGAATCACCCAGTTCGATTGATTACGCAAGTATACTGCTGCCTTTACCTGACCGTTCCCATGGATCACAGGACGTGTCCCTTCACCATAAGCCCCTATTATAATCGGCGAATCATCCGTCCCATTCCCTCTTGGAGACAAAGACCCCGTCCAAGTACAACCGGATTTCAGCAGAATCTGTTCACCCGGTTTAAACTCCCGGTCATTGACGTTTTTAAAAGATTTCCAGGCTTCCCCGAGCGACAGTCCGGTATTACTGTCGCTGCCGCCCAAGTTATCAATATAGTATATTTTACCACTTTGATCATTCGCATAAACAGGAGTTATACAGGCAAAGGATAAAATAACTATCCAAATTCGTATTGCAATATTCATCATTCTCTTCGTTTTATTTTATTCTACATAAGTGATTGCCACTTCACCGATTTGAACAGCCCAGCTCTCATTCACCGGATCATTAATGCGGACTCCTATAAAGTTCACTCCTTCCGGCAAGGCCCCAGCTGTATTGATTGTGGTCTTCTGCCAGCCTTCCACTACAGCAGAATCTGTCGTATAAGTAACTGGTATTTCGATGTAATTAGCAAAATCACCTCCTGTGTATGAACCATATATCTTAATGTTCTGCGGGGTTAACGTCGGATACCAGACACATAGATACATAGTGACTTCCACAGACTTTATATTCGGAAGGTTATACAATATAATTCCATCATCTGTAGTTGCCCGTACAGCTCTGGATCCATCACCACCAAAGAATTGCGGATTACTGCTGTCCAGATTCAAATTGGGTGAATAGTAAAATGCGTTACTCCAGTCATTCAGTTTATCTATCATTTCAGACTCACCCGAAGCCGTGCCATTCAATTCGTGAGCACCGGGAGTAGGCTTACCGCCAGAGGATACCGGATTTCCAAAGAAGTCCATACCGCCATTCCTTGCAACCTTAACTCCCGTATTCATTATCGGAGAGTTTTCTTCCAGCTTATATCCATCCAGTGTACTGATACCTGTTCCACCGGCACCAACATTTATAAATTTCGGATCTACTGTTATCTTCCCTGTTTCATCCGGTTCGTTAGCCGGATGGTTTCCATAGTAGACATTTCCTTCAAAAACTCCACCTGTACCCGGAATCTTGTAATCACCTGTTCCTAGATTGTAAATGATGTTATTCTTAAACAGCCAAGGAGCATTGATATTTCCCCCGTCATCCCAGGTATGATCTATAATCTTAGTAGTAGCACCCGCACCCAAATATATGGTATTATTATAAATCTGCGTATTCGGAGTAACTCCTCCTGCAATCATGAAGACACGTTTCCGATCATTCTGACTGATATTATAGCGTACAATACTACCGGACGAATTAGACGCGTCTACAAACAACATAAATCCTCCCTCGTTATCGTGGCTATAATTGTATTGTACGATACAATTAACAGCATCCATGTCAATGTCAAATCCGGTTCCGTCATCATTTCCCTCCAGCGCTTTCGTATGATAAGCCTCATTATACTGAATAATACAGTCCTTTCCACGAGTACACCAAATAGCTGCCGAGCCATTAAACTGACCGTCCTCCCGATAAGAGCCGCATCCATTGGCTACATTATGTTCGATTAAAGAACCATAACAACCATAGGTGATTATACCGTCCGAATCAATGTCTTTCACCGAATTATTACGTATTACTACATTCGTGGAAGCTTCCAGATCACTGGCAAAAAGATTATCCCATACAACAATCCCCGTACGTCCCGCTTTTTCTACGGTATTATTTTCAATCAAGACCTTATCATATTTATCTGTGGCATTCTGCCCTATTACATTGACAGCTATCCCTCCATATTGATGCGGATGAAAAGCACCGACATATCTGAAGGAACCGGACACGTCACGAACCGTATTATTCAGAATCTTAATATTGCTGACAGTTCCTCCATTATCATTTTCGACCAAAATCCCGCATCGATAGATATCTCCCCGTACATCCGCATAATTAGACACCTGCAAATCCTGAATTACCCAATTCGACTGGTTTTTCAGGTAAACGGCCGCCTTTACTTCACCATTTCCATTGATAATCGGTTTTTCTCCTTCGCCATAAGATCCAAGAATAATTGGATTGGAAGGTGTACCCGTCCCTCTAGGACTAACCTGTCCGGTCCATACACTCCCTCTCTTCAGTAAAATACGATTACCTGCCTGAAAAATAACACGGTTAATGTTAGCAAACGTTTTCCATGCAGACGATTCAGATTCTCCACTATTAGCGTCATTTCCCGACTCCGAATCAATGTAGTAGACGGTATTCACCTCCGCTACTACCGGATAGTTCACCAAGTTATCATCTATATCACTGCAAGCTATTCCCAAAAAGGAGAAGAGCACTGCCGATAAAGATAGTTTCAGTTTATTTATTGCATTCATAGTATACTCTTTTTATTATTTGCTGTATTTCAAAATCCATTTATACATTGCCACATTTACCTTTTCCGAAACTTCCAGAGGAGTATTTTCACCTCCATGCCCTCCATTAGGAAGGATAACCAGCGTATCGGGAACATTTTTCTGTTTTAAAGATCACTCAACATCTCCGATTGAACTTTCGGGACGATCGTATCCTTTTCTCCATGTATCAGGAAAGTAGGCTTAAAGTTTTTTCCGTAATAAGGACTTGCCAGCTGATAATCGACATCCAGCTGAGAAGTGTCACTGTTCCACGGTTTACCGGTAACGATTGGCAACAGTCCTTCAATATCGCTTTGCTTTGCACCCGACAAGGCATCCAAAGCATCCAGTCTGGTAGGTGCTCCCAAAGTGATGACTAATGAAATAACATCTTCTTTATCATAATTATACGCATACAATAAAGATAAATGAGCTCCGGCACTACCGCCCCACATCACATAATTTGTTTTTTTAATATTCCATTCTTCTGCATGGACCAGTACATAGCGGACTGCATCCGTCATATCCTGCATCATCTGCTTATAGCAGATTCCATCCCCCATCCGATAGTTTATATTCACCACATTCATGCCGTTGGCATAACAGGCGGTTTTCATAAAATCGGCATCTTTCTTATCGCCTGCCATCCAACCTCCTCCATGCACAAGAATCATTAAAGGAGTATCGGCAGTCCTGTTCTCCAGCAGATATACATCCATCGTCTGTAGCGAATCAGGTCCATAATGCAAATCCTGCCAGGATGCCGATTTACTCTGTTTGCCGGAAGTACATGCAACAGTCAACAGCAAAACAAAACATATTATCAGCCAATGATTGATTCTTTTCATACCCGTAGTTTTTTAATATCCGTCATTGTTACTGCCCAAATTAGGGTTCTTCTCCATTTCACCGATATTTATAGGCATCAGATAGTGCTTCGGCAAAAGACTTGTTTAGGAAGCATATTCAATTCGAATACCTCATAATGTTTCACTCCATTCTCTTCGGTAATCTTCATACCATGGAAATACTTGTTATTCAATACAGATTCTGCCAGTTTCCAACGTCTTAAATCCCAGAAACGATGTCCTTCGAATGCCAGTTCTACTTTCCGTTCCTGTATAATTCTCTGTTTCATTCCTGTATAATCAAGGTCTTCCGGAAGATCCGGTAGTCCGGCACGGTCTCTTACGGCATTTATCGCATCATGAACAGAATCATCCGGTCCCTGCTTAGCTTCGTTCTGCGCTTCGGCATAATTCAGCAATACTTCCGCTAAACGTAACTCCTTCCAGCTTGTCTGGCTACCTCCGAAATAGAGTTTCTCAAAAGGAAGGGTTTCATCAAGAAATTTACGTATATAATAACCGGTATAAGTTCTTTCTACCAGTCCCAAGCCGTCGTCCGGCATTAGGTATCCCGTTCGAATTACTTTATTTTTAAAGACAGATCCGTCTGTAATAATGCTTGCAGCCAAACGTTTATCTCGTCCGGTATACGGATCTTTGGCATGTACAGGATTATTCCAGTCAAACGGAGTTCCGTCCAACATTTCATAGGAGTCCACCAGTTCTTGTGTCGGATTCGTCTGAGAGCCCCAGCCATTATCGATGCTGGGGGGCATAAACAAGTTATCACACGCATGCCCTTTATTAATCCCATCAAACATTACTTCGAATATAACTTCCTTATTTCCACTTCTTGACTGGAACAATGCATTGTAATCATCATCCAATTCAAAATACTTCTCATCAATTACTTTCTTTGAGAAAAAGCGGAACGTTCATAACGTTCGGCAAAAGCAATACACGTCCGTTTAGTGCCCATGCCGCCTCACGAGAAGCACGTCCATGTTCGGTTGCCGGTATTTCTCTCGCATACGGAAGTATTTCTCCTATCTGTTCCAATTCGGTTTCTACAAAATCATAAACATCCGATTTAGGAGTACGCGGAACGAGCAGTGCCTGCAAATTATCAAAGTTTTGTAACTCTTTAATCAAAGGTACGTCTCCATAGCGGCGAACCAGATCGAAATACAGGAATGCCCTGACAAAACGTGCTTCTGCTATCACTCTTTCCTTAAAACTTTCTGATAAGGGACTATCATCAGAAAGTCCCGCTATCAGATTATTAACTTTACGGATGGCTTCATAGCTCCGGCCCCAAGTTTCAAGAGGATTGTACGTAGAAGACATCGTTCCCGGTATCATGACTCCGTTACTCTCATTCCATCCCGCAGGCGAACGCAACAGATCGGTGCTGCCATCAAGCAGATCGGTAATCCCCATTCCACTTAATACATTCGCACCAGCTTCAACAAACAGGCCATATCCACAAGGCATATAGCCATATATTTTATAGAGATAGGCCTCTGACAGAGCCTCATCTTTAAATACCGCATCACTCGAAATCATATCCAGCGGTTCTTTATCCAAATCCATACACGAATTGGTGAACAGCAACAAAAACAGGATAAAACGGATGATATTCTATTTTCATAACTCTACTCTATTAAAATTCAATACTCAAACCAACATTATAGGACTTCATCTGCGGATAATAATAAGCATTATTATCAGGATCAATATTAGGAGCTTCCGGTCAAAGTCCTTCATCTTCGAGAAGGTCAATAAGTTGTTGCCCGATACAAATACGCGTAGATTCTGCACTCCTATCTTTTGAAGAACGGATACTTGTCAAATGTATATGCCAACTCGAAGTTTCGCAAACGGATATAAGTGCCGTCATACAGCCAGAATGAAGATTTCTCCCGATTATTCTGTACAGTTCCCGCATATAAGCGTGGATATTTAGCATTCGGATTATCTTCCGACCATGAGTTCTTGAATATAGCCAACGCATTAGACTCAAGATTGAACGGGTCCCATCTCAGATATTGATCGAAACCTGTTGCACCCTGAAAATTCATTGTCAATTCAAACTGCTTATATGACATACCTATATTCAACCCGAAAACAATCTCTGGTACCGTACTTTTACCTATCCTCTGAATATCTTCACCATCAATCACCCCACTCTTATCATAATCCTGATATTTAATGTCACCGACTTTAAGACTCGTATTTCCACGTCCGTCCTGAATAGCCCATCCGTCTATTTCTTCCTGACTCCGGAATAAACCTAATGCCTTCAATCCATAAGTCTGATCAAAAGGATGCCCGGTTCTTTCTTCTGTTCTGCCACATTCAAGGCTTCATCCATGTAAACGACCTTGCTCTTGGCGAAAGTCATATTTCCTTCCACCATAAATCTAAAATTACCAATCTTATCATTATACCGCAAAATCGCTTCGAGACCTTTATTATCAACTTTCCTATATTTTCATCAGGCAGGGTAGCACCAAAAGTTTGTGGTACGGAAGCACTTCTGGGCAATAAGATGTCTCTTTTCTTATAGAAGTAAGTTAGTTCTCCCGATAGTTTTCCACCCAGAATACCAAAATCAAGTCCGAAATCCATATTGGTTGCCGTTTCCCAGGTTATATTAGGATTAGCCATACCCGTATCTGTAATTCCCGACTGGTAGTTTCCACCGATAACTGAACCGGAATTATATTTATATCCAGATAAATACTGGAACGCTGCCACTCTGTCGTTACCAAACTGTCCGTAAGAAGCTCTAAGTTTCAGATTATGAAAGATGCCTGTCTTTTCAGGAAAGGTTCTTCACTGACTCTCCATCCGCCCGAAACTGGGGGAAGAATCCCCATCTTTCCCCTGTGGAAAATTGAAAGAACCATCATAACGGAAATTAAACTGGAATAAGTACTTGCCCGAATAGTTATAATTAACTCGTCCTACATATCCCTTTCTGACTGTTTCATTCAGCACTTCCTCCATTTGTCTGATCTTTATCCGGACCGGCAAATAACTGATCGATGGCTGAAGATATATAGTTTACGCGGGATGCCTGCAAATTACTGTATTTATAAGACGACTCCTCAAAAGTAATAAAGCTGAGATATTATGCAGTTTATTAAAAGTAGCATCATAAGACAAGGCTGCCTGAATGGTAATTCTTTCATCCTCAGCCGTCCCTTCATACAGACTGATACCTCCTCCTGACTTCTGTTTGGTATACAGATCGATCTCTTTATCATATCTGTAAACTCATAGGGAGTAGTAAAAGTCTTGGCTTTTGAGAACCAACGGTCATAAGAGAAACTGGCTCTGGCCTTCAGCCCTTTCAAGAAAGGAACATCATAGACACCCTGCAACGTTCCTTGAAATACTGAGTTTTCCGTCTTACTATATCCCGAATGGGCAGCCTGTCCGATAGGAGAAACATTTTGCCCGTTAGAAACTAAGGCACCTTTTTCTACATCGTCCGGAGCATAAGCACGCTCGGTTGGCTTCGAATTGATAATAGTAGAGAAGAGCCCGTTGCCGACAGCTGATTTGCCGAGTTTTTCATAGCGTCCGGCAAGATCTACCGAAACACTGAAGTCTTTCGTTATTTGAGTATCAATATTGGAACGTACATTATATCTTTTGAAATAAGACAAATCGTACAATCCATCCTGGTCGAGATAACCGAATGATACAAAAACTTAGTCGATTCACTACCTCCATTCACATTCAGGCTATGCTGTTGAATACCTGCACGCTCTTTCAATGTTTCTTTCCACCAGTCTGTAGAAGGTTTCTTTCCACTTTTATAATCCTGAATTTCGATTCTGTGAAACGAGGCACATTTCCAATGTTTACCAACGCCAAATTCAGGTATTTCGCATATTCATATGCATTCATCATCTCCGGAACGATAGTCGGTTTTAAAACCAAAAGTACCCGAGTAAGTGATTTTCGGTTTCCCCTGAGTTCCTCTTTTTGTAGTGACAATGATTACCCCATTGGCAGCACGCGCACCATATACAGCAGCAGACGCTGCATCCTTCAGTATCGTAATACTTTCAATCTCATTGGGGTCCAGTTTACTGATAGACCGTTCTACACCGTCTACAAGCAATAAAGCACTGTTATCTCCAAATGTACTCTTTCCACGGATATAGAAAGTAGGATCATCAAATCCAGCCTCCCCACTTTGTTGTGTTGAAATGACGCCGGTCATCTTTCCGGTCAGTGCATTGGTCAGGTTGGGTGTGGCAGCTTTATCAAAGCTTCTCCTTTCACTGTAGAAACAGACCCTGTCAGGTCAACTTTCTTTGTACACCATATCCTACTGCTACCACCTCATTCAACATTTCTGTTACCGGCTCCATTATGACACTCAATACATTAGAAGTCACTTTTTTCTCAACAGTTTTAAATCCTATATAAGAAAACACCAGGATATCGCCTTTTTAGCTGAAATAGAATAGTTTCCATCAAAATCGGTGGTAGCTCCCGTCTTCTTACTTTTAACAAGAATCGTCGCACCAACCAATGTTTCATTATCAGTTGACATTACATTACCCTTCACAATCATCTCTTGGGCAATTAATGGCATAGCCAATAATATAAACAATAAGGTCAACAAATTTTCTTCTTTCCCATAAACGACATAAATTAATAAATTAATGTTTTTCAATACTACTACAACGACTAGTCATATTCGATGCCACAAATATAGGGAGGTCTTCATCTATTTTGTAATATTATACTGTCAATACATGATACTTTTTTGAAGTTTCTACCACACAAAACAAACAATCCACTGATTATCAACCAAATAACATTATATATTATTTTTATAAAGGTTTGTACTTTCTTGAACAAAATGATATATTTGCAGAAAAACACCCCCTATGGAATACATACAAAGAGAAATTACCCCTATCGGAGAAGAAGATTTATTCATCGTATTAAATCATCCTCATGCAAAATTTGACTATGCCGCCCATTTTCATTCTGATTATGAAATAAATATGGTCATCAATGGCAAAGGTAAAAGAATTGTTGGTGATTGTGTCGCTCCATTCAGCGATATTGATCTGGTTATGGTAGGTCCTAATATTCCACACCGATGGATTAGTGAGAGCGATCATGACGAAGCACACGTCGTCACCATTCAGTTTCATAAGGAAACCTTGGAGTATCCAATTATTAATAAGAAGATTTTCTACCCTATTAAACAACTGTTCACTGACTCATCTTACGGAATCGAATTTTCTCAGGAAACATCACTTGCATTGAAAGATACGATACTGAATCTATCCCACAGGCAAGGAGTTGATTCTGCCCTTGAGTTTTTCAAAATACTATATCATTTATCTATATCTGAAAACCAAAATTATTGCTGGCAGCCAACAACGAAAGAGATTTCGCCATCAGAGAATCAAAAAGCCGAAGAATCAATAAAGTGATCGCCTATATTCAGGAACATTTTCAGGAAGAGATATCATTAGAATTGGTTGCAAGCAGCGTGGGAATGTCTGAATCTGCATTTAGCCACTTCTTCAAAAGAACAAATAGAAGTTTTATAGATTTTCTGAATGACATACGGATAGGCAATGCAGCCAAAATGCTATATGAAACATCCAATACCATCTCTGAAATTTGCTATGCCTCCGATTCAATAATGTATCTAACTTTAATCGTCTATTCAAAGAAGAAAGGACAGACTCCTACTGAATATAGAGAGAATGTACAGAAGTTTATGACAAAGTTCTAAGGATGAATCTGCCGTATATTTCGCGGATTTACCTTATTTTTGTACCCTAATTCTGTTATGACGAGTCAATGATACATTTTTCGACCAACCGGTTTCCCATATTGCACTACCGGAAAGGTTTACATACCCTTTCAACTATACTCCTCATCCGCTATGTGTATTAGCGGCCGAAGAAGTCAAAGCCTATATTTCGACAAAGAAGGAGTGGCTAGAGGAACTGACTCTCGGAAAATGTTCGAGTACTGATCGTACAAACCCAGGAAGAAGGATCTTCCTCTATCGGTTATCTTGCTGCTGGCAGGAAAGAATCTGCATCCGTATTTCGTACCCTGTTTACGATTTGCTGCAACCACAGGGATTCTTTAAAATAGAAGAAGAACAAATTTCGGCTATCAATGTCCGTATCAGTGCATTGGAAGTTAATCCTCATTATCTGCACTTAAAAGAAAAACTGGACAGGGAAACGGAACAAACAAGGCTGGCTCTTATTCAAGCCAAAGAGGAACTAAAGACAGCAAAGAAAGAGAGAGAACTTCGCCGCAAGTCATCCCTGCCCTGTCTAAAGAAGAACAGGACGCACTTGTTCGTGAAAGCCAATATCAGAAAGCGGAATTCAAGCGATTGGAACGGGGATGGAAAGAACGAATCAAAACGCTGGAAGAAGAGGTTATCACCTTTGAGACGGAAATAGAAAACTAAAAACGAACGAAAGCAACGTTCGGCAGCCTTACAGCAAAAGTTATTCGAACAGTTCCGTATGCTGAATGCGAAAGGAGAAATAAAAGACTTATGTACTATCTTTGAACAAACCGTACACAAAATCCCCTGCCGGAGCAGGCGATGTGCCTTGCCCAAATTGCTGCAATATGCCTACCTTCACCAACTGAAGCCATTGGCTATGGCCGAGTTCTGGTGGGGAAACTCTCGAAAACAGAGGTACGGCATCACGGTTATTATTACCCTTCGTGTAAAGGAAAATGCGAACCGATTCTGCAACACATGCTGCAAGGACTGGAAGTAGACGGGAATCCACTTTCGCCCCAAGCACACAGGAAGGAAGAATTAGAAATCGTTTTTGAGGACGAATGGCTGGTGGTAGTCAATAAACCATCCGGTATGTTGTCCGTTCCCGGAAAAGAAGAGGAGACGGATTCCGTTTACCATCGTGTAAAGCTAAATATCCGGAAGCTACCGGTCCCATGATTGTACACCGGCTGGATATGGCTACTTCGGGGTTGTTACTTGTCGCCAAAACTAAGGAAGTTCATCAACACTTGCAGGAACAGTTCATCAATCGCAGTATTAAGAAGCGTTATGTAGCCTTGCTGGATAGAAATGGATTGAACCAGCAACTCGAAGAAACAGGAACCATCAATCTTCCTCTTTGCCTCAATCCGCTCGACCGCCCCGGCAAATGGTCAGTGAAGAATACGGCAAACCGGCAGTTACCGAATACCGGATTCTGAACTATTCCGATAAGTACATACGCATCGCTTTTATCCATTGACAGGGCGTACCCACCAACTACGGGTACATGCCGCCCATCATCAAGGATTAAACTGCCCCATTCTGGGCGATGAACTCTATGGAAAAGGCGGACAGGCTCTATCTCCATGCTGAATATATTGAGTTCCGCCATCCCGTTTACGGCGATATCATCTGCATACAGAAGGAAGCGGAGTTCTAAAATAGTTTCTTCCGATATGAACTAAATTCTTTTGAAATGTATATAGGGTAATTACTAACTTTCAAAAGAACCTGACTATGAATTTTAAGTTTCGAATTACAAAGTATCTGGCAGTATCCGCACTGGCGGTGCTGCTGTTAGAGCCTGCTCCAAAACAACATTTATATGGATGTTGCCTATCCGAACGGAGAAGAAAATAGTGGCGGAGAGGGAAACAATGACAATCCTGACAAAAAGATGCACTCATTACTTTCAGTGCTTCCGTAGAAGGAAGAAATATAACGCGTGCCATGTCTCCGATGGGAAAAGGATTGCAGAGCTGGTTATGTGCCTACCCTTCCAATACCACCAATACGATAGAGGAGAGCCTGTCGGTGAAGGCAACTATATCACTTCTTCTCCCGGAGTGTTGACGGGAATACAAAGTTATAAAATGTATCTCAGTAATGATATCTATAGTTTTTATGCGGTTTCCTGTAATTCCAGCAACCCCGCTCCTACCTTTACCAACGGCAAGTCCGAAGCATTATCCAATGGGGTGGATTATCTGTGGTGGCATGCCCTGCATCAGGATGTGACCAGTTCACAAGTCAACATTCCCATCACTTACCAGCACGTAGCCACTCAGGTCGTGATAACCATAACGGGAGGTGAGAATATTACACTCAACAAAGTACTCTCCGCCACTATTACTCCCACGAAACCGGGAGCTTTCATGGATCTGTCAACAGGGATCATTTCTTCAGAAGTCAGTTACGATAAGCCTGCCGACATGGGAATCAATGATTTCACGGTTCAATATATCATGCTTCCGCTGAAAAGTTCCGACCCGATGGCTTTAACGATGGAACTGATGGTCAACGGAGAAAGTTTCTCACGTACTTACAATACGACCATTATCCCGCCAGACAATATTCTGGCTGCCGGAAATTCATATCTTTTCCGTGCAGTAATCAACGAAAACTCCGTATCATTCGGTAACGTGAGCGTAAAAGACTGGACGGATGTAGATGAAAGCGGTAACCCGCTGTATCCGATACAAGACTAAAATATGATAAAGTGTGTGTCAAAAGTAACTAAACTCCCCTACGGGTATATTGACTTTTGACACACACTTCAATTATGCAACGACACTTGTCAGCACCTGACGTTTCAACCTGCGATAAACATAAATAAATGCAGGAATCAAAAACAAATCAGCCGCTATCCATGCCATCGGATCACCGTAACAAACAGCGATAAAGCCGAAAGCCGGCACGGCATAAATACTGACGAGAATGCGTGCAATCATCTCCGACACTCCCGAAAACATGGCGAGATTAGTATATCCCACCCCTTGAATGGTATAGCGCAGGATACAAAGTAACCCAAGCATCGGGAAGAAAGAGACTGATATATGCAGGAAAAGTTCTGTTTTCTCCAAGATCTCAATTTCCGACGGATCAACAAAAATCAAGGCAAAAGATTTGGCTCCCAGCATCAGAATCAAGAAAGTGACGGCTGTATAGATAACCATCATCAGCGTGCTGGCTTTAATCCCCGACCAAATACGTTCAGGCTTTCCGGCACCGTAATTCTGACCGCTAAAGGTAGCCATAGCCATACCCAGACTCTCCAACGGACAAAGGAAAAACATTTTGATACGCATCGCAGAAGTAAAAGCTGCCACACACGCCGTACCCAACGCATTATTCGCACTCTGAAGCATGATACTGCCAATGGCCGTAATGGAGAACTGCAATCCCATAGGAACGCCAATGGAAAGCAACGTCTTCGCCAGCTTCGACTGATACTTCCGTTCTTTCGGCGTGCCCCGCAGAATGTCAAACTTCCGATACATATAAACGTAACAAAGAAAAGCGGAAACTCCCTGCGAAAAGACAGTAGCAATGGCAGCTCCCATCACTCCCCAGCCCAGTACCAGAATACAGAATAAATCGAGAATAATATTGAGCACCGTAGCCAGTACCAAGAAATAGAAAGGTGTCTTACTATCTCCCAAAGCACGGATAATGCTCGACAACAGATTATAAAAGAAAGTACAAGGTATCCCGATGAAAGTAACAAGCAGATAAGCATACGCTCCTTCAAAGATATTCTCCGGTGTACGCATCATCTTCAGGATATCCGCACAATAAATACTGGTAAAGATGGCTATGACCACAGACATCACAACAGCAAGTTGCAGACTGACGGAAACGTAACTGCGCATCGTACTATAATCCCTCGCCCCAAACTTCTGTGCCACGGGGATACCGAATCCTCCACAACATCCGTTGCAGAAACCCAGAATAAGAAACACAACGGATGTACTAGCCCCGACAGAGGCTAACGCATTAATACCCAAAAACTTTCCTACGATTGCAGCATCAACAAGCGAATACGTTTGCTGCAACAGATTGCCGAACAAAAGCGGCAGAGTGAAATTAAAAATCAGAGGTAATGCCGGCCCCGCCGTCATCTCTTTAGAAGTTGCCATACGTCTATGTCCTAAAAATTGGCTGCAAAGATACAGAAAAATCCGGTTGAAAGATTCTAATCCCGCACCCTCTTTTTATTGACATAAATCAAAAAAAGACAAAGTGCCGGCAACTGTCTATCTCTTCACCAGTCTTTTCGGCGAACCATGCCAGGAACAACCCAGACAATAAACTTCCGTCAAATCAAATCCATCGGTGGAAGCTGCCGGATCTTTAGGCACAACTTCTCCATTTTCGAGTACATAGACCAAAAGACGCTCTTTACGGTCATTCACCACATATAGGGCAGCAATCTTGCATTGCGGACATAATAACTTTCTCATGCCGCAAAGATACGCATAGTTTCCAGCAACGGCAATCATTCCAGTGGAAGTTCTTTGCAGAATATGCGATCAGTTTATTATCTTTGCCGAAGTGAAGCCAGCCTCCAAAGCCAAAAGAAAACAAATGGAAACAGATAAAACCGCGTATCACTCAGGAAAAGAGAACAGTAGAGATCATGATCCGTCTCTATTGCCGGAAAAGAGAAGAATGCAACCCTTTGTCCGAAGTGCGAAGAGTTGCTCCGCTACGCACATACCCGTCTTGACCATTGTCCGTTCGGAGAAAAAGCTCGTGCAAGAAGTGTCCCGTACATTGTTATAAGCCTGCCATGCGCAAACGGATGCGAGAGGTTATGCGGTTCTCCGGTCCCAGAATGTTATTCTATGCCCCTTTAGAGGCGATACGCCATTTATTCTCCTGAGCGGCAAAGCTATACCGGCAAAATAGTCTTAACGGTTTTCCAGAATCCCGGATAAAGAGTAACAGAACGCTGAAAGTTCCAGTCTGCCTATCAACATCAGAAAAGAAAGAACCCATTTTGCCAAGTCCGGCAAAGAATTCCACGAGTATGCGGGACCGCAACTACCCAATCCCGGTCCCACGTTACCGATACTGGAGATTACCGTACTGACCGATTCGGAGAAACCGACTCCTAAAAATAAAAGAATCGTCCAGCCGATCAGAATAATCACCAGATAAAAGCAAAGAACAGTAATACAGTCGTTACGATGGAAGAAGATACGGTTTGTTTGTTAACCCGTACCGGAAGCACTGCATTCGGATGAAGCAGGTGTTTGAATTCATTCCGGATGGTCCGCGCCACAATCAGTAACCGCATATTCTTGATACCTCCGCTGGTAGATCCCGTACAACCTCCCGAAAGCATCGCTATAAACAGCAACAGCCACGTGAAAGGAGGCCACAAATTATAGTCATCCGTCGCAAAGCCGCAGGATGTATGCACCGTAGCTACCTGAAACAATGATTTACGAAAAGCCAGCTCCCATCCATAGTTGTTCTGAAATACGAGTGCCAAAGTGATAAGCAATGTCAATATCCCGACAGAGCCCAGAAACCAATGCGTTTCTTCATCTTTAAACAAGCGGCCGACTTTTCCTTTCAGACACATCAGGAATAAGGAAAAGTTAATACTGGAGATAATCATAAAGATAGCGACAACATACTCGATATACGGAGAATTCCAGTAAGAAATACTGTTTTGTTTGGTAGAATATCCTCCTGTCGCCGTAGTAGCAAATGATTGACAAATGGCATCAAATAAATCCATTCCGCCAAACATCAGCAGGATCGTCTCCGAAACGGTCAATATCAGATAAACAGTCCACAGCCATTTCGCCATTACATTGATTTTGGGATGCGTGCGGTCATGAGTCACTCCGGTAGTCTCGGCAGAAAAGAGCTGTATGCCGCCTGTGGTAAAGATCGGGAGAATAGCAATCGTAAAAAAGACAATCCCCAGTCCACCGATCCACTGCGTCAGGCTTCGCCAAAACAGCATCCCATGTGAAAGGGACTCGATATCATCGAGTATCGTAGCTCCTGTGGTAGTGAATCCGGACATCGTTTCGAAGAAAGCATTGGTGATGGTATCAATGCTCCCGCTGAAATAAAAGGAAGCATCCCGAAAACGGTAAAGAATATCCATGAAAGAGTGACGACACAATATCCGTCCCGGCGGCTCATCTTATTCTCCGCTCCCCGTCCGTAAAGCAATAATAATCCTCCTGCTACGGCATTAATCACACACGTATAAAGAAAATACTTATAATCATCCCTCCGTACCCCAACGAAATACCAGCACACAAAAGGAACATTCCCAACTCAATAAAAGCAACGTCCCAAGCACCCGTCCTATCATTTTCGGATTGATCATGCTGTTGCTTTTAGCACGCGCATACACACTATTGTCTGATATATACTCTTCCATAACTCATGAATTACTCTGCACGAATCCCATAGCTAATAGTATGCCAAAACAGCCGTATTTTTTAAGCTGCTATTTATCAGCAACATACTATTTCTGCTTTGAAAACGAGAAGACTCCTACCCTACCAAAATGAAAAGGTTTCCTGTCAAAACGAAAAGGATGGCTTTCAAAATGGAAAGTTCTCCTTCAAAATAGAAAGATTTGACTATCTTTGTTCCAAAAAGATGAAACGAGCCATTATCATAGGCGCCACCTCCGGTATCGGAAAGGAAGTTGCCCAACGCCTCCTGTCCGAAGGATGGCAGATCGGCATAGCGGGCAGACGCCAGTCAGCTCTCGAAGATTTCCGGCAAATCGCACCGGAACAGATAAAAATTCAATCACTGGACGTCACTCAGGAAGACAGTGCCGGAAAGCTGGATGCGCTTATCCATCAATTGGGCGGTATGGATTTATTTCTGCTCAGTTCCGGCATCGGTTTCCAAAATATGGATTTGAAGATGGAAATCGAGCTGAATACCGCACGTACCAATGTCGAAGGCTTCACACGAATGGTGGATACCGCTTTTTCCTATTTTAAGAACAATGGAGGCGGACACCTGGCTGTCATCAGTTCGATTGCCGGAACTAAAGGTCTGGGAGTTGCCCTGCCTATTCTGCAACGAAGCGCTTTCAGAATACATACATCGATGCTCTTGAACAACTCGCCCACCTGCAAAGTTAAACATTCACTTTACCGATATTCGTCCGGGATTTGTAGCCACTGACTTGCTGAATGACGGAAAGCATTATCCTATGCTGATGAAAACCGACCAGGTAGGCCGCGACATTGTACGCGCACTTCATCGGAAACAGCGGGTAGCTATCATTGACGGACGTTATCGTATTCTCGTATTCTTCTGGCGAATGATTCCCCGATGGATATGGAAACGTTTGCCGGTAAAACAAAATAGCAAGATCGGATAACTGAGAACTTATTGAAAGTAACTATATTTGTAAACAGATAAAGAGAATTATTTATCATGCTTTTACTCACTTAAAATCAATAAAAATGGAACAGAAAATTTGTCAGTGTTGTGCTATGCCAATTGATGAAACGACATTCGGAACAGAAGCAGACGGCAGCAAGAATGAAGAGTATTGCCAGTATTGCTATGCAGACGGGCATTTTACCAAAGAATGCACAATGGATGAAATGATTGAGCTCAACCTGAACTACCTTGAGGAGTTTAATAAGGATTCGGAAGTAAAGTACACTATAGAAGAGGCGCGGGCAACGATGAAAGAGTTCTTCCCTCAACTAAAGAGATGGAAACAATAGGCTAAAGGGACTGACCCGAAAGTTCTTCTTCCAAACGTATCTTTGTCACAAATATCCATTACAGCAAAGAGAAAATGACTTTTCGTGCTTTTAGGTCAGCCCCTATTTATTCAACTATCCGCATTCATTTCCGGATGGCGTTCAAGCCACCTCACTGCATAGGAGCAGGTAGCTTTCGGTTTCATCCCGTTGGCGAGTGCAAAGTCGTAAGCAGCTTTCACCAGTGCGGCAGCAATTCCGCGTCCTTCTATCGGTTTAGGGACAATCGTGTGAATAATATCAAGATAATCACCTAACAGGCGATATTCTACAAATGCGGTACGACCGTCGACTTCCGTCTTGAACAGTTTCTGTTCGGGCTGATGAGTAATTTTGTAATCCATAATGTTTATTTTAAAGTTGTTCAATCCATTGTAACCGATTTGTATCATAGCCACGACGTTCGGCGGCAGTTACTAATTTCTTTTATATCTTCCGGCAGTTGGGGCGTCCGACTCAATATCCAGAGATATTTATCGGTACTGCTGCCTATAAGAGCATAATTGTAATTCTCCTGATCCAATTCCATCACATAATAATCGGAATAGAAATTCAAGAAAAAAGAGACTTTCAGTTTACCGGGCTGTGCAGGGTCGGGAATCTTGGCGTGTCCAGTAGCTGTTTTACAAATATCGTAAGGTGAATTGCGTTTATATCCCCGATTCTCAACACGAATTGTTCCATCGGAACGGAGGGTATAAGTAGCGGTCACTTCCATAAGCCCACGTTCGAAACGATGATCATAACGGGCTATCTCGTACCAAAGCCCCATATAGCGTTTCAGATCAAGCCGATCTACCGTACTGTGATCTGTCTCCTCAAACAACTTCTCTATGGTAGGAACGGAAAAATGGAATCCGGCTTCCAGCAAACGTGTAGGACGCACACTCTGTCCGGCTGTCAGAAAAGAGGCGGCTTCACCGTAGAGCAAACGAAAGACCGTTTGCGGAACAATCAAAGTTGTCCACGCATGATACGCCTTTCCCATCGCACGTGTAAACGTGGACTGTGAAACTGCTTGAGGAGCAACCAAATTGAAAACACCTCTCAACTCTTCATTTTCAATAAAGAAGGCCATGGCACGACAAAGGTCACGAATATCTATCCACGGAAAAGGTTGCGTACCCGGCCCTATGACGGCGGCAACCTTTGTTGCGCGTAGCGGGCGAAGCATCTGTTGCATCGCTCCCCCATCGGGAGAAAGCACTACACCGAAACGGGTAATGACAAGCCTGGTCGGTTGCGGACAACGCTTCGCTTCCTTCTCCCACGCATAACAAAGATCGGACAGAAAACCATCGCCACGAGTCTGTGTATACTCGTCCGATTCCACCAAAGAGGGGTAATATCCTACAGCAGAGGCCGAAATCATAAGTTTCGGTTTGGTTTTGACTGCATTCAAGGCACGGATAATGCGGTGTGTTACCGTTATCCGGCTATTGAAAAGCTCTTGTTTATGTTCCGGCGTCCAGCGCTGATTGATAGGAGCGCCTGCCAGATTTATAATGACATCGCAATGCGTCAGCGTCTGAACCAAAAGTCCGGACATACCTTCCCGAAACATCGCTCTTCCCAAAGGAATGATCCGATGTCCACCCTTTTCGGTCAGATAGTTAGAAAGATGTTTGCCTATATATCCGGTGGCTCCGGTCATTGCTATATTCATCTTGATTCTTCGTTTTTTTAACTATACTAGAGAAACGTATCAAAAGCAGAAAAGGTTCTTTGAAAAAAGTAAAATAAACTATTTCATTGCAGTTGTTATATATATTGATAAACTCTGCCCCCTACGGAGGTATGCTTGTGCCAACATTGTGGCACAGTTGTGCCAATGCGGTGGCACAGCCGTGCCAAGCCTTTGGCACAAGTGTGACAAGCTGTTGGCACAAGTGTGTAAAAGCAAGGCGCAGTATTAGCATGCCGGATAACGTCTCTCAACATCTCAGAAGAAAGTGACACTCCGGTAAACGGATGTATTTTGTTCTGCCGAATTAGGGCTATTCTGATTAATAAGCATTATCTTTGCAAGAGAACATTTATAGAACCATAAAAAAGAAAGAACATGATTGAGGCACCCGAAGCGCTCTATCTATGCGAGCAACTGAACAAGACTGTCAAGGGAAAACGAATCACAAATGTATTCACCCTGTTCACTCCTCACAAATTCGCTTGGTTTTCCGGAAGTCCCGACGAGTATGCCGAATGGCTGACCGGAAAGTCAATAGACCACGCACGTTCACAAGGAGGCATGGTAGAGATGACAATAGGCGACAAAATGCTGATACTTACGGACGGAGTAAATCTCCGGTATTACGCACCCGGAACGAAACTGCCTGCCAAACATCAACTCCTGATCGGCTTTGAAGACGAAAGCTGCCTTATCGCTTCCGTGCGCATGTATGGAGGAATCATGTGTTACAGCAAGGACGCCGCCAACGGCGTACTTTCCGAATATTACCGGACAGCGAAAAGCAAGCCGCAGGTCATGTCGGACGCTTTCAGCAAAGAATATTTCCTCGGACTGATTAATGATGAAAGTGCGCAGAAGAAGTCCGCCAAAGCCTTTCTGGCTACAGAACAGACTGTTCCGGGACTGGGAAACGGTGTATTACAGGACATTCTGTATCATGCCATCACATCCGAAGAAAAAAATAGCATTAACGGACAAAGAGAAAGAAAATTTGTTCTATCAAGTAAAGGAGACCATGAACGATATCTACCGGCAGGGTGGACGAAACACGGAATCGGACCTGTTTGGAGAGAACGGCAAAGTACACAGCTTGCCTCTCTAAAGACACGGCAGGCAAAGCCTGTCCCCGTTGCGGAGAAACCATTGTCAAGGAGAATTATCTTGGCGGTAGCATCTATTACTGCCGTGGTTGCCAGATATTGGAATAAGAACCAATCAAATGACTAAAAGAAAACAGAAAATGAAGAAATTTACCAAGATCAATTACATTCTAACCTTTATATTAGTGTTCTGCATCGGAGCTACCCTGCCTATTCTGATCGGTAGCAGTCATGTAGACGAACAGCATTCCGCCAAATCGGAAGTGCCTTATTGCGTCACCTCACCTACCGTCCCCGAGCAGGTGACTTTTGACGGAGAGACGATCGACCTCCGCCGTTACGACCGCCGAGAACGGATGGATCGGGAGATGATGGCGTTCACCTATATGCACTCCACCACCATGCTGCTTATCAAGCGTGCCAACCGTTACTTCCCGATTATAGAACCGATTCTGAAAGCGAACGGTATCCCCGACGATTTCAAATATCTGATGGTCATCGAAAGTAATCTCAACAACATAGCCCGCTCTCCGGCCGGTGCAGCCGGATTATGGCAATTCATGCCTGCTACCGGACGCGAATTCGGACTGGAAGTAAATGAGAACGTAGACGAACGTTATCACATCGAAAAGGCAACGGTAGCCGCCTGCAAATATTTCAAGCAGGCTTATGCCAAATACGCAGACTGGATGGCTGTATCTGCCGCCTATAATGCCGGACAAGGACGAATTTCCTCTCAACTGGACCAGCAACTTGCCAGCCACGCAATGGACTTATGGCTGGTAGAAGAGACTTCCCGCTATATGTTCCGCCTGCTGGCAGTCAAAGAAATATTCAAGAATCCTCAGCGATATGGATTCCTGCTGAAAAGGAACACTTGTACCCGCCTATCCCCTACAAAGAGATAACGGTCACTACCCCATTGCCAACTTAAGCGATTTTGCCAAACAGCAGGGAATCACATACGCCCAACTTCGACGCGAATCCTTGGCTACGCGAACAAAGCCTAAAACAGGACCGGAAAAACATACGTTCTCCAGATACCTACACAAGAGGGAATGTACTATGATCCAAAGAAGACGGTTGCATATAACAAGCATTGGGTAATAGATTAATGTAATAGGTAATAGTAGCAGGTAATAAGTAATAGGTAAAATACAGGTTATTGGGATATTGGCCTGTTAACTGATTATTCTCATGAAACTAAAAGAAAGAATCCATCATTTTCTGAATGACCAAAAGCTGAAACATAAGCTGTACGTCATCATCTTCGAGTCAGACACTCCTTCGGGAAAGCTGTTTGATGTGGTTCTTATCGGCTGTATCCTTGCCAGTGTATTATTAGTCATTATAGAAAGCCTGAAAGGGCTCCCTCCTATCTGACTACCCCATTTGTCATAATGGAGTACCTTTTCACTGCTTTCTTTACCTTTGAGTATCTGACACGAATATATTGCTCTCCACGCCCGAAGAAATACATATTCAGTTTCTTCGGCATTGTTGACCTGTTGGCTACCTTGCCGCTTTACATCGGTTTGATCTTTCCGGGAGCACGCTATCTGCTTATCATCCGTGCATTTCGATTGATACGGGTATTCCGTGTCTTTAAGCTATTCAATTTCTTGAATGAAGGCGAACGACTGCTCACCGCACTTCGGAAAGTAGTAAAAGATTGCGGTCTTCTTTCTTTTGTTGTGATTTTGGTTACTTCCATCGGACGTTAATGTATATGATCGAAGGAACTTTGCCCAATTCTCAGTTCAACAACATTCCGAACAGTATCTACTGGGCTATTGTCACAATGACCACCGTAGGATACGGAGATATAACTCTGTCACCGGACTGGGAAAATTTCTTTCGGCTTGCGTCATGCTGATCGGTTACACTATCATTGCGGTACCTACCGGTATTGTGTCCGCCTCCATGATGAAGGAATATAAACGGAGAAGAGACAAAGAATGTCCGAACTCCATCGGTCAGGGCATGAAGACAATGCGCAGTTCTGCAAGTATTGCGGACACGATCTGAATCCGACTTCAGAAAACGAAAATAAAGAGAGCGTACAATAAGCAATCGCCAAACAAGAGAATCAGTTATTCCAATTAACGTCGTCTGAATATTTGCTCAAACAGAAAGATAAAGATACATCCTGCTCCATAGCAGACAATATCTTTCAATCGAACGTGGAGCCCAGAATGATTCTTAATGCACGGTTGGTGATTCCCAAAGTTTCCACTAACTGAAAATATTGCAGTACTTCGACAAAACAAGCGAACAGGAAAACGTAAAACGACAGACGGGGAACCCCTGTCGGGATAAATATACGTACGAAACTATATACCAGCACCACGACCAAAGCATCTCCCATATAAGGACGTATGAAACTATCACGTATATACAACGCTATGAATACCTCTATACAAAATATTACCAAAAACTAATGATGTAAAATATCCTTTTCTTCATTTCTTATTCAATCTTTGGCGCAATGCATGGTTTTGTTTGCGAATATACGATAAAATGCAGATGCTACATTCAAATATTACTAAATTAATAGCACAAAAGAGAAAAGAATTGTATATTTATAGAACTAACCGTTTTAAAGAAAAACAGAAGAAACAAACAAAGAAAGAAAGGAGACTGAACCTATGATGTTGAACGTTGATTTTATGTTAAGATTACTGGTGGCAGGAATACTGGGAGCCATCATCGGACTGGACCGTGAATATCGCGCCAAAGAAGCCGGATACCGCACTCACTTCCTCGTATCATTGGGAAGTGCCCTGATCATGATCGTTTCGCAATACGGATTTCAAGAGATCATCAAAGAAAACAGTGTGACGCTCGACCCCAGCCGTGTAGCGGCACAAGTAGTCAGCGGCATCGGATTCATCGGTGCAGGAACCATTATCCTACAGAAACAAATCGTCCGCGGACTAACCACAGCCGCCGGTATATGGGCTACAGCCGGCATCGGTCTGGCAGTCGGCGCGGGAATGTACACCATCGGCATAGCTACTACCGTACTGACTCTGATCGGCCTGGAATTACTCAGTTACATCTTCAAGAGTGTAGGCATGAAAAGTTCGATGATCTCCTTCTCTACTAACAACAAAGATACTTTGAAACAGATAGCGGACAGATTTAATTCAAAAGATTATATGATTGTCTCTTACGAAATGGAAACACAGCATTCGGGTGAAATGGAAGCTTATCAAGTCACAATGGTCATCAAATCGAAACGGAACAATGATGAGGGACATTTACTTTCGTTGATGCAGAAATTTCCGGATGTGACGGTGCAGCGGATAGAATAAGCCTACTTCTGCTTCTCCGTCAGATACTTCCAGTAGCGGACAGGCATATCCTTTCTATGCTTCCTCGGATTCATGCGTTCTTTAATGCAGATAGCCTTGAAATACGTTTTCCAGAGCTTCTGAAAGATCTTCTCATTTTCATCCATCAAGCTCTCGTCCAGCATACCCGTAATCAGATGAGCTTCCCGGCTGTCGTCATCAAAAGAGATCGTAGTCACTTCCTGCAAATCATAGTAAAAGCCATAACGCCGCTTCATATCATAGATAATCCACTTCTGATCGGCAAAACGATCTTTGAAATGTTGGACAGTAAGTGGTAAGGCATTATACTGCGGTTCGAAGGCAGCAAAGAAAGTACCGTCCGCCGCTTTCTGAAAACGCACGAACTGCATCAGATGCATCCGTTCACCATCCACCTTCTTCCATATCTGGGCAAGCAGAAGCACATCCGGATCGCCGAAGTTAGTCTCGATAGAACGGGGAGCGTCGATCGCCTTACGAATATAACGGAAGATAACTATCCCTATATCGGGCAATTCCGACAACCAACACTGGGTGAGGCAGCCAAGCGCGGAAGAAGAGACTTTCTTCTGCAAGCCACGCCACACGCGGGCGGCTTTCTCTTCATCGGTGACCACCGTATGCAATTCATCATAAAACAAAGGCAAAGCATCCCCTTCCGACAACAGGAAATCGGGAAAGGTCTTACGAAAATAAGCGTCGAAGACAGCAGTCAGCAGACCATCAAAAGTTTTATCGTAGATATAGACGTTCATTATCTTGCGGTTTACAACATCTGAAACTCCATTTATTCCCCAAAATCCAGTACCAACTGGCGGTCGTCCACCTTCTTCTTAGGCTTCGGAAGCAGCAGACTGCGTACCCGCTGCGGAGAAAGCTCATTCACCGTCTGCATCTGCAAAGGCAATTCTCTGCATGTAATGAAGTACTGCGCTTTTTTCATCACTACGCCTATCTTCTTCAATTCATAAAAACCTAGACGGGAAAAACGACGGGATGCCACAATCAACTTAGCCGACTTCACCCCGATGCCCGGCACACGAAGCAACATCTCATAATCCGCCTTATTGATATCGACAGGAAACTGTTCCGGATGACGCAAAGCCCATGAGAGCTTCGGGTCTATCTCCAGATCTAGATCAGGATATGCGTCATCTACGATTTCATCCACTTTAAACTGATAGAAACGTAGCAGCCAGTCCGCCTGATAAAGACGGTTCTCACGTACCAAAGGCGGTTGTTTCAGTGCAGGCAGACGTGTATCGTACGTATTCACGGAGACGTATCCGGAATAATAAACACGCTTCATCGTCGGTCGCCCATAGAGTGCCGACGAAAGGTAAAGGATATCTTTATCCGACTCGGAGGTAGCCCCTACAATCATCTGCGTGCTCTGTCCCGCAGGCGCAAAACGGGGAGCATGACGGAACTTCTGCCGTTCTTCCTTACTTTCCAGCACACCTTGTTGGATATACTTCATCGGAGCGAAAACGCTCTTATGATCTTTTTCGGGAGCCAGCAGTTTGAGGTTCTCTTCTTTCGGGATTTCTACGTTGACACTAAGGCGGTCGGCATACAGCCCGGCTTCATTCACCAGTTCCCGGCTTGCTCCGGGAATGCTTTTCAGATGAATATATCCGTTAAAGCGATGCACCTGACGCAAATCTTTCGCCACACGCACAAGCCGCTCCATCGTATAATCCGGACTACGGACCACACCGGAACTAAGAAACAAGCCTTCGATATAATTGCGCCGGTAGAATTCAATCGTCAGCTCTACTAGTTCGGAGACGGATAACGTGGCGCGAGGCAGATCATTACTGCGCCGGTTGATACAGTAGGCACAGTCGTAAATACAATAATTGGTCAGCATGACTTTGAGCAAGGAGATGCACCGTCCGTCTTCGGCAAAGCTGTGACAGATTCCCCAACCACCTACGGTATTGCCCAGCATGCCCGGTTTGTTGGAGCGCACTGTACCGCTGGATGCACAGGATACATCGTACTTGGCCGATTCTGCAAGTATCTTTAGTTTAGTGAGGACATTTTCGTTCATGGACCCAATCTGATTACAGACGCAAATATACGATTTTAATCGGAATGCCGGTTGATAACGAACCAAATCACTCGTATTTTGTTCTCTATAAACAAAACAATCAGACTTTATAATAAAATCAGTCTATATATATAAAAAAAGAGGATGCCCGTGGAAAAATGTGAGGGCATCCTCTGTAAGGAACAGATATCGGGAAAGAAGACTTTCACAAGCATTGCTTTCCATCTGTTCCCTGTGGGGTTATCTTCACTAACAAGTGAAGAAAGGGTTCATTGCAGAAGTCCGGGCTTTCACAAGCACGGGCTTCCTCTTTTACCTCCCATGCAGGTCCCTCATACTTTTATTAATAGAATAGAGGAATGGGGTATATACCCGCATGAGAAGTGGGAAAATATTATTCTGCAATACAGACACTTACCCGGTTTTCTTCAGGCACCCGGAAAGGCTGTACTGTATCTCCTTTAAAATCCGTAACGATTCTGTCCGGCGCTATTCCTTTGTCTTTCAAGGCATCGGCAACAATCTTCGCACGTTTTTCTGATAAAGTCATATTGATTCTCGGATTACCGGTTTCTTTGTCGGCATATCCGGTTATGGCAACTTTGCTTGCCGGATACTTTTCCATGTATGCCACCATTGCATCGATCTTCGATTGCTGGTCTTTCTGGAGAAGTGCGGAGTTCAGAGCAAAGAATATATTCTGTTTCATAGGTTCCACTACCACTGCCACAGGTTCCGGTTCGGGCTGTTTCACGACAGGTTGTGGTTTAGGTTGTTCTACTATTGGTTCCGGTTCATAATATACCGGAGCTGTTTTCTTATAGCTTTTCCTAATTTGATGTTCAGGCCCACTAATACGTTAAATTGCCAGTCACAGTTGCCTGCCTTTTTCGAGTTGAATTTGTCGGACAGTACATTTGCGTTTCCTTCAATATTGATAGCCAGCCGGTCATTGAGGCGCAGATCACATCCCAGTCCCATACGTCCGGCTACAAGGTTTTGTTTGTCTTGCCACAGATACTCCAGTTCGTGAGATCTTGTGTCCAGTGCGTTTGCTTCGTCGTTGTCGAAAGCATGATTCAATCCTACGCCGCCAAAAATATATCCATTGAATACACGTTTCGGATTAAAACCACAAAATAAAGTACTGAGGTCTGCCATAAGGTCCAGATTGCCTTGCAGATATTTGTACTGATAGGTTTGAGAAGGAGTGACCCATCCTGCCTTTGCCTGCCAACCGCTTACGCCTAAACGGGCTCCAAATGCAGGTGCAAACTTATACCCTACATTGACAGCTGCTGCCGGAGAGATCAGATCTGTAAAATCGGCTTCGCCTACTGTGTGAGCAGCTCCTGCCTGTACTTGCATAAACCAATGAGGTTTGAACACAGTCTTGCCTTCTTCCTTGATTTGTCGCTGTTCCTGAGCGAATGCTACTGTGCTGCTGACAGTAAGTATGGCTATTAATAAATTTCTTATTCTCATAATTTTATATATTTTATGTCTTATCACAGGTATGCAGAATGTACTTGTTATGGTGAAAGGGTGCCCTTTTCTGATTAGAGCACCCTTTTGTTGTTGAATGTCTAAGAATTCATTGACATTTGCGATTCTTAGTTATTCGGATTAACTGTAATAGTCAATGTAGAAGAAGTAGTTCCCCAGCCGTAATTTACTGTAGCAGGAATGAATATCTGATAAGTATATCCAACCGGTGAGCTAACATTCACATACTTCACAGTGTTACCAGTCTGAACCAAAGTAGCGCCATCAGGCAACTTGTTACCGTTGTATTCCAAGCTTGTAGTTACTTTGTTCAAATCCAGTGTTACATCGCCGAACGGACCATAGAAGAACCAGTATTGTCCAGGATTCCAATCCGGTCTGCCCCACTCTTTCTTCGTCCATTCCCAACATCCTGAGATCTGTCCGTAAGATGTTCCTTCGAATGCAGGCTTTTCAGTGTGTCTGTGAGGAACCATTGTCCAGTTACCTTCAACCCACTTGTAAGTTGCCGGTACATAGTTGATACTCTTCACATAGTCGTACTCAATAGTAGTGCTTGCAGGTTTAGAAACTTCCGTATATATAATATCGCCATCTAATTCAACATGTGGATATATCAACGGCCATCCAGCTAATTTCTGTGCTTCAAGAGAAGCGTCAACTTCTGCCTGAGTCAAGAACTCTTCAGTTGTGTAAGTCTTCTTAGTAGATCCACCCAATCTGTTATAGTATCTATAAGTAGCCTTACCTGTATACATAGTAGTCACAGTAGTGGTAGTAAACTTAATCGTACCATATTCTACATCCAACTGAGCCGGTGTAACCATTTCTTCGTGACCTTGAACATATTCGAATTCAGGAGTACAAACTCTCTTCCAGTAAGAATGAACATTTTCAACCCATGACCAGCTATCTTTTACAATTGCTTCGTTTCTCCAGTCAGTCAACAGACCATTCCATTGGAAGTCAGCAACATCACCGCCAGTCTTAGCGTCTATTACTGCAATACCGCTCGGCATGTTCAAGTTAACAGGACGGATAAAGTCAACCATAAATTCGTTAACAGTCACTTCGTCGCCATTGCTCATCGTGTAGATGTGTGCAACGACAGCTTGCAGACCGTTTGCGCTGTTCAACGCAGCCTTCACAGCAGCATTGCTCTTATCCAGGGTGATATAGTTACCGTCGATCTGAACACCAGACATTACAGGAGAAGTCAAGTTACCGTTAGAGTAAGTCTTGATTACTTTGTAACGAGCAGATTCGCAACCCGGAAGTCCTTTCACAGTGTAAGCAGAGTAAGCTTCTGTCAATGCTCTTCTGAACTGACAATCACTTGCAGGAGAAGCAACTGAGTTAGGTACACTCACATTTACATTGAAGTACTTGTACTCATCACCATCTTTCGTCCAGTAAATATCATTTTCAGTAGCATCCAAAGTAAGTTCAGGCAACTTCACGTTTACAGTGAACTTGAATGTGATGCTTGCAGGATATTCAGAAGAAGTCAGCTTGTTCTTCACTGTTACAGTTGCAACAAATTGAGAACCACCGGCACCGATCTTACCCAGTTCACCATGATTAAATGACCATACGATCTTCTTCGTAGCAGTACCTACTGAAGTATCACCGTCAACGATTCTCGGCAGAGTCATAGTGTGTGCCAGGTTGTTCTTCTTCACTACAGCAACAGCACCGGAAGCATCATACAAGTTCCAGAATTCTTCGTGGCTCATGCTTGTTTCCTTACCGTTAGTAATAACGCGGTAAACATTTTCACGGATGAATTGCTCTGTGATAGTGTATTCAGCAGCTGTTTCAGTACATTTAGCTACCAAGTCATAAGCCTTGTCACCTACTACGAGGTCATCTTGCTTCGTCACACCAAATTCGATCTTCACGAATCCGCGACGTACTACATTGCCTGCTTCGTCTACCAATTCCACTTTCAGGATAGGAGTACGACCGATCGCTTCTTTATTGAAGCCTTCTGCCTGGTACAAACCTGCCGTAGCGTCGTTACATACCACCCATTTCTGCTGGTTGGTTGAAGTTTCACCTTCAGTGATGTTGTAATCAGAAGAAGCTACAGAGAACTTATATGACAACTTATAGTCTTCGATCGGGAATTCTTTGTGATTACCGTTACCGAAGCAAGTAGCCACCAGGTCTTTCAGGTTGAATACTTGATCGTAAGGAGTTGTATAGCGAACAGCTTCTGACTTACAAGCAGTGAAAGTAGTTGCATAATGAGCACCGTCAGCACCTGAAACTAAAGTAGCTTTGTCAGAGATGCGAACGTCCGGTGCAGCCAGTACGTCATCATAGATAGATACATACGGAGAAGTAACCACTACGTTAGTCTCGTCTTTGTCTACAGCATCACCCTTCAGAGTAGCCTGCAAAGCAACCATGTTTACTTTATCTTCTGCCGGCTGAGTAGAATGGACGTTAAGACGAAGCAGTTTGAAGTCCACTGTTCCCGTTGCAGCGTTAGCAACCGGAGTACCGCTGATCTGAACCCACTGGCTGGCAGCCGCGCGAGTGTTGATCACTGTAGCGCTACGATCCAAGTAGCTATAGTCAGCATTGCCCAACTTGAAGCTAGCCGGGTTGAAGTGGTAGCTTGCAGTTGCCAAAGCAGCTGTAGAAATACTATAATTCGTAGGAATAGCAGCATTTTCACCGCTTCCCATCGGAGCATATTTCAATGAGTTGAACTTGATCGCTTCCACACCGTCTACGATATAGTCGGGAGCAAACGTGATGCTTGTCAGACGGCAAGTCATTAAAGTGTGCAGGCTCACCAAGTCAGCGTTGATAGTAATAATCTGGCTGTTGATGGTTCTGATGTCACCCTGAATACCTGAGATATCCGATTTGATAGCATCCAGCTCATCGTTGATCTTATCTTCGAGGTCAGCAATATCCTGAGCTGTAGAGTTCTTCAGCGCTTCAATGGCAGATTTATTCTCACCGATCAAAGCTTTCAGACCGCCTTCACCGTTGATTTCATCCCAAAGTTTCTTAATCTCATCCTGTGCAGCTTCGATAGCTTTCTGCGCTGCCGCGATATCTTCCTTGTTAGCGTCAGCTATATCTTTTACACCTTCTGCATAAAGTTTCAAAGCGTCGAGCTGAGTCTGCAAGTCTTTATCTGCTGTAATCAACGTTTCGATAGCATCCTGAGCATTTTTGATCGCTTCGGTATTTTCTTTCACTGCTCCGTTGGCAAGATTGCTCAAACCTGTTTCGATACCTTCAATCTGAGCACCGAGTGCTTTTACAGCAGCTTCGTGTACTGTCACATCCAGTTTGTTGTCAATAGCAGCCTGCATTGAATTTCTCAATGCTTCAACCTGTGTTGCGGCTTCCGCTATCGCATCTGCTTTTGCTTGCGCAGCGGCAGCTTTCGCTTCTTCTGCCAGCGCTTTCGCTGTAGCAGCATCGGCAGCAGCCTGATCACCGGCAGTCTTTGCAGCTTCTGCGGCAGTCTTAGCTTCTGCAGCGGCTGTCTTTGCAGCATCAGCAGCAGCCTGTGCAGCTTCTGCAGCACTCTTCAGCGTTGTCAGCTGAGTCTGAAGATCGCCAACGGTGCTTCCGCTTTTGTCAATTTGTTCCTGCAGACTCTTGATGTCGTCATCGTAGTCTTTACAAGAAGTAAATGTACCTGCCGAGGACGCTATCAGCGCTCCAAACAGGACAGCATTTAAAAACTTTTTGTTCATAATAAAAAACTTTTAATTTATAAATTAAAAAAATAATAAAAATATAATTTCTCACTTTTGATTTTAAATCCCATGTGTTGTTCCGTTCATTTCTCGTGCGACCTCCTTTTCTTAATTCATTCAACCTTTATTTCCCTTATATAATACACTATGAAGCATACAGGCCAAACAGCCTTTACCCGTTACTTTCTAGGTAACGGGTAAACCTTTGTCCTGACTCCTGTGGAGCTATCTATATGAAAAACCAGACTATTTTACAGTGAAACATATTTACCCCTGCTTCAGACATGCGGCAGAGGGGAGGAAATTCTTTGTATCTTGATCAGAGGTTAACAGGTCCCTAATAGAAAGAAATCCGTTGTTTTATCGTATTATTTCTCTTTTTTTAGTAGTTTATCAGAAAAAATATCTTTTTTGTTTGCATGTTTTCCAAAATATATCCATCTTTGCAACGCTATTTAGCTCCGTTACCTAGAAAGTAACAGATTCATTTTCAAGCCACTACTCCAGCTATTGAATGTTTTACAAAATCAATAATCTGATTATTAGCCTCATCAATTTTCTTATTACGGAAAGGTTTTAGATAAGTCTCGGTCACCTTGATGGACGAGTGCCCCATAGCTTCGGAGATAATACCTGGATGAATTTCGCAATAATAGGCTGTTGTAGCCCATGTATGGCGGGCGGTGTATGAACTCAGTCTATCGTTCAGTCCCAATACCTCCCCCAAGAGCGTGAGCTGCTGGTTGAAGCTGCGCAATGCCAACTGATATTCCCGGTAAGCCTCCTTTGTTCCCTCTCCGCTTTTCAGCAGTGAGAAGAGATAGGGCGAATGGCTGTCGCGGTTCATATACTTCTTTAATAGTTCGAGCGCTTCCGGAGTAAGCGTCACCGACAAGGGCCGGCCTGTCTTCCGCCTGCGGTAAGTGATCACATTATCTCTCAAATCACTTTTGCGCAGATAAGCGAGATCGACAAACGGCAGACCACGAAGCAAGAACATCAGCACGAACATGTCCTGCGCACGCCTCACGGCAAGAGGTATGGCGGAAGATGAAGGCAGTCTGGTGAATACCTTCTTCATATCTTCATCACACAATGCCCTCTTATGGTCCGCACGCGTGCCCGTATAAACAGAGCGGAACAGATGGGGCGTATAAACGACCATCCTACTGTTGACGGCACGATTGTACACCGCACGAAATGTTCTTAGATAAGTGGAAACGGTGTTCCAGCTACATCCCTTCCCACGAAGGTGTATCTCGAAACCTTTCAACCACTCCGGGGTGACCTCGTCAAAAGAAAAATCCCCTTCCCCACAATAAGCAATGATGGCATTGGTGCTGCTGCGATATACGTGCGCCGTACCAAAGTTTCCCCCCATCCGTAGCTCTTCGGCTACTTGCTTCATAAATGCTACTACTTTTAACATTGTACTCAGTATTAAATATTACACAATAAATATACACATATTTCAGCAACTATAATTGCCTAATACGCATATACACGACCAATTTTCAGAATAAGACACTCCGAAAATCAGTATCACCGAAAAACGAAACAACAAATAGGGAAAGATTGAGTTCATTTATTCAAATTACCATGAATAACTTTTCACATATAGCGACATCTATTGATCACTAAAAAAGGACCTTTCTTAAAAAAGGAATATTTAAACAGTGAAAGAAGGGCATAATTGTATCCCACTTTAAAGAAAGGCATAAAAATGCCATCATTCACAAATACAGGATTCCTCTTTTTTACTATTCAAAGAGTTTATCGGTCAAATCAGAAGTATAATTCTTTTTCACTGATCATTCTGATCGCTTACTAAAGAAAAACAGTTCCGAATGACACTTTTATTTTCCCGGTATTTATGGATCAATTAGAAGAAAATTAAGCAAAAACAGCTTTTTCAGGTCTTCCTTACCGACGGAAAACAGGTTGGTCGGTGAGGAAGGAGGTGTTGGTTTTAAAGAAACACCCCCTTGGTTTAAAACCAAAAGATACTTTTTTGTTTTGAAAAGGTGTATATTTCATGTAGTTTCATGCAAAGAATGGTTTTTTTTCGTATATTATTGCACTTATTTATGCAGTTTTTTCTCTGGTTCGTTATTTTTAGAGCAACTGTTTTTCAATGCAACCTTAAAAATAGCACATTCATCCGAATTTCGGATTTCAGAAAAGAGAAGTAAGTATATAATAGAAGAAGAGGATGCATCTCACGACACATCCTCTTCTTTTTTCCTGATATCTTAGTAGACTTCTATTTCTTAGTTTTTAGAAGCTTCCAAAGATGCTTTGCGGAATTCTTTCATTGCTTTTCGACCAAAGAGCCTTCCTGCCTGCTTTGTTACCGTTTTCAATCTGAGCGTTAGCATCTTTTGAGAAGTCAGCATACAGAGCTGCTACTTTTTCTACCAATTCTTTCATAATCCTTTTATTTTTTTCGTTAATAATGTGTCGCAAAAATACACTGTTTCCCGAAATAAACGCATAAAAACAATATTTTTTTTGAATTTATCTGCGAAAATAAGCTAAAAAAAGGGCTTTTCACCATTTTTCCCTACCTTTGTAGCCATGAAAACGCTTACAGATACGGATTACATACATACTTTGATAGCTGAAGGAGAGCATCAGCAACAGGACTTCAAATTCGAAATTTCCGACGCACGCAAGATTGCCAAAACGCTGTCGGCTTTTGCCAATACCGACGGAGGACGGCTATTGATCGGCGTGAAAGACAATGGACGAATAGCCGGCGTACGATCTGAAGAGGAAAAATATATGATTGAAGCAGCCGCACAACTTTATTGCATCCCGGAGATAGATTATACTTTACAAACATATATCGTGGAAGGCAAACAGGTATTAGTAGCCACCATCGAAGAGAATCCGCACAAGCCTGTCTATGCGAAAGACGAAAACGGAAAGCCTCTCGCCTATCTCCGCATCAAGGATGAGAATATACTGGCTACCCCTATCCACCTGCGTGTATGGCAACAAAGTGGCAGCCCGCGGGGAGAACTGATCCGCTATACGGAACGCGAACAACTCCTGCTCGACCTGCTGGAACAGGGAACGCTGCTTTCACTCAACCGGTATTGTCGGCAGACCGGTATTTCCCGACGTGCCGCCGAACATCTGCTTGCCAAATTTGTTCGGTATGATATAGTAGAGCCCGTATTCGAAAATCATAAATTTTATTTCCGAATGAAAAACGAGTGATATACTACGATTTATTCTTTTCAAAAACCTAACTATGAACTTTATCAATGAAATAAATGATATACTCTGGACATACATCCTGATTATCATGTTACTGGGCTGTGCCGTCTGGTTCAGCATCCGAACGCGGTTCGTACAGTTCCGTATGCTTCGCGAAATGATTGTATTACTCAGCGAGTCCGCCGGAAAAGGAAAACAGGGCGAGAAACATGTTTCATCTTTTCAGGCATTCGCTATTACGATTGCCAGCCGTGTGGGTACGGGCAACTTGGCAGGGGTGGCCACCGCCATCGCCATCGGCGGACCGGGAGCTGTTTTCTGGATGTGGGCGATCGCCCTGCTGGGAGCTTCGAGCGCTTTTATCGAATCTACCCTGGCACAGTTATATAAGATACGCGGGAAGGACTCTTTTGTCGGAGGCCCGGCTTATTATATGAAGAAGGGATTGAAACAGCCGTGGATGGGGATGCTTTTCGCTGTGCTCATCAGCATTACTTTCGGTTTTGCTTTCAATTCGGTACAGAGCAATACGATTTGTGCTGCTGCCGAACATGCGTTCGGATTCAATCATATGGTGTTGGGAGGAGTGCTTACCGCTCTGACTCTTGTCATCATCTTCGGTGGTATCCGCCGGATAGCGCGTGTAAGCAGCATTATCGTCCCGATTATGGCATTAGGATATGTAGGGCTGGCACTGGTCATCGTATTACTTAATATCACGCATCTGCCGGAAGTGATATCTCTCATCATTAGCCATGCCTTCGGCTGGGAACAGGCATTGGACGGAGGTGTCGGCATGGCGCTGATGCAGGGTATCAAGCGCGGATTATTCAGCAATGAGGCCGGTATGGGTTCGGCTCCGAATGCAGCAGCGACGGCCAACGTCACTCATCCTGTCAAACAGGGGTTGATACAGACGCTGGCAGTATTTACCGATACTTTATTAATTTGCACCTGTACGGCATTTATCATTCTTTTCAGCGGTGCTCCTTTGGACGGTTCCTCCAATGGGGTGCAACTGACCCAACAGGCGCTCACGAATGAGATCGGTGCTTCCGGAAGCATCTTTGTTGCCGTAGCGCTGTTCTTCTTCGCATTCAGCAGTATCTTGGGAAATTATTATTACGGCGAAGCGAATATCCGTTTCATCACCGCAAAGAAATGGGTGCTCCACACCTACCGGATATTGGTCAGCGGCATGGTACTTTTCGGGTCTGTCGCCACACTCGATTTGGTATGGAGTCTGGCGGACATCACGATGGCTCTGATGGCTGTCTGCAACCTGATCGCCATTATCTTTCTCGGAAAGTATGCCATCCGCCTGCTCTCGGACTATCGTGCCCAGAAGAAAGCGGGCATCAAAGTCCTGTTTTCAGGAAAGAGACCATGCCGGACATCGAAAGGACTTGGAATGTTGGTGAAAACCAACACTTTTCGTACCTTGCGGCTCATTAAAATCTCCACACGATTTGTAAATTGTAAATTATAAAATAGTAAATATAACGATGGGCTTATTTGGTTTATTCAAAAGAAATCCGATGAAACAAAAGTCGGCAATGTAGAAGATTTCATATCACTGACCCGGGTTTATTTCCAGTCAGTCATCGCTACTAACTTAGGTATTACCAACATCCGCTTTTACCGGATGTGGCTAACTCAAACGTTTGTTCAAGATTCCTACGCAGGGGAGGTAAGCTGGGACTGGCAGAAAAGTCGGCTTCACGCAAAATGCTGATGCAGGACTACGGACTGAATGAAAGTTTCTTTAAGGAGATCGACAGCTCCGTGAAGCGTAATTGCCGTACGCAGAATGATATTCAGTCGTATCTGTTTATGTATCAAAGGGTTTTCCAACGATTTGATGATGCTGATGGGAAATCTGATGCAATGGAAGTTCCGTATGCCGTCTATATTCAAGAAGGCGCTTTACGGGATGACGCAGAAGACGGTACACGATGTTTGTACGAAGACGGTGTGGAAGGCTGATGATGTGCACAAGACTGCGGCGACTGTCCGCCAGTACAAGGAACGTCTGGGCTATTCGGAACAGTGGATGACGGACTATGTATATAATATAGTGCTCCTTGCCAAAAAGGAACCGAAAGAAAGAACGACGACACGGAAACGAAAAATAAGGTCGCGTAAATGTTAGAAAATCGTAAAGAATAGCATAGCAGGAAAAGCGGGAGTGGCATACTTCCGCTTTTTATGTACTTTTTCTTTTGCCTTGATGCAAAGAAAAAGTACCAAAAAATCAAAGGCTGCCTGCCACTCGGTCTTATTTCCGGCTAAAGGGCAAACTCGCTTCGCTCAAACAGTCTGCCCTTTTAACGCCGTAAATAAGACCTGCGCTTGACGCCGGCAGTCGAGGCCGGGAACCTGCGGAGGGATAGGTCGTTACTAATCAATAAATAATATAATAATATAGAGGATGCTTATGAAACAAAGAAAATGCTTGTACTTACTTTTCGCAGTTGAAACAAATCTACACGCAGGAGATGCCGGGGTTGGTAGAGATGGCGGCTGTAAGTCCGACGGTGGAGGACTTTAAGGCTGGTCTGCTAAGACATCTGGATAGTTGCGGGGTGGTTAATGAGGTTGCGGAGGAGGCGAGGGAGCAAATTCGACTCTTACTCCAGTATGATGGACAGGATGTTCATGAACTGTCTACGGGACAGGATATTTCGGTACAGACGATACGGTTGCTTTATCAGTTTCTGACGGAGAAGTTGGAGAATATAGAGATGCCGACGGATTTGTTTGTAGAGTTGTTCCAGTTGTTCAAACGTTTGCAGGGGAAAGTGTTCCTTTACCGTCTCCGCAGCGCATCAAGAGCCGGAATGACCGGTGGGATACCGGATTGGATGAGGAAGTGCGGGAGATGCGTGATGAGAATAAGGAACGGATGCTACATCTGCTGATTCAGAAGATTGAGAACCGGAAGTCGAAGCCTTCGGTGCGGTTTCATTTTGAGGAAGGGATGAGTTATGAGGAGAAGTATCAGTTGGTAAGCAAATGGTGGGAGATTTCCGCTTTCATTTGTCGATGGCTGTGAAAAGTCCGGCTGAGTTGAATCGCTTTTAGGAAATTCACTTTCGTCGGAGACGATGTATTTGCTGAATCGGGCACGTAAAAGGAATGCCGTTCTTTGCTACGCCTTATTATTTGTCGTTGCTGAATGTGACGGGGTATGGGTATAATGATGAAGCGATTCGGGTTATATACTTTATTCGCCACGATTAGTGGAGACGTATGGCAATATTCGTGCATGGGAGAAGGAAGATATTGTGGAGGCAGGAAAGCCGAATGCTGCCGGATGGCTCTTGCCGGACGGACATAATATTCACCGACGGTATCCGGAGGTGGCTATCCTATTCCTGATACGATGGGACGGGCTTGTGGAGGGCTTTGTGCATCTTGCCAGCGTATGTATGACTTTCAGAGTGAACGGCTGAATTTTGAATTTGAGACGTTACGACCGAAGGAGTCGATGGGACAGTAAGTTGCGACGGTTGATGACCTATTTTGAACAGGATACACAGTTACGCGATATTCTGATTACGGGAGGCGATGCGCTGATGAGTCAGAATAAGACGTTGAGAAATATATTAGAAGCAGTGTATCGTATGGCGGTACGCAAGCAAAGAGCGAATCTTGAACGTCCGGAAGGTGAGAAATATGCGGAATTGCAACGGGTGAGACTGGGTTCTCGTTTATTGGCTTATTTGCCGATGCGTATTAATGACGAGTTGGTTGACATATTGCGGGAGTTTAAGGAAAAGGCTTCAGCTGTTGGCGTCAAGCAGTTTATCATTCAGACCCATTTTCAGACACCGCTGGAGGTGACGCCCGAAGCAAAAGAGGCGATTCGGAAAATTCTTTCTGCCGGATGGATTATTACGAACCAGTTGGTATATACGGTGGCTGCCTCACGCAGAGGACATACTACGCGGCTTCGCCAGGTACTCAATTCACTGGGAGTGGTATGTTATTATACGTTCTCGGTGAAGGGATTTAATGAGAATTATGCGGTGTTTGCACCCAACAGTCGCTCAATGCAGGAACAGCAGGAAGAAAAGATTTACGGACAGATGACTCCGGAACAGGCGGAAGAACTGTATAAAATACTGGAAACCAAAGTCAGTGCAGGTATAAATGAAGAAAAACCGAAAGAAGATGCTGACACCGCCAAACAAATAAGACGGTTCATGAGAAAGCATCATCTGCCTTTCCTTGCTACCGACCGCAGTGTACTGAATCTGCCTGCTATCGGCAAAGTATGACTTTCAATTGGTAGGATTGACTGAGGAAGGCAAACGATTCTTCGCTTCGAACATGACGGTACCCGTCACCATAGCCTATTATCGATCAGATGGGACAAATCTATATCGTAGAGAATAAATCACTGGCAGCTTATCTACGCCAACTCAGCAAGATGGGGAAGACCGGAAGACTACGCTTCTATCTGGAGCTATACAAAGGAAACCGAACCTCGTTTCAGCCTCTACGAGTATCCAGATTTCCCCTTTCGGATTACAGATAAAATGAGTAATTTAGAAATAAGTAATAGGTATTAGGTAATAGGTAATAACCGTAGCTACTGGTTAGTTTATCCGCATGGCTTAATACCTACTTATTACCTATTACTTATTACTTCACTCTAATTACCATATTAGCAACAATTGCAGTTAAACCTCGGTGGTGATTCCTGAAGAGAAAATACTTCGAATCGCCTCTGGAGCTTGTTTTAATACGTCCGGCATTAGTTCCACACCCAAACCTAAAGATAGGCTGACTGCTAAGACTAGGGTTTCTTTGCGGCCTATTTCCTGTGAGGAAACGATGCGGATACCTGCTGCCGCTACTGTACCGAACATTAATAAGGTGGCGCCTCCCAGTACCGGATCGGGCATCAGAGAGAATATAGCTCCTACAATGGGGAATAATCCCAGCAACGAGCATAGCGGGCAATATAATAGCCTACATAGCGGCTGGCAACTCCTGTTAATTGGATGATACCGTTATTCTGTGCGAAGATGGAGTTCGGGAAGGAGTTGAATATACCTGCTAAAGAGAGTTGAAGCCATCTGCCATCACACCGCCGGAAACACGTTTCAGATAAGAATCACCTTCAATCGGAAGTCCGGAAATCATGGAGTTGGCTGTCACATCACCTGTGGCTTCAATAGCAGTGATCAGATAGACCAGGCCAATGGCGATAAATGAAGAGATATTAAAATCAATACCGTATTTAAAAGGTTGCGGGATGTTGAAACTCATCAGCATCTCGACATTTAGTGCGCTCATATTTACTTTTCCCAAAGCGAAAGCCAGGCCATAACCCAGGCAAAGACCGAACACGATGGAACTCATGCGCAGGTATTTGTTTTTGCAGCGATTGAAAACAAGACGCTCAACAGTACGAGTGCCGCAAGACAGATTTTCCCACGAACCGAAGGAGCCGTCGTCCATCGCGCTATATCCGCCGCCACAGGAAACGATACCGACTTTGATCAGACTCAATCCGATCAGTAGTACGACAATGCCGGACACTAGCGGAGTGATGATATTGCGAAGATACTTGAAGGTACGGCTGACGACCATCTCAATAGGTGCGGCAGCTATACAGGAGCCGAATATCAGCGGAAGTCCGCCTACTAATCCGGTCGCTATGATAGGACCGATAAAGGAGAAACTGGTACCTTGGATACAGAGCAGCTTCGCTCCTATCGGGCCGATACGACGGCATTGTATAAACGTAGATACCCCGAAGCAAAAGGGACATAGACACCAGAAGCTTGTTTTCAACATCCAGTTTCAGTGCGCTCGCAATGATAAGAGGAGGTGTAATGATGGCTACAAAGATAGCCAGCAGATGTTGCAAGGCAGCAAACAGGGCATCTTTAAATGGGGGCGGTCTTCTACGCCATAGATCAAATCTGTTTTCATTCGATATTTTTATTCAATAATTGATGTATATCCGTTGGAATTTCGTACTTTAAAAGTTTAGTTCAGCGTCCACTTCAAAGCCAGTGTCGGAATTACATAGAAGCCGTCACGACCACCGAAGTTATTGCTCAGTTCCACTTCAGAACCGACACTCAGGTTAAAGTTTTATTCACTCCTTGATGCGGTTCAGGTTTACCCAGAATTGCGGTTCGGAGAGGAAAATGGTTTTTCCATACTTGGTTTCTTCACGCCACCAGTCGACAAAACCGGAGAAGGTGAGCAAATCCTTGCAAAAGTTCATGTACCATGTTCCTGTCAACTGGAAGTTATTCGGGGATGGGTGCTTTTGTATATACTTATACATAGCAGTCAATGTGAAGCCTCTGGAAAAAGAAGCATTATTATAGGTATAGGTGGCTCCCGCCAGATAAGCGTTGTTGTAGGAGAATTCTTTTGCCAGTCCGCCATTGTATTCGAGATGGGCGGAGAAAGGACCTTTCAGAATTTCAGTTCACGGGCTATCTCCCAGTAAGCGGAAGCGACTCCTTCGGACGTATAGTCCATATCGATAAAGAAGTAGGTACTTCCCCAGTTGTCGGGATGGAACTTCTCGACAGTGGAGGTCAACAGCGGGCGTCCTTTCAAGTCTTTATCATACAGGGAACGTCCGAAATCATAATGTAACTGAATGTTTTGTGCCTGCAATTCCGGTACGGCAGAAAGCAGCATACATAGGAAAAGAGCAGAAATGATCTTTTCATGACAAATGTGTTTAAATGAAGGTGCAAAAATAGCTAAACCTATACATATATTCACATTCCGACACTAAAATTTTAATCCAGTCTATTATTTCCTGTATCCCACCACAATCGGGTCCCTCCATGATCGGGCCCGCCCAGAGCCACAAAGAGCCAGGTATTGCTCTCTGTCTTCGGTTTGCAGCGTGCCGGGGAAGTTGAGGCGACGTACCATTGTCTCCGTGTCAATACATCCGTTCCTGCTATGGTTGAAACGTACCGGAAACAGGCGGGGATATCCCGTGCGGCGCTGTTCCGCCCATGCCTCGCAACCTTCCGGGAATAAGGCTATCCATTTCTGCGTAATGATCTTTTCCAGCTTTATTTCCTTGTCGTCTGCGGGATTCCATTTAGGAGAAACCCGGCAACGGGCAGGAATGTTATTTTCGGAGTCTTGTGTGTCGATGAAATCGGCAGCCGTCCGCTCACTGTTCAGATAATCGTCCATCTGATAAATGCCGTGTTGATGAAGAGACGCCTTTATTCCGTTCAGATAACATTCTTCTTCATCTTCCGGAATCCATCCGCGCAAAGCAGCTTCGGCACGGAGAAACCAGACTTCGGCGGAGCTCATCAAAGGGGCATCCGTACTCTGATCGACGGACAATTTGGATAAGCCTGCATAATGATTATGCGCAAAGCAGGTTCCCTGACGGATGCCGCGGTACTCTCCTGCATACGCCTTGTCGGTACAGGTTTCAAAGTAAACTTTCAATCGGGGATCATCGTAGCCTGTCAGAATAGATTCCATTGCAGCGCTCATATAAGTTTCATTCCATACCCGGTTGAGCTCTCCCAACGGGTTCGTGAATCCGGATTTCGTAGAGACTGCTACCCGTTCAGCTTCCGCTTCAAAGACACCAAATTCATTTTCCAGTCCCTTCCGGAACTCGGCGCGTGCCTTATCCGGATCAACCGCAGAAATACGCATTGCCAGACGCATACGCAACGAATTGGCAAACTTGATCCAGGAGGAATATTGACCATCCAGCAAGATATCAAAGCGGGTGAATCCATTGGAGTCGGGCTTCTTGTCTATATAATCGGTAAGAGAGACAACAGCCGAATCGAGTTCATTAAAGAACTCATAGTAGACTTCTTTCTGCGTATCAGGGCGATATTGATTCTGGGCATTCGCGAAATTCTTATAAATAACAGGGCCGTAATAATCTGTCACACGGTGCATGACTTCCACTTTCAGCACTTTGGTAATGCCGAACAAGGCAGGTTCTGTATCACGGGTGGCATTCTCCGACTGGTAGATTTGTGGAAAGATATACGAATACATATGTGTCCACATGGCGCTGTTCCAGCCATCCTGCATATTATAATCCGAGTTATGCGTACCTCCGTTCAAGGGTTTGCCGTCGTGCATATAACCGGAGAACATATCCGCGTTCAGATTCTGTATCAACTGGAAAGGCCAGTTCTTGCCTTTACCGAAATCATAGTTAAAGTAGATGCCTTGCTGGATAATCCCCAGACGAATACCGAAGCCATTGTCGTCAATCAGCAAATCATCGTCCGTAATTCCCGACTGGTCGGTATTAAATTCACGGAATTTTCCTGTACAGCCAATAGAAAGCAGCAGCATCCCCAGCAAGTATATATAAATATGTTTTTTCTTCATCATCTTCCCTCCTGCTCTTAAAATTCACATGTCAAAGTAAAACCCAGACTGCGGGTGGTAGGCATACCGAACACTTCAATTCCCTGATTGTCATTGCCTGTAGAAAGTACCAGATCGGGATCGAAAGCGCTTTCTTGTACAGAAAACAAAGGTTGCGGGCTACAAAGAAAGTTGCAGGTCTTTCAGACAATTCGTTTTCTGTACCCATTTTCGGGAAGCTATAACTCAGCGATACTTCCCGCAGACGGAGGTTGGTAGCGTCATACATATAGTATTCCGTCACACCGGCGCGTCCGCCCACTACATTTTTATAGAATCCTTTGACATCACTTATTTGCCGGCCTTCCAGCGAAACATATCCTTTATCACGGGCTTGCGCCGTCGCTTTCGATACTCCATAGAGGTCCATCTCCGCCTGGGTCTGCGAAAGGACTTCACCTCCATAGCGCCAGTCAAGCAGGAAGTAAAGGCTGAAACCTTTGTAGGAGAAGGAATGATTCCACCCCAACATAAAGACCGGATTGGCATTGCCCACCTTTACGGTATTTCCGTCGCCTTCTACCAACGGAAGTCCTTTATAGTCTCCGTCCGTTCCATAAACGATGTGCCCTTCTTCATCACGTATAAAGGCTTTACCGTAAATATCGCCGATAGAGCCGCCTTTCACCAGTTTCATCGCATAACTGGACGAGAAGCTGGTAGGTCCGTAAACAAATTCTTTCAGTTCTTCATGGAGTTCTACAATCTTGTTCTTATTGGCAGAGAAGTTGAGAGAGGTCTTCCACGTGAAGTCGGGGGTCAGTACCGGAGTGGCATCCAGCGTTATCTCCCATCCCTGATTCCGGATATCTCCGGCGTTGACGTATCGATAGGCATACTTATCGCCCGCAAGCGCAGGCAGTTTGAAAAACTGCTCATACGTGTCGGTACGGTAATAGGTCAGATTTAATCCAAGGCGGTGCTGCAAGAACTTCCATTCCATACCCAATTCGACAGAATGCGTCATTTCCGGTTTCATCTCGGCGAAAGGGGCCGCATCGCTTGCCAGTATCTCTCCACCGGCAGTCACATACGAAACAGGATAGGTGATAAAGGGAGGCACCCCATTGCCAACGATACTATAAGCACCGCGCAACTTCGAGAACGAAACCCATTCGGGCATCTTTACCCACTTATCCGGAAGGAAAGAGACACCGACGGAAGGATAAAAGAATCCTTTCTTCTCGTACTTCGTGTAAGCCAGCGTAGACGACCAGTCGTTACGTGCGGTCAGGTCAAGGAAGACTCCTTCTTTATAGCCAATCTGTGCCGTCGCAAAGACCGATTGCAGTTGGTAATGGGCATCTATTTTCTGATCGATACTGGCAGAACTGCTCATCACGATATTGGCAAGATTAAACACATTGGCATATTTCAACGAAGCATTCTTCGAATCAATGCGAGTAGAGTTAGTGATTCTGTCATTGATACTGCCACCAATGGCTACATCCAATGTGAAGTCATTCAGTTGCTTCTTGACCATCGCCATCACATCTCCGTACATCTGCGTTTCCTGATAATCCATTTCAATATAGCGCCCGTTCATTCCACAGAGTGCCGTAGCGGTGGAGGCATAAAATTTCTGACGCAGTTTATCGGCTGAGTAATCCAGATTGCCACGAGCCTGAAGTGTCAGCCAATCAGTGACTTTCAAATTGGCAGAAAGGGAAAGGAGCAGGCGGATACGTGCATCCTTACTCTGTATGCGGTTTTGTATCCAATACGGATTCTGTTCAAAGTCTTCGGTAAAAGTATGCCAGTTTTGTGTATTCAGCTTTCTGTCCTCGTCATAACGCTCATAGTTATCTTTATAATAAGCCAAGTCCTCGCCACGAGGAAAGCGGTATAGACCTACCAGCGGATTCATATAAAAGCCTCCCGATACGGGTTTATTCTTCACTGTCTGCTTCATGACATTCACGTTACCGTCCAGTTTCAGCCTGCTGTTGAAGAGGACGGCGGTCTCTCTCAGACTGATATTGTGTTTGGAGAGTTTATTTTCATTCAGAATGCCGCGACCGGTGGTGTTGGCATAGGAGAAATATGTTTGCAGCTTGTCATTTCCGGAGTTGACGGATACAGAAGTGATCGACGTCAGTCCGGTACGGAAAAAGTCACCCAAATTATCGTAAACCGTCAGATTTTCTTTTTCTCCCCAACTGTCTGTTACATCACTTACTCCGTAGCTGTTCTGCATTTCGGGCAGAGAGAAAGCCTTTTCAAAAGTCAGTCCGGTAGAGAAATGAATATCCCTCCGTCCTACGGTATTTCCTTTCTTTGTAGTAATAAGAATGACTCCGTTGGCCGCCTGGCTACCATACAAGGCTGCGGCAGGAGCTCCTTTCAGGATGCTGATACTTTCCACATCCTCCGGATTCAGATTCGAGATTCCGTCTCCCCCATCCCGGTTACCGGCATTTGCCGTACCGCCGATAGCCGAATAAGCCTGTTCCGAAGTAGAATTTAGCATGGGAACACCATCTATCACGTACAGAGGCTGATTATCACCGGCCACCGATCGTACCCCACGGATACTGACTTTCGCCGATCCGCCCATGCCGGAAGAGTTCTTGCTGACCTGCACACCGGCTGCCTTTCCTGCCAAAGCCGTGATCATATTCACTTCTTTCACACGATTCAGTTCTTCTCCCCTCACCTTTTGCACGGCATAGGCCAAAGAGGATTCTTTCTTTTCAAGCCCCAAAGCAGTTACAATCACGTGGTCAAGCAGCAGAATATTTTCTTTCAGACATATTTCAAGCATTGACCTACCCTTTACACTGACTTCCTGAGACTCGTAACCTACGAAAGAAATTTGCAGAACAGCACTATCCGGAACGGATAAAAAGAAATTCCTCCACATCTGTCACTGTTCCATCGCTCCGCCTTTCTCTGATTGTCGCTCCGATAAGTGGTTCACCATAGGTATCAATGACCCGCCCCTTACCGTAAACTGGCAGAGGAAACTTTCACACATTCTTTCGACCCCGGCCGTGAAGCATAACAATCTTCTTCAAAGAAAGCTAACAAGCTTATAAAACAGCAACTTATAATTATTCTTGTTTTCAACAGCATTTCAATAAGTTGTTTTCACCATCTCCGTGCAAAATAGCCAAATATTTTAAATTTGTTTTTTCCGTAACTATTTTGAGGGAAAAGAATAGATTCGTTATTTTGTAGGAAATTACATCAATATGGAGATTGAAATCGAAAACATCCTTTAGAACCCTTTCTCCCGCCAAAAGCAAAGCTGCTGATGCTGAAGTTTTCCGCCACAAAGAAAACGGTGGTCGATGGATTTTATTATCCGAACCTGAACAATGATATGTGGCGCATTGTCGGACTCTTGTTTTCGGAGATAAAGATCACTTTCTGAACGATACGCGGAAAGCATTCTGCCGGGAACAGATTATTGACTTCCTGAATGAAAAAGGAATCGCCCTGTTCGATACAGCCTCATCTATCCGGCGTCTGCAGGATAACGCTTCGGACAAATTTCTGGAAGTGGTGCAGCCGACGAACATTGCCGCATTACTCCGCCAACTTCCCGAATGCAGAGCAATCGTCACCACCGGACAGAAGGCAACGGATACGCTCCGTGCACAACTGGAAGTGGAAGAACCGAAAGTAGGAGACTATGCCGAATTTGTGTTTGAAGGACGGGCGATGAGACTCTACCGGATGCCTTCTTCCTCACGGGCGTACCCGCTTGCATTAGATAAAAAAGCCGCCGCCTATCGGATTATGTATCAGGATTTGCAGATGGTTATTTAGGTAATAGGTATTAAGTAATAAGTATTAGGTATTAATCGATAAATAGTATATAGTATGACACCTTTATTTTTGCAATATCCGGCGTGCAGTACATGCCAGAAAGCTAAGAAATGGCTAATCGAAAATAACATTGAGTATACTAACCGGTTCATTGTGGAAGATAACCCTACAGTGGAAGAGTTGAAAGCGTGGATTCCACGAAGCGGATTGCCAATAAAGAAATTCTTCAACACAAGTGGTTTGGTATATAAAGAGCTGAAACTGAGCGAGAAGCTGCCTTCCATGACTGAGGAAGAACAAATCGCATTGCTGGCAACGAACGGTAAGCTGGTGAAACGCCCGTTAGTAGTGACAGACAGCTTCTGTTCTGGTAGGTTTTAAGCCCGATGAATGGGAAAATTAAAATAATTGAAATTTATTTACCCTAATATTTGCTGGTTCGGAAGTTTATACTACCTTTGCAGCCGGGAGTAGCTCAGTTGGTAGAGCACCGGTCTCCAAAACCGGGTGTCGGGAGTTCGAGCCTCCTCCCGTGCAGAAGTAAACCGCGGTAATCGTCGATTATCTGCGGTTTCTCTTTATAGTCCATAGCTTAGTAATTGCATTGCAGATTCTATTTAAAATTTATGCAAATCCTAATTCGTTCCACCTAGGTTATCTTTTAGTTCGACCCAGGTGATCGTTTAGTCCCACCTAGGTCGAACGAAAGGGAAACGTATATGGAACGAACTAATCAACGCGAAACCATACATTGATCTATGCTAATTATCCTTTAATTAACCTATACTATTACTTCTTTCCGCTATCTCCCGTTTCATCCCTTTGGCAGTTTCTACCAGACGGATAAATTCTCTTCTGTATCCTTTTTCATCATTATTCAGTCCCTGTTTGGCAAGGCCGATCACTTTATCATAGCTTGCCGCTCCTTTAAAGTCAGAGTCCCGAAGCAGCTGACCGAACATAGCCACGGCAGAAGCGAAACGGAAATCGGAAGAAACATTATTTCCTTTATTATCCACAAAGGGAACTTCCATCTTTGCTGACGTCCTTGTCCGGAGCTTTATAGCGCAGTTTCACGGTCAGCAATTCATTAGAACCGGTCGGCTGTACTGGCTCTTTTGTTTCTTCTGATATTTCAGATCATCTACCTTTCCTACGTAGTCATTCTTCACGCCTACGGGAATCACTTCATAGAAAGCTGTCACCGTATGTCCGGCTCCCAATTCTCCGGCATCTTTGGCGTCATTATTAAAGTCTTCGTCTTTCAGCAAACGGCTCTCATAACCAACCAGACGATATGCCTGCACCTGAGCCGGATTAAATTCCACTTGCAGCTTCACGTCCTTTGCTACCGTATGAAGCGTAGCGCCAAACTCACCCACCAGGACACGATTGGCTTCCTGCAAATTATCGATATAGGCATGATTTCCATTTCCTTTTCTGCTAAAGCCTGACCTTTATTGTCTTTATAGTTACCCATTCCATAACCTAGCACACTCAGGAATACTCCGCTCTTACGTTCCTTCTCTATCAACTGTTCCAAACCTTCCACAGAAGAAACACCTACATTGAAATCTCCATCGGAACAAAGGATTATCCGATTGTTTCCTTTAGAAAGGAAGTTCTGTTTAGCCACTTTATAAGCCAGTTGGATACCTGCGCCGCCGGCCGTAGAGCCACCGGATGTCAGTTCGTCTATCGCATCACGTATTTTCTGTTTGTCACTGCCCGGAGTAGATTCCAGTTTTACGCTGGCGTTGCCCGCATATACAACGATGGCTACCTTATCTTTATCACGCAGATTATTAACTAATAGCTTCAGAGATGACTTCACCAAATCCAGACGGGTAGGTCCCCACATAGAACCGGATACATCAATCAAGAATACCAGATTAGATTCCGGAAGTTTGTCAGTCGGAATCTCCCTTGCTTTCAGTCCGATACGTACCAAACGATGATCAGCATTCCAGGGGCAAACACCTGCCTCCATTGTAATCTTCACCGGATCGCTTCCGGTCGGCTTCGCATAATCGTAGGAGAAATAATTCACTAACTCTTCTGTACGGATAGCATCAGGCACCGGCAAGGTACCGCTGTTGATCATACGACGCATATTACTGTAAGAAGCGGCATCCACATCAATAGAGAAAGTAGAAAGCGGAGATTCTCCTACCTGCTTAAAACCATTTTCACTGATCGATTTATATTCTTCCGTATTTACTGCATCCATACGTACGGACGGGTGTCTGAGACTTGCCAGATTGACGGTTGATATGGCGCCGGTAACAGCTACCTTTCGCTGGCTGCCGTATCCGACGACAACACATTCTTCCAGCACCTGCGAAGAAGCTATAAGGCTTACATTTATTGTTGAAGAGAATACGACTTTTCCACTTTCTCAAAACCAATATAGCTGAAGATAAGAGTTTCCCCTTGTTTGCTTCAATCCTATACTCCCCTTGTAGGTTCGTAACAGTTCCACGAGATGTTCCCTTCACCGTCACCGCACATCCTACCAACGGCGAACTGTCTGATCCGTCCGTCACCGTTCCCTTTACGATCAAAGGCTGCGCCCATACCGTACCACCCAATGTAGTAATCACTAACATCACCGTGAGCATCATTGCTCTGAGTTGATTTGTCTTCATAACTTTATCTTTTAAAATGTTACAATTAATCCGCTTTTACTATAGAGATGCAGATTCCACACGGATTCCATAAACCAACTGAAGTTTTTATTTTTCTTCCACGTTGCTATTTTTAATTCTATGCCTATCTTTGACTGCAAAAGCTGTGTTCTTTAAAGAAACATATCGAAGCTATCGGACGAGGAACTACTGACCCATTATATAATGTCCGAGGATACGGAATATTTCGGTGAACTATACAACCGTTATATCCCGCTGACGTACGGACTTTGCCTGAAATATCTGCAAGATGAAGACCAAGCGCAGGAAGCGGTGATGCAGATGTTTGAAGACCTGTTATCTAAAATCAGCAATTATGAGATAAAGCATCAAGCCGTGGCTCTATCGGGTGGCGAAGAACCATTGCCTGCAACTGTTACGAAAGGAAAACAAAGAAATTCCGCTGGATTATACCATTAATATTATGGAATCCGATGAATTTCTGCATCTATTAAGAAGAGGAAAGTTCGGAAGAGCAGCTGAAAGCATTGCACCACTGTCTGGAAAAGCTGCCCGAAGAACAAAGGACCAGCATTACACGTTTCTTCCTGGAAGAAATGTCGTATGCGGATATTGTCGAACAAACGGGATTTACCTTGAATAACGTGAAAAGCTATATCCAGAACGGAAAGCGAAACTTAAAAAATTGTATTAAGAAACAAGCCCTATGAAACTATTGGACTACATACGAGGACTCCGCAAAGGGAAAGAGGCACATCGACTGGAAAAGAGTCGATGAAAGACCCTTTCTGGCTGACGCTATGGATGGGTACCACCAAGTAGAAGGGGACCACGATGAACAGATTAATAAATTGCGGATGAAGGTAAACGCCCATTCGGCAAAGAAAAGAAATACGTATGCCGTCACCTGGAGCATTGCCGCCTGCCTGATTATAGGAATCGGAATCAGCAGTTACTTCCTGTTTCTGAAACAGAATGTTGGAGAGGAGGTGTTTATAGCTAAGGAGCAGCCCGCCGCCACTGCAACTGTTCCTGCTCACAAAGAAGACACTTCCTATCCACTCCAAAGATGGAACCATTCCGGTCGCCCTTCTGCCACAAAGGAAACGGTCGGAAAAGATATAATCGCCAAGACAAGGCAGGATTCTCCATCCCAAAGTACACCTTCGAGGGCTACTTCCGCAACGGTTCCTAAAGGGACGGCTTCTAAAGCAGCGACTCCCCAACGCCTGCCGGAACTCCGATAATGGAAGAAATAGTTGTCCGGCAGAGGAGCTGGAAGAAGCGGCTATCACAACGGTTACAGATATTTCTTTCCTGGATACCAACAGGAAAAAGATGAAAGTAGCTCAATTAGCCACCCAAATGAACAACATGATCAAAGGGAAAGTGACGGACGACAAAGGAGAACCACTCATCGGAGCTAACGTCACTTACAAAGGAACAACTTATGGAACGATAACGGATATCAACGGAGAATTCTCCTTGCCCAAAAAGGAAGGTAATGCGATATTAACTGCACATTATATTGGCTATAATCCGGTTAGTATACCGGCAGACACCAGTAAGACTATGCTGATAGCTATGCATGAAAATAAAACAACACTGAATGAAGTCGTAGTAACAGGATATGGCACACAGAAAAAGGTAGCTGTGACAGGAGCCATTTCTGCCGTATCAATCAAAGATTTGAAAAAAGCTTCGGGTGCATTGCAGAAATCAGCAACATCAAAAGATGCTGATATTTCCCAAAAGACCGATACATTACAGGGGGCTGTCATTCCGGAACCCGTAACAGGAATGAAGCAATATAAAAAGTATCTGAAAAAGAATCTGGCATACCCTGCGGACGACGCTTGCGCAGAAGTCAAAGGCAAGGTTACCTTGACTTTCTTTGTTAACAAAGAAGGGCGTCCCTTCGACATTAAAGTCAAGGAAAGTCTTTGCAAGTCTCTGGATAAGGAGGCCATACGTCTGATTCAAGAAGGTCCGGACTGGACTTACGGAAACCAATCGGCAGAAATCACAGTGAAATTCCACAAGTAATGTGGCCGGCAGAGTTCTTATGAGAGCTGACTTTTTATGAATTAGCTTTCTTATGAATGATGAATACAACAAGAATTATACTCACTTTAATAAGAAAAAGTTCTCACCACAGTGAGAATTAATTCTCATAGGCTTGAGAATATTTTCTCATTGCAATGAGTATTTTTTCTCACTGTGGTGAGAATTTTTTCTCATTGCGATGAGAATGGTTTGAGAATAATAAGCGCCTGTCAGTCGTTATAAGAGTCTAAATCCAAGTTCCTTTACGCCACAGGAATTCCAGCGGTCCTTGCTTATGACGGGCAAGCCACCAGCGGCTGAATATCAACTGAATAGTGAAGATAAGCAATGCAATCAGCAGGCTTCCCGTTGCTCCTGCATACTTGTACATTGACAGTCCGAATCCGTAATAGATGGTTACTCCCATGATTGACTGAGAAATATAGTTTGTCAGACTCATGCGGCCGTAAGGAATCAGCAAACTTTGCCAGTTATATCCTGTGTCCTTCTTAAACCAAAGCAAGGTAAAGACAGAAACAAGAATGACCATAAAAGCAAAGTTGGCATAAGACGGAACAGCAATCTTATACGGGACCATTATAGATAGGTTTGTAATCAACTGAGGTACAAAGGTTTTCAAGCAATAGAGAGGAATAAATGCGATAGCAGCACCAGCTAACATCTTCTTCCAGAAACGCAAAGACTCTTCGCTTTTCATAAAATACTTCCGGCGTCCTAAAAGCATTCCGAACATGAACAAAGCGGCGGTCTGAAACAAGCGACCGTTTTCTACTTGCCAGATATTGCTGTACAACTGTCCGTCAGTAATATTGGAACGGAGTACTTCAAAGAAACTACCATTGGATGTCACTTCCTGAGCAAGTTCGAAGTAAGGAATAAAATGTCCTGTTGACGGTACATACTCCGGATTGATCATTGCATAGATGGCACGCCCCCATTCATAAGGTTGCAAAAGTAAGATGGCAGCAATCCAAAAGACCGTCTTATCTTTGAGCTTGCAAACAGGAATCAAGGCAAAGCCGACTACTGCATAGAGTAAAAGAATATCCCCGTTATAGAACAAGGCATGCAACTGCGCAAACAGGAAAAGCAGACACATCCGCCATGCAAAACGTCCGCGGAAGTCAGTTCCCCGCTTTTCCGCATTATGGAACTGGATATAGAAACTAAATCCGAACAATAAAGAGAATGTAGCGTATGCCTTCCCTGCAAACAGGAAGAACATGGTATCCCACGCATACTTATCTATGGTCTGCAACCATGCCGGCAACGTATAATCCAGCGGTAAAACAGATTATAGTGTTCAAGGTTGTGCAACAATACAATAGCCAGCAGGGCAAATCCGCGCAGAGCATCTACTACTCCGAGCCGTTCAGTCGTTTTAAGTGTTTGAGTCATCAGATATGTTTATTCATGATTACTAATTAGGCAGTAAAAATAGTAGAAATATCTGAAGTACAAAAGTTTATAAATATTAATTATATCAACTCATAGCTTGCCATTTGTATCGGCATATCCAGATTATGAAGCACTTTTTCCAGCAGAATACCTTCCCGATTGTCATACTCATAGCCGAAGGTTGCCCGAATTCCTTGCAGAATAAACTGGGTAGCACGGTCCAACGCCATCGGAAGGCTGTCTCCTGCATCAAGGAACCGGTGATCACACTTGTGAATGTATCCCTGTGCCCGGATAGTGGGCAGGCAGATAAGGGCAAGTCACTTTCCAGTAACGGTTTCCCTGACGATTGTAGGCATATACGGAAGTCTTATGAGGCTCATCGTGCACCGGAACACTGGTGATAATAACCACCTGCGGACCTTTGTCGGACAGGAGACGGAGATATTCTTTCAGTTCCTCATCCGTACTATCCGCTTTATACGGTTCGTCCAGCAAATAAAACAGTTCTGTCAGATTCGGTGTGATCACATCCGCTTTGGTTATCAGATGACGCATTTCTTTCACCATCTCCATATCAAAGTTGGTATAAAGCCGGCCGTTATCACCCAGCACCGGATCGGCTACTATCAGACTATCCGGCTGACGGAAATCCTTGATGAAATCGGAAACAATCTGAATCTGCCGCGGGAACCCAGATAACCGGTATAAATAGCGTCAAACTGAACTTCCAGCTTCTTCCATTCGGCTATGATCTTCGGCATTTCATCCGTCAGGTCCAGAAAGGAGAAGCCGGATACTGCGTATGGTTGGACAATACCGCCGTAGGAAGCGGACAAACCTGAAAACCCATAGAAGATAAGATAGGAATAACGACTGTCAGAGAAACACGTCCCATCCCCGAAAGGTCATGAACGGCAGCTATCTTCTTTACTTTATTTGCATACATACTGTTTTTATTATTTAGACGATTATAGTTCTTTCCATGGATGAGACAGAAAACAGAGGCTCTATATATCAACAACAAAGGCTCTGTTTCCTATCAACAGAGCCTTTGTTTATCTTATACAGAAGCTCCATTTTTCTTTGTCCTAACAAAACTAAGCTTCTATTGTTTTAAATCCAAATTTATTTTAGAATAATAAAGCGGAGTTACGTCAATATGACCAAAACCTCCCGTGCTCCATGCGCTCCCATGACCAATGCCTGTTCGATGTCCGCCGTCTTTGACGGGCCGGAAATAAAGGTACCGAACTGATATTCCTGTCCGTCCAGTTTGCGATAAGCGTCGTACATGGTATCCACAATCTTATTCCGGTCGATCAGAATCACCAGTTTCTCCGAAATAAAATAAATCGCTTTGTACTTCACGGTTTGCGGTATCCAGACAGCGCCGTTCTCCGCTACTCGATCTCTCCCCGAATAACGGCTACCTCGGTTCCGTCCAGTTCTTTCGGTCGTCCACCATATCCGGATTGAAAGTTGCACAAGATATATCCGGCAATACGGAAGCAATGCGCATCGCATCCGGATACGTCCGGCGAATGACGGCATTCACATCTTCGCCTTCGCCCAATACCACTGCCGTACCGCCTACCGCACGGCTGATAGCGCAAAACTGCTCTATTTTGTCCGGATACGTCAAACGTTTCATATCTGCTATATCCGGTTTTTCGTAGCGTGTCTGCGTATGCTTACGGATGCTCGCCAATATTTCTTCTCTGCTCATTTTGATTCCTCCTTTCCCTGTACCTCGTTTTTCTTCCACATTTCGTTGAATGACTCTTTAGCAAATTCCGGCAGTTCGCGTCCTTTGCCCCAATCGTCAAAGTCATTGTATTTCATAAAGCGTGGCAGGCCGTTCACCATCGGAGCCGCCCACAAAGCCGCATTGAACAATGCAGGACGTTCCATCAGGAACTTCATGCCACCGGACATTATCTTCTTTCCGGTATTCGCCTTTCCCAATCCGTCCCTGACGCCACTTGTAAATCTGTTCTGCCAAATCCACTTTTACCGGACAGACATCGGAACAGGACATACACAAAGAGCAGGCGGAAAGATTATCATAATACTTCTCGGATCATGAGCCATCCCCAGATTGATACCGATAGGGCCGGGTATAAAGTAAGTGTAGGAGTATCCTCCACTCCGGCGATAGACCGGACAGGTATTCATACAGGCACCACAACGGATACAGTTTAATGTCTTGATATGGTCGGGCTTGGAGCAGGGTACTCGGCCGTTATCCACAATAATAATATGATATTCGCCACCTTCACGAGGACGGCGGTAATGAGAGGTATAGGTAGTCACCGGCTGTCCGGTTGCCGAACGTGCCAGCAGACGGGTGAACACACCCAGCGCATCCAGATCCGGCACGATCTTCTCCATGCCGAAAGCGGCTATATTCAGTTTGGGATAAGAAGTACCCATATCGGCATTCCCTTCATTGGTGCAGACTACAATGTCTCCGGTAGAGGCTACGGCAAAGTTGGCGCCCGTCATGGCGGCTTCCGCATTCAGAAAGAGATGACGCAGGTTCTTGCGTGCGGCATGAGTAAGGTAGGTCGGGTCGAAGTTTCCTTTTTCCGTCCCCATTTCCTTTTCAAACAGTTCTCCCACTTGTTCCCGTTTGATGTGGATAGCAGGAAGAACGATATGGCTAGGTTCGAGATGCATCAATTGCAGAATACGTTCACCCAAGTCGGACTCTACCACGTCTATTCCGCGTTCCATCAAGAAGGGATTCAACCCGCACTCTTCGGCAAGCATCGACTTGCTCTTGATGAAATGATGTACATTATGCTCATTCAGTATTTCGTACACAATGGCACAATATTCGTCCGCATCTTTGCCCAGTGCACAATCGCTCCATTAGCAGTAGCGTTCTTTCAAACTCTTGCAAAAGCTCTTCGAGATGGCTGTTGGAATACAGTTTCAGTTCACAAGCCTTGTTGCGAAGCTCTTCCCATTCGGGAACTTCCTTGCTCATCTTGTCCCTTTTGGCTCGGACCATCCAAAGGGTTTCGTTATGCCATGCTGCCATCTTACTGTCCTGCAAGAACTTTTCGGCAGCCTTTGAATGTTTGGTACTCATGATTGCGACGCTAAAATTTCTACAATGTGGATAATTTGAATCGGCAGATGCTCCCGTTTGATCACACCTTGCATGTGCATTAGGCAGGAACTGTCCGCTCCGACAATGTATTCGGCTCCGGTAGCCATGTGGTCTTTCACCTTATCACGCCCCATGCAAACGGATACCGCCTGCTCTTCTACGGCAAACATACCGCCAAACCCGCAACATTCGTCTATATGGCTGGGCTCGAAAACTTCGATGCCTTCGACCATATCGAGCAGATCGCGCAATTTATTGTAATAAGGGATATTTAACTCGCTGGGAGCGGAAATCAAGAGTTCACGCACACCGTGGCAACTGTTGTGGATGCTGACTTTATACGGGAAGCGTGCGGGTATCTTCGTCGGTTTAAGCACATCATGGATAAACTCGCAGATATCATAAATCTTCCCCGCACTCCGACAGACATGCCCTTCTTTTCAAGGATACCGGGATGATTCTCTTCACAAATGCCACACAACTGGCGGAAGGGCCGACAATGTAATCGTACTCCCGGAACAGATCGTCAAAACGGAGCGCCAGCTTCATCGATTCATCTTCAAAACCGGCATTCGCCATCGGTTGTCCGCAACAGGTCTGATCCAACGGATAATCGACATCTACTCCTAAACTTTTCAATAGTTTATACGATGCTACCCCCACATTGGGATAGATAGCATTGATATAACAAGGAATAAATAAACCTACTTTCATAATTATATTACGTAAAATTTAGATGCATCCTCTGCTACTACATCCGTTTTATCTGCTTACCGGATGTCGATTAGTTTGTGCGTTTGCAGGCTTAGTCTCCATTTAGGATGTCGCATTACACAGTCCACTGTCAAAGCAGTGTTATTACAAGAACAAGGCTGGAGGAAAAAATGTTCAGCGGGAAGCAGTTCATAAATACTTATATCTTGCCCTTCGTAGACAACTTTCACTTCATCCATCCGGGTAATCCCTAATTTGACACCTGCTTGGGCGAACAGGTCACCCAGTCGACGGACTCCGGCAGCGGTCGTGTGCCGTTGGTTTCGATACAAACATATTTACCCGCTTCGTGCAGACGGTCGATCAGTGCGTCGTCTATCCAGAGCGAAGGTTCTCCCCTGTGAGGATAACGGTAACGGCGGGATATTTGCTGACTTCGGCTATAATTTCGTCGTCAGTCATCAAGGTGCCTGCTTCGTGTTGTGTATCGCAAAGCTGCATTTCAGGTTGCATCCGGAGAAACGGATGAAGACTGCCGGAGTACCTGTGTGATAGCCTTCACCCTGTAGACTGTAAAGATTTCATTAATCTTTCTCATCATTTGAGTTGTTCTTAAATTTCTATTGTCTATTCTGTCTCTCCTGCTGCCGGAGTTTTCTCGTTTGCCGCAGCATCTTTCTCGTAGATGACAATGTTTCCTTCGGACTCCTGCACTTCTACTTTATAGCATTGCGGAATCTGTTTGCAAACCCATCGGGCAATGTTTTCTGCTGTCGGATTAAATGGAAGTACTTCATTCAGATTCTGATGGTCCAGTTTCTCCGTGACCACTTCTTTGATTCGGGTAAAATCCACCACCATTCCTTCGGAGTTGAGCCGTGAGGAACGGCAATAGACAGTGATAATCCAGTTGTGACCGTGTAGACTGGCGCATTTACTGCGATACGGGAGTACCAGTTTGTGAGAAGCTGATATCTCCATGCGTTTGATTACTGTAAACATGGCTGTATGTATTTATTATAGTTACATGCATCTAATGTCACCTCGATGCAAGGACAAAGGTAATATAAAAGAGCTTTCATCCAGCAAACCCGATTATTTTTCCTGTTTTACACTATCTTTGCCGAATGAAACTCTTTATATTGTTTTAGGAAGCATATCTCTCGGACTCGGCATTCTCGGCATCTTTCTGCCGTTACTGCCCACTACCCCTTTCTGTTACTGACCGCCGCGCTTTATTTCAAAGGGTCGCCACGATTATATAACTGGTTGCTGAATCACCGGCACTTCGGTCCATATATCCGCAATTTCCGGAAAACAAGGCAATACCGCTCCGCGCCAAGATTATCTCCCTTGTGCTGATGTGGGGAACGATGCTCTATTGCATCTTCTTCCTGATTCCGTTCCTATGGGTGAAAATTCTTCTGGGACTTGTAGCGGCAGGAGTCACCTATCATATTCTTTCTTTCAAGACATTGAAATAGTTCGAAAGCCCTGACGGGCGTCGGCAAGTTTGTCCTCCCAATGTTTCACGGAGTTTTGTCCGATAATGTCGGTCACGTACTTCACAGAAACAAAAGGAATCTCTTTGGAACGGCAGACGAAGGCTTGCGCATACGCTTCCATGTCGACGACATCTCCGCTTACGTGAGTCAGTTCCGTCAGGAAACCATCTCCCGTATTACAGATTCCCTCTTCCGTCCAATGCTTGCAGAAGCCTTTTGTTTCGAGCAAAGCGGAAGAATCTATTTCGCATTCCATACCTAGTCCGGCAAGTTTCTGCATATCGCGGTCTATAAATTTGCGGCAGACAAAGATATCCCCTACCTGATGATTGACTGTTCCAGCACTTCCGAGATTCAAAACGAGATCGGGCTGCACCTGGCGGATCGCTTCTGCCAGATGAAAGGCGGACTTCACTTTTCCGATCCCCGTACGGATGTAATAAGGCTCTACATCGGGCCACTTTATCTCTACAAATTCGCCTTGAACGGCATACGTTACTAATATTTTCAGCATAAGTTTTCTGTATAAAAAGACATTACCAGATGCAAAAATAAGCATTTATACTCGAAATGGTCAGAGATTGTTCTAAAATGATCAGTTTTTAATGATGGTTGCTTTCGCCGTTCGCTAACTTTGCCTACATAACTTAAAAACAAAATATCATGACTCAAAACTCTATTGCGGACAACCGGATGGTCTGGCTGGATGTTGTCCGTTGCGTCGCCATGCTAATGGTAATCGGCGTACATTGCATTGACCCTTTTTACATTTCTCCTACGATGCGCGTTATTCCCGAGTACACACATTGGGCAGCCATCTACGGTTCGCTTCTCCGTCCTTCGGTTCCCTTATTCGTAATGATGACCGGATTACTGCTGCTACCGGTCAGGCAACAGCCTTTAGGCACTTTTTATAAGAAGCGCATCTTCCGCGTACTTTTCCCGTTCCTCATCTGGTCGGTACTTTACAGTATGTTCCCCTGGTTCACGGGGCTGCTGGGTCTGCCCAAAGAAATCATCGGCGACTTCTTCTGCTATACTCAGGGACATGAGTCGCAAAGCCTCATCGATTCTCTGAAAGATGTAGCCATGATACCGTTCAACTTCAGCCATAAGGAGAACCATATGTGGTATATCTATCTGCTCATCGGATTGTATCTTTATATGCCTTTCTTCTCTGCATGGGTAGAGCGGGCAAGCAACAAAACCAAACAAATTTTCCTTTTCATCTGGATTGTTTCCCTGTTTATCCCGTATATCCGCGAATATGTAGCCAATATGCTTTTCGACCGGAGCGGCTATGTATTCGGCACTGACACGTGGAACGAGTTCAGTATGTTCTACTACTTTGCCGGATTCAACGGCTACCTGCTGTTGGGACATTATCTGAAAGAAGGCGGCAACGGAAATGCACTAAAAATTTTCTGGCCTTTTAGTGGTTCGTCAAAGATGATCGTCTTACTAATGATTGGAGTGTTTGGAAGACATTCCTCATTTGTGCCGTGATGTTTGCCATTGGATATTATGTGACGTACACAGGGTTCAGCACAACTGCCGCCAACCCGAATGCTACGGAGACTGAGATGGAACTTTACTTCACATTCTGTAGTCCGAACGTGTTGCTGATGACTTTAGCCATGTTCCTGATGTTGCAGAAAGTAGTGATCAATACACCTGTCATCGTCAAAGCATTAGCCAACATGACCCAATGCGGTTTTGAATTTATATGGTACACTACTTTGTAGTAGGTCCGTTCTTTCTGCTGATAGGTCCTTCGGAAATTCCAATTCCGTTGCAGGTTCCGTTGATGGCAGTTTGTATTTTCCTTTGCAGCTGGGCATTCACCGCGTTACTATATAAGCTGATGCCTCACAAGGCAAAGTATATAATGGGATAAAGAAACTAAAAAAGATATACGATGAAAATTAAAGTTGGTCTTATTGGATTCGGTCGAATGGGACGATTTTATTTGAAAGAGATGCAGAAAAGCGGAAGATGGGAAGTCGCATACATTTGCGACATCAATCCCGACTGCCGCGAACTGGCAAAGCAATTGTCGCCCGAATCGAAAATACTCGAAAATGAACAGGAAATGTTCGATGATGAAAGTGTACAGGTAGTGGGACTCTTCGCGTTGGCAGATTCAAGGCTTGACCGGATTGAAAAGGCTATCAAATACGGGAAACATATCATCTCCGAGAAACCGGTATCAGACACCATAGACAAAGAATGGAAAGTAGTGGACATCACCGAGAAAGCCAGTTGTTTTTCAACCGTCAATTTGTATCTCCGCAACGCCTGGTATCATCAGGCTATCAAACAGTTTATCGATCAGGGCGAGATCGGCGAACTTGCCATTCTGCGAATCTGCCACATGACTCCGGTCTCGCACCGGGCGAAGGTCACGAATATGAAGGCCCCGCCTTCCATGACTGCGGAATGCATTATGTAGACATTGCACGCTGGTATGCCGGATGCGAATACAAGACATGGCATGCACAGGGCGTCAATATGTGGAGTTATAAAGACCCTTGGTGGGTACAGTGTCACGGGACATTCCAGAACGGTGTTGTTTTGATATCACTCAGGGGTTTGTGTACGGACAATTATCCAAAGATCAGACTCATAACTCATACGTGGATATCATCGGTACCAAAGGTATCGCCCGAATGACACATGACTTCAAGACAGCTGTCGTCGATCTGCGTGGAGTGACACAGACCCATCATATAGAGAAGCCGTTCGGTGGAAAAAACATCGATGTGCTGTGCGACTTATTCGCCGACTCCATAGAGACCGGAATCAGAAATCCCAAACTACCGCTCATACGTGATTCAGCCATCGCATCGGAATATGCATGGACCTTTTTGCACGATGCCCGCACGCATGACCTTCCTGCCATCGGTGAATTGAAAACACTTGAGCAAATATGGGAAAGAAGAAGAAATATGAAAAATGGATACGGATTACTCCGAAAACCATAACGAACATTCAATAAAACAAGAAACTGAAATCAATTATTAACTCTTAAAAATAAAACCATGTCAGACTTTTCAAGAAGAAAATTTCTTAAAACGGGAGCCGCTGCTTTAGCAGGAATCACCATTGCTCCCAGTTCTATTTTAGGTATGAGCCACGGGCACGTTTCACCAACCGACAAACTGAACCTCGCAGCCGTAGGTATCGGCGGTATGGGCCATGCCAACATCAACAACGTGAAGGGCACCGAAAACATCGTAGCCCTTTGTGACGTAGACTGGAAATATGCCAAAGGCGTATTCGATGAATTCCCGAATGCGAAGAAATACTGGGATTACCGCAAGATGTACGATGAAATGGGCAAATCCATTGACGGCGTAATCATTGCTACCGCCGACCATACTCATGCCATCATCACGGCAGACGCCATGACAATGGGCAAGCACGTATACTGCCAGAAACCGTTGACTCACTCCGTTTACGAATCCCGTTTGCTGACCAAGCTGGCCGCCTCTACCGGAGTAGTTACTCAAATGGGTAATCAGGGAGCATCGGGCGAAGGTACCGACCTGGTTTGCGAATGGATATGGAATGGAGAAATCGGTGAAGTAACCAAAGTGGAATGCGCCACCGACCGTCCTATCTGGCCGCAAGGACTGAATGCCCCGAAAAGGCGGACCGCATCCCCAACACATTGAACTGGGATCTTTTCACCGGACCTGCCAAACTGAACCCGTACAACAACGTTTATCATCCCTGGAACTGGCGCGGATGGTGGGATTACGGTACAGGTGCACTGGGTGATATGGCCTGCCATATTCTGCATCAGCCGTTCAGAGCTCTGAAACTGGGTTATCCTACCAAGGTGGAAGGTTCTTCTACATTATTACTGAGTGCCTGCGCTCCTCAGGCCCAGCACGTGAAGATGATTTTCCCCGCCCGCGACAATATGCCGAAAGTTGCCTTGCCGGAAGTTGAGGTACACTGGTATGATGGTGGTATGATGCCGGAACGTCCGAAAGGTTTCCCGGAAGGAAAACAACTGATGGGCCCCGGTGGTGGTCTGACTATTTTCCACGGAACAAAAGATACATTGATTTGCGGCTGCTACGGAGAACAACCTTTCTTGTTGTCAGGCCGTGTGCCCAATGCACCGAAAGTATGCCGCCGTGTCAAGTGTTCTCATGAGATGGACTGGGTACGCGCTTGTAAGGAAGACAAATCCAACCGCGTGATGCCGAAAGCGGATTTCTCCGAATCGGGACCGATGAATGAAATGGTGGTAATGGGTGTATTGGCTATCCGTCTGCAAGGATTGAACAAGACACTGGAATGGGACGGCGCCAATATGTGCTTCACCAATATCGGTGATAATGAAACACTCAGAACCTGCATTAAGGACGGATTTACGATTCATGATGGTCACCCGTCATTCAACAAGACCTGGACAGATCCGATCAACGCGAAACAATTCGCAGCCGAACTGGTGAAACATAACTATCGCGAAGGATGGAAGTTGCCTGATATGCCACGATAACACGATAAAAGTAAGTTAAGAATTAAAGATTAAAAATTAAATAGTTATTATTATGAAGAAAGTATTTTATCCATTAGCTTGTTGTCTTGCAGCGGGAGTTTTAGTTTCCTGCAGCGGTCAGAAGAAATCCGGGAGTGCTCAGGAAGAGCAATCGGCAAACGAAGTAGCATTATCATATTCAAAATCATTAAAAGCAGCAGAGATGGATAGCTTGCAATTACCGGTAGATGCGGATGGTTACATCACTATCTTTGACGGCAAAACATTTAATGGATGGCGTGGTTATGGCAAGGACAGAGTTCCTTCAAATGGACTATCGAAGACGGTTGCATCAAATTTAACGGTTCCGGTGGCGGTGAAGCGCAGGATGGTGATGGCGGAGACCTGATCTTTGCCCACAAATTCAAAAACTTCGAACTGGAAATGGAATGGAAGGTTTCCAAAGGCGGTAACTCCGGTATCTTCTATCTGGCTCAGGAAGTGACTTCTAAAGATAAGGACGGTAACGACGTGCTCGAACCTATTTATATTTCCGCACCTGAATATCAGGTATTGGACAATGACAATCATCCGGATGCAAAATTGGGTAAAGACAATAACCGTCAGTCGGCTTCTTTATATGACATGATTCCGGCAGTTCCTCAGAATGCGAAACCTTTCGGCGAATGGAACAAGGCTAAGATTATGGTTTATAAAGGTACTGTTGTTCACGGACAGAATGACGAGAATGTACTCGAATACCACTTGTGGACCAAACAATGGACTGACCTTTTGCAAGCCAGCAAATTCAGCCAGGACAAATGGCCGTTGGCTTTCGAACTGTTGAATAATTGCGGTGGCGAAAACCACGAAGGATTTATCGGAATGCAGGATCACGGTGATGACGTTTGGTTCCGCAATATCCGCGTGAAGGTTCTTGACTAATGTAATATATCATGAAAACGAACTATTTATTAATCTTATTCGCATTGCTGCTGGCAATTCCGCAGGCAGCAGATGCAAAAAAGAAGAAAGACATTGCCATACAACTCTATTCGGTCAGAGACATCATAAATAATGGAACCGACCTCAACGTAGTTTTGAAGAATCTGGCGCAAATGGGATACACCAGCATCGAAGCCGCCAATTATGATAATGGCAAGTTCTATGGCAAAACTCCGGAAGAGTTTAAAAATGCTGTCGAAAAGGCCGGTATGAAAGTACTGTCTTCACACTGTTCCAGAGGATTGTCGGACAAGGAAGTGGCTTCCGGAGATTTCTCCGAGTCACTGAAATGGTGGGATCAAAGCATTGCCGCTCATAAAGCAGCAGGCATGAAATACATCGTAAATCCGGGAATCGGTGTTCCTAAAACAATAAAAGAGATGAAGATGTATTGCGACTATTTCAATGAAATAGGCAAAAGATGTCAACAGAACGGTATGAAATTTGGATATCATAATCATGCGCATGAATTTCAGAAAGTAGAAAATCAAGCGGTTATGTTGGACTATATGATTGAGAATACCAATCCTGAGTATGTCTTTTCAGATGGATGTATATTGGATAGTCAGAGGGCAGCACAGTCCTGTGGACTATTTCAACAAGTATCCGGGACGTTTCACCGTGCTTCATATCAAAGATGACAAAGAAATCGGAGATAGTGGTATGGTCGGATTCGATGCTATCTTCAGAAATGCAAAGGTTGCCGGCGTAAAGCATATTGTTGCTGAAATAGAAGGGTACAGTTGTCCTGTAGAGGAAAGTGTCAAAGAAGAGTTTGGATTATTTGCTCGATGCTCCTTTTGTGAAGGCGTCTTATAGTAAATAGAAGTAAATACAGAAATAAGGAAACAGTAGGTTCACGCATCATTGCTTGAGTCTACTGTTTTCTTAGTACTGCCCGGCTATTATTCTGAAAGATATGCGAAGTATTTATATACCAGATCATCGATGGCACTATAAAGAAAACTTCTTCAAAACTACATGAACTTATTATTAGAACTGCTAATAATAAGGCAGGTATCACAATATGTGTTTGGGAAAGTTCTAATTTTTTAAAATATTAGTTTGTAAACTTGTTAACAAAGACAGAATTATCTTTTAACCAGGCTGCTGTAAAGAAAATGGGGACCCCAAAATCATTTGGACTGATATCAGAGTTTATATAATCCAGTAGGTACTCCAAAGGGTTATCCGGTGTTATGTTTTCATTGGCAAGAGGATCCAAAATTAGTCCTCTGATTATTGAGCTAGCCATAATTGATTTGCTTTTTTCTGATATATCTCCCTTCTTGGTAGTGGATTTATTTAAGATCTCATTCAACGCAACCTTTACATCCTGATAATTAAGATCCGATTCAACAATTAGAATTGATCGTCTTCCAAATTCTATAGAACCAACATAAATAAGTTCGCTTAATTGCTCTTGGACTATCGGAGAGTTGCTCAGTTCCTCCTCAGGCATATCCATAGCAATGGAAAAATAACTCTGACTAATATCTAATACTGCCACTGTTTTATGAATTGGATTAGGAGATGTTATTTTGAATAAGTCGGATAGATCTATTTCCTCACCGAAAAATAAAGCTAGCTGTTCATAAGAATCTATCTGCTTCAACGTAAATGAAAACTGATAGTTAGGTTTCAATACATTATTTTCTTGCAGCTTTTGCTGAATAGCCCTAAGCATATTATCGTATGAAGGTATAATCGTTTCGGATTTTAAAGGCAAACTATAGCTAATTGTAATAGGATTCATTGACACATTAAGAAGTTGATGTACATCGTTAACATCATTCCTTTCATAATACCGCCAATAAATACCTCATAAGGATTTTTGACCGCAAACTTAGTTGACGTATACTGATTATGTTGAGCAAAACTGCTAACATGGAGAATAGAAAAGAAAATGATATATATTATTACTGCTTTCATGTTTTCTATATTAAAGTTTAACTTCCGGGATTAATTCAAATGTGTACTGTACTCTTAGCCACGCCACCTGATTCTTTAGATTGTTACTGTTTCCACCCAAATATGTAACCAATTCGGAATATGATAATAATGAATATTTCTGCCCTATCACCGATAATGAACCATGCATATTGTTATCCTTTACCCAAAAGAAACCTGTATTAAGGATAAATGTGACTTCCCCATCTTTACTTCCACAATAGTCCCATGTGCCAGTAACGCCATTGTATAAATATAAATCACCCTTATTCCATTCGGCTTTATACTCCTGAATTAACCCGCCTCGTTTGATGATTGATACAGAATCATTTTTGAATATAATTTTTTCAGGTTGAAACATTGTCACACGATCCCCAAAATACTGGCTGGACTTATCAATATCTACCACCCCAGGTTCCTGTCCAGCTGGTTTATACTGTAATTCCACAATATTCATGGATTTCAGGTAATAGCTTAAAACGTTTATTGATGGCTGCTCAATTATCTTATGGTTATCATCAGAGCAAGATGTAGCCACAATTGACACAAACAATATTAATAATAAAGAATTTAAATGCCGCAATATCGCTTTATCTCGCCCTATAATCTGCCGGCATTGCCTACTTTGGCTTACTGAAAAAAACTCAAGTGTATTTTTAGATATGCTATCTAATGTTACTAATAGGGATAATGGTGCTTTTCTTTTTATCATCGCTAATATTTTTATAATAAGTATATTATATATAATATTTTATCCTGACTAAATATGTTTTGTTTGCAGGGTTTACCTCACAAACATATAAAAAACAGGAATGTTCTCATACAAACCCAATATTACTCCCAAAAGCTGAGATTTAACACTTTCAGTATATTTGAATCTCTTTACACAACCGGACCTAAAACGGCTTAAATAAGGAGCAAACTTACCGGATTTGTTGATATAACTGAGATCAAAAAGCAATAGCAAGACGACTACCCAACTGAGATTTGGCCAAGTTCTGTTTAATTTCACAAAAATAGCGCATCTCGAACGAACGAGGTGCGCTAATAATATCCACCGAAATAAGCTTATAGATTTATATATTAAATTCCCAATATAGATTTAAGTTTCTGCAGATCTGCAGCTTGATCACTAATCCGTAATAATTATTTCTATAAATTACTCGCTAATCATTCTCCTTATCAAATCTCTATTCCTCGGATCATCCGCATTGATCACCTCACCATCTCCACGACCTAACTTTTACGTTCTTCCTCGCTAATTTTCTTGTTAGTCCAGTACTTATTCTTACCTTTGCATCGTCTTAACCGACAAGATGTTTTACCAATTCATAAGGAAGAGTTAATTGTTTTCCCACACAAACTAAAAATAATCCCTTATCTTTTAGCAACTTCATCTGTATGAATTAATCTGTTACATTTGAGCAACTATCCAGTTACACTTGTGCAATATTCCAGTTACACTTGTCTAGCACCGAAGTTATTCAACTGCATATAATCAATGGCTATTCAAAAGGAATTATTATGAGCATACTTTACAAAACAACCCTTCGCGGATACATTCACGGGAGATAAGGAGACAAATGTCCGGGTACAACTGTTATCATGGGATACACTGGACACCAAAGCATTCGTAGAATATCTGGCAACCAAATACAACCTATCAAAGGAGAAGCATACAAAAGCCTCAGCATAGTACTGGAAGGAATGGAGGCCGTACTGAAAGACGGAAACATACTCAATCTGGACGACTTCGGCAGTTTCTCTCTAAACGGAAATTTCTGTGAGACAAAGAACCGGACGAAAACCACAGGGCAGAATCCATCCAAGTAAAAACGTAGTTTTAAAGCGGACAAGAATCTGAAGAAACGTATTTCAGCTGCCGGATTTGAGAAGTACAATCCAAAGAAACACAATAAACGGAAATATTAACTGCATGGAATACGATCGAATTTACTCCATCCGGAAAGGAGAATACTTTGCGGATGCGCTAAAACGATGCAGGAAAAGATTTTATTCCTACCAATTGCATCATCAACAAACTGCTGCCGGGACTGGGTGCCACGCACTGTGAACTCACAGCACCACGCAAATCCATTATCATCGAACCGAATGTACCCGTCATCGAGTCGAAAGCAAGGGTACATAAGAATGCATTTGCCGTCTATAAAGGTGTAAGCATCCGGCAGATCGCCGACTTTCTGGAAACAAACCGGGAGAAGGATTACAAACTACTGACTACCCCGAAGGCTTCAACAAGATAAAGGAAGCCATGCAAACGGTGGATATAGATATGTATACGGAATGCTTCATCTTGTTTGATGAATGCGAGAAGCTGGTACAGGACGTGCACTATCGTGACTCTATCCGCGAACCGATGAACGATTTCTTCCGTTTCCAGAACAAGGCACTGATTTCCGCTACGCCTATCGTACCCGAAAAGGACAGTCGTTTTGACGGTTTCATGCGGGTATTGATTCAGCCGGATTATGTCTATCGGCAGAAACTGAAACTGATTACTACCAACAATGTGCTGGAAACCCTGCAGGAAGTAATTGAAGCCAAGAGAGGAACTGTCTGTATTTTCTGTAACAGTATAGATTCGATAGACAGCTTCTACCGGTTGATACCCGAACTAAGCAATGCCTGCACATTCTGTAGCGAAGACGGACAATACAAGCTCTGGAAAGGAAACCGCCGCAAAATCAATGATGATCACCGAACTGGAACGTTACAATTTCTTCACCTCCCGCTTCTACTCAGCGGTAGACATACTCTGCAAAATCCGCCTCATGTGATTTTCGTCAGTGACTTGTATGGTGCCGCGCAATCCGTTATTGACCTGCCACCGAGGCAATCCAGATTATCGGACGTTTCCGGGGCGGAGTCAACAGTGTGACACACATCGCTTCTATCCGACCGGAACTGGAATGTATGTCTTCTTCTGAAATCGATCACTGGATTCAGGGAGCTTCCACCATTTTCAACGGCTGGAAATCGCAACTGGCACGAACTACCAACATAGGCGAACGCACCTTACTACAGGAAGCCATCGGAGAAAACTCTTACCTCCCTTATCTGGACGAAAACGGAAAGCCGGATTCGTTTCTGATAGCCAACTTCTATGAAAAGGAACAAGTGAAACGCTTGTATACCTCTGCCGATCTGCTATGCAGCGCTTACGAGCAGACCGGATATTTTGTCTTCTCGCACGAAGAACGCCTGATGCCGGTTTCAGATAATGAACGCATGGCTATCCAGCATCGTCTGGCAAAGAAGAAACGGGCAGAACTGATCGTCCGGAAACTGGAAGAGATGGAAAAGATGAGCAGAGCTACCGACAAGAAAATACAGAAAAGGTATCAGCGTATGTTGATGAATCTGATTACTTCTACCGCCGACAGGTATATATACGACTGTTTCTGCCGCTTCGGAGCGGAATTTGTACGGGAAGCCGATTATAATGAGAATAAATTGCGGACGGCACTAAATGTGAGTAGCGAGCATACGATTAAGAAGTCCGGGCAAATGCGGACATATATCCAACGTGCTTTTCCTGTGGGTGCTGAAATATCTGTGCAGGAAGCGAAAAGTATGCTCAGACAGGTATATAAAAGATGGGATTAAACACGGGACGGGGTATAACGACGAAAGAACTGGAACAATATGCGGAAATAGAAAACAGCAGGAATCGCGAAGCCAGAATGATTAAAATACTGAAACACAAATAAATGAAAAATGCAGTTTTGATCCGGAAAAGACAAAACATCCTATAGTTTTGCAAACTTATTTTAAAACAAGGCATTTTCAGAGGTAAACCACTGATTACAAACGCTGTGACATTTTGTTTATCCCCGTATAATACTTAGAATAAAGACAAAAATGTCACAAGCGGCTAATTCTATTATTTGCCGAAACATATTTAGGTAAAACGGCAATTTTCCCGAATCATGAATACTTTTTCAAACGCCTGCGTGCAAAGAGAAAAGCAAGCACAACGCACAAACCCGCTCCCCATATCCATAACAGTAAATCTCCCCTTCGGTCTTTCCATAAGAATGCAAGCCGCTCAGGTAGTAGTTTACTCCAAACCAAGTCATGATAATGGAGAGAATGGAGACTACGGACAGCAAGTTGAAACACCAAGTTGTTTTACCTTTCAGCAGCGGAATAAAACGGATATGAAGTACCAGTGCGTAGACAACAATGAGATTAACGCCCATGTTTCTTTCGGGTCCCATCCCCAGTATCTGCCCCATGAGACATTCGCCCAGATGGCACCGAGAAAGGTTCCTGCCGTCATAAAGAATAAGCCGAGAATCATTGCCATTTCATTCAGTAAGGTAAACTCACGGATACGGAAGAGAAGCTTCACCCGATTGGTGGCAGAAAGCAGATTCATCAAGATAAGATTAAACAGTCCCGTCAGCGCACAAAGTGCGAAGAATACATAGCCGATCATGATAATGGCGACATGAGACATTAGCCAATACGACTGAAGCACCGGAACCAAAGGAGTTATTTCCGGATTCAGATGGTTCAGTCCTGCCACGAAAAGCATGATTCCGCCTAACAGTCCGGCAAGCGCAGGGAGAATACGGAAACGCGGGCAAACAAGAGGCCTCCGCCAACGAGCAGCCAGGAAGTGCAGATCATTGATTCGTAAGCATTCGCCCACGGTGCACGTTCGGAGATATACCAGCGCAGTAAGACACCGGTCGTGTGTGCAAGGAAAGCAGCGATCAGAAGAACAATCAGTATGCTACTCAGTCTGCTCCCCATTTGAAATCCGCGATAATCTCTCCGCAGGCTATGAAAAGTAAGATTCCGCCCAAAATCAGGTAAGCCAGACGACACCAGAAGAACAGGTTTAACTGATTATAGAGAAGCTCCGCTTTTACTCTCTGATTGTCAATAGCGGGAGTTTTACTTTTGCCTGCTGGAAGATATGCATCATATCGACAATCTTGTCCGCTTCTTTCCAGTTATTAGTGCGGACACCATTGCCCAATTCGTAGATATACCAATCCATTATTTTAGATACAAACAGGAATCCTTATCATGAAAGACGGTTTGTTCGTCACCTGCCGAGTACCATTTTCCCTGAGCGTCGTTTTCGTCCGGGAAGAGGGCAGAAGTTGATGTTGCATAATACGGTAGACAATATTCACCGATTCATCCAATTTTAACAAATCCGAATCCATTCGTTTCCGTTCTGAAGCGGCTTTTGCATAGATGGCATTCACTTCATCGGTCAGCACATAATTGCCATCGGCATCAAAGACATCCTGCCATGCGATGTATTTGCCGTCTCTTCGAACCGTTGAAGAATTTCTTTATTATCGACCTTGATAAAGGATAGCCACCCCACTCATCCGGAAAAGCGAGAAGATTCAGAAAGAACTGGTCTGAATTGATGTTGTTCAGCTTGTCCGCTCCGTAAAGTTTGCGCAGAATGGCGGAAGTGTAACTGTTGACAGGTTCAAGGCGACCATTAGGATTGAGCAGTACCAGACTGCCGAATTTCCGGGCGTGCGAAGCAGGGATGCAAGGTAGCTGCGAAGAAGAAAGCGTTTCCTGCGCATATAACGCCTGTGTACCCAAAGTACCGGATAGACCTAAGAAGAGAAGCAGACAGAAAGGAGCACGCTTTTTCATCTCCCCCAGTTCTCTGCGCAAACGACCGAAATGGGACTTCTTACTGAACAGAGTCAGCACAAAGCCAGCGAACAGCAGGAAATAGCCGATATAGGTAATCTGCATACCGGGACGGTCATAACTCACGGACAACACCGTGCCCTGCTCATCCGGATCGAACGAAGACTGAAACAAGCGATAACCATCCACTTCAATCACCTTGTTCATCCGGACCGTAGCCTGCAAAGGAGCTTCATTCTCCTTCTTTATCACCAGATCGCTTTCATAAGACATCGGACTGTGAGAGCCCGGATAACGCTTTAACCGAAAATCATCGAGAGTGACAGAAAAAGGCAGGGAGGCATTTCCCATCCCTGCCCCTTCATCGCGCATCATGCGGTCCACCGTTTCCCCCTCACGGATGTGCATGATTCCTGTTACTCCTGCATAGTGAGTAACAGCCGCCCCCAACCAAATAAAAACCAAAGCCCCATGAAAGAGCAGACTTCCTTTACTGATTCTTTTGAAATAACCTCCCTGAAGAAACATGGCCAACAGATTGACAGCCTGCAAGAGTTGCAACAAAATAAACCACGGAGCATAATAAAAGTATTCGCGCGCAAGGGCCGGACCGGACGAATTTTCCACAAAAGTGGCGATTGCCAGTACCAACGCATAAACTCCCGCCAATACGTACATCAACATCGGAGAAGCGATCAATCGAATCAGTTTCATCAGTTTTCTGTTTTTACAAATAAGCAATACCTTCTATTTCTACAAGCAGTTCTTCCCTGCATACATCGGCATAAAGATAGACAATAGGAACATCGGGACAAAGTTTGTCCATATCTTCTTTTACAATCTTTGCATCCTCCTCATGCTTCAGATACACACGGAGAAGTTCCAGCTTGCCGGAATGTTCCGGAAGTTTTTCTCTCCCTTCTTCCAAACCAATCAGATGCTGGATGTTCTCCAGCGTGATTTCCGTCTGCACAAGCACATCGCCCGTCACTATACTTTCTTCACCACGAATGGCGGCTGTGCCGGATATATAAATCATCTCGCATTGATGATCGGACAGCGACTTGCCTCTTTCAAACTTGGGAGTTCCCTTCTCCGCATCCGTCCGGTGGCTGATCAGGACTTCATCCGAATAGACATGAGCAGCTTTCTGCCAATCATTATCCAACGGGATAATCTCTATTCCTCCTTTGACAGCATTGAAATCTACCAGTATTCCACCATGCTGTGTCCCGATTCCTGTGGCCGCCGGATATCCGAAAGTCCATTCCGAAGAAGCATAAAACTGCGAACGTATATCATTAAAATCCTGATAACACTGATTGCCGTGCACAATATCCGTGATGCGTTCCAGATAATTCCACTGGCGGACAATATCACCGAAGCTCATCTGCTCCGCTTTCAGAATTTCTTCCGCTTTCCCGAACACCTGCTCCGACTGTTCGCGGACAGGAAGAGTCAAATCATCGGCATAGAGTCCTCCCGCTATTATTTCCCGATAATGACCGGAAGTAACCCGAAGGTAGCGGACGGAAGAAGCCATCTGTTCTTCTACCGTCACTTCCTCACCGACAGTTGCCGGCAACGAATGGACTTCCATGACCAGTTCTCCCACCAAAGGCTTTTGGGCTACGAGCGAAAGAACCGGACGGGGAGAAACGAAATGATTGTCCACCCATTGTTCCAGAAAAGACCGTTGGAGCTGATATTCCCGATTATCCTCACAGAATGTAAAGAATACAAGACGGACCACTTTTCCCCATATTCCTTTCCTCCTGCGAACGGCTGACAGCAGTAATTCTTCTGCCATTCGTTCCCAGCTTTTTCCTTCCGCTTTATAGATCTCACATTTTATCCGATAATATTTCATATTGCAAACTTCAATGATTTTTATGCCACAGACATCAATTAATGATACGAAGCTACTCCCGCCGGCTTATCTGTACTATATACGGAAGACATCGTCTGTAGTTCCGGAGTATTCTCCAGAGAGTAGAGCACATTCTTCTGGCGGTCTACCAGCAGCAGATGTACTTTCTCTTTCGGGTTCACGTGTCCCGTCCAGTTCGTAATCAGGAAACGTCCGTCGGAGAAGTACTGAAAACCTCCGAGAAACTTCAAAGGCTTTCCGGGAATATCCGCATTCGATATTTCCCAGATCGTTTTTCCTTCCGGAGTCACTTCTATCAATCTTGGATTCTGATCTTTATCGGCAACAGCTATCAGCGTATGTCCGTTAGGCAGACGAGTCAGCGAATGAGGACCGCCGGGAACATCCAGCTTCCACACCACCTTTCCGTTTGCATCATACTCCTTCACACACTGGTCTCCATAATGAGCTACGAGGAAATGACCGTTATCCAGCCGCCGTGCATTACGCATGAATGCGAATCCGCCATCCTTCACGCCTTTCGGCAGGATGCAGGTTTCTTTCACAATCTTCCCTTTGGGAGATATCTCCAGCATCCGTCCGGTAACACATTCGCCAACGAAAGTATTACCATTCTTCAGACGTTGGCAGGCAAAGACCGGACTTTTTGATTCATAATGGAAAATGGTATCGTTCTGACGGGTCATTTCGAGTACTCCGTGTCCGGTGGTGAAGAGGATATTGCCGTTAGGCAATATCCACAAATCATTAGAATCGGGCGCTTTGTGCTTCCACACCATTTGGTTGTTTTCCATCACAAATACGATTCCCTGCGAATAATCGGCTCCGGCAAACGTCTTGGTCTGTGCAAACAGAGAAGAGGCAGAGAGCAGAAGCGACAAAAACGCAATACTACATATCTTTATCATATTCTTTATCATATTCATATTAACAAAAAAGAGTATCCAAAACTGGAGCTTACTAAAAAGTCGGTACTATCTCAAATCTCCTCCTTCCCGAAGCTACCCTTTATACACAAGTCTTAGCTGATTAACTCATAAAGTTCAAACTGTGTATAAAATCTATCCAGTCCATTCTTAAAGGTTATATATCCTGGAATGGACTGGCTCTTGTATGCACTCCATGCTCCTAACCTTGCAATAATCCATGCCGCCCATGCCATTGATTCTTTTTTATATGGATTTTGCTGTATTTTTGTATTTCCCTCACTCTTTTTTCCTACTATATGTAATAATGCTATTTCTTTGCTTGTAAAGTAGATTTCTGAAGAGAGTTTTTCATCTTCTTTATCAAAAGAAAGTTTGAGTACCATCACCTGCAGTGCTGCCTGCAAGGAAATTAAGATTAGTTTTTGTAATGCCGAAACTGTTTCCAGCTGTGCGTCCTCAATCATGAATCCCTTTCTTTTGAGGACTCTGAACAACTCTTCAATCAGCCATCTACAACGATACCAACCGATACATTCAATTGCCTGTTCTACAGTCTCCACCACATGTGTAGTTAGCAGTCTCCATTCAATAGGACTCTCATTTACCGGTGTACTGGAAGATTTTTCTTTAACATGTATGCAATAAAGACTAACAGGGGGACTACCCTTTGCCGGACCGTTAACAGGAGCGCACAAGGTGACTCTTTCAAAGCGAAGTTCCATGCACGCTACCCGTTTCTTACGTCCGCTTCCAGGAGCACTTCAAATCTATACTCTGCCCGTAGAACGGCCTGCTCCATTAATGTATTCAGATGGACAGAACAGTCTGGATCATCCAACCGGCAATTCCTTTCATGAACAGAACGTATCAGCAAGTGAACATTATCAGTAGGGATACGGCTGAAAAGCTCGAAAATGTCCGCTTCACGGTCACCAATGATCGTTTTAACTGCATCTCGGGGCATTTGCTCACTGGCAGCCATTCCACTTTCTATCCAACGATATGACTCTTTTTCTTCTATAGGCTGATATCTGTAATTACGTTCTTCACGACTTAAAGCAGCCGGTGAGCGATTCCACTGCTTAACCGAAGAAAAGCCTATAGGAATATGACTGGAGGCATCCACTACCAAGACAGGATGCAAAAAAGTACCACATTGCTTTTGACCGACAATGCCGGGACTGGCTGTTTTTTTCTTCATTCGCTCAACATGAGCCTCATAGTTTATCTCCGAGGTATCTTGAATACACAGTAAATGCTTACGACCGGAAGCATTCTTACAGCAAGTTTGTATCAGACCTGATAAGATAGCATCAGAGCTGACTGAGGAATTGTTCAAAAATCTATAAGCACCCATCTTTTCTTTATGTTCCTTACTAAATTGATTCACTATAGCACTTTGATGGACAACCATCTGAGAGCAAATTAAGTTTAAACGCCGCAAAAGCCGAGGATCACGAATTTGATCTGTCTCTAATAACATCAAGCAAAGATAAAAAAAATAATATATACTTGTGTATAAAGGGTAGCTTCCCGAAGGAGGAGAATGTGGATACTACCGACTTTTTAGTCACCCCCCAATTGAAGTTAGTACTGATTTTCAACATAGTCTTACTCAAAGACAATATCGATTCCTTACAAAGACAATACGTATTCTTCCAGTTCTTCCAGCTCCTTCTCAGTGACAGGCTTATGAGGTCCGTGAACTTTCAGCATATCCTTCATCGAATAGCTACGACCATCATAAAGATAGGGAGCTGTACGCCAGCATTCGTTCAGTGCCGGAACATCCATAGACAGTCCCTTGTCCGGGCCCGTTGTCCAGCCTACCTTATACTGTTTCTGATCCGTATAGTACTCTCCGGAATGGCAGCTCGCACAGTTTTCCTCAAAAATCTTCTTTCCCTTCTTTGCCTTACCGGAAAGTTTACCGTTCACAAGGTATGGGCTTGGCAACGGTTTCAGGGATTTCAGATATTCATCGATGGATTCGTATATTTCGTCTTCACCTTCCATAAACAGAATATACTTCACACCCGAACGTACCGCTACTTCGGCATTCTTACGGATACCGGTCGCCATACAGGGCGGAGTCTGATGCGAAAGCAAAAGTGTCTTGGTATTCTTCGGGTTACCCATACCGTCATTCAGCAAGTCCCAGTTAAGTCCGTCCATGCGGGCGTCATTCGGATGACAGGTAGCACAGCTCTGCCAGTTCTGGAAACAAATAGTAGCGTCATGGAAATACATATCACCCTTTCCGACTTTCGTGAAAGCCAGCGGAGCACCCAAAACCTGCTTCTTCAGATTCTTGCCATTCAAATCCATAGACACCAATTCCGAAGTATAATAGTTGGCAGTGAAAATCTTATCTCCGGTAGCAACCACCGAACGGGGGCCTTTCCCCTGTGTCGGGATAAAGTCGCGGATACCATATAAGAATCCCGCATCATTCGGAATATTATTCCATGACTTCACGGAAGGAGTCACCATCTCCCCCTGCTTTGCCTTCGCCAGACGTTCGTGCAAAGCAATGCGGTCAATACGAATCAGCTCCTGGCTTCCGGCAGCAGCTACGATAATCTGTTTATCATCCGGGTGACAATCACCGACCACGGATTGGCGGCTCCCTTCTGAGGAGTATCCAACAATACGGAAGTCAGCAATTTCCTCGCCTTCAGGTCGATGATGGACAGCGTGTTTGTAGCCATCCATCCACGGTCCAGCTGATTGGTAGGCAACTGATAACGGGCAATCAAGTGAGTGACATACGCATACGTCTGATTTTTATCTACCGCTACAGACTTCGCATCGGTAGCACCGTTCGGCAACATGATGCGTCCTGTCACCTTCTTTGAAGGGATATCTACGATATCGAGCTGCACTGCAATAGGATAAGCCGTAGAAGGCATTTCCGGCAGATTATTGGCTATCAGCAGGCAAGAGTCTCCTGCAAACGGAGCCATAGCCACCGGTTCACGACCGATTGCAATCTTTGTCTTTACCTTGCGGGTTGCCGGATCTATTTCCCACAACTCGTTGTTGAAGCGTTGTGTCACCCAAAGTGATTTGGACACCGGACTATACAAGATATCCGAAGGCGTAGCACCGCTCTTTGTTTTTGACTGCACCGAAGTTTCTTTCCATCCAGTTCGTACATCATGCCGGTGTTTCCGTCGCATACCACCCAGAGGTTGCCGAATGGGTCTTGTGTCATGGCGTTGACGGGCGAAGAAAGGTCACTTTCTGTTCCGCCTTCTGTCCGTCGGACGACATTTTGATTAATTCATTGCCTGCCCTGTTCGTTACAAACAAGGACTTTCCACTGTCCGCCAGAAACAAACGATCCGGCGAAACCGTCTTTGCATCTTCTTTCCAACTAGCGCAAAGTATAGCTATGATACTAACAGGTATCAATATCTTTTCATTATTTCTGTTGTTTAGTTTGAAGAGATTGAATGTACTGGCGAATATTCTCCAGTTCCTCCATGCGGGCTTGTTTCCGCTTCTTATCGTAGTGGTCGTAAAACTCCGGTCATGATCCGACCAGTTGTTCGCTTCCCGGTAGTCACCGATCTGAGGAACGAGCAAGTCGATCCAGAGAGAAACTTTACGTATCTCCTGCGGTGTCAGTTTCGTACCTCCATGACCCTCTTCCAGACGCTTGATCAGATTACTCTTGTTGGACCCTGCAAAATAAGGAGGCAACAAAGTAGGTTGGGACAAAGCGCTGATCCAGTTTACTTCCGGATGATGGGCATCCCCTCTCCATGCTCTGTCGGGACCATCCGGACGGGCATGAGTCAGACTGAGATATGAGTCCGTATATTTTCTTTTACTCTGTTTGTCCACTACCTTCAGTTCTCCTTTCAGGCTCATCGGGTGTTTCACTCCGTCATGACAAGAGATACAATTTCGGTCCCAGATAGGCTGAATCTCTTTCAGATAGCCAAGGAGCCATGCCTTGATTTTTGTCCATTGCCATGGATACCCGATGACCTGGGAACCGTATTCTTGTGTTCATGGCATCCTACACAACTCTGAACTTCGTTAGGCTGCAAAGTAGACCAACTGCGCATCGTCTGCACTACCCTGCCCTTTTCGTCCAACGCCTGGAAGTAAAGCGGTCTGCGGGCAGGTACTTTAAAGAAAGCGGAACCGTCGGGATATACATCCGTCACTCCGATCACTCTCTTCACGTCCCAAGCGGCATTACCGACTCCTACCGGAGAACTTGCCAATGCACCACCTCCCTCATCATTACCATTCACTTCGCCTACACCGGCTGCACGGAATTGAATTTCTACGATACGAAGCTGTTTGATCGTTCCGGGAGCCACTCCTTTCAAGCCATTCCCTTCATAGATATTCTGCATATAATATACTCCTTCATTCTTCGTATAGTCTACAGAAGACGAACGATGGAACGGACGTTTACGGGGAGCAAGCAAGATGGGCTGATTGCAGGATATTTTCGAATCGGAAACCAGCAATTCACGTTCTCCGTTTGCATTCATCCAGTAAATGCCGAACTCCATCGGATGTCCGATATGATATCCCAGCGGAGTATAGGAAATCAGAAACTCCGTCTCGTTCAACGGGAAAGGATGCTGAAACTGGTCGGTAAACTGTCCGTAGCTATCTATACGCTCTGCCTCGGGTTTGCGCACCGGAGCAACAAACATGACACCTTCATTCTCATCTCTTCCGGCTTCGGGATCAATAATACCCAATTTACCGTGCTGGGGATTATGATGTCCCATGAAGACAGTCATCACTTTACGTGTACCGGGAATCTGACGGGTATGCGCTACCGTTGTCGGGAACCAGCTGTTCATTCCGTAATATTCGGCTTGTCCCGTTCCGTCAGGATTCATCTGGAACAGGGGTTGCGCCCATACTTGTCCGCGGTCATTATAGTCCCAACGAGTGTAAACTACACGACCGTCATCAAGTAAAGTCGGCGTAGTAGTATGCACCTGGTCGAAACCTACCTGACGCATATAACGTCCTTCACGGTCACAGAGGTACATATTGCTGACTTCGGTAAACCAGCAATCCACCGCACTTCCGCTACGGGTAGAGTTGAAAAGTATATTCTCATCCGGCAGATAGATACCTTCGATATCAGCGTGTCCTTTTCCAAAAGTCAGTTGCTTGACTTCACGTGTCTTTAAATCCATCTCATACAAATGGAAATCATCGTCTTTTGCAGACTTCTTCCAGGAGAAAAGCAGGTGCTGACCGTCAAAATGAAGATTCGGATCACGATATACACCGTCTTCGTCCGTCAACAGTGTTTCTTCCTCCGCCCAGATACCATTCATCTTAATCTTCGACAGCGAACCGCCTGCAAAGTAGTTGCACTCTGCACGGGCATCGGAAACGCCTTCGGTATAGGCAAAGAAAGAAGGACGCAACGTTCTGAACTTCGTAAAAACAATCTCCGGCTGATTGGCAGTGAAAGTTTCCAGACGTTCGGCACGTCTTCTCTCGCACGCTTTCAGATAAGACAGGAAAGCGGCTTCGATACTTTCCGGAGTATCATTGACAGCAGTAGTAATGTTCAGCTTCTGCATACGAAGGGAAAGCTGCCGGCTGAAAGAACCTCTGAACCAGTTTACATCTTTCCCGTCTTTTATATCTTTCGCATCATTTCCATCCTGTAGCCACCAGTCATAATAAACCGGATAATCATGCATCAACATCCGATGTGTATCTCTTACTTTACGCTCCAGCTCTTCCCTGTGATTCTCTTTCTTCTTTATCGTCTGAACCTCCGCAAACTGCTTCTGCATTTCGGCGATAAAACCTTTTGTGTCGGTTGGCTGGAAAGAAGTGTCTTTCGCCTGCCAGGCGAGGAACGGGACGAGCATGCAACATGCCAGCCCCCACTTCAACCATTTTATTAATTTCGATCTTATCATTTCAAATTCCTGTTTACCTTAAATTTACCTTTCCGAACCGGACATTACAGACCTTTCTTCAACTCTTTGTAAGCTTCTACAATCTGAATACCGCTTGAAGTACCGATGCGGGTAGCACCCACCTGAATCAATGCCAGTGCCGTATCGAGGTCGCGGATACCGCCTGCGGCTTTCACACCGATCACCGGACCTACCACACGACGCATCAATTCAACATCATGCACGTTGGCGCCTGCCGTACCGAATCCGGTAGAAGTTTTTACGAAGTCCACACCTGCTTCCTTTGCAATGCGGCATACGGTTTCTTTCTCTTCGTCAGTCAGGTAACAAGTTTCAAGAATCACTTTACAGATCACACCGGCAGGTTTGCAGATAGAAACCATATCTTCGATTTCTTTCTTTACAATGTCTGTCTGCCCCTTCTGCAAAGCACGGACATTGATGACCGTATCAATTTCGGTAGCTCCTTTGGCAATGGCATCGCGGGTTTCGAATGCCTTGCACTCTACGGTATTCTGTCCCAGAGGGAAACCGATGGCCGCTCCTACGTACACCCGAACCTTCCAGCAGTTTGACACAGGTTTCCACTTCCGCAGGGTTGATGGCTACCATCGCAAACTTATACTGACGGGCTTCCGCACAGAGTTTTCGATGTTCTCCGCTGTTCCGAAAGGTTTCAGAAAGGTATGGTCAATCATTCCTGCCAGTTGTTCTACTGATAAATTTGCAATCACTTCGTTTATATTTTTCTTTTCCATTGTTTTGAGTCGTTTAATATGTTAGTTTATTGTTAGTTCTTAAAAGTCAATACACATTTCAAGACTTCACCCGTTTCACGGCAGCGAAAGCTTCTTCAATTTCTTCGATTTTGAAACGGTGTGTAATGAAGTCGGAAGCGGAAAGTCTGCCTTCTTCAATCCATTGTGCCAGCGTGGTCATAGCCGCTTTCTCTTCGAACGGGTAGGCCACTGGTGCATATGCAGGTCGAAGTTATAAGGCGCCTTCGACAAATCGAATGTCGGATTCTTCGTCATGACACCATATACACAGACATCACCGCCCATTTTTACCAACGGCAATACGGAATTGACTACTACATCGAGTCCTACAGCATCAATCACGGCATCGTAAGAACGATTGGCGGAGGCTATAAACTCCGGCGTGCTGATTTCGGCAGGTGTATATCCGTTGTCCGCACCCATCCGGCGGGCTACTTCCAGTTTGGCGGGAAGCATATCGACGATGTCAATCTGCCCCAAGCCGAACAGCTTGCCCAACTTGACGAAGCTCAGTCCTACAGGACCGGAGCCTACCACTATCACTTTCTTTCCCGGAGTCAGGTTGAAATCCTTGAAAGCGCCCAGCACTTCACGCCAGGTGCAGGAGATCACCGCTTCTTCCGGCTGCACATGAGCAGGAACTGAGTTCTGAATCTCAAAGCTGTCCCAACATCCCTGTTCGGGGGTAGCCAGTCCTTCTTCTTTCAGTACCTCGAAATCGTTCACCACTACATATTCGCTGAAACCACCCCAGCCGCTGTTAATTCCCTGCGCGCCAAAGTCGGAGATCAGACCGCCGATAGCACGGTCGCCTACTTTAAAGTTGCGTACCTTCTCGCCTACAGCCACTACAATTCCTGCATTCTCGTGTCCCAGAGCCAGAGGATAAGTATCTACTCCGGGAAAATGTCCCGCAATCAGTTTGCTGTCGGTCGCATTGCACAGGGCCACCATTTCTGTTTTCACCAACGCCTGATAAGCATTGATGACAGGAGTTTCGACCTCTCGTATTTCTATTTTGCCGGGAGCCGGCACAATTACAGATTTCATCGTATTCTTATTCATTTTTATAGGTTATAGTTCAGTTTTTACTATCTCTGTGTACATCTCACACAAGGCGTGATAAGCCTGATCGAAAACAGGCATCCACGCTTCGTACTTCTTCACGTTTTCGGGAATAGGCTGCACCGTCTGCTCGATACGGACAAAACGGTCGATTACAGAGAAATCAGGGAAAACACCCGCACCGATACCCGCAAGGATGGCCGCTCCCATCGAAGTTGCCTCTTCGAGATAGTTAGGCACACGGATTTCCGCCTGATAGATGTCCGCCATCATCTGACGCCAGACAGGATTCTGAGCACAGCCGCCGATCACCGTCATGCGGTCGATAGGAACATGCTTGCGGAATATATTGATGATAAATCCGAGATTCAAGGTTATTCCTTCCATCACGGCACGCAACATATCACCATGTTTGTGTCCCAGCGTCAGACCGATGAAAGCCCCTTTGGCATCAACGTTCCAGCGGGGAGTACGTTCACCCAGCATATAGGGAAGGAACAGGAGTTTATTCGCCCCTATCGGAGAAGCAATGATCTGCTCGTCGATCAGTTCGAACACGCTGCGTCCCGATTGAGCTGCCAGTGCCTGTTCATTCTGGCAAAGCTGGTTGATCATCCAGTTGTAGGATGATCCTGCCGCCTGCATCGTTCCCGACGGATGCAGCATACCGGGCACTACATGCGCCCAGTTCATGGTACGGCGTTGTTCGTCTACAATCGGCTTTTCGACCGTCAGTGCTACCCAGGAAGAAGAGCCCAGATAATTGTACGCAGTGCCCGGAGCCACACAGCCGACACCTACTCCGGCACAGCTACCATCGCCGCCGCCACAGATGACGGGTGTTCCGGCAAGCAGTCCTGTCTCACGGGCAGCTTCGTTGGTGATTTCTCCGATCACGTCAATCGACGAACGGACTTCGGGGAATAAAGAAAGATCGAGCTCTGCGGCTTCTATGATCTCTTCACTCCATTGCCAGCGGTTCAAATCGTAGGCATTGGTTCCCGATGCATCCGAAGGGTCTGTGGCGATAGTACCGCACAAACGGTAGTTGATGTAATCTTTCGCATTCAGCATTTTGGCAGTCTGCGCAAAGATTTCCGGTTCGTGCTTCTTTACCCACATCAGTTTCTCCACAGAGTAAGAGGCGCTGATCCGATGTCCCGTGATTTCGTAGAAATGGAGAGGGTCTATCTTTTCGGTCAACTTTGCTTCTTCTTCCTGCGAACGCTGGTCGCAATAGAGCATATGCGGACGAAGCGGATTACCGTCTTTATCTACGCAAAGACATCCCATCATTTGTCCGCTAAGAGCTACTCCGGCAATATCATTGGGTGATACCAGTTCGAGAAGTGCCTGTGTTGTGTCAACGATGGCTTTCCACCAATGGTGCGGATTCTGTTCCGCCCGGTTGCCGGAAGCATAGTCGGTAGGATAAGCAGCGGTACGCGAAGCTATCAACAGCCCCGATTCATCGAACAAAGTGGCTTTGTTCCCACTGGTACCCAAGTCATGTGCTAATATATACATTTTATATTTTCCTTTTCAGTTAATTGAATTAGAGTACCGCATTCGTGTATCCGGTAAGGCCGACGAAGATTCCTCCGACAATGCCGCCCAGTATAATAACTACCCAACGTGGAAACGCTTCCTTCAGCAATCCACCGCGTGTGCCTTTCGGTGCGCAGAGCACGTCTGCAAAGATGAATCCCATCGCAATCGCCCAGCCCATGTCTACCCAAGGGGCACTGCCACGATTCCCCTGATGGATCAGGCTGAACTGCATCGGCAAGCCGTCGGCATCGTTCAGCAATCCGGTAGAGAAGCCGAATCCGGGCAGTTTATGATTAACCAGCCAGAACGTTCCGATGATAAGGGCGGCTGCCATGAATCCGCCTATCGGGCCAAAGTCCTTCACCAGCTTGGGCCAGCTCATCAATACGGTAAATGTCACGGCAAAGCCCCGAATAGTGGTGATGATTCCGGCATGATACATACCGAACATCTCATTATAGGTTTGTAACCATTCGCTCATTGTGTTCTCCTCCTTATTTTATCTTTCGGGCACAGTCGCACGAACGGATTTTCAAACTACAATTCCCGCCAGTGCACCGCCTATCAGACAACAGACCAATGTAGGCACTGCATAAAAGAAATTGGTAATATCTCCCTGAAAGCGGACGATTCCCCAGGCTATACCGGCAGAACCGATACACCAGCCCTGATCGAGCCATATTTTTCCCGGAGGATTCAAAATCGCTCCGTTATAATGATTCATATACCACATGATGCCGATAATCAGCGTTGCCGCCAGCCAACCGCCCATCAGACCGTAGGTCTTCCAGAGTTCCGGCCAGATGCCGAAAGCGAAACCACCACAGATGGCGGAGCCGGCAAAGGTCGATAGATAGTATTTCATATTATAGATAATGTGTTCTTGGGTTGATAATGTGTTTTCAGATTGGTAATCAAGGCTTATTACAGTGACAGTTTAGCTAGTGTGAAAGGCTTGTCGTGCTTGGTATTTACCTTGTCCGGTCCGGTCACCAGGTCGAAACAGGATACGATCACCTGACCGTTCCATACGATGGGTTCGCCCGGTTGGTCCAGTCCGCCATCGCTTCCATCGCAATCGGGGCTTTGGGCGATACGCTGAATCTTTCCGTCCTTATCTACACGGGCAACGGCATTTGCAGAGAAATCTGCTACCCAAATATTTCCTTTATCATCGATGCACATACCGTCTGTGGTACGAAGCTGAGTCGTATCCTGTGCCCAAACATCGTTGCTGACAACTTTTCCTTCCGCGTCCATCTTGATACGATGGATAGCGCCGTCACCGAAGTTACCCACAAAAAGGTCACCCGCTTCGTTAAACACGATTCCATCCAGTCCGTATTGTACTTCAGGGTTCTTAGTGATTACCGTAGTCAACAGGTTCTGATCTGCCGAAGTATTGGTTACTGCGATGTCACGGTCGTTCATATCAAAGCAATATACACCGCTGACAAGCAGACCGGAAGGGTCTTTGATCTGTGACAAAGAGCTTTGAGTCACATATAATTTTCCGTTACGGATACGGATACCATTGGGATGCTCCATACCGGATGCTACCGTAATGGTTTCCTTCAACTGGTCATTTTCAAACTTCAGACGAAGTACACGTCCTTTGTTCTTTGCTTTCTCTGCACCGCTCCAGCCCTGATTGTCACTGATGAACAAGTCACCCTCTTCATTAAAGGCAAGTCCCATCGGAGAAGCCCATCCGGTTTCCTCCAATACAGGCACATCCAGCCATTTTGAAACGGCTCCATCCTTAGTAATACGCATCAGGCAAGCAGGCTGTGTGATATCTGCAAAATTGGGACATGCCAGAATCAAATCTCCATTGGGAGCAATAGCCATGCCGTCCGGTGTCGGACAATAGTCCGGCAATGATACAAACAGTTCACTCTTTTGCGGAAGAGTATTCTCTCCACTCTTTTGTTTGGGAGAAGTACATTGAATACAAGTTGCTCCAATCAAAGAAGCAGAAATCAGAGATAGTAAATAATACTTTTTCATGGTTAGCTGATACAAATGTTTATGTTTATAATTTGAGTCCGTTAGTTCGGTACGCAAACTTACTGGAAAATCTCAGCAAAGAAGGAAAACGACAAATCAATAAAGGACAAAATTTGTTCATTATGACGCAAAAACGCCCCTTTTTTCATTAAAAAAGGATATAATCCTTCAACGGAATGATTCATTTCATCTCTCGATTATCCATCGACAGGGAACTCAACAATAATAGAAATTACATTATTTTATGAACGAATCAAATGATCAAAACCACTAAAAAGAAGAGTTTATTTAGAAAGCGCCTCCGGTCTGAATGGAGAGATTTACCGGCTAGTATCTGCCGAAAAAAGAGAATATGAAGTCATGGGATGATGAAACAGTCCGGCTGAAAACACAAAGCGGCGCTTTGTGTGAGCTAAAGCTTAGCTTTAGGAGTCGTAAAGCTAAGCTTTAGCCTCCCCAAAGCGCTATGTTATTAACCGATGCAAAAATGCACTTTTTCGGGGGCCTCCCTAACACACGCACACACGTAAGCGCACGCGTATACACATACATACACGAACATAACTAAATACGCGCAAACTATATTATATACGTGCGCCTGTGTGTGGAAAAATTGTGGAGTGCATTTTCTGCATTTTTGCATTTTTCACCTCCGCCAAGCTGTTCATAAAAAAAAAGATTTATATGCATACTCTTCCATAATTCATCCCCTTTGCCCACGTAATCCGCTATTTTAAGGCTAAAAAGTACATTTTCTCCCGAAAAGTTTTTGTAATATCAGAGTTAATCGTATTTTTGTGTACAATTTTGGTGTAGTGATGACAGAAGAAGAAAAAAAGTTATTGAGTACCTTTGAAACGCAGCTACGGCATTTAATGTATTTGCACGATGAATTAAAGCGTGAAAATGCCGGGTTGAGAAAACTTCTTGAAAACGAAAAGTTGAAGAACGAGAAGGTGCAAGCTCAGTATGATGAATTGGAAGTCAACTATACAAACCTAAAAACAGCTACGGCAATCAGCCTTAACGGCAGCGACGTAAAAGAGACGAAGCTGCGATTGTCAAAATTAGTGCGTGAAGTCGATAAATGCATCGCTTTATTGAACGAGTAAAGAAGAAAGATGTATGAACGATAAGATAAAGATAAACCTGCAAATAGCAGACTCAAACTACCCGTTAACCATTAACCGAGAGGAAGAAGAAATGGTACGGGAAGCAGCCAAGCAGGTAAACATCAGGCTTAATGCGTACCGGGAATACTATAAAAACCTTGAACCGGAAAAGATTATTGCCATGGTAGCCTATCAGTTCTCGTTGGAGAAACTGCAATTAATGCAACGTAACGATACCACTCCGTATACGGAAAAGGTAAAAGAACTAACGGAATTGCTGGAGGATTATTTTAAGAAAGAATAATGCCACCGAGCCATTCACTGATAAAGAAAACACCACGCACTGCACAATATCCGAGCAAATGTATGCTCTGATATTTGGCGGTGCGTTTTTATTTATATAACTAAATTAATGTAAGAATGATAGCAATAATAGCAACAGCAATTGCTTGCTTCGTCGTAGGAGGAATCCTTTCATACGTACTGTTCCGGTACGTGTTGAAGTCCAAGTACGACAGTGTCCTGAAAGATGCGGAGACAGAAGCTGAAGTAATTAAGAAAAACAAATTGCTGGAAGTAAAGGAAAAATTCCTGAACAAGAAAGCTGATTTGGAGAAGGAAGTGGCACTGCGTAATCAAAAGATTCAGCAGGCGGAAAATAAACTGAAACAACGTGAAATGGTGCTCAGCCAGCGTCAGGAAGAAATCCAACGCAAAAAGCTGGAAGCCGAAGCTGTAAAGGAAAACCTGGAGGCACAACTTGTTATCGTTGATAAAAAGAAGGAAGAACTGGACAAACTGCAACATCAGGAAATAGAAAAACTGGAAGCAATCTCCGGTCTGTCTGCCGACGAAGCAAAAGAACGTCTGGTCGAATCACTGAAGGAAGAAGCTAAAACGCAGGCACAGTCATTCATCAATGACATCATGGATGATGCGAAACTGACTGCCAGCAAGGAAGCCAAACGAATCGTTATCCAGTCTATCCAACGGGTAGCTACCGAAACTGCCATCGAAAACTCCGTAACGGTATTCCATATCGAATCGGATGAAATCAAAGGACGTATCATCGGACGTGAAGGACGCAATATCCGTGCACTGGAAGCCGCTACTGGCGTTGAAATCGTTGTAGACGACACTCCGGAAGCAATCGTTCTTTCCGCTTTTGACCCGGTTCGCCGTGAAATTGCCCGTCTGGCTCTTCACCAACTGGTGACAGACGGACGTATCCATCCGGCACGTATTGAGGAAGTGGTGTCCAAAGTACGCAAACAGGTAGAGGAAGAAATCATCGAAACTGGTAAACGGACAACAATCGACCTTGGTATCCACGGTCTGCATCCGGAACTGATCCGTATCATCGGTAAGATGAAATATCGCTCTTCTTATGGTCAGAACTTGTTGCAGCACGCCCGTGAAACAGCCAATCTCTGTGCTGTGATGGCATCGGAACTGGGCCTGAACCCTAAGAAGGCAAAACGTGCAGGTTTGCTGCATGATATCGGTAAAGTGCCCGATGAAGAACCGGAATTGCCGCACGCATTATTGGGTATGAAACTTGCCGAGAAATACAAAGAAAAACCGGATATCTGCAATGCTATCGGTGCTCACCACGACGAAACGGAAATGACCAGTCTGCTGGCTCCTATCGTACAGGTTTGTGATGCTATCTCCGGTGCACGTCCGGGCGCACGCCGCGAAATTGTAGAGGCTTACATCAAACGTCTGAACGATCTTGAACAACTGGCTATGGCTTATCCGGGTGTGACCAAGACATACGCTATTCAGGCAGGACGCGAACTCCGCGTGATCGTAGGTGCGGATAAGATCGATGACAAGCAGACTGAAAGCTTATCCGGTGAAATCGCCAAGAAGATTCAGGATGAAATGACTTATCCGGGACAGGTGAAGATTACCGTTATCCGTGAAACACGTGCGGTTAGCTTCGCTAAATAAGTAAATATTCAAAAGAAGATTCAATACAAGGGCGAAGCAATTTCGCCCTTTTTCAATTTATCATCATTCACTTCTCATGTTTGCAGCATCACGTAGCAGCATGCAGTCTAAAAGCATCAGCTTATGAAAAAGTACCAGTTTGAAGTCTGTGCCAATTCCGTAGAAAGCTGTCTGGCAGCACAGGCAGGCGGAGCCGACCGGGTAGAGTTATGTGCAGGTATTCCGGAAGGCGGGACAACTCCTTCTTACGGAGAGATATCGACAGCACGCGACATGCTGACAGCAACTCGTCTGCATGTCATTATCCGTCCGCGGGGTGGGGATTTTCTTTATTCTCCCATCGAAGTGAGAACGATGCTGAAAGATATAGAAATGGCACGGCAGTTGGGAGCTGACGGAGTGGTATTCGGTTGTCTGACGGCAAACGGGGAAATCGACCTTCCTGTGATGCAAAAGTTAATGAAAGCCTCACAAGGGTTATCAGTGACTTTTCACCGTGCCTTTGATGTATGCCGTGATCCTGAAAAGGCTTTGGAGCAGATTATCGGATTAGGGTGTAACCGTATCCTTACTTCCGGTCAGCAAGCTACCGCCGAACTCGGAATCCCCTTGCTAAAAGCATTGCAGACACAAGCTTCCGGAAGAATTATCCTGCTTGCCGGATGTGGCGTGAACGAAAAGAATATCGTCCGTATTGCTTCGGAAACCGGAATACAGGAGTTTCATTTCTCCGCACGGGAAAGCATCAAGAGCGATATGAAGTATAAAAACGAATCAGTATCGATGGGCGGCACTGTACATATCGACGAATACGAACGAAATATAACCACCGCCCAAAGAGTGATAAATACCATTCAGGCTATAAAAAGCTGAAAACTGCGATAAACAGCGATTTATAGTCCTGCAATAGCATACCTGTTTATAAATAAGGGATAATCGTAATATAAATACCGGTAATAATAGCCGAGGTGATTACTCCTGAGATATTGGCTCCCAAGGCATCTCCCAATACGAACGAATCGGGATTGTCTTTGCTTACTATCTTCTGAGCAACCTTTGCGGTGGTAGGTACGCAACTAACGGCTGCGATACCGATCACCGGATTGTAATTTCCCCGTTTGACAATGTACATGATGTATCCTCCGATAATCCCTCCGATACCGGAAAGTAAAAGTGCAACGATACCTAATACCAGCAATTTCAGAATCTTCGGGTCGAGCAACAGATGTGCATCGCAAAGTACGCCCAGCAACACTCCCAACATAAAGGTCGAGCCATAGAGCAACGGACCACTGACAAAATCATAAATATGCTTCATACCGGATTCACGAACAGCAACACCCAGGAACAGGGAGAAGAACAATGGAGAGGCAACCGGAAACAAGAAACAAAGTACTGCGCAGAGAACAGCAGAGAAAGCCAGTTTCACTTTGGCATCATAATTCTTCGGTGCCTTCTTGGTCACCATCTTAATGGCACGGAAACGTTTGGGCACTAATAGCTTGACCAAATATGGATACCCTCCGTACGTCAGTCCCAAATACAGGTAAGCGACTACCGTGATAGGAACAAACAAATGTTTTGCCAGAGCCAGCGAAGTAAAGAGCACCATCGGACCGTCCGCACCACCTACCATAGCAACAGATGCGCTTTCCTTTAAAGTCAGTCCGAGCGCGGAAGCGATGGGCACGGTAAGAAACGTACCGAGTTCGGCACATAAAGCAAGGAATATACTCGCAAACGGTTTCTGGAGCAGGAAGCCCACATCCAGCAAAGTTCCGATGCCCATAAAGACAAAGCAGGCTATAAGCCCGTTACTGAAAGTCAGCGTGTAGACAGGTTGCAGAAAGTCTATCTGCATCGTATTCATCAGGTCATCCGTATCCGAAAGCATCGGATCGAGGAAGAGGTTACCTAATGTACCGTCCGGCATCATCAATGTTCCGCAGTTGATGGCTACCATGCCCAATCCCATCGGAATCATAACCATAGGTTCGAGCACTCCCTTCCAACCCAGATAGATAAGTAACAAACCGAGAAGTACCAGAAAGACTCTGGCAGAAGCCAGTAACCAGCCGCTTTCCATCATTGTGCCGATACCCTGAAAGAGGGTGGCAAAATCAATATTTTCCATAAATAAATGTCATTTTATTGTTTGTTGGTAGTAGATTTCTTTGTATTTTTCTTGTTGACATGCGCCAGTTCTTCTTCTTTGAGAAAGAACTCACGTGTATCCCGCGGATAATAATAATCCATCAGGTTCTCTTCCGACGCACCCGGACTTACTCCATGATAATAACCGGAATAGCCGGAAACATTCCGGTTGATTCCACGACTGAAATCTTCGCGATAATCTCCTAAAGTCCCTTCGTCCGGAAGAGGCATCTGCCTGACAAGCCTTTCTACTTTCTGCCGGTGTTGTCGCCAGCGATGTAACCGCAGCAGCTCCAAACGGTGAGAACTATAAAAATCAAAAGAATCTGCCGCATAAGCAATCAGTTTGATGACTGCCGCAACAAAAAAACCGATGAGAAAGGTGAGCCCCATCATAGCGAAAGTAGATATTAATAAATCAATCATAGCAATAAAAAATATAGGTTTGATAATATAGTATTCAAAAAAAGAAGAGGCGCCCAATGGCAAATCATTATTAAATTTTAGACACACATGAAAGTTAAAATCCCATTGGGCACTCCTCATCACCCATATAGAAACAATTGGCAGATGTTATTTGCTTGAATCACTTCGGTATACATCTTTGCTTCTATACGACGTAACTCCCGTTTCACAACGAAAACACAATATCCTGATCCCGATACTTGATTGGGTATCCGGGAAATATATCACACGTTTATAGGAACAATAAATAAAAGGAGGGACAGAGAGAAAAGACATACCTCACCCTGCCAATGGAAAATAATGCAGCCTAAATAAGAATATGGGCTAATGTATAGACGTAGTATTTACACGAATATTTAGTGTAATTGACATCAAAGCAGGTATGGCTCAGACGTTCCTCCGGAAGCAACGTATTCAGTGAACTCAATATCTGTATTATTGCAGTATTTGTATTAAATCTCAGATTCTTGAAAGGAACAATGCTTCTAGGAAAAGATAAGTTATCAAAAATGCAGTCACTGACCTTACTGCCGTAAGTTCCGTCAGTCAGCAATGAATGAGTATCTTTACATGATTTATCGAAACCGGCAGAAGAGACACTGCAATTTGCTCCCGCATTGTATTGCATATCAATTGCCGGGACCTCAGTTTCTTTCTGAAATCCCTGCAATTCTCTATTGGAAATATGAGTAAATCCCAAAGCCAGAAATGCGCATGCTAATATGCAAAAAATGTACTTTGCCATAATTTGCTGCAAACGTAATCATTCTTTTCCAATAACAATGTATTAATGGTAAGAATTAACGATTATTGCACTCTGGCTCCTCTTTATAATCCATGTACTACTTTCATCAATTGCTCTCCCAGACCGATCGTATATCCTTGAGAAACAAAGACCACACGGTTGAAGGTATCGGCAATGATGAAGACAGGCAGGGTTGATTGATTCAACTTCATCGCATCAACAATCTGTTTTTGAATGCTGTTATCCACATCAATGCCATAAACAATGGTAGAGGGAAGATCTTTAAATTCATGGGTGTTGAACTTTTTACATTGCTCTTCCGAAGGGAAAAGAAAGACCATTTTACGTCCCCACTGTTCAAACTCGCTGCGCAAGGCCGCAATATCTCTTAAAGCATGATTGGTAGGCTCCTGCCCCACTCCGAGAACAGCAACCACAAAATAGCCGCGTCCGCAGGTTTGCAGGATACTTTGCAGGTCAGTACCTCCTACCGGACGATAAGTAGCTTCGGAATTGAAATTACCGATCACTTGCACCTGATCTTTACTTTCACACATCACAAGGTCAACAGTAGTCGTCTTATCCGGTTCGATAGTGAAGAATGTGGTATTGGAGAGTACCGCACCACTAGCCAGGCGGGTTCCGGTCACCATCATATAATAACCTTCGTCCAGCTTTACTCCGTTTTTCAGGAGATTCGACCACGTAGCACCACCACCCATATCTACATCGCCTTCGTCATAATTGAGCAGTTGGAACGTGCCGTTCTTAAACTTGGAGATAGTGAAATGAGAATAGTATTTAGGATCGGATAAAGAACGTATCGGAGTATAGCTGGCTTTCAACATGCCGGTACGAGGTTGCGTGGACTGCGAAGTCTCAAAATTGACATCCTGCGGAGAAAGTCCATCACTTGCATACTGAACCTTCCCGGTCACTTCATCAATCCAGGCTGGTATCCCTATGCTCCGGGCAGCTGCTACGAAGAAGATATCACGGGACTTCTCATCAGCTACACGCGACTTCCATACTCCCATCGGAGAAACAGGAATCTGCTGAGAATTCAGTTCATTATCGATCTTAATCTCTTTTCTGCACCATTCTATTAATGCTTTGGCATCATGAGCAGCATCAACAGGTGCCGATTTCAAGACTGCTTCAGAAATTGCATCATAAAGTATCTTTTTATAAGGAGTCAGCATCTCATTCGCTATGCGAGGATTGAGCAACGCCCTTTTCACCAGATCAGTGTCCGTCTTTTCTCCATCCGATGTGTTTTCAGATGATCGTTCAGTACATCGAGTGTCACGTCACGAAGATCTTTTGCCGAGACATTCTCTAATAACCACATACCCGCATTTCCTCCCATGAAATATGTTTTTCTCCTTTCTGATAGCTGAAAGAAAATCCTTCAATGTCTGGTGGTTTCCGCGCGAAGCAACCAGAAAAGCTGCCAACTTATCTTTCATAGTTTCAGGTTGCAATATATTTCCGTACAGTCCGTTCACCCATTCTTTTGCCTGTTCATCTGTCATCATCGTTGCCACATATGCATTGCGGATCGAATCTTCCTGTGCCATCCGGTGGTCATTTTCCGCCCGTTGTTCAGGAGTTACTTCGGGAAGGTTAGCCCCTTCTACCGGAGGAACAATATCCATCGGAAGTGTATAGCTTTCACCTACTTTCTTATCTAAAGATAACTTCAAAGCATCTTCTTTTCCAAATGACAGTTTAGCATATCCGAATTTTCCATCCCTAGATGCCCATACCAACATATCTCCCTTGCCGGCAGTGAGGAAGGCTTTACCTTCGGCATCGGTATATTTCGTGGCTACCGTATAGAACTCAGCATAATTGTATATCTTAAATTCCACTTTTGCACCTGATACCGGATGTCCTTCCGTATCCGTCACCGTCACTGTAGCTTTGGCAGTAGGCGCATAATTGTCTATCACATTGATCTCCGTGTAATTCGGCGTTTCAAGCATAATCTCTTCCGGACCGGTATAGCGACCGAACACCTTTGTATGCATCAGCATCCCGCGACTGGCAGGAGCATTGAACCATCCGAGATTCAAAACCGGTTCGGGCTCGCAAGCTCCGAAGAAATACCACTGGCCATCCGCCCACGCTTCTACCCAGGCATGATTATCATCCGTATGCGCCCAACGGGGAGTATATACCTGCCTTGCCGGAATCCCCACCGAACGCAACGCAGCCACAGTAAATGTGGATTCTTCTCCGCAACGTCCATAGGCTGTCTTCACCGATGCCAACGGCGAACTGGTACGTGCATCACTTGGACGATAGACTACCTTTTCATGACACCAGTGATTCACTTCCAGAATAGCATCCTTCATGGACAGATGCTTCACCCTATCCTTCAATTCTCCATAAAACACCCGACGCGAGTCATCCAAATTCTCATTATTCACCCGGATAGGCAACACAAAATGCCGGAACAATTCATCCGGAATCTGATCCCCCCAAGGCATCTCGATACGCGTCTGCCCGGACAAGCGAACATTCTCCAAATAATAATCTCCAGAATAATCCGTCACATCCCCTATCGGCATATAAGCATAGAGAAACATCAGGGCTTCCTGCTCATATACAGACAAGTCAGGATTCGAAAAAACAGTAAACAGGTCTCCATGAGGAAGTGCCTGCTTTTTCTGTTCAAAGTCTTCGGTCACTTGATTCCGATAATTCTCTTCTTTCAGAAAATGAACGTTGTTGCAGGCATACAGCACAACAGACAGGATAAGAACGGATAAAAGATGAATGAATGTCTTCATAAAAGTGTTTGGTTTATTTTAGATAATAAGATTGCTGACTCACAAAAGTACAAGAATATTTTCTGAATGCCTAGATAAGTATATAAAAATGTGACAGATAAGAATAATATTGTCATCGGGGAAAGAGGACGGGAAAATTGTAACAGGTTTGTAACATCTCCGTGTCCGAACCTCTCATAAAAAGAAAATTCATAAGAAAAAGAAGATTTTTATGTTTTACAGCATATAATTCAAAAACATTTTGTATCTTTGCAGTGTTAATAAAGAAAACAAGATGTAAAACCGCTCTTCAAAACGTGGAGGGCAAAAAAAGAGGAAACAAATTATGAAAAAGAATGCAAATGAAAAAATCATGATGTTACAGTACCGTATCAAACGTTATCAAGCAATGGGAAACGGTGCAATGTGCCAAACCTTGAATGGTAAACTTCAAAAACTGCTGACGAAGCAGCCTGCCATGTAATTAAACACACTAATATATATCATGAAAAGAGCGGAGCAACCACACTGGTTTTCCGCTCTTTCTTTTTATTTCTTCTTCAAAGTCACATCACTGATTTCTACTACACCACCCTTATTCTGTCCAAGAATAGCCACGTAACAGTCTTTCAGGATAGCAGCGTCATCATCCGTATCGGACACTTCCAGAGCAGGATTTGATTTTTTGCTGCTGATTGCATTTACTACCTGTCCCATATCATAGTAAACAACGACCTTTGTCCATTTGTCGGCATCTTTAATCTTGAAGTTGTACTGTGCCCCAGAAGCGTTAGGCTGGGCGTCAGCATCATAATCCCTGCGCATGAAAAAAGTAGTGTTCAGTTTACCGTTATCATTTTTTTCCTCATTCGTCTGCTTGATATATACACTGACCGGAGTTCCTGCCTCCTTTGCTTTTGCATAGAAAGTCAGCACGTAGATACCTTTCTCCAAGCCATCTGTAATACGTTGACCAAGAAATGCTTTATACCAGGATGTATTCTTCTCAGCACCCGAATTATCTATTTTCATCGCGTTCGGATACTTGGCATCTCCAGTCTGCTCCCAAGCGATTGTTGTTACTCCGTCCGCCTCATTATTCATAATGAACCACTCACCAGCCGTAGCCTTGCTAGGATTGGTTACCTTGTTCGTTACTTCCGTAGCAAACTTTTCATTTTTGATCAGATTCTGCGCACTGATGCTTACTCCTGCGATAGCCAAAAGACTAACTAATAATACTTTTTTCATCTTACTGCGATTTAATTGTTTATACGTTATTTCTTATTTTCACTCTGCTTGCTGAATCCTATTTTATTTGTTGAATAACAAACTTATAATTTCCAGTTTCTTTCTTTTCGTTTGTTTTTAGTGTGATGCGATAAATCTCCTTACCCCATACATTAGAGAGGCGCGGATCGTCCAATTGGATTGTTTCCAGTTCGGCTTTGAACTGGGGCGGATAGTTCAGTTCTACTTTCTGCCCCTTTACTTCAATCTGAATTTTGCCCAAGGACGGGAAAGTGACATTGCCCCAAGTCATGAAATTCACCTGATTGGGAGCTACGGCCTCATCCAGCGTGTAGCTGTCGTTGATCGTCAGTTTCCGGTCATCCAGTGTATACGACCGGATCCAGCTTTTCACTTTTGCTTCCGACGGATAGGCGGCAGCAATATCAGTGGAAAAGACGCGTTTCTTTTCATTGCAAGTGGTATTTGTCGCTTTGTATTCCTGTCCGTATTTCTGCGGTATACCATTAATCATCGGCAGATTATGATAATTACTCTGCATTGTCCAGATGGTGTAACGGTCTTTACCGAATGTCTGCTTGGTATATGTACCTACCCCTGCATCAAGGATTACGGGAATGGTATTCACGTATAAGGAAAACGTTCCCACATCATTATGATTATGACTTTCGTTATTGAATCCGCCTTTGGCAGCCACGAACATTCCATTCTTATTCTTCATGTAGCAGAATTCTGTTTCGGGATACCAAGTCACGTCCGGCATATCATGCTTTGGAGTCTCTTTGGCAAGATCATTGCAGCAAAGCAGAGACTGAAGGGAGCGGAAAGCATCGTTGCCCATTGTGGCGTATGGCTTCCTGCCATTCAGCAGATAAGCTGCAAAATGCATCATTTCATCGCTGTTTACCGCTTTACCAAAACGATAGATCAACAGAGGATCGCCACCACCTTGCGCGGAAGCATCGGCAAAGTTCACCACCCAACCATTACCGACATAAGAACGGGACATATACTCTCCCATACGCCGGATCATCGGTTCATTCAACAGGGATATTCTGCCACCCGTACCATCGGAAAGTATTTGCAAATAATCATAAAGCTTACCTGCCGCGTGTCCCCAATAAGAAGTCCCTTCTTCGCAAGCGCCGTCAGACTTCACAAAGTTGATAAACTTATCTACCGATTTCATCGAACGGTATACAGCTTTTGCCAAACGGTCTTTATTGTTCTCCATCAAAAGGAAACACTGCAAAGCATTGGAGTTGCACCAAGGATTCCAGTTATTGATAATCTCGCCCGGCTGCCAGTTGAACGCCATCCACCACATATCGTCATCGTTCATATAAGGGTCAAGGATACGCTCCTTTATAGCTTTGCGCATTTGCAGAGAAACCACCGGATTGATTTTGTCGAAAGGTTTACGGAAGAAATAGTGCACCCAAGCCATCAATGCACCATATCCGCCGGAACCAAGATCAATGATCTGTTCGCGGAAATCAGGAAGAGAACGTTTGCTGCTTTGCCGGGGCAGGTGAGCAGACAGTACCCATGAATTCATTTCGCAACTCATATAAGCTCCGTTGAGCAGCTGATCGATGAAGCGTCCTTTGCCTTCCGCCAGTTCTGCCAGCATCAGCGTATTCAATGCCTGACGATTGGCGTCATAGGGAACTTCCATGATTTTACGATTACCGGTCCGCTCATATTCAAGATAGGCGGTAGCAGGGATCAGTTGCCATTTGTAATCGAGGAGCTTCTCGCCTGCCGCGATAAGACGCTGCTTGTTGGGTCCCATCAATGAGTCCCAAGCGGCACGGTCAGTATAGGCTGGATAAGGTACCCATGCCTGCTTCATTACCAGCACATTCTTCAACGTAGTTTCATCTGCCGCTTTTTGCAGCAGGTCGCGTTCCGTATAGGCATTGGCTTTGAAAGAGAAACTTCCAAAGGTAGCTAACAGAAAAACACAAATTAAATGCTTCATTCGATTCATGGTATTTTGTTCATTTAAGTATGGCAAAGATAACGCATCTCTCAAAAGTGGGAATTTGAAACCAAATCCATACAGAACCTCAAGACAAAAATTACAGACTTCAAAAAAGTAATTTCATCAGAAACCATAAGCCCTCTCATGAAACAGACGCTCTGTTCAAAGCAAACAGACCTTCTATTTAGGGCAAACAGAGCCTTCATTCAGAGTAAACAGAGGTTCCGTTTGAAAAACATCCTGTTGATTGGATACAATCAAGCTGACCGTTCTATAAAAATGAAACTTCATTTGAGCTTCATGCGGAATTTTCCACCGATGGTAAAGAGCACAGGCGCAATTTTAATCGTAGAAGCACCAAACTGAGCTCCCGAGACTCCGTATTTGTTCGTCGCACCTCTTTCGGTTGGGCAGAAAGCCCGATCAAGCGGATAGGATGCTGTTCGTACTCCACACTTTTCAATAACTCTTTAGCGAGTGGAAGGATGCGGTCTAATGTATACAGCTCCTGCGTCTGCGTAATACTTCGGGTTATCTGACTAAAATCATGAAACTTGATCTTCGGTCAATGTATTTTGCAACGAAACTCGCGTTGAATTTGTTCCATAATTCTACGCACGCATTTACGAATTCGATGATAACGGAAGAGTGAACCGATATATCTCTTTCCAGCGTTCGTTCACAACCGATAGACTTCCGAATACGAACTGCCTCAACCGGACGCTCGTCAATCCCCCGCGAACATTCATAATAGAGTGCCCCCACCTTTCCAAAGTGAGCCGTCAGCATTTCGAGCGAGCATTTACGTAATTGAAGACCATTGTGAATACCAAGCAAATGCATCTTCTTTGCTGTCACAGGTCCTACTCCCCAAAAAGATTCGATCGGAAGTCCTGCTATGAAGTCCAGCGCCTGATCAGGATGTATGGTACACAGTCCGTCCGGCTTCCGATAGTCCGATGCAATCTTTGCAAGAAATTTATTATAGGAGACTCCGGCAGATGCGACCAGGTTCAACTGTTCCCGGATACGAAGTTTTATCTCCTTTGCAATATCAACTGCCAGAGAGATTCCTTTCTTATTCTCCGTAACATCCAAAAAGGCCTCATCCAAAGACAGAGGCTCGATTATATCAGTATACTCATGAAAGATTTCGTGTATCTGACGGGAGACGGACTTATAAACGTCCATTCTTCCGGATACAAAGATAAGCTGGGGACATAAACGTTTCGCCTTCTGAGAGACAGCCTTAGAACCCGTAACGACGGGGCTTCATAACAACTGGCTACTGCCACGACCCCGCTCCTCAGCGTATCCACCGCCAAGGGTTTACGAAGTTCCGGATGATCACGCTGCTCTACAGAAGCGTAGAAAGCGTCCATATCAATATGTATTATCTTACGCTGAAACACTTGTATTCAAATTCCATAGCAAAACTTACACTTGTTTCCGAATAAACAGCTTCAAAATATATGCACACCTATTTTTTGAGGCAGGACATAAAAAGAGATTCGATATCATAGCGATTCCATTTCTAATAATACTATATTTGTATATTGTTATCTATAATCTATCAACAGGAAAATATGTGAAATACAAACCATAAAGTAAATTTAGTATTATGAAAAAACTACTATTCTATTTATTCGTTCTATGCAGCACTTCCATAGTTGCTCAAAATGGAATTACTTTTGAAGTTGAACAACTCTCCAAGCCCGAAAAACTATATCCCGTGGCTTCCCCTGATGAAATCTACAGATATCTGATGCTATCTGACAATGAATCAACCATTAGAATTACAGAAAAAGACATCTGGAAACCTCCATTCAATGTAATAGCCAAGAGTGAATCTCCTGACAGTTTATTATACTTTGGGTATAATTCTTTCTTCTGCGGTATGTATCAGGCTTATGCAGATCATAGGCCGTTCGTTTTATCTCCGGATATGATTTGGCTACTGATTAACCAAGGTTTTGCCCAACATGTGAATGCCAACCATGAGTCTTTGAGAAAATATTTTGTAAATTTCTCCGGAAAGGAATCTTTAATTGTACAAATCAATGAAACTGAGAAGACCGGTCTTTATGGGAATTTTCCCGCAGTTTACAGAACAGATAAGAAAAGAGGTAGGAGACAATTTGGTTGAAACACTCACTTGTAATTTCTCTACAACGACTTCTTTGGAAAAGACTGTTTCTGAAATAACAATAATGGAATCGGTGAAATCATACTTCGAGTTTATCACCATAATGATTGTTTGCGGTATTCCGGAAATCACGCTTGAAGGGACACCACAAGACTGGGAAAAAGTTTTAAATAAAGCCAGAGGACTAAAAGAATATAAACTCGAATGGTGGATTTCACAACTTGAACCTCTTTTAGAGGAGTTTGTGAAGGCATCAAAGGGAACAGTAAACCAAGAGTTTTGGCGCAATATGTTTAAATGTCATTCGCCAAAGTCATGCGGAGCTCCCGAGATTTTTGATGGATGGATCATTAAATTCTTTCCTTACGACAATGAAGGGAAAAGAAATAATCTAAAACAGATTGTGGGTCGTAAAAAGCTTCCGAGCGAGATAGTAAAAGTTGATTTAAAGTATATTGAAGCATACAATGACACCGTAATTGAAACACCACTGGAGTTGTGGTCCGGTTTCATCGGACTCAAACAAAACAATGAAAATTTTACACTGAGACCACAAATTGGCTGGATGGTCAAAAAGAAAAGCACAGACAACACCGGACTCATAAACAGATTGAAAGCCGATGCCAAAGGCAGGGGTATCAACCTTAGAGTGAAAGAGTTCCCTTCCGTCCTGCTGAAACTTGAAGAAATAAAACAGTTGGAGCTTACCTTTATTAATGAAATTGATATACCGGACGAACTGTCAAAAGTGAAAATCGAAAGGTTGAAACTATCCGGCAGAATTACTAAAGAAGAGATGCAACGCATCAAAACTTTATTTCCCAATACCGACATTAAGATAAACGGAAGTAGAATATAACAAAAATATTACCGAGTAATTCGCAGAGACATATAAGGAATAATCAGAATTTCATATAAATAAAAAATAGGGACGGAATTCTGCATTGAAGAATTCCGTCCCTCTCCTTATTTAATCTACCTAGAAAACAAACCTATATTTATTCAAGCCGAACCCTCATATCTACTACCGTCGGCTCTACAAAAGACTGACTACCACCGGTTTCACCACGCAAACCATTATTGGAAGTTGCGTCATTATGATTCGGCGACTGGTCGAGCACATACCACACTCCGTCCCGTTGTTCGATATCTTCTCCATTCAGTTTCCAATAACCGACCAGACCATCTGAACCTGAATCGACAAACATCATATTTTCACGAATCTGATTCGCAGTACGGGCTACCGACCATAAACGAACCTCACTCATAAATCCGTTCCATTTACGATTCCGGTCATAGTCATAAGCATAACCGATACAGAAACGTTCGTTCAAGTCGAATGTCAGTGAGCCTACCGTTTTTTCTGCTATTTTCTCTCCATTGAGATAGAGAGTAGCCATTCCCGCAGAAGCATCGTAAGTGAACGCTACATGATACCACTGATTCAACAGGAATATGGATACATCGGGCATCTGAAGTGCAACACTTCCAGCCATTTGAAGCTCGTTATCAGGATGATTCAAGTCACCGGTATAATCAGTAGCTGTTTACGCTTTATAATGGTGCCCAGATTCTTCCAACGTTCGGCATAAACCAATGCTTCGTAGGTGACAGACCCCATTGTTTTATAAGCAGTCGGCAGACGTACATCAAGCCAGCCCGGATTGATACGGTATACTTTATCAATAATAATTGGTTTCCTTACTACAATATAAGTAACGCTCGAACTGCTTATCTTTTCAATGTCCGTACTGTTCACTATTACGGGCAGAATATACGTTACGTCAACTACATAGTATTCTTTACCGACAATCCGCAGGGATCAGCATATAGTTCGCCTGCTTTAATAGTCGAAGAAGTTCCTGTCATTTCATAGTTATCAGTCGCCAGAAGCTGTCCGGTCGTTCCGTGTTTATGATTGTATTCATCCACAAGGTCCTGCCCTCCTACCTGATAGTTCACATTTACATTACTCTTTACCATAGTCGACAATCGCGACACCAATTCGCACTCGTAGGTATCCGCTTCAACTTCCACTCTTATCACATTACTTTCAAAGTAAAGTTTCGGCTCCAACAGATCGCTTTCGCTGTCGTTGCAACCCACACTAGAGAAAGACAATGCAACTAGTGCACCTGCATATAAGATTTTGATACGTTTCATTGCTGTTCTGTATTTTCATTAGATTGATTGTCCATATATTCCTGATAAGCCTGCAGATTAATCTGTATAGCATGACGCACAAAATTATAATCACGGGCATTATCATAGTCATTATCAAGTCGGAAAGCACCGACGCCACCTTTCGGTCCATTGGCATGGTTATAAGCAGCCTGTTTCAAAAGTACACCACCGGTAGTCCAAGATGACTCAAAGTTCTCGGTAAATACATGCTTACGATAGTCGTAATACTCTCCGCACCAGTTTTGCAAAGTACGAACCCGGCTATCAAGATTGGAGTCGCCATATGCCTGAGTGATGAAATAGTCAAAATAAGGAGCAGATTCTTTGTTAGAGTTCCATATTTCACCGTCAATCATAAAATAGTAATACTTACCATTCGGACGCTCGGTTGCCATCGGACCAAAGTATTTTCCTATCTCTTCTACCAGATAATGCAGAAACTCACCACGCGGACCACCTCTGCGGTCTTTCAGACTGCCTACGTATCTTCCGCCGTCACCACCATTATCGGGTTCCCAGTCAATGTCCAGACCATCATAATCGGTCGCAACAATCGTGTCTACCAATGCTTTGGCATAGCGTTGAATGGCTGCGATATGGTCTTCAGCACCTTTCTCTCCACTGGTAAATCCCCAATAAGCTTCTGTTGCTTTATTGACCAACTCAGTGATTTCCTCACTGGAAGCATTCGGGTTTTCCGCCTGTACTTTTTCTGAAACGGAAGCAGGCGTAATACCAGTTCCAATATTATGCAGAATGTAACAAACCGTGATCTTACCGCCTTTTTTCTTTTGGAAAATCTCCTTATCAGCCAGTTTCGCTTCATTCAAGCCGAATGGACCACTCCACATCGATACCATGTCGATGCTGTCCGGCAAAGAAGCCAGATATCCTTTACGAATAGGTCCCTCGGGAGACCAGTTGCTGAACCATCCGAAGAAAATAGGACGTCCGTAACCCTGACTGGTTGCCTTCCATGCACGAAGATCGGCATAATACTGTGCACTTTCTTCATTGTCCATCGTGTTGTAACCGCCGATATGTTCAAAATCCTTGCTTTCTATATCGACACACGACGCAATCATTATCCCTATAACAGGAAGTATATATAATAATCGTCTTAACATTTTCATATGAATCATAGTTTAATAGATTTTATTTTTACAATCCCACCACAACTGAGTAGTTGCTTTGTCTTTATCAAGACCGCCCAATAGCTTCAATGCTTCTTCATAATTGGCTCTATCCTCTGCCGACTGATAGAAACTTACAGGATACACCATACGACGAATGCCACCTTCACGAGTAACGCCCTGTCCGCGGTTGGTCTGCACCTGATTCAGTTTCGGATAACCGGTTCTTCTCCATTCGGTCCATGCTTCGTGTCCGTTTGGATATAGTGCAATCCACTTCTGAATCATGATCTTCTCCAGTTTTTCTTCCGTTCCACCGCTAAAGGCAGGTGTTGCAGTAGTAGGAGCCGCAGCATTGTAACTGTAATAGGAGGCTCTCATATTATGGGCAATCGGAGTCAATCCGGAAGCCAAATAGTCGTCTACAGACGAACTGATACCATTTTCATCAAATGACGTGGCAACTCCTTGTTCGTACAGTGCTTCCGCATCACCAAATTCGCTTCCCCATCTCAACGCGGCCTCAGCTCTCAGGAAATAAACCTCGGAAGCACGCATCCAGTAAGTCGGAGTGTTGGAGGTAATATTGGGTTTGGAGAAATCGGTATAAATCGTATTCTGCTGATTGGCATTGCCGGGAGGTACCGCCTGATAGTTTTTCCCGTCAAAAGCCGCTACCGCATACGCACTGGGAGAAGCTTCAAAATAAGCACTCAGACGCGGGTCCTGATAACCCAACAAATAAGAAAACATGGAAGAGCCCATGCGACACTCATTATACTGATTGGCCAGCCACTCGATGTTGTTACGAAAGACCATTCCGGCTCCGGTACTCATCTGGGCTTCGTCTGATTTCGAAGTCATCACTCCAAATGTATGATTCAAAGCCTGACGGGCATATTTCTGTGCAGTCGTTTCGTCAGCATAACTGATACGCATTGCCAAACGCAACATCAGTGAATTGGCGTATTTCACCCATTTTCTCGTATCACCGGCATATACGGCATCATAATCGGCAACAATGGTTGCCCCTTGTTCCGCTCTCACAGTCAAAATGTCGATAGCAGCTGTCAGATCGGTAAACATGGCATTGAATGCAACTTGTTCGCTGTCGAAAGGTATCACCAGTGCAGGTTCTCCTGCATGAGTGTAAGGAATAGGACCGAAAGATTCAAGCGTTTTATGCCATGCAGATATCTTCAGAATCTGAGCCAAAGCAAAGATTTCCGGTGTTTCGGTCTTTTCGGATTCTTGTTTTATCTTTTTCCAGGAAGACAGCAGTGTCGTATATGAATTGGTATAAGTAGCCGCCACCCAATTGTCCTGCAAGTAATAGGTAGTATTATTACTGCCGCTATACCAGTTATTGTTCTGTCCGAAAAATCCGCTCCACGAATCGGCTGACAGATTATATGCAACCTGATACTGGTTGATGGCATCCGTATCGTCAGCCTGAGTTCCTACGGTGACTACAGCTCTTTGCATCGCTGTTACAGCACCTCCGACAGCAACACCATCTCTTATGCCCATTTCGTCGGTCATCTCGAACGGATTGGTGTTTAACTCTTCAAAGTCACAAGCAGTAAAGAGCGACAAAGCGCAGATTCCTGCTAATAGTTTATATTGATTTATCTTTTTCATGAGGTCAGTTATAATTTAAATTTAATACCGAAACCGAAACTTCTCACACTCGGCTGCATAAAATAGTCATTACCTTGACCGTAAGTTCCTACGGACGGAGTCAGTTCCGGATCGTGCGGAGCTTTGCTGTAGAGCATCCAAGGGTTATTGGCAATGAATGACAAAGTAACATCTTTCAGCACATTCTTAAACCAAAGGTCGGGGAACCTGTAACTCAAAGTCAGCTCTTGCAGACGGATATTGGTTGCACTATACACATAATATCCGGAAGTGGTATAGTCACCCGTACCTATCAGCTGATAATACGATTGTGCATCCACTCTCCCTTGTCCGGGCAGTAAGACACCGCCTGCATCGCGTGCTTCGGCAGATGCTTTGGATACTCCGAAGCGATCGAGAATAGCTTGGGTAGAGGAAGTTACCACACCACCAAAACGTCCGTTAATCAGGAAGCTGAGTCCGAATCCTTTGTATGACAGCGAGTTGCTCCATCCCAGATTAAAGTCCGGTGACGTCTTGCCCAAGAAAACGGGTTCACCTTGTTCGAGTCCGTACGAACCGTCTTGTTTGATTTCAACATACCCCTGACTGTCTTTCTTCAGGAAAGTATTGGCATATATATCGTTGATGCTGCCGCCGACTTTTAATATAACGCGTCCATTGTCTTTCCTTACTTCCGGCACGTTGATAGGCTCGGGACTCATGTCGGTACGATAGTTTTCCACCATTTCTTTGATTTCGTTGACATTGCGCGAGAAGGTCAGATTGGAGGAGAAGCTAAAGTCTCCGAAGCTGTCTCTGTATCCCAACGATGCTTCCCAACCGTGATTTTGTACATTACCAGCCTGCAAATAGATTTGTTTGTAACCCGAAAATTCCGGCAAATCGCCAATAAAGGTCTGATTGTATGTATTCGATTTATAGTAAGTAACTTCGGCACTCAGTTTATTCCATAAACGTACACTCAATCCCAATTCATAAGAACGGGTACGTTCTGCCTTGAAATCAGTAAAAGGATAGATGCCTGTGGGAGCCAGTGCACCACCGATAATCGGAGTGGTCACAGTTCCCGGAGTAAGTCCCGACTGTGATACCGGAGAACCGACTTCCGTATATGACCCGCGTACCTTTAAATAGGAAATGAACTCGGGCAGTTTCACCATTTCAGAGATAATACCGGACAGACCTACCGAGGGATAGAAAAAGGATTCTTCGCTGGTGTTTACCAACCGGGAGTTCCAGTCATTACGACCTGTCAATGTAAGATAAAGCATACTTCTCCAGCCCAGTTCGACGTTGGCAAAGATAGCGTGATTACGTACGCGACTGTCACCTCCGTCTTCCGAGATACGACCGTTGGAAGGGTCGATGTTGCTGGCGGCAAACAGGTTTGTTACTCCGAGCAAGGTTCCTTTGTAGCCTCTTGCCAGCGACCAGTAGTTAGAGTAGCTATAACCCAAGTTGGCAGAAATATTAAAATCGTTGAACTGCTTGTTGATATTTAACATAAAGTCGGCATACTCCTGACGGTCTTTGTAATTGCTGTAATCATACAGACCTTTCTTTCCTTCGGCAAATTTCTGATCGGAAGTAGCATAAACCTTACGTTCAAACTGAACATGAGTATCGTCCATACGATAACGTCCGGCAAGATTCATCCAATCGGTAATCTTATAGCTCAGACCGACATTAAACATATAACGGCTCTTCTCGTTCGTTGCGATGTTGCGATAAGCAGTCCAGTACGGATTCTGCGAACCATAGGTTGCATCGGCAATCGGCCAATACTGTATCGGAATATTGCGGCTCTGGTCATAACGCTCGAAAGTCTTGATATCGTCGAAGTCTTCTCCACGGGGGAAAAGGTAGGCAGAAATCACCGGATTCCAGTATTGTCCCTGCGATACCATGTTTTTATCTTCCTGTTTCACATAGGACGCGCCTAAATCCAACTGCAATTTATCATCCAGAAAAGTGGCTGTATTGCGAATGGTGAAGTTCAGACGGTCATAAGAATTGTTGGGAACAATACCTTTTGAATTGGTGGATGAAACCGAAGCAAAAGTTTGATTCTGCTTTGTACCGGTAGACAAGGTCAACGAGTTGATAAAGTTGGTTCCGGTGTTGAAGAAATCACTCTTGGGATCATACGAATTCGGACGGGCCAGTTTGTCACCCCAGCTTTCGAACATACCTTCTTTATTTCCATACGTGTTCTGGAATTCGGGCATCATGTACGCTTTGCTGAATTCGGATGAAGAAGAAAATGATATCTGTAATTTACCTTCCTGCCCTTTCTTAGTAGTAATCAGAACGACACCATTTGCCGCACTACTACCATACAAAGCAGCCGCCGAAGGTCCGCTCAGAATAGAGATACTCTCGATATCTTCCGGATTGAAATCAGCAATACCTTCCGTTCCGGCTTTGCCTTCACCCATGATACCACTATCTGTGTTTCCCATATTAGTATTAAACAAAGGGATACCGTCTACTACATACAGTGCATTGTTGTCGCCTTCGATAGATTTAGCGCCACGCATAACGACACGCGTCGCACCACCGACACCACTACCACTCTTGTTGATACTTACACCGGCTATCTTACCATTCAGTGAATTGATGAAGTTGGCATCTTTAATGCCGGTTATATCCTCGCTTTTTATCTGCTGCACATTGTAAGACAGTGCCTTTTCTGCCCGCTTGATACCCAATGCCGTCACGACTACTTCGTCCAGCACTTCCGTATCTTGTTTCATTGTAATCGGGTAAAAGTCCTTATTGGAAACAGCAATCAGTTGAGTTGCATATCCTATATAAGATATTTTCAAACGGGCATTACCGGGACTTTTAATCGAAAAGTTTCCGTCAAAGTCTGTAATCGTCCCTGTAGAACTGCCGTCCACAGAGATATTTACTCCGATCAGGGGTTCACCATTCTCATCGGTTACTTTCCCTTTGATATCTTTGACAGATTGTGCAGCTGCCGGTTTCTTCTCCGTAACTATAATATAATTACCTTGAATCTGATAAGAGAAACCTGTTCCTTTCAAGATTGCGTCGAGCGCAGTAGTCACCGATACGTCTTCCAAGTTAAGATCGGCAATTTTCTTTCCTTTCAATTCGGAATCACTATAATTTATAGACATCTTCGACTGTCTTTCCACAGTTTTCAATGCATCTACTACAGTGATATCTTTCTGCTGGATAGTAATTTTACTATCACTTTGAGCAAAAGCAAGGGTCTGCATCAATAATAGACCTAAAAAAATGAGAAAGACTCGCTTTTGAACAACATTATCTGCTCTTTTTTCGTAAATTTGTAGCATCTTTTTAGTATTAGTTAATTGGTTATTATTCTATGATCAATTGAAATAGCGTCGAGATACGCTAATATTAGAAGGACAATGATTTCACATCCGGGAGAAACGGCCATTTCTTCCGGATACTTTTTTGCATAGTACATTAAGTTAAAAAAGGTTCAACAATCGTTTTTCTATATTTTATCAGTTATATAGCATTTATTCCCCTTAATTATATATTTCACATCCCCTGCCACCTGTGTTATTATCTTCATCACCTCTTCCAAAGTGGCTTGCTGTTGGAAACGGAAACTATACGATTTATTGTTCAGGCTGTGAAGGCTATAAACAAAGGTATAGGGAAATTTGCGTTCGAGACTCGTAAAAATCTCATCGAGATGCATATCACTGAAAACCAGCTCTCCACGCTGCCAGGCAGTCACATCCTCTATCCGAGGCGATTGGAGGCTACGTTTCTGGGTCTGTTTATTATACGTTATCTGCTCATTGGGTTTAAGTATTACATTAGATATCAGATTATTAAATTCTACCTTCACACTACCTTCCAGCAGAGTTGCAATCAGTTCATTGTTCTCCGGATAGGCATTCACGTTAAACTCTGTACCTAAAGCTGTTATTTGAAAATCATTGGCTTTCACTATAAAAGGATGTTTTTCATCCGGCTTTACCTGGAAATTTGCTTCGCCAATCAAATATACACTTCTGGTCTTACCGGCAAACTGCTCCGGGTACAGTAAGGTGCTTCTCGAATTTAGCATCACCCGGGTACCATCGGGCAATGTAAGTTCACGTATTTCCGCCGTTGGTATGAAACATTCTACCAAGTCTTTTTGCGGTTTGTCTTTCTCCAACATCAGATAGATAGAAACAGACGATACTGCCAACAGGAAAATAGCTGCTGCTCTCCATATAAGTAACTGATACTTTTTACCGGAACCGACAGACTGCATTCCCAGATTTTGTTGCATCCGTAATATGGACTGTTGCATTCCGCGAGGTACTTTCTGTTCTCCCGCTTGTTGCCACAACGTGTGAAGTGCTTCTTTTTTTTCTTCCGCATGATTGTCGTCAGCCAACCATCGCTGCACTTTTCTACGCGTAGCCAATGAATACTCATTATGCCCGAATAACTCTATGATCTGTTGAATATAGTTTTTCATCATTAATTTCTTCCTTTATACACTAAATACAACTAAAAGAAAAACACTACTTAAAGGAAAATAGAAAAAATAAAAATAGAAGCACTTTTTTTAGTTCTATCAGTGCTAAATACACCTGGTGCTCTACCGTACGGATGGAAACATTAAGCTTTTCTGCGATTTCTTTATAACTTAATCCCTTAAAACGACTCAGCTCGAATATTAACCTTCGCCGTTCAGGCATTTTTTCCAAAGTCAGGCGAACAACCAGCAACATTTCTTCATAATATATATTATTAAGGGCATCTTCCCCTTCTATCAATTCATGAAGCACTGTTTTTTCAAGGTATCCTTCCTGATATTCCCGTTCGATTTGCTGATGCTTGAAGATATTCAGAATAATGTTTCTGGTCATTATAAAGAGGTAGTTATCTAATTCATTTTCATTGTCAAGCCATATTTCCGGTTGTAACCAAAGCTTACAGAAAATATCTTGAGCAACATCTTCAGCATCAACTTCCGACTTAAGCAACAGCTGGGCATAATTCTTTACTTTCGGAAAATTAGAAATAAAAAAACGCTGAAACTTCAGCTCAATTTGGTTAACATTATTTTCCATATCCGCTAAGATTATTATCGATTACAAGTATAAAAGTAGACATTCTCAAAGATTAGAACATAATAAAGATATATTATTAATACTTGTTTGCATATATTTATAATTATTCCGTATATAAAACAAAAACACATAAATATTGACAATACCAAATAGCCATATTATCATACCAAAAGAGAATAGAGTGATAGGATGTATAAGAAATTGACTTTGTATCTAAAAAGAGATAAAATAAAGGATCAACAATAAAAAGGGGAGTAAAAGAGAAAAACTGCAAAAAGAAAAAGCTCTGATAATCAGAGCTTTCATTTGTTTTTAAGTGGAGCTGGAGGGAATCGAACCCTCGTCCAAACGAGGAAATCATAAGCTTTCTACATGCTTATCTTTGCCTAAATTTTCGTGCAGGAGCAGAACCAAAGCCATCAATTCCTGCCTTATCCTCTAAAGTTTCATCAAAAACGCGAGGCCGCTTCTGACTATCCCCGATGTTACTGCACCACTGAACCGGAATGCTTCGGAGCAACAGCTTCCGAGTGATGTCTCGTCCTGGCACCTAGTGCCTGGATTAAGCTAATCTACTGTGATTCGATTAAGCAGCAAGAGCGTAATTAGTTTCGCCAGATAAAGTTTTGATAACTGAGATTTAAGTGGAAATTACCGACCCACTGCATGCTTACCTACCATTTCTGCCCGCTGTCAAATCCAGTCAACCCCATGACTTTGTAACGGTCTGAAAATCAAAAGAGAACAATCGTTATTTTATATTTGAGAAACAAATAAGGGATAAATAATACATCATATCCTTTCAATAATCCTGTTTTCTTTGGCACAAAGATACATATTCTTTTGTTACTAACCATCATATATTTGCAAATATTAGCCGATGATATGCTATCCGGTATACAGAGATATATCATGAGCGGAGGCAGACTTGGCTCCCAAACATACAACATTTGTAGGCCCGGTTATTTCCAACTTACCAACATTATCCGTACATTTGTGGAATATAATAAATACTATCAACCTCAAAAAAGCAATGGAAGAACCATTTGATTATTCTCAAGTACCTTTCACATTCGGAATGTGCGCTGCCGAAAATTGCCCGCAAGCCTCGACTTGCCTGCGACAGATAGCTTTAAAACACGCCCCTGCAAACAAAGTTTTTCTGCCAATTATGAATCCAAACCATATAAAGGGCATAAAAGAAAAATGTGACTATTTCTGTTCGAACGAAAAGGTGCGTTACGCCAAAGGATTCATGTGCACAATAAATGCACTCACAGTGCGCGTGGCAAACACGTTCCGCTATCGGATGATCGGATATCTGGGACGTAAAAACTACTACTTGAAACGCAGTGGCAAACTGGCGCTCACTCCCGCCGAGCAGCAATGGATTATAAATACCGCCAAAGAACTGGGAGTCATTCAAAGTGAGTATTTCGACAGTTATATAGTAGAGTATAACTGGGACAGGTAAGGGAGATTTCCGTTTCAAGTAAAGAAATGACAGTTTCCTCGTAGAGAAACGCAAGTATCCCCGTAGAGAAACGACCGTTTCCTCGCCGGGAAACCATCGTGTCCTCGTAAGGGAACGACAAGGAAACTGCAATCATCTATTATACAAGACATTAGTATAGACTAAGGAAGTTGCTATCTAATAAAAAGAACCTATATATGCTAAAAACTTTTGCAACCATCTGTATTATCGGTATGTTCACATCTAGTTGTACATCAAAAAAGGCTTCCCGGACCGAAGGCTCCCATGAAGCAGAACAGGAACTGACAATGATTGTCGGTACTTACACTTCGGGAGACAGTAAAGGTCTCTATAGTTTCCGATTCAATGAAGAAAACGGAACCGCAACCGCACTCAGTGAAGCGGAAGTGGAAAACCCATCTTATCTCGTACCTTCTGCCGACGGCAAATTCATCTATGCAGTCAGCGAATTCAGCAACGAACAAGCTGCTGCCAACGCATTTGCTTTCAATAAGGAGGAAGGAACTTTCCGACTGCTGAATACGCAGAAAACCGGAGGCGAAGATCCTTGCTACATCATTACCAACGGAAGTAATGTGGTTACTGCCAATTACAGTGGAGGAAGCATTTCTGTCTTCCCGATCGATAAGGACGGTTCACTTCTCCCCGCTTCTGAGGTGGTGAAGTTCAAAGGTTCGGGAGCCGACAAGGAACGTCAGGAGAAACCGCATCTGCATTGTGTCCGCATCACGCCGGATGGCAAATACTTATTTGCAGACGATCTGGGCACAGACCAGATACACAAATTTATTGTTAATCCGAATGCAAAGGCAGACAATGAAGATGTTTTTCTGAAAGAAGGAAGTCCCGCCTCTTATAAAGTAGAAGCCGGTTCGGGTCCCCGCCATCTGACATTTGCACCGAATGGAAGCTATGCGTATCTCATCAATGAACTATCGGGAACAGTCATTGCGTTTGAATATAGCGATGGAGAGTTAAAAGAAACTCAGACAATTGCTGCCGACACTGTGGGAGCCAAAGGAAGTGGTGATATTCATATCAGCCCGGACGGCAAATTCCTGTATGCAAGTAACCGGCTAAAGGCTGACGGGCTGGCGATCTTCAGTATCCATCCGGAAAACGGTATGCTGACGAAAGTCGGTTATCAACTGACAGGCATTCACCCGCGCAATTTCATTATCACGCCTAACGGCAAGTATTTGCTGGTGGCTTGTCGGGATAGTAATGTGATACAGGTTTATGAAAGGGATACAGATACAGGATTACTGACGGATATACGTAAAGATATAAAGGTGGACAAGCCTGTCTGCATCAAATTTGTACCGTAAACAGGAAGAAGTACTTGGTTAGCACCGGACAGAAACAAGAGTACGCCGGTCCTAACCAAGAACCAATACTTCCTAACCAATCAGACTACGAAAAGCCTGAATACCCTGATGATTGATATCCAATCTTTCTACCTCACTCAGCAACCGAACGGATTTCTCTTTTTCGTTCAATCCCCAATATCCCAATGCCATCATATATTTGCAGTGAATGACGTTTCGTATGGTCAGGTCATCTTCCCATATTAACAAATCGGGTAGTGACACTGCAAAATAATCCATTTTAACCTTGTCAAAAAGATGTTTCTCTCCATAAGTTGTCAGTTTATGGAAGCGTCCGTTAGCCTCATCCATGCGGTTCAGTTTCAACAATGCCAGTCCCTGATAGAAAATCTTATCCGGTTTTGCATCATTGTAGTACATGGCAGCAGCCGGTTCGGTAGGACCGACAATCGCTTGTTCCCAGCATTCTACCGCTTTATCATTCTGCCCCAGACCTTCATAAGCACAACCCATGAAATAATAGAAATCATTTTCCTGTGCACCGTGCAACTTACCTTCACCCAAGTGATGCGGATATTCAAGACACTCTGCCAGCAACGAGACAGCTTCACTGTAATTCCCGGCTTCAAGTGCTTTCTTCGCCAGTTCCACACGGGCAAACTGATATTGTCCCGGTACTTTTCCTTCGCCACCTTCCCACGGATGGAAGATATGCGCATCAAGTAACGTTTTAGCCTTTTCATACTCGCCTGTCTGATTCAGCAAAGTGATCTCTTCCAGTACGAGGTCGTCACGTTGCGCTATCAATCCGGGGTATTGCTGCAAGAACGCCAGACGTTCGGAATGCGGACGACGGACACGTTTATAGAGCTGATCCAATTCCATCAACACACGTGCATCGGTCGCATCGAGTTGGAAAGCACGTTCCATATATTCGATGGCTGTTGCTTCTTCATTCTTTTTGTTAAAGTTAGCCAAAGCCAGATTACGCCATATCGTAGGGAACTTGTCATCCAGTCCGGCGGAAGTTTCCCATGCTTCGAGTGCCAAGTCGTACTGACGTTTGTCGTAGTACAAATTACCCAGATAATAAGGTGCTTTCGCATCATTCGGGTTTTGTTCCATAGCACATTGTAAAGCAAGGATAGCTTCCAGGCGGTTAGGGAAACAATAGTCCGGACAAGCGCCGGCAGCATCGGCAAATGCCTGTTCCGCACCGGATAACTTACCCTGAACAAGACACCAACCCAAGTAATAATAAGTCATCGGTGTTACACTGCCCTCAGCGATAGCTACATTCCACAAAGAAGCGGCTTCTGTCCAGCAACCGGCAGAACAATAATCAAGTGCGATTTCATCATAGTTGTGAGCTTCGCCACGCATCATCACTTTTAAAGTAAGCAGGTTTTCGGCAGCATTGGTTATCAGGTACTTCTCATAACGGCAACCGAAGTTGAATTTATCAATAGCCAATGAATCTTCAATCACTTGCAAGGCTTCTTCCGCTTTCCCCATCTGACGGAGAATGGTCGTTTTCAGAGCACGCGCTTTATGATTATGCCAGTTGCGGATAAGCGAACGGTCCACTTCGTCCAAAGCGTCTTCCAGACGTCCTTGCATCGTAGCAATCTGAGCACAGGCAAAATAACCGGCATCCTGCCAGGCTGCATTCCAGCATGATTTATAGAAACGGTCGTAAGCCTCATTATAGCGTCCCTGATATTTCAAGGCAAGTCCGAGATTATAGATAGGTTCTCCATCATACGGATTCGGATTGCGCTTCTGCAAGGTCTTCACTGCTGTAAGCAAGTATTGTTCAGCTTTACGGAAACAGCCTTTACGGATATACCATAATCCGAGTGCATTATTGCTACGTACATCGATCGGGTCACGGCGCAAGGCTTCTTCGTAATAGTCTACCGGATTATAGGTGGCGTGTCTGTATTGTTCCAGATGTAAACCTGTCAGATAGAGTTGCTCGGTTGTTTTTATTTCTTCCGGCAACAAAGCAGCTTCGGCAGCATCCGGAATCGGTTTTACTTCGTCCGGTTCGGCATGCCAGTAAAGCAGTTCCTTGCCGTTTGCGGTGATTTCAAGATTCAGTTTGTTCAACTTCTCCCCTGCTACGTCTACCGTTTCATTCAATAGTTCTTCCGGAGTAATGGTCACTTGCCTGCTATAATACACTTTTCCATCGTCACCTTTCAGCACTACATTAACTACCTGTTTAGATGTTGCGAATATCTTGAAACGTACCTCCTTTTCACCTTCCGGTTCTATGTTCATCAACAAATCTTTGCTTGCATTCTTCACCACTCCCAGTTCACAGTAAGGCAGGAAGTACTGTACGAAGCTCTTTTCTTCGTAAGGTTGCAGCCATGTAAAGTCCGGTTGGTTCTCGGTATAGACACCAGCCATCAGTTCGATGTAAGGTCCGTCCTCGTCAGTCAGATTACGGTCCCATGCACGGCCGAAATCACCGTTCCCCCATGTCCATTGCTTTTTACCCGGAGAAATATGATGATTTGCCACATGAAGCATACCTGCACAAGTGTCGTTTTCATAGCCACCCTCAAAGTTGTAACGGGAGTTGACAGCCATATACGAAGTAGGAACTTTGATATTCTTATAGTTCGAAATGTCTACTCCGGCAGAATAGTCCATCTTATAATAAGTACCCGTTGCTATAGGGAAGCTGGATACGGCACGCTTCCCATGATCGAACACCGCATTGATATCGGGCGGAAATACGCTCTGATAGTAGTCGTTCACCGCTACGGCAGGATTCGCCCACCACAGGAAGGTTTGCGGCACTTCGGTGCGGTTGTAGAGCACCCCTTTTATTTCGAGAAAAGCATGTCCCGGACGAAGCGTGAAGCCCGCCATCCCTTTCTGATGAAACATCCGTTCCATTTCGTTCACCCATACAGTGACGCTGCCGTCAGCATTTTCTTCAATCGTCGTATCCACAGGCATATAAGTACTGGGACGATGATGCTGAGGCCAGTTAAACTCAATACCTCCCGAAATCCACGGACCTGCCAGCCCCACTAATGCAGGTTTAATCACGTGATTGTAATAAATAAAATGACGTTCCCTGATCTTATCATAAGCCATTTGTACACGACCGCCTAACTCGGGCAGAATCATCACCTTGATGTATTCGTTTTCAATAAAGATAGCTTCGTATTCCTTATCTACTTTTTCATCGGACATCGATTCGATGACAGGATAAGGATAAACTACCCCACTACTGCCCTGGTAGACACGTTTCTCCAGGAAAATAGGATTCTTTTCCGGTTTACCTACTTCATAAGTAGGAATTACAACCTTTTCTCTCCATGCTTTTACCATGATATTATTAATTATATCTTTTTATTTTATCAGATCTTTCTCCAATGTCTCCAGCGATTTCCCTTTTGTCTCAGGCAATGCACGCAGGAAGAAAAGGAAGCCGAAGACGCAGATAGCCGAATAAATCCAGAATGTGCCGTAACTGCCCAATGCAGTATTCAGCAACGGAAATGTGTAGGTAAGCGTGAAACTACCGACCCACAAAGCGAAAGTACAGGTTGCCATAGCGACACCACGCACGCGGTTGGGGAATATCTCAGCAAGCAGTACCCACGTGATAGGCCCCAAAGACATGGCATAACAAGCTATCGCCAACACTACCAGCACTACCATAAAGAAACCGCTGACCTGAAAAAAGTAACACGCACCGAGAACCAGATAAATACCCGCCAGTCCTCCAGCCCCCAAAAGCATCAAAGCACGGCGCCCCAAACGTTCGACCGTATAGATAGCCACAAACGTAAAGATCACATTCGCTACACCGGTCACTACAATATTAAAAAGTACATCACCCAGCGAATAACCCGCCGACTGGAATATTTCCTGTGCGTAATTGAAAATCACATTCGTACCGCACCATTGCTGGAACACAGCCACGATAACACCCAGTACGAGTACCTTACGGAACGGACGACTGAACAACAATTTCAATCCTCCTTCCGACTTGGAAGCGGAGGTTTGTTCCACCATCTGAAGTTCCCGCTCTGCATAGCGGTTTCCTCCTATCCGGCTGAGCACACTCCATGCTTTCTCCCTCTTGCCTTTCATTGCCAGCCAACGGGGACTTTCGGGAATAAAACAGGCTAGCAGCAAGAATACCGCTGCCGGAAATGCTGCTCCCCAAAACATCCAGCGCCATCCCATCTGCCCGTTCCATGAAGCACAGATATCGGCAGGCGTAAAGTCGGCAGGTATAGGCTCGGCTATCAGCCAGTTGGCTATTTGTGCACCAAGGATACCTAATACAATAGTCAGTTGATTGAGGGACACCAGTTTCCCCCGAATGGAAGTAGGAGCTACTTCGGCAATGTACATCGGAGACAGCCCCGAAGCGATACCGATGCCGATGCCTCCCAAAAAGCGTGCTGCCAGAAACCAGCTGAATACGGAAAATGCACCGGTAGCGTATGCGGAAGATAAAAAGATAAATGCGGAAATCAGCAAGAGAGGTTTCCTGCCATAGCGGTCAGCCATCATACCGGCTACCATAGCACCGATCAGACAGCCAAGCAGAGCTACACTCATAGCCAGTCCCTGCATCGTCGGCGAATCGGCAATACCGAAATAGAGTTCATAGAAAGGTTTCGCTCCTCCGATTACCACCCAGTCATACCCGAACAGAAGACCGCCCATCGCAGAAACCAAACAAATGGAATAGACAAACTTTTTATTATAACTTTTCATACCACTAGAAGATTGATTAATTGATGTTGCAAAGATAGAGCGTATCCAAAGCACAAAAAATAGAATTTCATTTTATAAAGATGGACAATCTTATTTTTAATGTATTATTTGACAGATCGCATACATTATTATATATTTGCGCAGAATAACCAATTATGTACTATGGTAAAACTAAAAGATGGATTTACCGGGGAAAGAGCCTTAGTATTGCCCCGCATCATCGTTGATAAACTGGAAGAGGACCCGCTGACCTCCATGCTGCATATCACTGACATCGGATATTATCCCAAAGCCAAGCACCATTTTCGGGAACGGAAAGAGCCCATCAATCAATATGTCTTCATCTATTGTATTGATGGCGCCGGATCTTACCGGATCGGAGACCAGGAATATACCGTCTCCGCCAATCAGTATTTTATTCTTCCGGCAGGAGTCCCGCATTCATACGCTTCCAACAAATCGACGCCATGGACTATTTACTGGATTCACTTCAAAGGTATTCTTGCTCCGTTCTATGCCAAAGACGCCAACCGTCCGATGGATATTCAGCCCGAACAACACTCCCGCATCAGTACGCGGATCAACCTGTTTGAAGAGATATTCAATACACTCAAAAATGGTTATAGCAACGAGAACCTGCGTTATGCGTTTTCTATGTTTCACTTTTATCTGGGAACGTTACGCTATGTCCAGCAATATCGTAATGCAGGCACCAATGAGGCAGAAGACGAGGGAATAGTGAACGTTGCCATCCACTATATGAAAGAGAATATGGAGAAACATCTGAGTCTGGAAGAGATATCGACACAAATCGGATATTCTCCGTCGCACTTCTCCATGTTGTTCAAAAAGCAAACGGGACACAGTCCGCTTACTTACTTTAATCTGCTAAAGATACAGCAGGCCTGCCTGTTGCTGGATACCACCGATATGAAGATAAATCAGATATGCTATAAAATAGGCATTGAAGATACTTATTATTTTTCCCGCCTATTCAGTAAGATCATGGGAATGTCACCGCGGGAATATCGTAAATCAAAAAAAGGCTGACTAAAAAGTCGGTGGTAACTTCCAACTCTCCTCCTTCGGGAAGGAGGGGAATTGTGGGTAGTTCAGACTTTTTAGTCAGCCTATATAATCATTCTTATTTCTTCTCTATAGTCAGAACAAACTGGCGCAAATAGACCTGCTGTTCTTCATCACTCACATTCGTGAAGCGGACAAACTTCACAGGAGCTTTCTGCAAACCGGCCGACAATCTGCTTTCTTTCTGCTTCAGATCCACCGTTTTCCATTCCTTACCGTCCGTAGAGATCTCAAGGCATCCCCATGTGCAAGGAGCATCCTTACCAAAGTTTATCTGAATATTCTCTCCCGGATAGATAGCATCCAGTTCTATTTCAACACTGTTTCCTGCTGCCCATTTCACAACTTCATTGGCAGGAGAAATGAGTACACGGTTCGCTTTCACCTGCAACGGCAGGTTCTTGATCTGCTCCACATTACTGATCATCTTATGCGGCATATAATCGGTAGTGGCATCCAGATGAGCATTAAACTTTTGATTGAAGAATTTCACAACTGTGGCAAAAGTCTGGTCAATCAATGGTTTTATCACTCGCGTAGCTGTCTTTACTCCCGGTTGATAAGGATTCTGATTGCTTGTCTGATCGATATAGAACATCTGTTGCTGCAAAGCCTTCACATGATTGTATTTCCGCAGAAAATAAGATTCATTCCGGCCTTCTACCATCTTCAGCACTTCTTCTCCCATTTCAGCCGTCAGTTTAAACTGATGCACCCAAGGAGTGATTTCCACAATCAACGGTTTGTTCTCCGTATTCATCAACAGGATATCGGCGGATTCTTTCATACGTTCGAACGTATATTGAAGAGTCTCGAAATCTGCCTTATCGTAATTTTTGCCTTCTTTGAACGCTTTCAGGAAACGTTCGGCAGCCGGTTGGATATCCATAGATTCTTCGCGGCGGTATCCATGTCCGTTAGGTCCCAAGTCGGAATTGTGCATTGCAAAGCATTCAAGTTCTTCCGCTGCACTTGGCAGAATGGTACGGATCGCATCCTTCCACGTCTGCCATGTATCATACTTGGCAGGATTCCAGGCATAACTTGCCACACTATAAATCGCTATCTTTGACGATTCGGCATGTTCCATCGGATTGGTTACAAAGCCCGACATCTCTTTGGCAATCGTAGTATCGTTGCCATACACAGGACCGAGAAGCAGATGATCGCGCACATAATCGGACACCGGGAAGTTCCACCAGATATAAGCCGGACGCTTGATTCGTTCGTTAATCCATGAAATGCCGTCACGGGTAATATCGGAAATGACACGGTCTCCCGTCCACATGATCTGAATGGAAGGATTGAGTTTATCGCCCAGCGTAGTCAGATAATTGCCATTAGGGTTCGACCAGCTTTTATTATATTCCGTAGGGCACATCACCAGTTGGTTTATATCCGGTTTTACCTGTGCGAATTTCTCATCAATGTAGTTCAGTAGTTCCGCTTGTTTCTGCGGATTAGTACCTTCACCGGAGATATCATCAAAGAACACGGCGAACGAACGGACACCGAGCTGATACATCTTCTCAAACTTAGCGAGCAGAAGATCACGGTCTTCCTGACTCCATTTGATATCCTGTCCCGGATGGATCGCCCATACAAAGTCAACTTCGTTCTCGTTGGCTACCGCCACCAATTCCTGCAACTGGGCAGCTTCTTTGTCGGGATAAGGCAAACGCCAGTTGGGAGCACTATGATACGGATCATCTTTCGGACCGTATATATAAGTGTTCATCTTGTTTTTACCGTAAAACTTCAGTTGGCTAAGGCGTGCCTGATGACTCCAGGGAGTTCCGTAAAATCCTTCTACCACTCCACGATACCGTACAGAAGGGTAATCTTTGATTTCTACTTCGGGCAGCTTCCCGTCTTTCAGCAATTGCGCAAAAGTTTGCAGAGCGTAATAAGTACCTCGTTCGTCGTTTCCGGCCAGTACGATTTCCTTTTCATTCACAGACAGGTAATAGCCTTCTTCATGGTCAGGAATCCGGCGGCTATATTTACGCACACTCTTGTCACCTTTCTCTCCAATAGAAATAAGCATCCCTTTCTTGCTGCTTTGCTTACCGGAAAGCAGTTCTTTCAGTACCTTTACAGCATGCGGATTGGCTTCTTCCCCGCCATTCAGCTGATAGACAGCAGGCAGATCGATGGTCTTGTTTTGAACAATGAGTTGTTGAGGAGGGGGTTGCAGACTAACATTCTGCGCAAAAACAGTAACAGCACACAGGAGGCAGGCTCCCAACAGATAAATCTTGTTGTTTTTCATAAGTTGTAATAATGGGGGTTAGTTATCATGACTTATATCATGATGCAAAGAAACACTAATTTATCAAATTAAGCAAATTTATGGGGAACCTAGATCAAACAAATCAAAAAGAGCAAACAAAATAATCATAAAGACATACTTTTCTGATTTATTATTTCTATCTTCGTCCGCTGTTATACTTTTTATTTAAATACCCCCAATTACCATGAAAATCAAACATTTTCTACCCCTGCTATTGCTACTCGGTAGCAATGAGATGCTTACAGCACAAGAAATCGCTCTCACCCCACAACCGGCTCACCTTACCGTAAAAGACGGCCGCTTTGAGTTTGGAAACCAACTTAAAGCCAAAGTCGCTCCTTATCAGGGAGACAGCATCCGTATGGTCTTTGAATCATTCAAAAAGGAATTGCAAGAAGCAACCGGCATCAAGGTTTCATCTACTCAAAAAGAAGCTAAAGCAAGGATTATCTTAGATTTGAATCCACAACTTCCCGCCGAAGCTTATAAGCTGAACGTCTCGAAAAAACAAGTCCGGATCGAAGCCTCCCGTCCGGCAGGTTTCTATTATGCGCTACAAACGCTAAAGCAACTGATGCCCCGCAACGTAATGGCAGGCGTAGCAACGTCCGACCATTCACAATGGAGTCTCCCATCTGTCGAGATTGAAGATGCTCCCCGTTTCGAATGGAGAGGTTTTATGCTGGACGAAGGCAGACACTTCTTCGGTAAAGATGAGATAAAACGAGTGATCGACATGATGGCCATCTACAAAATGAATCGTTTCCACTGGCATCTGACAGAAGATCAAGGCTGGAGAATCGAAATAAAGAAATACCCCAAACTGACGGAGACAGGCGCATGGAGAAACAGCAAAGTACTTGCATACGGTGACGTGAAACCAGACGGTGAGCGTTATGGCGGCTTTTATACTCAGAAAGATATCAAAGAAATCGTAGCGTATGCAAAGAAGAAATTTATAGAAATCATTCCCGAAATAGACATTCCGGGACATTCACAGGCAGCCGTTGCAGCTTATCCGGAGTTCTTGGCGTGCGACCCGGAGAATAAACATGAAGTATGGCTACAACAAGGGATTTCTACTGATGTAATCAACGTAGCCAACCCGAAAGCGATGCAGTTTGCCAAAGAGGTAATTGATGAACTCACTGAATTGTTTCCATTCAATTATATTCATTTAGGCGGTGACGAATGCCCCACTAATAAATGGCAAAAGAATGACGAATGCAAGAAGCTGCTGAGTGAAATAGGTTCTTCCAACTTCAGAGACTTGCAGATTTATTTCTACAAACAACTAAAAGATTACATTGCCACCAAACCTGCCGATCAACAACGCCAACTTATATTCTGGAACGAAGTGCTTCACGGAAATACCAGTATCCTTGGCAATGACATCACCATTATGGCATGGATCGGAGCTAATGCCGCCGCAAAACAGGCTGCCAAGCAAGGAATGAACACCATACTGAGCCCGCAAATACCTTATTATATCAACAGAAAACAGTCGAAACTTCCCACGGAACCGATGTCGCAGGGACATGGAACGGAAACTGTGGAGGCCGTTTATAACTATCAGCCGCTTAAAGACGTGGATGCTGCCTTGCAACCTTATTATAAAGGTGTACAAGCCAACTTTTGGACCGAATGGGTGACCGAACCTTCCGTTCTCGAATACCTGATGTTGCCACGTCTTGCCGCCGTTGCCGAAGCCGGATGGACACCACAAGAAAAAAGGAATTATGAAGACTTTAAAGAAAGGATTCGTAAGGATGCAGAGCTATACGACCTCAAAGGATGGAATTATGGCAAACATATCATGAAATAAGCAAACGCTTTCATTTGACTGCCGATAACTGGGGAGTGACTAAAAAGTCGGTAGTATCTCAATTCTCCTCCTTCGGGAAGGAGGAGTACCCGCAGGGGGAGGTGGTAGGTGAATACGCAGTCCACTTATTCACTGCAAATTATAGACAACCCTATTTTACCTACCACCCCGGCTTTCAGCCACCCCTCCTTCCCGAAGGGAAGGGGAGATACTATTGTCTTTTTAGTCAATCCCCTTCCGTCTTTTTCAGACCATCTCAGTTCTTTCACTTTTTATTTTGTGCCACACGATTATTATTCGCCTGTGGCTTCACCACTACCCCATTTCCATTCTTCGTACATTTAATACATTCCTTTCGTAATGTGCCCTCCTTCAGATTGAAAATAAGATTCGGATTAAAATGCTGACCGTTAATGCGGGTTTCAAAATGCACATGCTCCGTAGTAGCACGGCCGGTACGTCCGGTCAGTCCGATAGGTTGTCCGGCTTTCACCGTATCTCCGCTCTGTACCAAATTCTTGAAGTTATGACTGTAAATCGTTTCCAGCCCGTTCGCATGACGGACTACAACCAAATTTCCGTAAGCATAATATGGCTTCGACATACGTACGACTCCATCAAAAGCAGCACGAATCGTATCTTTGGCACACGTCTTTATATCTGCTCCCGAATGTCCTCCGCGAGTTCCGTAAGCGGAAATAACTTTGGCTCCCGGTAAGGGAAAAGCATATTCATGCTCTTGCAAAGAATCCAAATGCAGATATATATGATTGCTTTTCGCAAAAAGTCCGGGAGTAGCAACCCGTACATGATTCACCTCCATAGAAGAAAAAGAGGATTTACTTTGCGCATAAGCAAGAGTTGGTAAAAGCAGGACTGTCAATAAAATAAGTATGTTCTTCATGTATTCCTTTATTATTCAAAATAGATAAGCTCGCCGCCATCCGATCCGGCATAATCCCTCAGTAAGGATTGAATCATTTCAGCAGCTTCCTTTAATCCCTCTTTTCCGTTATACCCGTTGACTATCGCGAGAATATGAGTAGTCCCGACATCCATCTTCGTACGTTCGTGGTCGCTTGTCGGTGTCCCGATTCCTCCAAAAGAATCTCTGTACACCGGCAATCCTTCAATGTTCAAAATGCCCCGACCGATACCTTCGAAAGGTTCTTCCGCTTTGCCAATGCCAAGTTCAAGATGTTTACCCTGTATCTTATCCGCATCGAAGCCACCGATAGAATGTCCGGTACGGAGAGAAACCAGATTGATAAGGTCAACCAAAGTATCAATCTGATACAAAGGGATGCCACGCATCAGGCGACGGCGCAGCGCTTCTGCCGACGGACGATAACGCCCCGGATCTTTTCCGCAACGCTTATAAGCCTCACGGGTAGCAGCAATCACAGGTTGCAACTTAATGTCTGCCATTTGGGTGGTGGTAGTCAAGTCTTCTGTGAAAGTATTTATTTCTTTCCAAAGTCCATCGCAGTAAGCAGTATTCTTCACTGCTGCATATACGGCTGCTCCGGCAAAAACAGGGCAGGTGTTCTTTATTTCCTGAGATACTTTTATTTCAAACATACTTTTATTCAAGTTTATATCAACTTACGTTCAAGTCTATTATTTATGAATCATGATCCCCGACAGAATCCGTCCGGACTTAATGCCCAAACGCCTTGCCGAGAAAAACTCGTCGTGATGAATATACGTACATATCCGGGCAAGCTCCACTTGGCCGGACGGCACACCGAAAGCAAGGATTTGCATCCGGTTCGCTTCCCACAAGTCGATATGATGTTTTCCGGTTTCCTCTTTCCTGATAGAAATACGAGGCATATCAAAACCATTCTTCTGAAATGCTTCGTACACTTCCTCACCCACTTCAAAAGAAGCCAATGAGATACTCGGACCGATACAGGCAACTACATCTTCTCCACTTGTGCCAAACTCCTTTTCCATCCGCAACAAAGTATCACGCACGATGTATGCTACCGTCCCTCTCCATCCGGCATGAATGGCAGCTATGGCACTATGTTTCTTATCATACATCAACACAGGAACACAATCCGCAGTAGAAATACAAAGACAATATCCCGGCTCGCGGGTAATCAAAGCATCCACTCCGTGCAGCATCTCCTGTCGTTGTTGAGACGAAGCCGATAAATAAGCATCCCCGATCAGCAGGCAATTCGTCTCATGAGTCTGCACAGGAATCACCAGTTCTTCGGGTGTCTGCGACATTCCTTCCATCAGAAGCGTTTGATTCCGCCGGACCTTTTCCGCCTCGTCTCCACTGTAGGGCGTACAGTTGAATGACGCATAATTTCCTTCGCTGTACCCTCCCTGCCGGGTAGTTACAAAATGAGAAATGTTGGAGTATGAGCTTAACGACTCATACCCCAACATTCTTTTATCTCTTGTGATTGAAATCATTTTTCCTCCCAATCCTCTTCTTCGTATTCGTAGTCGAGATCATCATCGTCGTCGTCAGCGTCTTCCTCATATTCATAGTCGAGTTCTTCATCCTCGCCCATCTCTTTGAGTTCCTGTTGCAGACGGGTCACGTCTTTCGGACGGTGAACAATGTCTTCTATCTTATTACTTTCCTTGTTCAGTTCCTCCCACAGAATGTCTTTCAACACTGAGATTCCCAAACCGGAAACAGAAGAAATGAATATATGCGGAACACCCTCGGGCAATGTCGGTTCAATCTCGTCCATCAGCTCCTGATCGAGCATATCGCTCTTCGTGATAGCCAGCACACGTTGTTTGTCCAGCATTTCGGGATTGAACGTACGCAACTCATTCAGCAATACTTCATACTCCTTGCGGATATCATCGCTATCTGCCGGAACCATGAACAACAGCAACGAGTTACGCTCGATATGACGCAGAAACCGCAGTCCCAATCCTTTTCCCTGACTGGCTCCCTCGATGATGCCCGGTATGTCCGCCATCACGAATGACTTTCCATCGCGATAGGAAACAATTCCCAGATTCGGTTCGAGTGTCGTAAACGGGTAATCGGCAATCTTCGGTTTCGCAGCCGAAATGGCAGAAAGCAACGTAGACTTTCCCGCATTCGGGAAACCTACCAGTCCTACATCTGCCAACAGTTTCAGCTCCATGATCACCGTCATTTCCTGCATCGGTTCGCCCGGCTGCGCAAAGCGCGGAGCCTGACGGGTAGCCGTCTTGAAATGACTGTTACCCTGACCGCCACGACCGCCTTTCAGCAAGATCACTTCCTGTCCGTCGTCCGTCACATCGCAAAGGTATTCTCCGGTTTCGGCGTTATACACTACCGTTCCGCAGGGTACTTCGATCACTTTATCCGCACCGTCTTTTCCGAAACTACGGTTCTTGCTGCCCGATTCGCCATGACCTGCCATCGCATGACGGTCATACTTCAAGTGAAGCAATGTCCAGTAATTACGGTTACCGCGCAAGATAATATGGCCTCCTCTTCCACCATCGCCCCCATCGGGACCTCCGTTAGGACAATATTTCTCGCGCCTCATGTGCGTAGAGCCTCTTCCGCCCTTGCCTGAGCGACAGTATATCTTTACGTAATCAACAAAATTCGATTCAGCCATATTTTTTATTTATTATAATTTGTCTACTGCTTCGCAGATATCAGCGAAGATACCATCCATAGTACCCAGACCGTTGATGTGCTGGTATTTCTTTTCGTTCTTGTACCAGTCGATCAGCGGAGATGTCTGTGAATGATACACATGCAGACGTTTTTTGATTGTTTCTTCGTTGTCGTCGGCACGACCGGAGTCTTTGCCACGTTTGATCAGACGTACCATCAGTTCATCTTCCGGAACTTCGAGATCCAACATTACAGAAACATCCTGTCCTCTTTCCGCCAACATCTTCTTTAATGCTTCCGCCTGTGCAATTGTTCTTGGGAAACCGTCGAAAATTACACCTTTGCTGTCTTTGAAGCTATCGAATACGCTTGCCAGAATATCAATCATCAATTCATCCGGAATCAACTGACCCTGGTCGATGTAACCTTTAGCAGTTTTGCCCAGTTCCGTGCCGTTCTTGATTTCTGCACGCAATACATCTCCTGTCGAAATGTGGTTGATTCCATACTTTTCTACAATACGTTCGCTCTGCGTTCCTTTTCCTGAACCCGGAGCACCGAAAATTACAATGTTCAACATCTTTTTAACCTATAAATTAATTTGTATTTGAATTTAATCTACTACAGTATAAATATCGGGATAATTGCGTCCGAAACCATCATAATCCAATCCGTAGCCAACGATAAAATCATTCGGGATTTCCATCGCTACGTATTCTATGTTCAGATTGACCTTCAGCTTTTCCGGTTTCACCAGCAAAGAGGCGATATGAATCGCTTCGGGGTTGCGTGTGCCCAGTGTATCCAGCAGACGCTGCATCGTCAGTCCGGTATCTACAATATCTTCTACGATCACTACCGTACGTCCGGCAATGTCTTCATTCAGCCCGATCACTTCTTTAATTACTCCGGTGGAAGTCACCCCCTGATAAGATGCCAACTTCACAAATGAAATTTCGCACGGAATCGTGATATGCTTCAGCAAGTCGGCGGTAAACATGAACGAGCCGTTCAACACACTGAGGAAGAGCGGATTCTTACCTGCCAAATCACGATTGATTTCGTTCGCTACGCGAATCACTTCTTTTTGAATATCCTGTTCCTTAATGGAAACAGTAAATTGCTTGTCTTTTATCTGTATGGTATCCATAACCGGTCATTTTAAAAAAGTTGTCGCAAAAATACAATTTTTTATTCTACCCCGTGCATCATCTTCTGTAATTTCTTCGAGAGAAGGAACAGAATCAGTGAGGCAACACCGGACATAATGACGAACAGCATGAAGAAGTCGTACATGGTAGCGATCTGATAACCAAGGATTGATTTCACTTTTCCGTCTTCGGGATAGAGGCCGCTCAGCATACCTGCAAATTTATTTGCGGTGGCGGTAGAAAGATACCAGATCCCCATCATCAAGGAGGCGAAACGTAACGGACTCAACTTATTAACCATAGAAAGCCCGATAGGTGACAGAGCGATTTCTCCCATTGTATGAATAAAGTAAAGCCCTGTCAGCCAGATCATGCTCACCTTTACTCCCGGAATAGCATCTTTCACTCCAAAACAGATGAAGAGATAACCAAGAGAAAGCAGTAACAGACCGATTGCCTGTTTGGTAGGGGAAGCCGGTTCCATGTTTCGCTTATTCAGAAAGCTCCATATACCGGGCATAATATAGGCAAGGATCACTACAAAAAGCGGATTGAATGACTGGAACCACGAAGCCGGCATCTCCCAGCCGAAAATGCTGCGGTCAGTCTGTTCGGAAGCGAATAATGTCAGAGAAGCTCCTGCCTGCTCGTAAGCTGCCCAGAAGAAAATGACGAAGAAAGCTACGATATAGATTACGAAAATACGGCTACGTTCTACTTTGGTCAATGAACCATCCAGCAGAATGAGCACTGGAAAGACAATACAAGCCGTAAAGATACCCACACTAATCCAGTCATCGCTAAAGGCATAGCTAAAAAAAGCTATTAAGGCAACTGTAAGGGCAGTAATGATGATGATATTACGTACTTTGGTACGTTTGTCCATCTTCGGATGTGAAATATGTTCGGCTTTATCCTCCTTTTTTTCACGTCTGGCGTCGGGGACGATACCAATCGGTTCACCGGAAGGAGAGAAAAGGTATTTATTCTTCTGAGTTTCAAAGAGGACAACAGTGAACAGCGTCATGATTCCGGATGCGAGGAATCCCCATTTAAAGTCCTGCGGATTCCCTGTGTCTCCCAAGAAACCGCAAATCAAAGGAGCAGCAAAAGAACCTACATTAACACCCATATAGAAAATGGTGTATGCAGCATCCAACCGTTTGTCCCCGGGTTCATATAATTGCCCGACGAGCGAAGAAACGGTAGGCTTAAAGCAACCGTTACCTAAAATCATGAATCCGAGCCCGCCATACATCAGCCAGTGGGCAAGGTCTGTATTGTTCAGTGAAGAGGCACTCATAAACATCAGGAACTGACCGACTGCCATCATCACCGCTCCCCAAAATACCGAACGACGGATGCCCCAATATTTATCGGCAATGTATCCGCCGATCAACGGAGTCAGATAGACCAGTCCGGTGTAGCTACCGTAGATAGAGGCCGCCGCTTCTTTATCAAAAAGCAATGCCTGCGTCAGAAAGAGGATAAAGATAGCACGCATACCGTAGTAACTGAAACGTTCTGCCGTGCTCGTTGCGAAAATTAGGTAAAGGCCTTTCGGGTGCCCTTTCAATGAACTCATGAATTATGTGTTTAGTAGTTTATGGGGTGCAAAGGTACTAAAAAGTAGATTAAATGCCTCAAAAAAGAAGATTCTTATGGAATAGAAAAATACAGGATGGCGTGCAAAAAGTCTCAGTTACCCACCTTATTATGTTTTCAACAGTGTAAATAATCAAGTGGATATTCTCCTTAAATGTGGGTCAGTCCCCATTTATCCAAAGGTAAATTCAACATTCTCAATACTGGCATAGAGCATTCCTTCTTTTTTTCTAAGCAGGATTTTGTTTTCCCTTGCCAGCCAACCGATAGCAATCGCTACATCCTCGAACGTCAAACCTAACTCATGGCACAAAGTGAACATAGACTGTTCGCCCTTTTCATTTAAGATGCGCCATACTTTCCCGGCATTTGAGCCAATTCTTTTCTTTTCCATCATGCAAACTTTAGAAGATTAAACAATTTATATTTATAATCTAAACATTGTGAGCACAGGAGAATAACGTAAAGCACATTACTGCACTACAAAGATATCATTTTTTTCGAAAAAAGCAAATAATCAAAGCATTAGCTGCTATTATTAGTTACATTCTAATCATTTATGCCGATCTCTGCTAAAAAATAGCACAAATAAAGAAACAGTTCAATTCTTTTTCATAAGTTTGCAGACGAGAACTAAACTAATATCGCACATTTAAAACTTTAATTAGCATGACTACCAAAAAACTAACAGGAATACTTTCGTTATTCCTTTGTATTATTTGCCTCGTGAGCTGTAATGACAATGATGACAACTTTTCTCCAATCACTCTGGAATATGAAGATCCTCAAATTAAGTTCGACAACGAGAGCCGTTCTTACACACTGACTCCGTTCAGCAAAGAAACGACACCACTCTTCATCAAGGGTGGAGACGGAACTTACAAAGTGACCAATGAGAATGAGAAAGTGGTACAAGTAAACTACCACAACGGAAGTTTAACATTGAAGGCAAAGGAAATAGGACGCGCATCCATCAAGATAGAAGACAGTTCGAATAATATGTATATACTGTCTGTCGTTGTAAAATAT